>Ga0316620_10000391_pt1 | contig 17513 bp, 14 predicted proteins | sample OWC_Aug_M1_C1_D5_FD_207651 | JGI IMG/M metagenome (GOLD analysis project Ga0316620, IMG submission 207651) | Wetland soil microbial communities from Old Woman Creek delta, Ohio, United States - OWC_Aug_M1_C1_D5_B | ecosystem: Environmental > Terrestrial > Soil > Wetlands | place: USA: Ohio... | reverse complement strand
ATAAATGGTTTCTTGTATAGTGTCAGGCTGGTTAGTTATGAACGTGGTGAATATGCCGTAATGACGCATACGGGTCACAATGTCATCCCAATAGGTTTCTCGCAAGTAAAGGTGCGCTTCTTCAGCAAAAAGAAACACAGCCTTTAACTTCCAGCTGGACAGCGAATCAACTAGTTTGCCTAAGACGTATTCGACGACGATTTGGCGATCGATGTTTGAGGTGTTTTTGAGATTTATAACTATGGCGCCGCCAGACTCCTTAGACCTAAAAAGCGTCTCATCCAGCAGCATTGCCTCACCTATGCTGTCAGTAAAAAAGCCAGAATTGGCAAAGGAATGGAAACGCGAAGCCAACGCATCGCGAACATGTTGATTGCAATTTAAATCGCGAATTGCCTCGCCCAGCTCCTGCATGTTCAACTTACCTTTTTCTTTGAGCATCCTCCAGAGGCGCCGAAACTCGCGGGCTGATGTTCCAGGCAGGTGTAGCGCGTTCACAAGAATGCCCATAACTGTGTTTAGGTGAAGTTGTTCGAGGGCGACTTTGAAGTTTTGCGCTGGGGTTAGGGTATGGATTTTGTCATAGTAGATGTTTCTTTTACCATCGTTAGTCATACCAAGGCTGGAGTATTCGCCGTTAAGGTCGAAGATGACGACGGTTGCCTTGTAGCCGACCAGATTTACCATGAGCAGTTTGGAGAGGTGTGATTTGCCGCAGCCCTTCTTGCCTGTAATAATGTTTAAAGTACCGTCGATTGACGAAGCGTCGATGGTTAAGAGCGAGGAATCTTTGGTGCCGCCCAAAATAATAGGCAATTTGCCATCAACGTTTGCCAGCTTCATAAGCATCGGAATGGAAAGTTTCTTGATTGTGGACTGTGAACGGCTTGGGAGCCAACTGCTGCTTGGGCTGAGCATTTCATTTTCCAGTGTTGCTCTTATTTTGCAGATGAGCAGACTTGCGTCTTGAATGTAGGTGATGTGCGGAGCGATTTCCATGGGATCAATGTCCTCGCCCTGCAAAGGTTCGCCTCCATCTGGCAATGTACGCAAGAGTTCTTCGAGAACACCAGGGACAGCGGCAAATTGCACGTCAATAACTTGTGCAATCAGCGCTTTGCCTGCATCTGCGTCTTCGACTAGAAGGTAGTCGCCTTTCTCGACGTTTTCAGTTGGGAAACTAATAATTTGCAGTACGTTGCCCTCTTTCTTATAGAGTTTCATGAGTAGATTTCTCCTTTGTGGCCGAATGGCCCAAAAAGCAATTTGTGCATGTCTGGACGGTTGATGATTTGGATGCCATGCTTGCGAGTGATGAAGTGTTTGATGGCTAAGACCTCGTTAGCAGTGAAAGTGCACAATATGTGCGACAGCCTTAGCGTTTCAGGATAACTTTGGGTATAGAGATCATTTCCTAACAGTTTCTGGACTGCATCCACTTGCTGGGTAAAATCAGTTTCACGGTCAATATCCAAACGGAACGCAATGTTAGCCTTGTTTAAGCGAGCCACATACACGTCGCCCAGCAGAGTTTGCGGCGGCTTGGATTGCATGCCTGTGGTTTCAAGCAGGTATGGTGGGTCGCGGTTAGGAAGCTGCTCAGTTATTAGAACGCCATTGGCGCGAAGAATGGTGGCTTTGGAAAACGCCAAAACGGTCGTGTTGCTTCTTCGTGCGTAGTTTAGGATTTCTTTTAGACGTTGGGTTGGAGTGTCGATGGTTCCGGCTGTTAGGCTACCGTCGAAGAGGAGAACACCGTGGTTTATGGTTTTGGCGAGCATTGTTTGGAGCCAACGTTCTAGCAGACTTGCGAGACGTGCTGGCATCTGCATGAGGTTTGGCGAGGCTTGGTGCATGCTGCCGTACGTTGTGCAAAAGTAGGCATGCTCTAACGTGTTGAAAAGCTGGTTTTTGTTGTCCTCCGTTATGTGGAATATAAATGGACCTAGACGCGTGTACTTGTAGGCATGGTTTTGGCGCCATGTCGCTGCTCCGCGGACGGCGACTATTATTCCGGTGGTGGTTTCGCCGATTTTTATGGTTGAGGTGTCTATGGCGGCGATGATTGTTTCTTGGTGGTCAGGTTTTAAAGGGATAGCTTGGGGTTTCAGTTGCAGATTGCTTTGGTATATTTCTGTTGTGTTGAATTGTTGAACCGCTTGGTTTAATTGGAAGGGTTGGTGGAGCTGGACTTGTTTGAGCGAGTTGAGGCTTTGCTCCAAAAAGCGCTGGGGAAGGATTGTGTCGATGTTGGGTTGTGGAAAGTTATATTTGTTAGTAATTGTATATTGTTCAATCACCATGATTCACCAATAATCAATAGTGTTATTGGTGAAATATTTAAGTATTGTGCATGTGCATCTTGCACAATACAATATGCAACAAGTGAGAACTTGACAGAAAAACAGCAAAACCCACCAATCCGCGTAAAAATGAAAATCGGCGAAATTGAGTTCGAGATAGAAGCCCAAGCCAACCAAATCCAGGACGCTGTCGACAAAATCCTAGGCACGATAACCGAACGCCTCAAAAACACCAATCTTAGCCAGATATCGGAGCGCCCTGCAACACTGCCACGCGCCGAAACGTGTCGAGGAGTAATCCAAAAGCTCTGGGAAGAAAATTGGTTTAGCGAGCCAAGAGGTTTAGACGATGTCCACAGCGAACTCGCACGCCGAGGATTCCACTACGACCGCACCGCAGTCGCCCACGCGCTTGTCGATTTAGTCAAAGACAACATTCTAACGCGAATTGGAAAGCCACGAAGATATCAGTATGCCCAAAAAAGACCACCGACATAACATAATCTCAGAAATGCGGAAGCTGCCTGTTTGGGCATTACAAAATTTGATGCAAATATACGGTGTTTGTCAATTATTTTTCTAATAGTGAAGGAATAATTCGTATGTTTGCAGTCTTGAAAGCACAAGGATAATATAGCCAATAACTAAATCATCTTGTCTGGACTGAAGGTGCCGTTGCCATCAAAAGCAAAATCAGCACTATCGGATACGTAAACAAAATCCAAGAAAACATTTTAGATATAAAAAGAAAAGAACTCGCCAAACTTTATGAGGACCTAAAAGCAGCAGATTGCGTCATCTGTGGAGGATCAGGCAGATCACTCTACTCGCTTAACGCTGCTATGAGCCAAATCGCCATCAGCCAAGCGGGCTGGCGAAACAAGGTTGTCTTAACACCTGACGACCCAGGCTTCCCAGGAAAAAACATGTATGATGCAGCCAAAGACTTGGAGCGACGCTATAGGAAAACTTTACTTTTGATGAATTCTGGCAGTGGCGCCTCTGATGACCCATTGGTTATGGCTCAGGATTTGGGAAGGTACATTGAAGAAAAGAAGACCAACCACTTTTCGATGGCTCTTTTAACATCAACTTACAAGTCCCCCATAGCAGAAATAACTACAAAATATGGTGGCGACGTTGTTCTGCTCAAAGGGCGCGGAGCATCTAAACCGTCATTTGAGTATAGCGAAACAGGTATGATGGGAGATATCTTTGAGCTTGCCACGCTGGAACTTATGAACAGCATGATTGAAGCCATATTCCGAAACCTAGAAGTCAAGAACGTCTATGAGCTCTGCGTTGAAGAACTGGAAAAAATAGGTGAAATGATAGACTCAAATGTCACCTCAGAAACTTATACCCAGGTAGTAGACATCCTTGAAAAAAGAACTAACGTATTTTTGGGAGGAAAAGGCACCGCCAACGAAATCGCCAAAATGACAGGCGTAAGACTTTTCCACATCAAAAGCTTTCTAGGAGACAACGTATACATAACAAGAGGCGTCAACACGCCGCACCCAAGAGCAGGCGACCTAGAAATTCTAATGTCATATTCGGGCGAGTCCAAACCCGTCGTAATTTGGGCTGAAGTCCTCAAAAAGTTCGCTGGAACAGTCTTCGCTATTACAGGCAACAAGAACTCCACTCTCGCCAAAAAAGCAGATCTAAAAATCATCCTAGAAGAAGAAGTCAAACCTAGCACACCCAGACGATTCTACACACGCGCTGCCTTCGTGCTCAGCCCGCTTCCAGTCAAACTTGCCGAGAGATTACGTGACAGAGGCTTAAACTTGCCCGAGTACATTATCAGCTGGTACCACTCCGTAACACAATAAACGCTCAAACTCAGCGACCACAGTCAATTTAAATACGATTACCAATAACCCCTAAGCGACCCTGACATGGACATCCTACAATCAATCATACTAGGATTAATACAAGGCATAACTGAATGGCTGCCCATATCCAGCACAGGACATCTGAGAATCGCAGAATACTTCTTTGGCTTAAGCGTACCGCTGCTTTTTGACGTTACCTTGCATGCGGGAACACTTCTTGTAACAATAATTTACTTCCGTGAAGCCATCAAAAACGTTCTTCTTGCACTGTGGCACAAAGACTTCCGATCGGAAGACGGCACACTAATCATACCAATCATCATCGGAACCGTACCAACCGCCCTCATCGCCGTGTTAGCTGGCAACGACTTAGACGCCTACTTCAGCACGCTACTGCTTTTGGGCGCTGGCTTCATCGCCGGCGGAATCGTACTCTTCACGTCCAAATATGGCAAAGAACGCCAAAACACCATAAGCATGCCAGCAGCGTTTCTGATTGGCGTAATGCAGGGTATTGCGATTATCCCAAGCATCTCGCGAAGCGGCTTAACCATCGCCGTTGCGCTTGTGCTTGGAATCAAAAAAGAAATCGCCTTCAAATTCTCATTCTTGCTTTCAATACCAGCCGTTGTCGGCGCCCTAGGCTTGACGTTTTATCAGGAGCATGGTGCATTTTCGCTTGCAGGCATCAGCGGAATCGACGTTGCAGCAGCGTTACTGGTTACGGTCGCAGTCAGCTTCTTGGCGCTTAAGTTGTTGTGGAAAACTTTGGCGGCAAAGAAATTCTACCTATTCGCAATCTACTGTTTTGTAATTGGAGCAGCCCTTATCCTTTTGAGTCTACTGGGCTTTTAGCCAAAACGGCTTACCGGTAAGAAAATCAGTCAAGAACACAGCAAAATCCCTATTGGCACTGTAAATTTCGAGCATTTCAGCATTAGCGAGCACCTTGAGGTTTTTCTTCATAGCTTTTGTAATAAGCCCAGCTACGCCACAGTCTTTTCCTCCATCAGCAAGCTTTGCCTTCACAAGCGCAACGGCATCGGTTGTTTTCCTATGCATCATAACCACCCATCGCCCACCCTCAATGTACGGTCCAGAAACAACTTTTGTGCTGTTGGCATATTTAGCTAGAAAAGCCTTGCATTCCGCTTCCCGCTCAAGTGGTGGACCAAAATGCTTCTTGACGTTTGTCAAAACTTGTTGTTCAACCTCAAAAACGAAGACACTCAAACTTTTCTCGTTGCTCCAAACCTCGTCTCTTAGAACGTCAAAATCGTTAAGTTCAATCAATGTCCTCAAAGAACGCTTAGATCTGTAGAGTTGCCCCCACAAAACGTCTGGAACAGCATCCAACCCGCCTATAACAAGAAATATAACGGCTGAACCGCGACCCGCAAATTGACTCTTCAATGCTTCAGACGACAAAATTGGAACTTCGGGTGGATAGAAAAATTCTTTCGCTGGCTTTCCCAAAAAAGCCCTTGCTGCGGCAATGAATGTGTAAAGTTTTTGCGGTTGCACTGCTGCAGCAGCGTTTCTTCCCTTATCAACAGGGTCAACAATGACCAGCGGCTCGGGGAAGAGCAGAGACATCTCTCTTTCTCTGCCCACATAAAACCCTTCAATGTCAATAACCACACGACGATTGTACTGCGCAAACGCTTGTATTGTTTGAGCGAAAGAGCCGTATTTCATAACCAAAAGCTCGCAGAGGTAACCGCTAAATCCGCCAATCATAATCTCTGCGCCATAAACGCCGATACCCTGCATGAACCTCTTGAGCAGCCGAACCTCACCACGCAACTGTTCGCCTAAGTGAGCTTTAATGTAGTCAGTGTGGTAAGGTGTTCGGTCAGTTGCGCTTTGCCATTCACCCGGCTTAGCATCATAACAAGGCACTATGTCCACTCGGTAGCCGCTAACGAAGATTTCAAGGTAAGGATGCTCAGCAAAACGTTCAACCTGCTCCGCGCCTCCAGCTGCTTTTTTAGCAATTTTCAACCCAACTTCACCAAGGATTTTGCGCGGTATTGATATTGGCAAACGCATGAAGACATCGATGTCTGGGTTTTCGCTTAGCCATGTCCCTTTGGCAACGGAACCTTCAACGCGTACTTTCGCCTGCACACCTTCTTGCTGGCAAGCTAACGCTATTTTCTGCTCTAACTCGCGGCTTAAAGCCTCAACTTTAGCTCTCTCGGCTTTTTTCGGTGTAATCTTGTCGAGGACTTGCTTGGTTATAGCTTCAATTTGGTTTTGCATGGCTAATCATTTGTTATTTTACTGACGGGCAGTACTCTTTTAGCGTTGTGTACGTGGGACCTTTAGGCGATAGTTGGCTTCTCTTTAGCCTTAAACAATTAGCGTTTATTGCGCCGAAGTCGTGGCTTGCTTTTTTTGTTACAAACTCGGCTAAGTGTTGCTTGTTGGCACCTGACCTTACACGCGCGATGGTCAAGTGTGGGCTAAAACCGTAATTGTCCTTAGGAAAACCTAACGCTTGAATCTGCGGTTCCAGCTGGCTAAAAACGCTTTTGAGCTGTTCTGCGCCCTGCGTCATTCCCGCCCAGACAACGCGTGGGTAATTTAAGCTCGGAAAGACGCCTAGACCGCAAAGTTGGATAATGAAAGGTGTAAACTCAACCTTCTTCATTGCATCGAACACTTTTTCTACCATGCTATGGCTGATGTCGCCGAGAAACCGAATGGTAGCGTGAATGTTCTGCGGCGCCACCATTTTCAGGTCTGCACCCGTCTCCATTAAAAGCTTCTGCACCGCTGAGAGCTTGGTCAAGACTATTTCGTTCTCCAGGTCAAAGGCGATGAAACTTCTAATTTGTTCTGACATTTTCGCTGTTCCTTCAAACTATTTTTAACACTTATCCCGCATAAATGCTTTTTAATCAAGCATACCGCTATACAACCAAAAAAGGGTAAGTCATGAACACTAACAAACTAGTTATTGGTTTAACAGGAATGCCCGGGTCAGGCAAATCCTTAGTCGTGGAAACCGCACGCGAACTCGGCTACGACATAGTAGTCATGGGCGACGTGATAAGGCAAGAAACATTGAGCCGGGGCTTAGAATTGAACCCACAAAATGTTGGCAAAGTCATGCTCCAGTTGCGCCAAGAAGGTGGAAACTATGTCATCGCGCAGAAATGCATCCCCAAAATCGAGGAACAAACCAGCCCTAAAGTTCTTGTTGACGGCTTGCGAAGCCTCTTTGAAGCAGACATCTTCAAGGAACATTTTACTAAGTTTAGCATTTTTGCAGTTCACGCTCCGCCCGAAACAAGGTTTAATCGACTTTTTCGTCGAGCCAGAAGCGATGACCCGCCAAACTGGGAAGTCTTCCGCGAACGCGATATGCGTGAACTCAGCGTTGGCTTAGGCAACGTGATTGCTATGGCTGAGAAAATCCTTGTTAACGACAACAGTATAGAACAGTTTAAAGCTCAAGCGAGAGATAACTTGGAAAGGATTGAGAAAAAATGGCTGAAGTGATTGTTTACGTTGAAGCGGAAATTTACCCGACCGAAGATGAGGATAGGGTTAGAGCGGCAGTAAACAACGTTTTAGGCAACGCATCTATAACAATCAAGCTCGCACAAAAAGCCAGCACCCTAACCGCAGAAGCACAAGGGCAAGAATCACTAATTAAATTCCGCAATTTGCTCCGTCAAGACCGCATCCGAGACGCCGCAAGAAAACTCCTTTTCCGAGCAATCAGCGGAAACACCATTGGTTTCTGCCTCAACAAGCAGGTTGCGTCTGCAGGGCACGTTTCCTTTTCTGAGGAAATAGCGGAGTCCCCTTTAGGACCAATTCGCTTCACGATTCAAACGGACAGCCCAAGGCAACTAATCGAGTGGCTAGCAGAAAAAAACGCTTAACATGAAGGGTGCGGCTTGGCTAAAAGAGCAAAAGTAACCAAAACCGGCGCGGTTCTGTTAGGAGACAGTATCGCCTGCGATGCCTTCGACGAGACAAGACCGCTACGGGTTGTAACTCACGCACATGCAGACCACCTTGGCGGCTTACGCAAAAGCCTGCGGTGTTGCGAGAAGGTTTTGATGACAAAAGCCACAAGAGACCTCGCCGAAACACTAAATGGCGCTCTGAAGCTTAGAGATGCACCTGTGCAAACACTTGAGTACTGCAAAGTCCTCAGGTACGGCGAAGAACAAATAAGCCTGCTAAAAGCCGACCACATTTTAGGCGCATGTCAGGTTTTGGTGGAGGATGCTGGCGGAATACGCATCGTTTACACGGGCGACTTCAGGCTGGACGGCACGCCAGTTGTGGAATGTGATGTTTTGGTGGTTGAAGCTACTTATGGGAGCCCATCGTGCAGGCGCAGTTTCGGCGTTGACGTGCGTGAACTTTTGGTTGAGATGATTGAAAAGCGTTTGCGAGGTGGCGCTGTTTACGTTTTCGGTTATCATGGCAAACTGCAAGAAGTCATGCAGATTCTCCGAGATGCAGATGTTGAGGTGCCGTTTGTTATGCCTGAACGCGTTTACGACGTTACGAAGGTTTGTGAGCACCATGGAATGCATGTGGGTTGTTTGTCTCTATCTACTGATAAGGATGGGCATGAACTTTTGGATGGCAATTTGCCTTGCGTGGCGTTTTACCATATGAATGCTCGGCAGCACGTGGGTTTGCGGAATGCAAGGATTTGTGTGAGCGGTTGGGAGTTTCATTCGCCATGTAGGCAGATTGGCGAAAGGGAGCATTTGGTTGCTCTAAGTGACCACTCCGATTTTGACGGATTAATCGAGTACGTTAAGCGTTCAAGAGCCAAGCAGGTTATTACAGATAATTACCGTGTGAGTCATGGCGACGTTTTGGCTAAAGAGATTTGTAAGCGCTTAGGCGTTTCCGCTGTTGCCATGCCGAGAAGTCTTGGCCAAACTACCCTGTAGGCCAATGTTTCTTGGCTGCTGATTGGTTAAAGCTTAAAAGCGCAAAACCAAACTACTCACACAAACTCTAAAAGTGATTGAGTATGGCTAAGTCATCTATAATTTCAGGCTTCTACAAGCTGCCGCCAAAAGAGCGGTTAGTAATTATAAAAGACCTCGCAGGGTTATCTGAAGAAGAAGCTCGCTTACTGGAAAACACGGGTTCGTTAACCATGGATGTTGCTGACCACATGGTGGAGAACGTTATCGGCGTCTTCCCTGAACCGCTGGGCCTCGGCGTCAACTTCCAAATCAACGGCAAAGACTACCTCATCCCCATGGCGACGGAAGAGCCAAGCGTTATTGCTGCAGCCAGTTATGCCGCAAAGATGGTGCGTGAGGGCGGAGGCTTCCACACCAGCAGTACAGCGCCATTGATGATTGGTCAAATCCAAATCGTTAAGCTAAAAGACACTGAAGCAGCAAAAAAGAAGGTTTTAGATGCCAAAGCTGCGCTTCTCAAAAAAGCAAATGACCAAGACCCCGTTCTAAACTCGTTTGGTGGAGGAGCAAAAGACTTGGACGCTAAAATCATCGACACTACCATGGGACAAATGCTCATTGTTGAATTGTATGTTGACTGCCGAGACGCAATGGGCGCGAATGCTGTGAACACAATGGCTGAAGCAGTTGCGCCAGTGCTTGAGGACATGACCGGCGGACACGTTTACCTCAGAATAATCTCAAATTTAGCGACAAAACGCTTAGCAAAAGCATGGTGCACGGTACCCAAAGAATCATTGGGTGGCGAAGCAGTCGTGGATGGCATCGCTTATGCCTCGGCTTTTGGAGCAGCTGACCCTTATCGTGCAGCGACCCACAACAAGGGTGCCATGAACGGCATCATCGCCGTCGTTTTGGCAACAGGCAACGACCACCGTGCCATTGAGGCTGGAGCACACGCTTACGCAGCACTAAAAGGCCCATATACCAGCATTTCCAAATGGAATAAAAACAGCAAGGGCGACCTGGAAGGCGTAATCGAGCTGCCCATGGCTGTCGGCTTAATTGGCGGGGCCGTCAAAACTCACCCTATCGCACGCATATCCATGAAAATCTTAAACGTTAAGAGTGCAAACGAGTTCGCTGAAGTATTAGCCGCAGTCGGGTTAGCTCAAAACCTTGCCGCACTCCGCGCATTGGCAAATGAGGGTATCCAGCGCGGTCACATGTCACTGCACGCCAGAAACATTGCGATCACTGCAGGTGCAAAAGATGAGATGGTTGATTTAGTTGCGGAGCGTATGGTTAGGGAACGTAAAGTCCGCGTGGACAGAGCCAAAGAAATCCTAGAAGAGTTAACTAAAAAAGTAGGCTCTCTATAGAGACCTATCCGAAAAAATGAATTCATTCTAGTATTATTCTTGCGTCGACTGTTTTTGCGCCTTTCGGGTAAGCCATAATTGGGTTTAGATCCAGTTCCTTGATTTCCGGGTTATCCATGACAAGGCGTGATACACTGCAGAGAATAGCCACTAAAGCGTCGATGTCTGCTGGCGGTGTGTTCCTGTAACCCTTCAGAAGCGGATAAGCCTTAAGCTCAGTAATCATTTCCTTCGCATCCTCAGCGGTTAGTGGCGCAACTCGGAAGTTTACGTCTTTCAGGAGTTCGACAAATATGCCGCCTAACCCAACCATTACGGTTTGCCCAAACTGCGGGTCCTTGATCGATCCAACTATGACTTCAGTTGCCTGTGGCGCCATCTCCTGCACTAAAACGCCTGCGATTTTTGCATCAGCCTTGTACTTTTTCACATTCTCAATAATTTTTTTGTAACCACTGGCAACATCCGATGCATTTTTGAGATTAACGATAACGCCTCCGACATCTGATTTGTGGATTATATCTTGTGAGACAATTTTGAGAACGATGGGGTAGCCGATTTGTTCAGCGTACGTTGCGGCTTCTTTCTCGGTTTTTGATAGGTTAAACCTGGTGACTGGGATATCGTATTCTTTGCAGATAGTTTTGGCTTCTGTTTCTAGGAGCGTTTTTCTGCCTTCTTCTTTTGCTTGGTTTATGATTTTATTGGTTTGCTTCAAGCCTTTCGACTTCCCGCTATCATATTTAATGTACAGTCATGATTTAATGATTTAAGAATCGTTTGTTTGACTTATGAGTTTTGGTGATTCTAGTTCAAGATAAAAAGTAGTGTATTTGTACAAGTTAAATTTCCAAAATTCATTTTAGACTATGAAAAGGCGAATAATACAAGTCTGTGTATACCAAAATGTCCACATGAAAATGTATATTTAATATACACTTAATTCCTATTTGCATTAGGATCTTAAAATGCTTAACTATCAAGGAACTCTTGACGCAGCTAGAATTGCACTTTCCTTGGGCTTTCTGCTGTACGCTTCATGGAGAGACTACAAGACACGAGAAGTAAGCAACAAAGTCTGGGCCTATTACGCACCAGCCGCACTTGCGCTATCATTAGTTGAACTCCTTCTTTTCGATTCTTCGCAATTGCCCTTCTACGCCTTAAGCTTCGGCGTAACGGCAGGGTTAGCTTTGCTCCTGTTTTATTCTGGCGCCTTCGGTGGCGCAGATTCTAAAGCCCTAATGTGCATTGCACTTGCAATACCCTTTGCTCCAATAACCCTGTTCACGCCTGTTCTGGATGGAGGTTTGTCGCCAATCATGCTATTTGTTTTTCCATTAACCATCTTAAGCAACTCAGTACTGTTCGCTGCAGCTTCAGGCATATACATGGTCTTGCGTAACCTGATTTGGCATAAAAGGGAAGAAACAAAAATGTTCTCAGGAACTCTTGCATCGGAATCAATTGGTAAAAAGTTGCTGGTACTTATTACTGGTTACAAAGTGAGCGTTGCTAAATTGAGGGAAAAATGGCATATTTTTCCCATGGAAGACCTCGAAGACGTCGAAGGTAGTGTAAAGCGCACTCTGGTTGTCGTTCCACATGAAGAGGGTCGGGATGCAATAGTTGAGCACCTATCTCATGCGGCTGAAACTGGAAAAATTGATGGCTACGTTTGGGCGACGCCAGGTTTGCCCATGTTGATTTTTGTGACTTTAGGCTTGATTGTTGCTTTGCTGTTTGGGGATTTAATTTGGTTGCTTATCAGGTTAGTTTTGGGCTAGTTTAGATCGTGGTTTTGCTACGTTTAGAATAAGAAACAGACGCTGTAACCATAAGGACTGAGCCGAAGCCAACAAATGCCAGACCATAACTTCGATACGGATAAGAAGCTAAAGTCTCCGCGAAAGCCACGCTGCCGCTGTGATAGGAATAGAAGAAAGCGCTTACAACAAACAGTAAAATTGCGAGTGCTAGCAAGGATACCTCAGTTTTAAACTTCAAATTCCTCTCTCTCCATTCCAAGCTATTAATAGAACTACATTGATATCAAAAGCTTATTTTAGCTTTTTGGAAATACACTACAGGAGACTATTTATGTCAGCAGTGGACTTCAAGCGCGAACTACAAAGTTTCCTGCAACAAGAAAAGACTCAAGAATGCAAAGCAACTGTCATGCCAGACTTCTTCCTTGATAGATTCGTAACTTTAGACTGGGATGTCACAAAGTTCTCCGAGTGTTTGGCAGATGTTGCGAAAAGGAAAGGCGGTAGCATCGACGGCATAAGTCAAATCGACATGCGAGGAGGAAACGCCGTTAACGTTGCATCAGCCCTCACAGGCTTAGACGCCAAAGTTACGCCGATTGTTTGCACAAGCGAATACGGCTTGCACCAAATCAAATACCGCTCCAAAAAAGACAAACTCGACGCTTCACACATAAAAACCACTTGCAAAGCTTCAATAACAACGGCACTCGAATTTCAAGCCCAAAACGGAAAAACAAATGTCATGCTCCGCGATTTGGGTGGCCTTGCCGATTTTGGACCAGCAAACCTAAACGACAATGATTGGGCGCTCATTGAAGCCTCGGATTACGTTTGCGTATTTAATTGGGCAGGAACGGTAAAGCATGGAACAGCACTGGCGAAGGCGGTTTTTGAAAGAGCACACAACGGTCGTGCCAAAACTTACTATGACACGGCAGACCCAAACCCCAACGCCAAAGGCATCGCTGACTTATTGACGAAGGTACTAAAAACTGACTTAGTAGACATTTTGAGCTTAAACGAGAACGAGGCAATCACTTACGCGTCGCTGATAGACGAGTCCTTGAAAGAGAAAAAAGAGCGTTTGTCTTTTGCCGAGTTAGCAATGGTCGCAGCACGAGTTTTAGCTCAGCATTTGTCAGCGCGGATTGATTTGCATGCTACGAGTTTTTCTGCCAGCCTGAAAGGTAAGTCGGAAATTATTATGCCAACGTTCAAGGTGAAAGTTTTGCGCGCAACTGGTGCTGGTGACGCTTGGAATGCAGGCAACATTTTAGGCGACAAGTATGGTCTAAAGGTCGAGTGCCGCCTGATGCTGGCGAACGCAGTTTCAGCTTGCTATCTCTCAGACCCTAAAGGACTGCATCCAACCAAGGCTAAACTTGCTAAGTTTCTGAAGGATAACTCTTAGCGCTAAGCCAAATTATTTTAACCCCGCCCTGCCTAACCATGCAGTAAAGCAAGGGTGTATTGATGGGCAAGCTGTTTGGTAGCTCAGGCATTCGAGGCTTGGCAAACATTGACTTAACGCCACAACTAGCCTGCAAGGTTGCTTCAGCTGTAGCGACACATGCGAAAGCCAAAAAAGCCGTTGTAGCGCGGGACACACGTGTTTCCGGAGACATGCTTGAGGATGCTTTGATTTCGGGATTGGTGTCCTGTGGCACTGAAGTTTTGCTCGCAGGCATGGTACCCACGCCGACACTGGCTTACGCCACAAAAGCGTTTGGTACTGACGTGGGGTTCATGCTGACAGCTTCTCATAATCCCCCTCAGTATAATGGCATTAAAGTGTTCAGCAGCGACAGCCTATCTTACACCGATGATGGACAGGATGCCGTAGAAAAAATCGTTGCGGATGGCCACTTTGCATTGGTGGATTGGCGAGAGCTCGGCAAAACCAGACCTGTAGATGCAGGTCAAAGTTATATGCAGATGGCGCAAAAAGCGGTCACGCTTAAGCAGAAGTGGCGTGTTGTTGTTGACCCAGGGTGCGGCGCTACCTTCAGCATGGCACCTGCACTGCTTAAAGCCATTGGCTGCAAGTTGACCGCTCTTAACGCTCAGCCAGATGGGCATTTCCCAGCGCGGAAGTCTGAGCCAACCGTTGAGTCACTTCATGACTTAGCAAGAGTCGTTAAAACGCTGGGAGCTGACATCGGTATTGCCTTTGATGGTGATGGTGACCGTGTTGCCTTCGTTGATGAAAAAGGCGCTTTTGTAAATTTTGACCGCTGCTTGGCGGCGTACGCTGCTTATGCACTTAAACTGAGTGGTGGTGGCGTGATTATTACGAATGTTGAGGCGTCCATGTGCGTGGAAACCATGGCACAGAAATACCGCGGCAAAGTTGTTCGGACACGGGTTGGCGACATTTACATTTCGGAAGCCATCAAACGTGAGGGCGCGATTTTCGGCGGCGAACCCTGCGGTGCTTGGGTGCATCCGCGGCTGCATTTTTGTCCTGACGGTCTGCTTTCGGCTGCGCTGTTTCTTGCAGCGTTGGAGGCTGAGGGCAAGAATGTGTCGGCATTTATCGCTCAGGTTCCAGAGTACATTACACTTAGAAAAAACATATTCTGCAAAAATGAGCAAAAATATGAAGTGGTTCAAAAGGTTGGTGAAGCCCTCAAAGCCGCGTTTCCAACATACATTGATTTTTCTACCGTTGACGGCACTCGTTTGTCGCTTAAGAATGGTTGGTTGCTGGTTCGGGCTTCAGGCACCGAGCCGCTTATACGCCTAACTGTTGAAGGCGAATTTTTGGCGGCAGCGAAAGATATAATCGGTAAAGCAACCCAAGTAATCAGAGATAACACTTAGGGTGAATCATGGTGAAGGCTATACTGTTAGCGGCTGGGGAAGGCGTGCGGCTTCTGCCCATAACGGCGACGCGCCCCAAACATCTCATTAAGGTTGGCGGAAAACCAATCCTGCAATTCTGCCTAGAAGCGGTTAAAAAAGCAGGAATCACTGAAGCAGTAATTGTTACTCATTACATGGGCGAAGCTATCCGCCAATACTTCGGCGACGGCAGCCAATTTGGTTTAAAAATAAGTTATGTTGAGCAGAAGGAGGTGCTTGGCACAGGAAACGCTGCAAGCGTTGCAGAGCCGTATGTAGACGATGATTTTGTTTTGGTTTATGGCGATTTACTTTTTGGTCAAGATGTCGTTAAAGAAGTTTTGAAGCAGTTTAAGAGTGGAAAAATCGCTGCTGCCATAGGCGTGGTCCCTGTTGATAAGCCTGAAAGCTACGGAATCATAGAGTTGGATGAGCAGAAACACCTTAAAAGTATCGTGGAAAAACCCTTGGCTGGCAAAGCACCTTCCAACTTGGCAAACGCTGGTATCTACGCTTGCTCCAAAGAAGTTTTCGATAAAATAAAGCAAACCAAAGTTTCAATACGCGGCGAATGGGAACTCACCGACGCCATAACAATGCTCGCAAGCGAGGGCAAAACGGTTTTGTCAGCTGAGCTTTCAAAGGATGAATGGTTTGACGTGGGCAGACCTTGGGATCTGTTGGACGCGAACATTTGGGCTCTCAAACGCATAGAGCACAAGGTGTTAGGTACAGTTGAGCAGGGTGCTCATTTGATCGGTCCCGTTTCGGTAGCTGAGTCGGCGCGTGTTCGTAGCGGAGTCTACATTGAAGGGCCAGTCTTTATTGACGAGGGGTGCGATGTTGGACCGAACTGTTATATTCGTTCGGGGACAAGTTTAGGCAAAAAAGTGCGCATTGGCAATGCTTGTGAAATCAAAAACAGTATCATCATGGACTACGCTCATATCGGGCACCTCTCTTATGTTGGCGACAGCATCTTTGGCGAGGGCTGCAATTTGGGTGCAGGTACGATTACCGCTAACTACCGCCTAGATGCAGGCTCAATCAAGATGATGGTTAAAGATAAACTCATTAATACTGAAAGACGCAAACTTGGCGCAGTCTTCGGCGACTATGTGAAAACAGGAATTAAATCTTTGTTTATGCCAGGTGTTAAGGTAGGCGCGAACAGTTGGGTTGGGCCGAACTTTATGGTTGAACGCGACTTGCCGGCTAATACAATGGTTTTTCTAAAACAAACCAGCGAAGTGAAACAAAAGAAGTAGTGAAAAATATAGGTTTTTTATTTTTTAGTGTTGTGTTGCAACCACATATGCTTTTGAGATAAATCCTTTATCGAATTAAACCTTGAATTTAGAACCTTGTTCATTAAAGATGATTTGTTTTTAATTAAGAAAAACATGAAGCCACGAGGACCTGCCTTCTCTACCCTCATATTTGTGCTGCCGCAACTATATCTCTACCGCAAACCCTTAAAACACTAAAGGCTAACAAGACAACGAGGTGATAAGAATGCCAATGTTATATCTAAAATGCAAAAGATGTACGACAGAGTTTGCATCTGGAATTGATTCAGATGATAAGAGCTTCAAAACGATGCAACTCTCAGCGAATACGCACAGTTGCCCGAGGGGGCACGTAAATCGCTATGACAAAAAAGACTATTATTTTAAATATTCCTATTCTGCTTAATCCCCAAACCACCGAGCTAACAAAATCCAAAACTGGTATATTTAGAGGGATAATGGTATTTCATCAACATAGCATGAGGCTGAAATAACTTCCTTTCTAAAATAAGATTCCTGAGAGAAACATTCTTTCAATTTGGGGTCTTCATACTTTAAATAGTCTTTTGGCGTATTTTGCGGTACGGGAATGTATTGTGACTGCCCAAAACGAAGCCGAAGAAAACCAAAACCAAGCTTTACCGGCAAATTACGCTCCGCTCCAGCTGGAAGCGGAAATTAGGGAATTTTGGATAAAAAATGATACTCGCAACAAACTGGAGTCTGTTGAGAAAAATGCTAAGGGTATTTTGGGTTATGTCGAAGGTCCACCAACGCTCAACGGAATCCCTCACATCGGTCACGCACGAGGACGCGTAATGAAGGATATTCGTTACCGGTGGAAAACCATGCAAGGCTATTACATGCCGTTTTGGGCAGGATGGGACTGCCAAGGCTTACCTGTAGAACTAGAGGTTGAAAAGCTTCTTGGTGTGCGAAATAAGCGTGAATCTATCGAAAAATTCGGAATGGAACGCTTCATAGAAGAATGCAAAAAAGCCATCATGCGCTACCACAAAATGTGGCTTGAAGCAGACAACATGCTTGGAGTTTTCATTAACCAAGACAAAGCTTATTGGACCTACAAAGACCAATACATCGAACGCGAATGGAAATACCTCAAAGCTGCATGGGAACAAAACCTTCTGGAAGAAGGACACTACGTA
>Ga0316620_10000390_pt1 | contig 17527 bp, 14 predicted proteins | sample OWC_Aug_M1_C1_D5_FD_207651 | JGI IMG/M metagenome (GOLD analysis project Ga0316620, IMG submission 207651) | Wetland soil microbial communities from Old Woman Creek delta, Ohio, United States - OWC_Aug_M1_C1_D5_B | ecosystem: Environmental > Terrestrial > Soil > Wetlands | place: USA: Ohio... | reverse complement strand
GAATGAAAGTCCGACCATCTGTGAGACGCATCTGTACCAAGTGCAAGATCATCCGCCGCAACGGGGTGGTCCGGGTCATCTGCGAGAACCCGAAGCACAAGCAACGACAGGGCTGAGCGGGGAGGCCAGGGATGGCGCGCATAGCAGGTGTTGAGCTGCCCGCCAACAAGCGGGTGGAGATCGGCCTGACCTACATCTACGGCATCGGGCGCAGCCGCGCCAGGAACGTCCTCGGCCGTGCCGAGGTCGACGTGGGGGTCAAGGTCAAGGACCTGTCCGAGGACGAAGTGCTGCGGATTCAGCGAGTTCTCCAGGAGGAGGGCGGTGTGGAGGGTGACCTGCGCAAGGAGGTCGCCCTGAACATCAAGCGGCTGATCGAGATCGGCAGCTACCGCGGCATTCGGCATCGCCGCGGTTTGCCGGTTCGGGGTCAGCGCACGCACACCAATGCCCGTTCGCGCAAGGGTCCGCGGCGGCAGGCAGTGGCTGGCAAGAAGAAGGCCGGCAAGAAGTAGGCGGCAGGCGCCGAGGCAGGAGAGACGAGCATGGCAAAGGAACGCAAGGGTGCGCGCAAGGGTCGCAAGGAGCGCAGGAGCGTGCCCCACGCGGTGGCCCACATCAGTGCCACCTTCAACAACACCATTGTGACCTTCGTCGACCCCAGCGGCGGCACCGTCTGTTGGTCGTCGGGTGGCCACATCGGCTACAAGGGTTCGCGCAAGGGGACCCCCTATGCCGCTCAGTTGGCGGCGCGCGGGGCGGCCGAGCGAGCGCAGGAAAACGGGGTTCGGAGCGTTGACATTCGGGTCAAGGGGCCAGGGCCGGGGCGGGAGTCGGCGATTCGTGCGCTCGCTGCCAGCGGGCTGGACATCAGGAGCATCCGCGACGTCACGCCGATTCCGCACAACGGTTGCCGTCCGCGCAAGCGACGTCGCGTGTAAGGGAGTATCGAGGTGGCAAGGTACCGAGGCTCAGTGTGTCGTCTCTGCCGCCGTGAGGGCATGAAGCTGTTCCTCAAGGGCGAGCGCTGCTACAAGGAGAAGTGCGCCATCGAGCGTCGCAACGCGCCGCCCGGACAGCATGGCGCGGGACGTCGGCGCAAGGCACGCGCCTACGGGCTGCAGCTGCGCGAGAAGCAGAAGCTGCGCCGCATCTACGGCCTGCTCGAGGGCCAGTTCCGGCGCACCTTCAGCCAGGCATCGCGCCAGCGCGGCGTGACCGGCGAGAACCTACTGCGGTTGCTCGAGACGCGTCTCGACAACGTGGTCTACTCGCTCGGCTTCGCCACCTCGCGGTCCCAGGCGCGGCAGCTCGTGCGCCACGGCCACATCCAGGTCAACGGCAGGCGAGTGGACGTTCCCTCTTACTGCGTTCGTCCCGGGATGGAGGTCGCGGTCCAGCCCAAGAGCCGCAAGAACAAGGACATCACCGAGGCGCTGGAGTTTGCCCAGGGGCGCGGAATCCCGGCCTGGCTCGAGATCGACGCCGAGAACATGAAGGGCAAGGTGCTCGAGCGGCCGACCCGTGAAGACATTCGCTACCCGATCCAGGAGCAGCTCGTCGTCGAGCTCTATTCTCGCTGAGCGTGGAGGCCGAATGATTTGGCACGACTTCCAGAGACCTGCGCAGGTGCAGCTCGACGAAGAGGAAAGCACCCCCAACTTCGGGCGTTTTCTCGCCCAACCCTTCGAGCGAGGCTGGGGCACGACCGTCGGCAACGCCCTTCGTCGCGCCCTTCTCTCCTCGATTCCTGGCGCCGCCATCACGGCTGTCAAGATCGAGGGGGCAGACCACGAGTTCTCGGCAGTGCCGGGGGTGGTCGAGGACGTCACGGACATCATCCTCAACCTGAAGAAGATCCCATTCAGGGTCCTCGGTCAGGAGAGCGAGGTTCTGACCCTCGAGGCGAAAGGACCGGGGCAGGTCACGGCCGGGCAGTTCGTGGGCTCCCACATGGTCGAGATGATCGATCCCGAGGTTCATGTGGCCACCCTCTCTACCGACGGTCGCCTGCGCATGGAAGTGCGCGTGGCGCCAGGGCGTGGCTACATCCAGGCCGAGGAGAACCAGACCGCGGACCTCGACCTCGGCTTCATCCCGATCGACTCGGCCCATTCGCCGGTGCGCAAGGCCAACTTCAGAGTGGAGATGGCACGGCTCGGGCGGATGACCAACTACGAGCGTCTGGTCCTCGAGATCTGGACCAACGGCACTATCGGCCCGGAGGAGGCACTGTCCCAGGCCGCGCAGCTGGTCCAGGGTCACCTGGACATCTACAGCAGGCTGGCCGCAGTGGAGTCGCAGGCAGCACCGGCGGAGGAGGAGGCGGAGCCTGAGGCCGACAGCATCCTCGATCAGAGCATCGACTCCCTGGAGCTCTCCATCCGCTCAATGAATTGCCTCAAGAACGCCAACATCCGCACCCTGCGCGACCTCGTCACCCGCAGCGAGAAGGAGATGACCGAGATCCGCAACTTCGGCGAGAAGTCGCTCAAAGAGGTGCGCGAGAAGCTCGAGGCTCTGAGCCTCGGTTTCGGAATGAAAGTGGACCTGTAGCTGCCAGCTATCAGCCATCGGTTGTCGGCTCGTGACATCGGAGCCGTGAGGGAGGGGTGGGGGAGCTGAGAGCAGACGGCTGGGAGCTGATGGCCACTATGGGAGTGAAACGATGAGACACCGCAACCATGGACGCAAGCTGGGACGGACCAGCGCTCACCGCAGGGCGCTCTTTCGCAACCAGCTGACCGCCCTCTTCGCCCATGAGCGCATCACCACCACCCTGGAGAAGGCCAAGGAGCTGCGCCCCATAGCCGAGCGCATGGTGACCCTGGCCCGCACCGGCTCGCTGCCGGCGCGACGCAAGGTGCTGACCATGGTCTTCGACAAGGACGTGGTTCACCGCCTGTTCGAGGACATCGCGCCCCGCTTCAGTGAGCGTCCTGGCGGCTACACGCGGATCCTGCGCCTCGGTCGGCGTCGCGGCGACGGTGCCGAGCTGGCCATCATCGAGTTCGTCGACTACGAGCTGAAGGTCAAGGACGAGGGCCCTGAGAAGCAGGGTAAGAAGTCGTTGAAGGACCGCGCCAAGAGCATGTTCGGTGGCGGCGGCGACAAGGGCCAGGCCGCGCCCGAGCCGGTTGCGGCTGGGGAAGCGGTCGAGGAGGCTGCCGAAGCCGAGGTCCCGGCCGAAGCCGAAGCCAAGCCCAAGAAGCGCACCCGCACCAAGAAGGCCGAGCCGCCGGCTGAGGCGGCCACTGCCGAGGACGCTGCCGCCGAGGCCAAGCCCAAGCGACGCACGCGCAAGAAGAAGGAAGAGACGGAGAAGGACGCCGAGTAGGACCCAGCCGCCGGACCTTCTCTCAACGCCGCGCCTCCGCGCGGCGTTGGTCGTTTGCCGCTCCAGCGCGCCGCCGGGCGGCGCGCCGTGGCCGGATGGCGCAGCGCGCGACGTTACTCCTGCACCGTCTCCGACCACCGCGAGGTGTCGCCGGTCTCGAAGCCGTCGCCGAAGAGCATGTCGAAGAAGAGCAGGTCGTCGACGTTGGCGGTGAAATCGGGCGAGGCGCCGGCGTTGAACACGACCCTCAGCTCGGCCGAGACCGTTCCGCTCGGGGTTGCAGTCCATCCCCAGAGATGCCCCCAGGGGTTGTTGCAGTTGCCAGCGCCGCCCCAGGCCGAGGTGTCGCCCGACTCGAAACCGTCGCAGAAGATGTAGCCGCCGCTGTTGTCCCCTACCACCGGCAGGGTGGCGCTCGTGCCGAGCAGGTTCCCGCTACAGGCGGTTCCGTCGAAGAAGGCGACCTCGGCCGTGACCGTGGGGTCGGTGGCGAGGTTGCTGGTCACCTGGAGCTTGCCGCTCACCCAGTGACCGATGAGACCACTCACGCCCACGCACTGGGAGACGGTCACGGTGTGGCCCGCGCCGGTCAGGTTGCTGACCCCGATCGAGCCCGAGGTGGGCGCGCTGCCCGCGTCCAGGGTGCTGTACGCCATCTCGGTCGAGCTCGACGAAACCCAGGCGCTGAGGTCGTTGTCGAGGTTGGGGTTGGTGAGCAGATTGTCGACCGACACCGCCGCGTTCAGCAGGTGGTCGTCGCCCCCGGTCCCGTCGCCGTTGCCGTCGAGGGGCTCGCCCTCGGGGTCCACGATCGAGGTGGTGCCGCAGACCAGGAGACGGTACCAGCCGCGCAGCAGTTGGACCCCGCCGTTGATCCGCAGCCGCGCCGTCTTGCTCGGCAGGTCGAAGACCGCCTGGTCCACGGTGACGGCCTGGTCGTCCCCGCCGACGCCGCTGGCGCACGAGGTGGTGTCGAAGATCCCGTCGGCCCCGGCCGTCACCAGCAGGTAGTTGGCCGGGTTGCTGGCGTCGTCCGGGTCCGTGTCGCCGGCCGGGTCGAAGACCTCCTCGTGGAACGTCACGTAGAGCTGGGTGATGGAAGTCCAGGTGTTCTCGAGGTCGACCAGTCGCCCGTCGCCGGTATCAGCCACGGTGTGGACGAGCGTCACGCGCGGAGGGAAGTTGGTGACGTCGAGCCCGTAGGTCCGGGTGCTGGTGCACAACGTCGAGTCTTGGGCGGTGACGGCAAAGGAGAAGACGGCGTTGCCCACGGGTATGCCGGAGATCTCGCCGGTGGTCTCAATGAGGCTGAGCCCCTCCGGCAGGTCGCCGGCGGTGATAAACCACAGGTAGGGGGCGACGCCGCCAGTGGCGGTGAGAATCTGGCTGTAGAAGACGCCGCTCTCGGCGTTGGGCAGCACCTCCGGAGAGATCTCGATCGGCGGGCAACCGACCGGGTTGACGATGATCGTGTAGTCCTGGCTGCCGATGCAGTAGTTGGCGTCGACGGCGCTGATCGTGAAGTCGAAGATCCCGGCCGTCGTCGTCGTGCCGCTGATCACCCCCGACTCGGGGTCGAGGGCGAGCCCGGGGGGTAGGCCGCCGGCGGTGATCACGTAGACGTAGGGCTCGACCCCGCCGCTGGCGACAAGGACCTGACTGTAGAAGGTGCCCACCTCCACCTCGGGCAGGGTCTCGGGCGCGATGGTGATGGTGGCGCAGCCCTCGGGGCTCACGATCAGGCTGTAGACGACGCGCAGCAGGCAGAAGTTGGAGTCGGTGGCCTCGACTGTGAACTCGAAGATCCCGGGCGTGGTCGGGATTCCGTAGAGCTCGCCGCTGACCGGGTCGAGGGTGAGCCCGGGCGGCGTCGGGTGGCCGGGCAGCGTGCCGTAGGTGTAGGGCGGCGCCCCGCCGCTGGCCTCGAAGGTCACCGAGTACGCCACGTTGACCGTGGCAGGCGGCAGGAACTCCGGGGCGAGGGCCATGTCGTCCGGGCACTTGCACTGGACGATGACGTCGTCGACGAAGAAGCCCTCGCCGGCGTTGTGGTCGCCGCTGTCGGTCTCGCCGACGAAATGGACCTCGAAGGTGCCGGTCGCCGGGATGATCAGCTCCAGGTTCTGCCAGCCTGACCACGACTTGAGGTTGCCGATGCCGGTGCTGGCAGCGCCGGCGCAGGTCGGTCCGCCGGCGCCGTTGTCGGCCACCACCTGAGCCGCGCCGCCGTCGGCGACGACCTCGACGCGGGCGCGGTCGACCGCCGGCTCGTCCTCGAAGCTCAGCAGGTAGTTGAACTTGAGGATGACCTCGCCCGAGTTGCAGTTGGAAACGTCGAGCGACAGGCTGTCCAGGGAGTCCTGAGTGGCGCCGGCGCCGTAGTCGTTGCAGTTGCCGTTGGTGCCCCAGCGCGCGTGGGCGGATGGCGTGTGGCCGACGTCGTTGCTCGACGGGCAGGCGTTGGTGCCGTACCACTCGGCCTCGCCGTTGCAGAGGTCGGTGACGGTGAAGTTGGTGAGAATGGCGCTCATGCTGTCGCACAGGATGGCGCCGTCAAAGCAGTTCTGGGAATCCATGCGGAAGCCCTGCTCCCCGGTGCAGCCGTTGGCGTCCACCGCCCGGACAGTGAAGTTCTTGGTTCCGCCGGACTCGGTGACGCCGAACACGGTGCCGCCCTCGCCGAAGTAGATGCCGTTGTGCATCGTGCCGTTGGTGACCTCGTAACGGTAGGGCGCGGTGCCGCCGTTGGCAGTGATGTTGGTCAGGTAGGGGACGCCGGCAAAGGCGTCGGGCAGCTGACTCTCCGGCGACATGGTGATCACCGGGCAGAGGATGGTGAGGGTGTACGACTGGGTTCCGGTGCAGAGGTTGGCGTCGGCGGCCGTGATGGCGAGGGCGTAGATCCCCGACTCGACCGGCGTGCCGGAGATCTCTCCGGTGGCGGGGTCGAGCAGGACGCCGTCGGGCAGGACGCCCGTCGTCACGGCGTAGGCGTAGGGCTCGAGGCCCCCGGCCGCGGCGACGGTCTCCAGGTAGGGGGCGCCCTGGGTCCCGTCGGGCAGGGTCGTCGGGGTGAGGGTGATGAGCGGGCAGCCGGTGGGGTCGATGATCAGGCTGTAGTCCTGCGAGCCCTGGCAACCGAGGGAGTCGGTGGCCACGATCGCGAACGGGTAGATGCCGGCGGTGGTGGGGGTCCCGGCGATGTTGCCGGTGTTGCCGTCGAGCACGAGGTCCGGTGGCAGCGAGCCGGAGAGCGAGAAGGTGTAGGGCGCGGTGCCGCCGGCGCCGCTCACGGTCTGGTCGTAGGCCACGGTGAGCTGGCCGTTGGGCAGGACGGGAGGCGCGACGGTGATCGTGGGGCAGAGCGCGTAGCGGTCGAAGTAGACGTCCATCTGGGCCACGTCGGAGAGCGGGTTGCGGCCGTCGGTCCAGGTGACCAGGCTGTCGTTGCTGAGCGCGGCCTGGAGGTTGGAGTCGCCGGCGAAGCAGTAGTTCATATTCGGGTCGACCTGGGTCGGCTGCGGGATGAGGTCGTCGGAGATCGGACCGTCGGGCAGGAACGTGGCGCCGTTGTCGAGGCTGACCCGGCCGTAGTACTCGTAGTTGAGCCCGTCGGTGCTGTTGCGCCGGTCGTACCAGGTGGCGAGCACGTAGCCCTGAGAGGTGACGGAGATCGAGGGCAACCACTGCACCACGTTGTTGTTGAGCGCCTGGTCGGTGTTGAGCGGGATCCCGGCCGACCAGCTGACGCCGTTGTCGACCGAGCGGATGTAGTAGATGTCGCCGAGGTCGCCCGGGGTCTGCCCGGCGCGGCAGTAGACGTAGTGCACCACCCCGCCCGGCCCCACCGCGCCCTGGCCCCAGCCCATGTGACGCCACACCGGCGGGACCATGTAGAAGTAGTTGCTGGCCGCGCACAGGCCGGCGCCGGCCGCCGGGTAGCTGGGGCCGGGCGCGGCCGAGCTCCAGCTCGCCCCGCCGTCGAGGGAGCGGTAGACGAGGTTGATCCGGCTGGCGCCGGCGCCGCCGCCCTCGTTCATGCCGAAGATGAAGACCGTGCCGTCGGTCCCGATGCTGCCGGTGAGGTGGACGTTGCGGATGAAGGTGGGGGCGACGACGACCTCGGTCGAGCCGCCCGCGATGTACACCAGCTTGAGCGCGCCACCGGCGTCGAAGTCGTTGAACACGACGTAGATGCGGCCGTAGTAGGGACTGCCCGGGTCGTTGTCGACCCAGATGATGGGCCGGTCGTCGGCCAGGCCCGAGTGCACGCAGGTCTGGACAGCCCACGAGGCCGGGTCCGCGGGGGTGCTGGAGCTGATCAGGCCGATGCCCTGGCCGCCGCAGCTCGCGGCCAGGACCACGGCCAGCCACGAGCCGGTGGCATCGTCGTGGGCCACCGCCGGGCTGCCCATGTCGCCGGCCAACAGCGTGCTGAAGGGGTTGGGGCTCAGGCGGGCGAAGGTGGTGCCGCCGTCGGCCGACACCGAGATGCCCGAGTAGCTGGTCGGGGCGTCCCGGCTGTCGTTGTAGACCGCCACGACCTCGGCGCCGTAGCCCCAGATCATGCTGCCCGCCTGGGTCACGGCGGGGAAGGTCTCGTCGCCGGTGACGAGGTTGAGGTCGGATCCGCGCAGGGCCTTGCCGGTGGCGGTCACCACAGAGCCTTCCGGGGGCGACGCAGGCGGCGCGCTCCAGCCCAGATACCCGGCGCAGGCCGCGGCCAGCACCGCCGCGTGCGGGTTGGCCTGCCTGTCGAAGTGGACCGTCATCAAGCGCGCGCACTCGGACGGCGTCATGGTGTCGGCCGCCGTCTGGGCCAGGCCCGAGCTCGGCCACCCCAGGCCGGCGAGGAACGCCACTGCCAGGAGACCGCAGAGACCTCGTGGCGTCATGGTGTGCCCCCCTCCTGAACCAGCGACTTCACGGCCCGCGGGTCTGATTCCCGCGCTCCTGCGGTACGGGACCCTCCGCCTCTGTCCGTGCTGTCGCCTTCACTCAATATGGAAGCCGGAGCGCGGTTGCGCAAGGCAGCCCGCCAGAAACCTGCGTGCAGCAGCCGGTGCAGTCTCAAGGCGGCGCAGCACGTGCGCTTCCCCTGGAGTGCCCGGCAATCCCGTCGAGCAGGGGCTCTGGCGACCGTTGCCGCCGGGTCGCGGGCCGATGCTACGATGACTGCCGGGAGGTTGCCGTGGACGTGACGATTCTCGGTGCCGGGCAGTGCGTGACCGGGTCCAAGCTCTTGCTCAGCTGGAAGCGGTACACGGCCATGGTCGACTGTGGGCTCTTCCAGGGACCGTCCGAGCTGCGGCGACGCAACTGGCAGCCACTGCCCCACGCGGCCCACCAAGTCGACGCGGTGGTCCTGACCCACGCTCACATCGACCACTCGGGCTACCTCCCGCGCTTGGTGCGACAGGGCTTTGCCGGACCCGTCTACTGCACCAAGCCGACCCGTGCCCTGCTCCGGGTGCTGCTCCCCGACGCGGCCCACCTGCAGGAGGAGGAAGCCCGCTACGCCAACAAGGAGGGCTACTCGCGGCACGAGCCGGCGCTGCCCCTCTTCCGCCTGGCCGATGCCCGCGCCGCCCTCCGCCTCCTGCGCCCGGTCGCGTTCGAGCAGTGGGTCGAGCTCCACCCGGGGGTGCGCTTCCGCTACCACCGCCAGGGCCACATCCTCGGCGCGGCTGCCGTCGAGCTCCAGACCAAGGTCAGCGGAGGCGAGCGCAAGACGGTCTACTTCTCGGGCGACGTGGGACGCTACGGAGTGCCGATCCTGCGCGAGCCCAGCCCCTACCCGGGCAGCGATGTCCTTTTCGTCGAGACCACCTACGGCGACCGGGTGCACGACCTCATCGACCCACGGGAGCTCCTCGCCGAGGAGATCCAGGCCGCGGTCGGGCGCGGCGGGGTGATCCTGATCCCGGCCTTCGCCGTGGACCGCACCCAGGAGGTGCTGTACATGCTCCACGAGCTGGTGGTGGACGACGAGATCCCGCCGCTTCCGATCTGGCTCGACAGCCCGATGGGGATCGAGGCCTCCGCCCTCTACACCCGGGCCGTGTCCGAGCACGACGCCGAGATGCGCCAGTTCTTCGCCGAGCAGGTCAACCCCATCTTCCCGGCCAACGTCCAGGTCGCGCTGACCTCCCCCGAGTCGCGCAAGCTCAACGACCTCGAGGGCCCGGCGATCATCATCTCGGCCTCGGGGATGGCCACCGGAGGCCGCATCCTGCACCACCTCAAGCTCCGCCTGCCGGACCCCCGCACCACCGTGCTGATCGTCGGCTACCAGGCCGGCGGGACGCGGGGCCGCGAGCTCCTGGAGGGTGCCGAGTCGGTGTCGATTCACGGCCAGGACGTGCCAGTCCGCGCCCATGTCGCCCACATCACCGGCCTGTCGGCCCACGCCGACTGCGAGGAGCTGCTGCTGTGGCTCGGGCAGCGCGAGCGCGATCCGGAGATGGTCCACCTGATCCACGGCGAGCCGCAGGCCCAGCAGGCGTTCGCCGAGCGCATCCAGGCTGGCCTGGGCTGGCCGACCCACATCCCCGAGCTGGGCGAGACGGTGCGGGTGTAGCTGTCAGCTCTCTCGCCCGCCCGGGCTCTGGAGAACGCAGCGCGAAGGGTCGGGTGGACAGTCTGGTCTGGGACGGGGGGGAGCTTCGGATGGACTCCCGAGCCGAACGGCCGTACAATATCAGGTGTTCAACGGAGGCTGAGATGGTCGACAAGAAGAAGCAGAGCGTTGATGAGGTCATTGAGCAGGTGGCTCAGGAGCCCGAGGCCGAGCTCGCCGACGTCAAGGAGGCCCTGTCCAAGGCCCACGACGCCATGGACAACGCCGGCGTCGCCATGGACGAAGCGGAGCGCAGGGAGCGCGAGCGTGCCGCGCGGGCGGCCGAGCGGGCGAGGGGGTACCTGGAGAATGCCAAGGGGCATCTGGGCGAGGCCCGCACCAGCATCGGCCGTCTTGCCGCCAGGGCGCGCGAGCAGGCCGAGGCCCTCTACGCCGCAGCCAAGGCGCAGTACGAGGCCCTCGCCGCCAAGCTCCGCGAGCTGTTCGAGAAGATCAAGCAGCGGGTTGCCGAGGTGGACCTCAAGGCCAAGGGCGACCAGGTCCTCGAGTACATCCGCTCGAACCCGGGCAAGGCCATCCTCATCGCCCTGGTCGCCGGCTTCGTGATCGGCTACGCGACCAGGCCCCGGGACTGACGGGTCGGGAGCGACGAGCCATGATCCATCGCGACGACGAGTACCCCGACGAGTACCCCGAGGACTCGGAGGAGCGTGAGCTGGACCACGAGGAGCCCTCGTCCGTGGCGCGGCGGCTGGATGCCGACTCGATCCTCGACACCCTGGTGCCTCAGTCCATCGACTGGCGCGACTCGGTCCGTCGCCATCCGCTGGGCGCGGTCCTGGCACTCGGCTTGGTCGGCTACCTGGTCGGGCGGACCAAGGGGGCGGCGATCATGGCCGGGGTGACGGCCGGCCTGTCCTCGGCCATGATGCGGCAGCTCGGCGACATCTTCGAGGGCGACTTCTTCGACTTCTAGCCGCCGCCCCGTCGAACCCTGGGTGAGCGGCTGAAGTACGATTGAGGGGAGGTGAGTACCACTCGTCTCCTTCCCCGAATGAGCCTCGGTCGCTGGTTTCTGGCCTGGCTGCTGCTCGTGGCCATGGTCGTCCTCGGCCTAGCGGTGGCGGTGGTCACCGTCCACCAGCGCGCCGTGCTCGAGGCGCAGCTCGTAGCGCGCGGCCGCAGCGTGGCCCGCACCGCCGCCCTGGCCGTCCTCGAACCGGGCTCGAGCCCGCACGCCATCTCGGCCTTGCCCGAGTGCGTCGCCCTGTCGGTCGAGCGCGCGGACGGCGCAGAGCTCTTCCGCTACGGCCCACCGGCCGAGGACGCGGTCTCCGTTGACCCCGACCTGCTGCGGGTCGAGGAGACCGTGCTGCCCGGGTCGCACGGGGGCTCGCAGCCGCTACGGGTGACGCTCCTGCTCTCGCGGGCCGGCATTCGCGCCCACGTGCTCGGGACCGGGGCACGTCTCGCCGCCACCCTCAGTCTGGTCCTGGTGGCGGCCCTGCTCGCCGGCGCCTTGCTCGTCAACCGCGTGGTCGAGCCCCTGCGCCGGCTGGCCGGGTGGGCGCGCGGCTTCCAGCCCGAGGCTCGACCCGAGGCTCCCCAGTCGATGGGTGGGGCGAGCGAGGTCGAGGACCTGAGCGCGGCTTTTGCCCAGATGGCCGAGCGCCTGTTCGAGCAGCGGCGCATCTTGGCCGGCTCGGAACGTCGGTTCCGGGAGCTCTTCCAGGCCTCGCCGGCGGCCCTGCTGACGCTCGGCGCCGAGCTCGAGATCCGAGCCGCCAACCCTGCCGCCGAGCCCTTCCTGGGCGCCCGTGGCGCGGCCGAGGAGGGCCTCGACCTGCGGCGCTTCCTCGACCCGGCGACGCCCTGGGAGCGCCTGACCCTGCCCGCCGAGGAGGGGCGTGAGGTGGTGATCGAGGGTCACTGGAAGCTGCCCGGGGGCGAGCCGGCCGAGGTCGAGCTCCACCTGCGGCGGGGCCCGGGCGAGGGGGGAGAGGTCTACCTCGCCGCCATCCACGACCTCACCGACCGCGTGCGTCGCCTCGGCGAGCGCTGGCGGCGCACCTTCGACAACATGACCGACGGCGTCGCCCTGGTCGACGCCGAGGGAGCGATCACTCTCGCCAACCGCGCCCTCGAGCCCTACCTCGGGGTGATCGCGCCCGAGGTCGCCCGGGTCGCTGCTCAGGGTGGACGGAAGGAGCTCCAGCTGGAGGCGGGCGGCCGCGTGCTGCGCTGCGTGCTGACCAGCGCGGCCGACGCGGAGCGGGTCCTGGTGGTGCGCGACGTCACCGACTGGCTGCGCGCCGAGGAGCACCTGCGCGAGGCCCACAAGATGGAGGCGGTGGCCACTCTGGCCGGCGGCGTCGCCCACGACTTCAACAACCTCCTCACCGGCGTGCTCCTCCACGCGCGCCTGCTCGAGCGCGACCCCGCGTCCACCGCGGCCGCCGCCGAGGCCATCCGCGCCCTGGCCGAGGAGGGCGCTGAGGTGGTCCAGGGCCTGCTCCGCTTCGCCAGCCCCGAGGCGAGCCCCCGGCAAGGCCTCGACCTGGGCTCGCTGGTGGTCGAGCTGGAGCCGCTGCTGGGCCACATCCTGCCGCCCACGGTCCGCCTCGAGCTCGAGGTGGCCCCGCTCTCGGCCCCGGTCCTGGCCAGCCCGGCCGATCTGCGGCGGCTGCTGCTCAACCTGGTGCTCAACGCCCGCAACGCCCTCGCCGAGCGCGGCGGACTGGTCACGCTCGCAGTGCGGGAAAGTGCGGGCTGGGCCGTGCTCGAGGTGCGGGACACCGGCCCCGGCATCCCGCCCGAGTACCGGGAGCGGGTCTTCGAACCCTTCTTCACCCTCCGCCGCGAGGGGCGCGGCGCCGGGCTCGGCCTGGCCGTGGTTTACGCCATCGTCCGCGAGCACGCGGGCGAGATCGCGGTCGACGAGGCCCCCGGAGGCGGGGCGCGCTTCACGCTCCGGCTGCCCCTGCGCCCCGACCTGGAGGTCGAGGCCGCCACGCCGGCGCCGCCGACGCTGGCTGCGGGCCGGCGGCGCCACGCCCGGGTCCTGCTGGTCGACGACGAGGCGCCGATCCGCGAGCGGCTGGCCGACGAGCTGCGGGCGGCCGGCTTCACGGTCGAGGCGGCGGCCGGGGCAGTCGCGGCGCGGGCAGCGGCCGCACGGACGGCGCCCGACCTGGTGGTGGCCGACCTGCTCCTGGCGGACGGCCGCGGCGGCGCGCTGGTGCGCGAGCTGCGGCAGAGCCTGGGCGAGGTGCCGGTCGTGTTCATCACCGGTCACCTCGGCGCCCGCCAGGACGACGAGCTCGACCTGCCGCGCTCGGCGGTCCTCCTCAAGCCCTTTGACGTGGACGAGCTGGTGAGCGTGGCGCGCGAGCTGCTGGGCGGGGGCGACGACGGCTGACTTTAAAGGAATGTCAAAGCGAGGGTTGCAGGCTTGTGCGGGTTGGGTAGAGCCCCTATCTTGAGGTTGGAGGTGCGGGCATGTTGAGTGCACGATCACCGTCCCCGAGGCACGGCAGCGGCGAGCGGTCTCGCGGCCAGGGTGGCTTCACCCTCAACGAGGCCCTGATCATGCTGGCGATCTTCGCCATGGTCCTGGTCATCGCGCTGCCCAACTGGATGCGGGCCCAGACCAAGGCGCGGGCCAACGACGCCATGCGCGGGGTCGAGGACACCTTCAACTTCGCGCGCACCGAGGCGCTCAAGCGCCACTCGCCGGTGGTGCTCAACGTCAACGTCGCCGGCCGCAGCTTCTCCGCCTTCGAGGACTGGGACCCGACCAACCAGGACGTCGGCAGCAACGACAACGGCGTCCGCGACGGCGCCGAGCTGGTCATCCTGACCAGGTCGCTCGACACCGCCCTCGAGTTCACCGCCGACCCCCAGGGGGGTACGCCGCTGAGCACGGTGGTCTACTCCTCGGACGGCTCCAACCGCGGCCACATAGGGGGCGACTCGGTGTACTTCACCGACGTCAAGAACAACATCTTCCGTCTCCACGTCAACCCGGTCACCGGCAGCTCGCGGGTGGAGAAGTGGATCGCGAGCAACACCAGCTGGTCCCCGCGAAGGGAGGTCTGGCAATGGAGCTACTGATCCCGCCCGCCGATCGCGTCGCCGAGCGCGGCATCACCCTGGTCGAAACTCTGGCCGCGGTCCTCATCCTGTCCCTGGTCGCGATCTCGGTCCTGAGCATGTTCAGCCAGGGCATGGCGCTCAACATCAGCGGCGCCGACTACACCATGCTCACCAACGAGGCCCGCCACAAGGCCGAGGAGCTGATGGCCCTCGCGTACGCCGACCTGGCCCTCGCGCCGGACATGGACCACAGCGTCGTGGTCACCCAGCCCTACGACTTCACCGTCACCTGGCGGGTCATCGAGCACCGCATCGTGCAGGGCAACGAGGACCCGGCCACCATCCTCGCCGCCAGCCCGAACGCGTCGACCGCCCCCGGCACCGGCAACATCAAGGTCATCCGGGTCACCGTGGTCTCGGGCGCGGTCGCCGGGGTGGGGCAGCAGCGCAACGTGACCGTGCAGACGATCAAGCTGGCCGAGGCCGCTTAGGAGGCGACCATGAGTCAAAGCACGCGCCCCCGGCAGAGCGGCATGAGCCTGGTAGAGGCGTTGGTCTCGGTCGTGCTCCTGTCGATGGTGGTCATCGCCTTCCTGCAGATCTTCGACGTCTCGGCCAAGGTCGCCAAGAGCCAGGGCAACATCTCCGACGCGACCGAGAGCCTGCGCTTCTCGGTCGCCCATCTGGTGCGCCTGGTGCGCATGGCCGGCACCGGCGGCCTGCCCCTCTGCTACCCCGACGGCAGCAGCAACCTGCAGCCCCTGTCCGTGGACTCCGCCGACAACGTGTCGACGGGCAGCGTCACCATCGGCGGCCGCACCGCGCTCGCCGACAGCGACGTGCTCTACGTGCGGGGCGTGGTCGAGAGCGAGCTCTACGACATCCAGGGCGTCGTCGCGCTCAGCTCGGATACCGGCGACGGGACCCTGACGATCCCCGCCGTCTCGCCGTTCACGGGCAACGCGCAGGACCTGCGCGCGCCCTCCAGCCCGGCCAGCTACCCGATCATGATCGGCCTGCAGACGCCGCTCGACATCATGCCCGGCAGCGGCATCGGCGGCGTCCGTCACTACGCCAACTACCGCATCGTGCACGCCGCCGGCGGCACCCCGGTGACGATGAACCCGGGCAACATGGTGATCAGCTTCGTCGTCACCGGTTCGGAGATCGCGCACAACCCGGGCGGCGCCCCCTTCCCGTCCTTCGACAAGAGCTTCGCTTACATCGCCGGCTTCCTCGACACCTACGCCTACTTCGTCGCCGCCAACGACGCCGGCGAGCCCTCGCTCTTCCGCTCCGCTGGCGGCGGCAACGCCGAGGAGCTGGTGCCCAACATCTACACCCTGCAGGTGGCCTTCGGCTGCGACATCAACCGCGACGCCGTCATCCAGCCTGCGGAGTGGTACGAGGACCGGGGCGGCACGGATGCCCACCCCACCGGCGACCAGATGGCGACGGTGCGCGAGGTCCGGCTGTCGGTGGTCGCCCGCAGCCAGGACCCGGAGCCGGGCTGGACGACCGACGTGCGCATCCCCGAGAACTTCCCCAACAACGGGGCCGTGCCGGCCGCGGACGTCGGCTACCGCTACCGCGTGATGACGGTGCGGGTGGCGCTGCGCAGCCACCCGCCCCTGGTCACCTGAGCCCGAGCCCAATGGAGGACCCCATGCCCCGCATCGGCAAGACCCCAACCGCGTCGGACTCCCCCCCGAGCCGGGAGCGCGGCTCGGCCCTCATCCTCGCCCTGGTCCTGACCATCATCCTCACCTTCCTCGGCTTCGGCCTGCTCAGCCGCTCGCTCCTGGTGAGCCGGATCGCCGGCTCCGAGCGCTGGTCGACCAAGGCCTTCTACGCCGCCGACGCCGGCATCAGCGCCGCCCGGGCGAGGCTGACCATCCGCCGCACGGCCGCCTTCAACTTCAACCTCACCGACCTGCGCGGTCCCGACCCGACCGGTCTGTCCGACCATGGCCAGATCGACATCGCGGTCTCCGACCTCGCCCAGGTCGGCGCGCCGCAGCCGGTCGTCGGCTCCCAGGTCGGAGGCGGTCAGGGCGCGGGCTCCGAGCCGCTGTTCATCATCTTCTACAGGGGGACCAGCGCGGCCCAGGCGGCGTTGACCCGCTCCGAGCGGGTGATCACCGCCACGCTGTCCATCGGGCCAGTGCCCCTGGCCATCCCGCAGTGAGTCAAGGAGGGAAGCCATGACTCGACACCACGTATTGGCCTTCACCGTTGCCGCAGCCGCGGCGATCCTGCTGGCGGCCTCGTTCGCCGCCGCCGACGACCGCGTGCTGCTGCGCGCCGAGGCCGCACCCCCCAACGTGCTCATCGTCCTCGACTCCGGCGCCTCCATGACCCACGACCCGGAGACCAACAGCGTCGAGTTCCTGAGCAGCGGCGACGACCTGGGCCTGAACAACAAGTACTCCTACTCCGAGTACCTCTGGCAGTACTACGACGCCGTCCACGGCGCGGGCGCCCTTTCGACCGCGATGTTCGGAAGCAGCCCACCCACCGCGGAGCAGGAGGTGGAGCTGCTGGAGGCCCTCGGCCGCGGACCCAAGCTGCCCCAGGCCAAGCGGGCCCTGCAGACCTTCTTCGACTACGGCCTCAACTTCAACTTCGGCTTCACCTACTACGGCAAGACAGATATCGAGGTCCACCACCTCAACCATGTCTACGTGCTCAGCGAGTGCGTCGACCTCGACGCCAACGGCGTGTGCGAGTCAACCGAGCCGACCCAGGGGCCGATGCTCGACGGGACCCTGCCCGGCTGGCCCATCCGCATGGGCTCGAAGTGGGACGCGCGGACCAACAACCAGGACAACGCCGCGCCCGCCTTCTACGCGGTCCGTTACGGCGCCGCCGGCATCGACGACTTCGTCGGCGACCCCAACCCCTTCGCGGACAACACCGGCACCCCCGACAACCCGAAGGGCGGCGACCGGCGCTTGATCTCGCGCCTGGTCTTCGTCAACGCCCTGGGCGTGGCGGTGCCGTGGTCGGCCATGAGCGAGAGCGCGCGCATCACGGACAAGCAGTACTACTACCCGGCCTACGAGTGGGGCTCCGCGAGCTGCGGCCAACCCCACATGACCATCTCCTGCGCCCACGGAGACATCATCCGCAGCGCCCTCCAGGGCGGTACCACCTGGGAGGCGGTGGCCGCGGCCAAGGGCATCGTCATGGACAGCCAGTGGAAGGAGAAGGTGCGCGCCTTTGCCGTGGCCGACATCAAGTACCACGGCGACCCATGGTCGCTTGCCGTCAACGAGACCTGGCGGGCGGACCTCGAGGCCTGGAAGCTCACCCGGGTGTCCAACCAGATCGGGTCCAGGATCCTCCACGTCTGGGAGGGCTACCAGATCTATGACGCCCTCCTCAAGGACTGGCGCGACCTCCTGCCCGCCGAGCCGGGCTACGCCACCCAGGTCACCGAGCTCGCGTACAGCGACCACTTCGTGCTCTACGATCACGACTACCTGGAGGAGGACCCGGGCGCCAACACCCTG
>Ga0316620_10000389_pt1 | contig 17542 bp, 14 predicted proteins | sample OWC_Aug_M1_C1_D5_FD_207651 | JGI IMG/M metagenome (GOLD analysis project Ga0316620, IMG submission 207651) | Wetland soil microbial communities from Old Woman Creek delta, Ohio, United States - OWC_Aug_M1_C1_D5_B | ecosystem: Environmental > Terrestrial > Soil > Wetlands | place: USA: Ohio... | reverse complement strand
CAGTTTCCCGTAGGTCAGTGGGACAATCACGAGTGGTACTCCGAAAGCAAACAAGACCAGAGAGTAGGATTGACCCGTAATAGCAGAGAGCATGATGCTCGCTGCCGTAAGACCTGCATAGACTAATGCCCAATACACTGGAATCCAAGACCAGCTTCGAAGTCCTGTCACTGTCATGTGTGGTCACTCCCGAGGGGTGGACGCAAGAGAGTTAATCATCTCTTGGGTCTGGCAAGACCGCTGATCTCATCCATGTCCTTTACCCCAGATGATATATGGCCCGATGCGTGCGGTTTCGTCCACGTGACCTCGATGACCACATTCAGAACCAGCCTTGCTGAACTCCTCTTGTTCGTACTCGTGTTTTGTGCTGTCAGTTCGACTCCTCTTCTGCAACCCGGGGTCTTTACCACTGCATACCCCAGTTCCGATACGAATACCAGTGTCATTCTGATGATTGGTGACGGAATGGGCTTTGAACATGTCAAGCTCGCCAAATGGGTCGAGGTTGGCAAGACGATGAACCTGACCATGGAGTCCGGGGCATTCGACTGGTCCGTTACGACGTACAGCGCGGATAGCGCGATTACGGATTCAGCTGCTGCTGCGACTGCCATGTCTACAGGCGTCAAGACGAACAACGACCGAGTGGCAATCAGTCCAACTGGCGCTGTTCTTGAAACGATTGTCGAGATTGGGCAGTCGATTGGCAAAGCCACTGGTGTGATCTCGACCACCACGGTCTACCATGCCACTCCTGCTGCGTTCATGTCTCATGTGATCAATCGCGACTACTACAGCCAGATAGTGCAACAGATTGTCGATAACTCCAATGTGGACGTGATTCTGGGAGGCGGTGCGTCCTATTTTAGTGGCAGTCAGCTCACTACCATGGAGGGGAAGGGTTACGCTGTTGTAACCAACAGGAGCCAGCTTTCTGGTGTGAGTTCCGGTAAGGTGCTCGGCCTCTTCGCGAACTCGTACATGCCCTACGAACACGTACGCGATTACAACCTGACTCCCTCAATCGCTGAAATGACCTCCAAAGCCATCGAGCTTCTTGACCAAGACCCTGAGGGCTTTTTCCTGATGGTTGAAGGAGGCCAGATTGACTTCGCGGCTCATGACAACAACAAAGAGGATGTGGCCCTTGAGGCAATCGCTTTCGACAAGGCCGTGAACGTCTCACTCGAGTACGTCCAGAGTCATCCCAATACAGTCCTGATTGTCACCGCCGACCACAACACGGGAGGGTTACTCATCACTGGAGATTCGTTGAACGACGTCCTTCCGTCTGAATCGATGACAGAAGCGGAGCGGCGTACACTCCGGATTGAGAGGGCGGACAACATTACCACTACTTGGAGCACCACAGGTCACACAGCAGCTAACGTTCCTCTCTTTCTATTCGGCTCTAACTTCACTGGGCTTCCGACAGTAAACACGATTGATAACACCGACATATTCGACATCATGTACGAGTATCTCGTCGGCCAAGCGGTACCAACCCAGACCACGACTACAACCACTACGACCACCAATACTACCACAACCACTACCACAACAACAACCACTACTACCACGAATGAAACCACGACAATCACTACGTCCACGACCACCTCTGGCGGACCGGCTCTAGGCGACTACCTGATGATTGGGCTGGGATTGGTGGCGGTCGTGATAGTCCTGTCAGTGCTGGTCATGGTGCGCCGTAGGCCCAAGTAGTCAGATTCGAATCTAGTTCCCGGAGTGTTTCGGAACAGGTAGTCTGTGTTCGATGCCATTGTCGAAGAAGGTCATGTCACTCTCTGACACCGCAATACCGAATCCGCCCAGATACTGAGGTCTGGCTCCGTTCAACACCGATTCACCCAAGAATATCGGCCTTGAACTCGCCATCACGTTGTCGTGTGTGACATGAACGTGCAGCACATTCTCTGTCTTGCCAGTGATTCTGCCCACAGTCCCGTCAATCAGTCGCTCACGGAACTCGGGGAAGGGCTCGATACGGTCCTTGTCATACTTGCCTCTCACCCAGTTTCGAGTGAACTGCATGATCATCCCCCCTTCGCCGCCTATCTCATGCCAGACGGACTGGTCTACTCTTGGCCCAACCAAGACGAAGGATGGCTCTATGAGTGACACAGTACCTTTCGACTGTCTGATTCCCTCTGCCACGGCCTCAGCGGTTTCCTGACATCTCGGCACGAAGCTGTGCAGTATCTCCGCCTCTCTGCTCACTGGAAGTCGCCTGCCAAACTCGACCGCCATTCTATGGCCTAGGGGAGTCAGCCCCATCTCCATCATCTGGTCAAGGTTGTCTATCGTCTCTCTGTGGGAGTGCCTGACAATGAGTATCACCGCTTTGCTCTTCCCGACTGATCTTGCCCATGATATCAGTTTCCTGGCGTCTCCAAGCCAATCAGTGTCGTTCCATTCTGAGGTTGAGCTTCTCGTCAGCCGGGGTTTCCTCCTCGTCCTTAATCCTGACAGTTCTTCTGATGTAGAATATGAATGCAAACATCACGAATACTGCCACGAAGTAGGTCACTGTCTGATAGATCTCACCAATCGTGAATGAGAGAGGCGGTGCTCTGAGAGCGTCAAAGACAACACTGATGACCTCTCCGACGGCAAGTACAGATATGAAGACCTCCATGTACTCCATTGCCTTCGTTCGTCTGTCGTCGAGTTCAGCATCCCGCTTCTCTTTCTCCTTCGTCCTCCTGTCAATCACTCCGGCTGCAATATCCGAGAACAGTGTCTGATGATGTGACAGGATACCGAGTCTCCGTTCCAGAAACTGCACCATCGGCCCCACATTCAGGTCATCCATGACCTGTCTGAGCAGCTCTGCATGATCTCTGTAGTTTGATGTGAGCGTACCATGGATCAGCTCGATGTTCATATGCGCCAAGGTGTCGAAGTGAATAACAGGCAGCAGTTTGCTGCGCGTAGCCGTTATCCTCTTCTCTGCGACTTCTAGATCCAGGTGGTTCAGTTCCTTCGCTAGGTCTGCGGTCTCGTCGACAAAGGTCGTGAGTAGTTCTCCGGCTATGTCAATGAGGGTCGTGATGAGGCATCTCAGACGGACTGCTGTTTCCAAGGTTTCCTGATACTGGACGACTATCCAGTTTGGGTCATCTGGGAACGAGAGCACGCCATGGTTCTCGGTTGTGATTAGCAGGTCCGTCGTGTGTGACCGAATTGGCGCCAGGTTCTTTGTGTCCAGAGGGTCCCTTGACACCCAGTCGTCAAGTGCTGCTCTCGCCTCCATCTGGCCCAACACAAGTCCCTTGAAGTCTGGGTATTTTGAGGCATCCTCGAGTGTCAGGACTCTGTCCTCTCCGTCACCCCTGCTCCAGATTCCACGCCGCGCCAGAGTGTAGGCATACCAATTGAGATGCGAAACAAATCGAACCACCGCGTCAGGGTCTAGGACTTGAAACACCTTGTCAAGAGCATTGACGATTTCCTCTGCAACTGTGTGCAGGTAGCAGTACGGTTTCTCCTCCCACTGTATCCGATATTCTGCTGAGTGGGGTCCGTTGAAGGAGAGGTACACCCGCAGGTCAGAGACAGTGAGTTCGTCCTCGTTTGTCTCGAAGTAGATTGTACCGATGCCGTACCTGTAGAGGCGAAGCGTGGTCTTCATGGTGATCTCCTTGCCCCTGAAGAGTAGCTTCAGCGGCTGCATGGGAATCACGAGGTCTCGCATACGGTCTGCGCCAAGCACGGTCTCGAAGAGATCACTCAATGAGTCTTCGTCTACAGCCTCAGCATGAATGCCCAGTTCCTCCATGCGTTTCACGAACTCACTACTATCCTCGAGAAGGAGATCGTATATCTTGTTCAGGCACTCATGTTCGACCCAGAAGCTGAACGACCAAGTCAAGTGATTGCTCTTCAACACGAGATAATTCGGATGCTGTCTCTTGAGGTCGGCATGTTTGCGCAAGAATGCAAGGTAACTGGCCAGTTCTGTATAGGAGTCCTCGTCCTCGTCTTCCTCATGATACTTCAGGCTCTCTTCGATGACCTTCTCTGACTCCTTGAGGACCTGTTCGAATCTGTCAGTCCTGTAGGCAGCCATAGCTCTCCCGTAGGCAGCCGCCCCTGCACCGTAGAACTTCCATGATACAAGCTGGTCACGAAGCCAATCTCCCAAGACGTTTTCGTGGTTCTCCGTATCTTTGAGGTAGCTCAGGCCCTGAGCTGAGGTATTCTCAAGCCTCTGGGCAGTCTGGTTCATGCCCTCCGCATCAGTCGAAATCAGAGCGTTCTCAAGATCCACTGCTGCGCTCAGAACATCGTTCAGGGTCGACAGGGCACGCAACACACGCTGGTCGACGACATCCACCGACGACATGCCGGAGGAGATGACCTCGTCTGCCTCTTTCAAGAGGCTTCTTGCCATCGAATAGTCGTAGGAGGAATCCCAGCGCGAGTATCCCTCGATGTGCAGGACGAGCGCCTTGAGCAGGACCTTCATGGCGGGATCGCTCGTATCGGTCAACATCTTTCGAGCAAGGACCACAGCATCTTCGTAGGAGCATTCATCATACAGGTCCAGAATCGGACGGAGGTCAACAACGTGGTCACGCATTGGCATTTGGTGGGTCACCTCAGGAGGCTGTCTTCGGCAGTTCCTTGATCATCAGGAACTCAGACTCTTTTCTCTTGAGACCTCTGCCGAACAGATGATTGATCATGTCTTGATGGTTGTCTTGCACCCAGAGGTCGACAATCGGGGTCTTGACAGTTCCGATGACTGACTCTAGGAAAGGCTGGCCGAAGCCAGGCCTGACGTGAAACGATATCCCGGTAATCGCCGGATTCTCCTCCTCGGGCGCTATACGGGCGAAGCCCACAACCTTCTTTGCAGTCTTGGAGCGGAACACGTGGGCATTCTTGTCACGTATGGCCGCTTTCCAGCCGCTCGGGCTACAGGAACTCCAGTAAGCATCAGGCAATAGTTCTCTCAGTTCTGGCACATGCTGTAACTCGGGAGTCTGTACGACCACGTCAGATACTCTCTTCGGTTTCCACACGTTTCCGCGCATTCTGAGTGCGACGTTTCGGATCCCGTATCCCAGCCGCTCGTAGAGTGCAATCGCTCTCAGGTTCTCGGTCTTTACACCCAAAGCCAGATACTTGACCTTCGGCTTCTGCTCGACCAGAATGCGCTCGGACTCGGCAATGAGTCTTCTTCCGACTCCCTTGCTACGCATCTCGGGTATGACAGCAAGCTCCCAGATCATACCCCATCTCAAGGGCACATTGACGATATTGACTGCCACACCCACGATTCTGTTGTCAACAAGCGCCACTCGCCAGAGTTTCTCTAACCTTCCGTCCTTTGCGCTCCTTTCCCACGACATCTCGAACTTCTTCGGTGTGGTTTCATCCACGAAGGGGAGTCCAGTGTTGTAGACTTGGAAGAAGTGCTTCCTCTCATCATAGTTGGGAGGGCGGATTACCACCGACTCGGTCATATGAGGCGTCCTCTGCTGCATTTACGAGGCTTGTAGGCTCCTCGATATGAACTATTCCCAAGAGAGGAGCTCCGTAGATAGTCACGTCTTGTGACCATGTGTAGTGACCCTCAGAAGTGGCTTCGCGTTATATACTGATTCTGTGAAGCATTACTCGTGAAATACAATGGCTTTCGCAAGCAACTACCAAACTGAACTCTCAAAGAACTGGACCCGGAAAGCCCAGTCGACACGTGCTCTTGAATACGCCTACAGGACAATCACGAGGTGAATGAGATGGCATCTGCAAAGAACAACAAGACCGACAGGAATCTGCCGGCTCGCATATACACTGAAGCGCTTGCATACACTTACTTCAGGAGATAATCTCTCCCGACGCCTGACCACGGTCAGGCATCATCTTCTTCTCTTGGCTCAGACTCTGAATAATCTCCGTCCGTTTTGAGCGGAACTCTACTGCTTCTTGTAGTCCTTTTATGGTGGTTGAGACCCAGATATGGCGGGTCTAGTCATTGGTCAATGAGAATCTGATAGTGACCGCGACGACGGCAAACTCATGGATACATCCCGAGGTCAAGAACTGGGCGAGCACGACTGATGCCCTAATCAAAGATGCTGTCAGGTGTGCGGAGGCGGGCGCCGCGGTCGTCCATGTGCATCTTCCTGCAGGCGAGGAGGCCGAAACGGTGCACAGGATTCGTGAGCAGTGCGATGTGATCATTCAGGCAGGGATGTCAAGCTATCCCATTGAGCAGAGGACAGCAATGTTCGATGCCCGACCTGATATGTTGAGCGTGATCCTGAATCACCATGATGAGCATTTCACCGGGCTGAGCGTCAACCAGCTGCATCCAATTGAGGAACTAGAGCAGTACTGTCGCCTTTGCCGCAAGTACGGAATCCTGCCTGAATGGGAGGTATGGCATACCGGATCCTACTGGAATCTGAGGTATCTTGCTGAGAAGGCTCTGACCAAGCCACCGCACTATCTGACCCTGTTCTTTGGCTGGCCCGGCGGCACTTGGTCTCCTCCAACGTCAGACGAGTATCTCCACAGAGTGAACTACATGCCAAGCCATTGCGTCTTCTCAGTCAGTGTCATGGGGAAGGAACAGGCCGCAATCATCAGTCTGGCAATCAAGAGTGGTGGCAACGTGAGAGTGGGGACCGAGGACAATCCTTTCATACGACCGGGCACCCCTGCGAAGGACAATGCCGAAATAGTGCGTAAGACCATTCGACTCGGAAGAAGACTCGGTCGAGAGGTAGCAGACCCGTCTGAGGCAAGGCGGATAACAGGAATGAAGAAGCGCTAGGAGAGCTGTTGCGGAAGATGAAACTGAAGGACAAGGTATCAATAGTCACCGGGTCTGGTGCGGGCATAGGCGAAGCGACGGCCAGTCTGTTTGCACAAGAGGGCTCGAAGGTCGTATGCAACTCAGTGACTGATTCTGCAGCCAGAGTGGCCCAGCGAATCAACGCCAACGGCGGTAGCGCGGTCTTTGTACAAGGTGATGTTTCGGAAGTCAGGGCCGCTGAGGCTATCGTCTCAACTGCAGTGAAGAAGTACGGTCGGCTCGATATCCTCGTGAACAATGCAGGAGTGGTCATACCGGGCACAGTCGAATCAATGAGCCTAGAAGACTGGGACCGGACGATGGCTGTGAATGTGAGGAGTGTGTATCTTCTCTCCCGATTTGCCATACCACATCTCAAGAAGACGAAAGGAACCATCATCAACACTGCATCTGTAGCCGGTCTGAAGGGCCTCAAGGACCGTGCAGCTTACGGTGCGTCCAAGGGTGCCATTGTGTCGCTCACCAAGGCAATGGCCATCGATCTGATTGACGACAAGATTCGGGTCAACTGCATCTGTCCGGGCACGATTGACACTCCGTCGCTGGCCTCAAGGCTCTCGAAGTTTCCCGACCCTGCGGCGGCACGGGAGCAGTTCATCAAGCGGCAGCCGCTTGGTCGTTTTGGTACTGCTACAGAGGTGGCTGAGGGGATACTGTACCTTGCACTGTCCGAATTCACGACTGGCACCGCACTGTCAATCGACGGAGGTATGACTATCTAGCGGGCGGTCCATCCGCCATCTATTCTCAGGTCCGATCCAGTCATGTAGCTCGATTCATCACTGGCGAGAAAGAGGATGCCATATGCGACTTCGTCAGGTGTCGCCCATCTCCTCATCACTCCCTCAGCCTCGAACTCCTTCTTGACTGTCTGGAAGGGAAGATCTCGGTCTCTCGCCTGTTTCGTCACATCGCTGACGAGCATTGGGGTGTCGGTGGCCCCTGGTGAAACACTGTTCACACGCACACCCCAGGGTGCAAGGTCGAGCGCCAATGCTCTGGTGAATCCAAGGATGCCTGCCTTAGTCGAGCAGTAGTTTGCATGGTTCACCTGTCCAATGTGTGCAGCCACGGACGCTAAGGTGATGACTGAGCCTGACCTCTGTATCTTGAGTATGGGCACTGCGTACTTGCACGTGTAGTAGGTGCCCTTCAGGTTCACGTTGATTAGCAAATCATAGTCGGCATCAGGGAAGTCCTCAATCGGGCCCACCCTGACTACTCCCGCATTCGCCACAACCACATCAATTCTGCCATATCTCTGAACCGTGTAATCAATCATCTTCTTGACCTGAGCGGGCTTGGTCACGTCTGTCCTCATGATCTCAGCGACCGACTGGTTCGCCTTGACTAGGTCAAGGGTTTCCTTGAGCCCGGTTTCATCGATATCTGACAGGACCTGGACCGCACCCTCTTTTCCCAAAAGCACTGCCGCTGCCCGTCCAATCCCAGAAGCCGCACCCGTCAGAACTACAACTTTGTCCTTCACCCTCATTCTCCATCAACCTCGTTTCAGGAATATCTCTCTGTCAAGACGCGTGATGCGCTTGCAACCCGAACTCGTGATGTGGTATACATCCTCTATTCCCAACAAGCCTAGGTCCCTGAAGTTCTGCCACACCTCGATGTCCACAAGCATGTTCTCCTCGAAGGGAATGTCAGCCGACGACATTCGCGAGAACATATGCATCTCCTCACACTCTAGTCCCATACTGTGACACGTGATTATGGGCTTGACGGCTTTTTTCAGGCCTCGGTGGAAGTCCATTGCGCCCTCATGCACATCCCTCGGAGCAACACCCGGCCGAATGTGGTCTGCACAGAAGTCTTGGACAGCAACCATTCTATCCATTACCTCTTCTGCGCCCTCCGGGGCCGAAATAAGGGCAACCTCTCGACTGACATCGGACACATATCCCTGCCAGACAGCTCCGACGTCCAGTCTTGCTAGCTCACCTCGTTTCATGGCCGCGCCCGATCCGGGTGCCTCGGGGTCTGAGGCGCCGATTCCGATGGTGAGGTGGTCCCATCCCTCTGCTCCCTCGTCAATAATCGTCCTGCGTGCAGTCCTGAGGAGCTCAGTATCTGTGGTTCCTTCATGTGCAGATGCTATCATAGACTCGATTGCGGTTTCTGAAACCTCAGTCGACCTCTTGATTCGGCGGATCTCCTCGGCGGACTTGACAAGTCGCATCTTGAGGAACATGGGGTCTCCATCGACGAAACTCGCTCCACTGAACTCTCTAATCAGCTGCTCCGACTGGTACTTGGGCATGAACGACTCAAGTCCGATTGTCTTGCCCGCACCAATCTCCCATTCCCTCAGCTTCTCACAAACACCACGGACAGCCTGCTCCGGTGAGAGTATCCCGGTCGCGTCCTTCACCCAGGAGAACCTCCCAAGGCTGGCAAATACCATCCAGTAGAACAGGCTTAACTCTCCATCATTCCTGATCAGCGCGAGATAGGGATACTGCTTCCTGAGTACCCAGAGTATGGGATTCTCTGACACATGGAGCGTGGGTAGTCCGGTTGTATAGAAGACATTCACGTCGCTCGATGCGACAAGCACGTCAATCCCTGACTTCTGAAGGATATCGGCTGCTCGTTTTCTGTCATAACCGATAGGCTGCATGAGAATCCCTCGGCTTAGCCCTCGAAGAGATCCATGAACACCTCAAGCTTCTGGAGGTCCGCCATATTGCCCTTTGGCTTCAGTCGACCAGTCATGAAGGCCTCCATAGGATCCACCTCGCCTCTGCATATGTCCAGAAAGAGCTTAGAGTCGACTGTGAGGCTCATGTCTGGGTTGGCAACTGTGCCTTCGACTAGGTGTGCCTTGTTCGTACCCTCAAAGACCATCTGAACTGAGAGCTTCATGTCCGGGAGCGTGATAAGGAAGGTCTTGTTGTAGCCCCGGAACTCATCTGCAAGCTCTGCGTTGGTTTCAAGCAGGTCAATCCATCTCTTGAGAGCCACAATCACTTCTTGCTTGGTAGCCATGGTTCCGAGCACACTCGCCTGAATATCTTGAGTGGCTGAACCAAAGCGCGGTAAATAGGCTTTCCATGTTCATGTCGCGGCTATTTTATCGATTGAATCGTCACTTGACGGCGCGCCAAGAGGAAAGAGCTGACGATTATCAATGCGACACCTGAGAAGAAGAGAATGACTGAGAGCAAGTCGGGCAGCGGCAGTAAGAAGACGAGGAGATACACCAGCCCTGGAGTAGTCTGCACAGGTACTTGCTGTATCGGAATCAGCAGGTTCACTTGACCCGTCTTGTACGCGGTCTGGAGCGTGCTGATGCCGAAGATGTTGGTGAGGACGAGTATTGCAGCGGAACCGCCGAAGAGAACCAGCTCTGGAATCACGGATGTGCCCTCAAACACATGGGAGATAGTACCCATCAAGACGCCGATCCAGTAGTTCGATAAGGCGAAACATAGTCCGGAGATGAGTGCAAGAGAAACCGCAGTTGTTCTCAGCCGTCTGCGTCTGAGCACACTGAGTACGAGCATGAGTATGGCTAAGCCGGCTGTGAAGACTGCAATCCTCGTGATGAAGCCGGGGTCGAGAAAGTCATAGCTCGGTACATCGATGACAAGACCGCTCAGGGCGAGCATCGCTATCCCCGCCATGACAGCCAAGATTCCCACAACCTCTTGTGCTCTGAGCGACTCGCCAATCAACCAGACCGAACCAACAGCCAATACAATCAGCCCGGTGGCCATCAGACCCGGTATCAATGCGGGACCGATGTAGAGCTGTGCAGCCATGAAGAAGATGCTGCCGAATACCAGCTGCAACACCAGCCCTGCAAACCAGAGAGGATTCCTTATCAGCGTCCGGAAGAATCTCTTCTCTCTGGCTTCCTGAGGTATGTCATTGACGACTTTCTTCTGAAGAAGAGAGCCGACATTATTGAGGAGGCCCGATGCTACCGCAAGAGATACGCCTAGCCAGTAGGACATTGTATGTTTCTGTTCCTCCTCTCCCAGATGACATCGTTTTGCGCGATTTAAGAGTTGCCGGAGTAGCGTGGGGCAAGTCTTATTGTGAAGTCTTGCTTCATGATGGCTCATGGCCCCTGTGAAGTTTGGCATCGTCGGTTGCGGTCAGGCAGCCTACTTTCACGTCCTGGCAGCAAAGTCGAACCCGAAGAAGAACTTGGGATTCGTGGCAGCATATGATGTGAACGAGCGTGCGCTCAGCCGGATCTCAAAGATGCACAAGATCACCCCATATTCCGAGCTGGACCAATTCCTCGCCAGTGACATCGATGCTGTCCTTCTCGCTGTGCCCCACTACTTGCATGCACAACTGACCAAGACAGTCGCTGAGGCGGGGAAGCATGTGTTGTGCGAGAAACCCATGGCCACAACCCTTGAGGACTGCGATTCAATGATTAGGGAAACAAAGAAGGCAGGCGTCAAGCTCATGATTGCAGAGAACCATCGGTTCCTGCCAGCGCACAAAGCAATCAAGGAAGCGGTGGAGAATGGTCTGATTGGTGATGTCTTTCTGGGGAGAGCGTACGAGGGCGCCTACGTTCCCAAGGAGCAGTTTCTCAATCCAGACAGCTGGCACTTCACGTATGACAAGGCCGGTGGTGGAGTGGTTGCTGACCAAGGTCCTCACAAGTTTGCAACCCTGAACTGGATGCTGGGCGATGTGGACTCAGCTCAATGTTGGTTAGGCAAAGCAATGAACTCTCCTCCAAACAAGGGGGAAGACTGTGCCATTGTACTCTTACGGTATGTCAATGGTGCCATGATCACAGTGGATGTATCTTCTGTCACGGTACACCCGCTCACGAACAGACTTGAGCTGCACGGCACGAGAGGGACAATATTGGAGGACCACTCTTGGGAGGAACCCGTCAGAATCTTCTCGTCGCATGAGAGCGCGGAGGCCAAGGGCGAGTTCTACAGTCCTCGTATTGAGCACGGAACCTACCCGCAGTACTACACGATATCAGCCAGGATAGAGGACTCACATTTCGCCGACTGTATTCAGAATGACGTCGATCCAGAGTTCACTCCGGCTCAAGCACGTGAGGCTGTGGCGATTACACTGCTTGCCTATCTATCTGCCAAGAACCATCGTCCCGCGGAACGCCGCGAGCTTGACGCTGTCGCGAAATCCAAAGGTTCGAAGAGCATACTTGATGGTCTCAACGACGTGATGCTGAGAAACTACGATGCTATGCATTGGAGCTAGACAATGATGAGATACGTGTTCTTTCAGGCACACCCTGATGATCTTGAGCTCAACTGCGCTCACCTGATGCACCACCTAGCCCGGTACGGCCATGACATCCGCATCGCGTCAGTCACGTTGGGGGAATGGGGTCTTCCCGGCTCAAGCCGTGACCACCTCAAGGGGACGTTCCTTGCAGGGATACGCGCGAAGGAGTTGGCACGAGCCGCATCCATTCACGGCATCCCGGCCAAGAATATCGACTACCTTGGATACGTTGATGGTTTCGTGAGAATGACCAAGTCCTTCGTTCATCGTGTTGCGTCATACCTGCAGCAAGTCAGACCTGATGTCATAGTTGGGCCGGAGCCGTTCTACACCTGGTACTACCACATGGACCATCTGAACACGGGCCGTGCCCTATTCCATATCATGAAACACAGGCTCGCCAACATGTCAGTACCTCTCTACTTCTACACGTCGTTGATTCCGAACGCATTCTTCCCAATCAGAGACAGCGGGCTGGATCTGACGAACCAGTTGATAGAGTGTCACAAGACCCAGTTCTGGCTACTGAAATGGATGAAGTACCTCATCGTGCCGACAGAGCTGGCTGCAGGTCTGAAGGTCGATGGTTGGAGGTATGCTGAACCGTACCGGCGGGTGGTCTTCGAAGATGAGAGTCAGGGCACTCGCAGAGTGAGCAGAGCGACACGGTCCTTTGTCCGCCTGATGGCTCGCACAGGCGCCTTCCAAGCCCAGTATCCTGCGGTCATAAGACGTGAGCTCGGCCATAACTCATCTCTGTTCATTGATTCCACCAGCATCGACTACTGGTCGGAGCAACTGTCAAGACGGGGACAGACCAGCAGTAGTAGGGAGGACGGTGTCTGATGCGTCTGATGATTGAAGGTGAATGGTTTCTTGATGCAGCGGGTCGTAGGGTGCTGCTTCGCGGCGTCAGCTTGAGTGGCAGTTCGAAACTGCCGAAGGTGCCTGACGTCGCAGCGTATGTCACAGATGGCTTCAGCAGTCATAGAGATGTGTCCTTTGTTGACCGTCCCTTCCCGATTGAAGAGGCTGCCGAGCACTTCGGACGGATAAGTCACTGGGGATTCAACTGCATTCGCTTTCTCGTCACATGGGAGGCAATTGAGCACTCCGGACCAGACCAGTACGATCGTCAATATCTTGACTATCTCGAGGAAGTCCTGAAGGTGGCAGGGGAGTACGATTTGTACGTAATCATCGACCCGCACCAAGATGTCTGGAGCAGGATGACGGGCGGAGATGGGGCGCCCGGATGGACATTCGAGAAGGTGGGCCTTGACATCAATAGGCTTTCCGTGACCGGGGCAGCGCATCTACCTGCCTGTGATTCCCAGGATGCATCTGCTCAGAATCCCATGGGTTGGGGTCAAAACCGAATCAGGTTCGCCACCGCGACCATGTGGACTCTCTTCTTTGGCGGAGCGCGTTACGCCCCTTCCTGCATGATAGACGGCCTGTCCTCTCAGGAGTATCTTCAGGACCACTACTGCAATGCGTTCAGGCAGGTCGCCGACCGTGTCCACGACATGGAGCATGTCATCGGTTTTGAGCCCATGAACGAGCCGGACTCTGCATGGATTGGCACGAAGGTGGACGGCTCCAACATGGATGTCAACAGCTTCCTAGGGCATGTCTTCACACCCTTCGATGCCATGGTAACGGCGTCAGGGTTCTCCCGAATGATACCGTATCGTGAGGTGAAGAGGTTCAGAATCAAGGAGACCCGGAAGGACAGGATCAATCCAGACGGGGTTTCAGTGTGGATGCCGGGACATGATGATGTCTGGAGAAGGGACGGCGTATGGGACACCAATGCGGCTGGCGAGCCGACGATACTGAGGAACGACCACTTCATGGTGAGCGACGGGCAGCCGGTAGATTTCTGCAGGGACAGCCTCAGCCCGTTCATGCACAGGTTCGCTCGGACGATCCGCATCTCGATGCCAGAGGCAGTCCTCTTCTTCGAGCTGCCGTACGAGCTGCTGATGAAGGGTCGCGACCTGCAGGTTTCGCCTCCTCCTGACTCAGTCCATGCGTCTCATTGGTACGACGTGGCCACGATTGGTACGAAGCGTTTCATGGGAAAGGCAAGCTATGACATGATGAAGGACACGACTGTCATCGGGAGCGGCAATGTCCAGAAGATGTTTGTTCAGCAGCTTGCGTGGATAAAGGAAGTGTCTAGACGCCTAGTGGGTGAGTCACCGACCGTGATAGGAGAGTTTGGGCTCTGTTATGACCTCGATGGAAAGAAGGCGTATGACCTCGCTAGGGCGGAGTCAAAGACAGCCTGGAAGACTCACATCAGGGCTCTCTCCATGTACTACAGTGCCCTTGACGCGAATCTTCTGCATGCAATTCAGTGGAACTACACTCCCGACAACACCAACGGGGCGGGTGATGGATGGAATCTTGAGGACCTTTCGATCTTCAGTCGAGACCAGCAATACGACCCCACGGACATAGACAGCGGTGGTCGTGCCATTGAGGGCTTCTGTCGTCCCCATTTTGTCCGTATTTCCGGTATCCCACTAAAGAGCGAGTTCAACCTGAAGGAGGGTGTATACACACTTGAGTTCGAAGCTGACGCCGCAGGGGGAGCACCCTCTGAGATCTATGTTCCCAGGGTTCAATTCCCGTCCGGCCTCAGGGTTGAGCTCTCTGAGGGTACGGTGGAGTGCCCAGAGGATTGCCAACTCGTTCGTTTCAGGTGTACAAGACACGGTCCTCATACTGTCAAGATATCGCAAGGAAGTGCTGTTTCACGCGAGTGGGCCGCGGACGACGACGAAGAGCCGAAACAAGAGGAAGCATAACTGTTTTAGCCCGGCATCTGGGCCTCAGAGTAGGGAATGAAGAATGGATTCCAAGCGAGCTACCTCGAAGTCCCTCACAGCGATTCTGCTGATTCTTCTAGCGAGCAATGTGACTCTCATTGTCGTCGGACTTTCAAGCTACCTTGACTTCGAGAATCCCTATTCGTTTGTACCTCTCGGCAACACTTCGTCCGTGGCGGCCATGGGCATCACTCCGAAAGCCGCGCACGCTGTGGTGTTCGTGATGGACGGCATGCGTGCAGACGTGTTCTACAGGACGAGTAAGCCTACCATCGAGTCATATGACGACTGGGCCAATTTCACTGATGTACAGTGTTCCACTCTGATAAGCGTGAGCCGGACTGGCTATGCAGTCATCTCGTCTGGCGTCAACTCCTCCGAAAGCGAGGTCATAGGCAATGACCAGACCGGGCTGTTTCCGGGCGATTCTTTGTGGAACGTGACTCTGACGGGTGGTGGTACCACTGGATTCGTGGGCAGCACGACCTGGTGGGAGCTGTTCGGACCCTGGATGAATTACTCGGTCCTCTTCGACAGGATGTACCCCGGTGAACCTGCAAATATGATAAACCGGACAAACAGCGGCTCCTATTCTGAGAAACCCGTTCTAGACTATCAGGACAGTCTTGTTTCGAACGCCGCGCAGCAGATGGTGTCCGAGAGCATGCCAACATTGCTCGTGGTTCACTTCGGGGCGACTGACGAGGCTGGTCACCTGAACGGTTCAGAGAGCGAGTCCTATGTCAAAGCCTTCCAGAACGAGGATACCTACATTGGTGAGGTACTGTCAGCCTACGCGAGTGCTGGCATCCTCGATTCTACGCTTGTGGTTGTAGTATCGGATCACGGCCAAGTCGACTATCCTGGCGCCGGCGGAGAGCATGGTGGTACGGACCCCAAGGAGATCAGTATTCCCCTGCTTATCAGAGGCCCCGGAGTGCTTCCGGGATCCTATGTATCGCCACATCATCAAAACTCGATTGCGCCCACCGTGGCTGCTAGCCTCGGTTTGGAACTGCCATCAGAGACATGCGGCACCCCCCTGTTTGAATGCCTAGACTTCTCAGACAGGGAGGAGGCCGTCTATCGGATAGAGCTCTCCTCAATAAGGCTCGCCGAGGCTGAAGCCCGTTGCGCCAAGATGGGTTACACTTCCATTCATTCTCGGCTCATTGACCAGGCAGCAGCACATCTGCAGTATGCTGAGGGCAATTTCTCTGTCACAGATTACCCCGGTGCAATAGGCAATGCGGTCCAATCGGAGATCGTATCAAGAGGTATACTCCGCTTGTCCTGGGCAATGAAGGTGACTGAGGAAACATCAGTCCGTCTTGCCGTGGCATCGCTGGTCGTGCTGCTCCTTGCTCTGGTGACGCTCTCCTCAAGGCGGCTACGATTAATCATCAGGACCGGAATCACAGATGCACGCGAGTCATTTGTCTTGGTCGTGTCGGCATTGTCATACTTCTTGTTTCTGTTGGCGTCGGCATCAATGCTGGGCTGGAAGTACTCCGCAAGCTATCTTGGCGCGTACGTCGACACACTCATAGTGCGGGTACTTGCAGTAGTGCTGCCTGCAGTGGCTCTATCACTTCTCGCAGCGTTCATCGTGCGGACCACGCTTGTCCGGACTAGACACGGTGCACTTGAGAGTGTAGGGCGGCATTACATCGCTGTCGCAGTCGGCTACATACTAATCCTACTGGGCCTAATCACACTCAACGGACCCGGTCTCGCATGGTACGCCAGCGATGTCAATGGAGTCCTATTCTACTTCTTCCTGCTCATCTCGGGAATAGAGTTCGCGCTTCTCGCTTTCACCTGTAGACCGCTAATCAGGCTGCTCTTGACGCCCAAGTCAGTCACGGGCCACGGTCAGGACGGCAAATGACTCCGGGTGTAGTTATTCATCGAGTGTATCTCATCTTGTCTTGGTAGATGTTCGGCTCATACGGCTCTGGCCACTGAGGTCTGTTGTCCAGGACACTCTCGATTTCCGCGAGGGTCTCATTTGACAGCCTGACATCAGATGCCTTTACGTTCTCAACCACTTGCTCAGGCGCTGTAGCACCCGTGATGGCGGCGGATATCTCAGGTCTGCGAAGAATCCATGCGAGTGCCAGCTGACCGGTCGTGATATCGAGTGATGACGCAATCCGACCCAGCGCCTTCAACTTATCGAGGGTTGCATCATCGAGCTGTTTCCTCATTGATTCGGAGCCACTTGCTCTGCTTCTCTCGGGTATTCCATCATTGTACTTGCCTGTGAGAAGACCCTGCGCCAGTGGGCTCCAGACCGCGAAGCCCATACCGTGAGCCCTTGCGACAGGCATGATCTCCAGCTCAATGTGCCGATGGAGCATATTGTACATCGGTTGCTCCGCGATTGGCGCGTGAGCACCGAGTTCTTTCGCCACTGCATTCACACGTTCGAGTTGTGCTGCCGTCCACACAGATGTGCCCCAGTAGAGCACTTTTCCCGAATGGATCAGATCGTCCAGGACCTGCACGGTCTCCTCCACTGGACTCGTATAGTCATATCTGTGCATGAAGTAGATGTCAATGTAGTCGAGCCCCAGTCTCTTCAGAGTTCCGTCAA
>Ga0316620_10000387_pt1 | contig 17561 bp, 13 predicted proteins | sample OWC_Aug_M1_C1_D5_FD_207651 | JGI IMG/M metagenome (GOLD analysis project Ga0316620, IMG submission 207651) | Wetland soil microbial communities from Old Woman Creek delta, Ohio, United States - OWC_Aug_M1_C1_D5_B | ecosystem: Environmental > Terrestrial > Soil > Wetlands | place: USA: Ohio... | reverse complement strand
CTGTACAACGCGCCGCTCCAGGCGCTGATGGCGTGCAGCATCGCGCTCTACCGCGACGACCCGCGCGCCGACGCGATGATGCGATTCACCTACGACCTGTGGAAGAACCGTGTGCTCCCGGTATGGCGACAGATCATGGGGCGCAACGGCGGCTGGCACGAGGGCGGCGAGTACGTCGGCGTCGGCATCGGGCAGGCCATCTACGAGCTGCCCGCAATGTGGCGCCGCGCGGCGGGCGAGGACCTCTTCGCCACGGAGACCGGCATCCGCGGATTCCTCGACTTCCTCGTCTACCGCACACGCCCCGACGGCACGCATTTTCGCTGGGGCGACGGCGCCTGGTTCGACCGGATCGTCCCCGACGCGAACCCACTCGCGCTCGAATTCCAGAACGCCGCCGGCTACAGCCTGCGCCCTCCGGGCAAGGCCCCGGCGCCGTCCGCCTGGCCATGGGGCCCGCTTACCGAGACGACGCTCGACGATCCGATGGCGCGCGCGCGCCTGCCGCTCGCGCGCCTGTTCGACGGCATCGGCATGCTCGTCGCCCGCAACGACTGGTCGCCTGAGGCGACCTACGTGACGTTCAAGGCCGGGGACAATTTCTGGTCGCATTCGCACCTCGACCAAGGCGCTTTCACGATCTACAAGGGGGGCGCGCTGGCGATCGACAGCGGCTTTTACGGACCGCACTACGGCTCCAACCACCACATGAATTACAGCTATCAGACGATCGCCCACAACACGGTGACCATCACCGACCCGCGCGACACCGTCCCCGCTCCCGGCAAGGAAGGAAAGCCTCGCCCCATCGCCAACGACGGCGGGCAGCGGCGCATCGGCTCGGGATGGGGCGTGGAGGCGGCGCCGCTCGATCTCGCGGAGTGGGAAGCCAAGCGCGACACCTACCACACCGCGTCGATGGGGCCGCTGCTCGATCGGAATGGGTTGGCCGTCGCCGTGGCGGACGTCACGCGGGCCTACACCAACCGGCAGTCCGGGACGGGGACGTTCTCGGCCCGGACGCGCCGCGTCGAGCGCTTCTGGCGTATTTTCGGCTACGACCGGGTGGACGACGTGGTCGTCGTGTATGACCAGGTGATCGCGACTAAAGCGTCCTTCCGCAAGCGCTGGTTGCTGCACACGCTCGAAGCGCCGACAGTAACGAAAGGCGGCTTCAGCGTCAGCGTGGCGCCGCAGGATCGCCCAGGGCACGCGGGAGGTCGGCTCGAGGCCAAGGTGCTGTTACCGAGAGGCGCGCTGATCAACGCGATCGGCGGTCCCGGCTTCGAGTTCTTCGTCAACGGAACGAATTACGACGAAAATGGCAAGCTGAACGATATGATCAAAAAGCTCGGGCCCAACAGGGGTGAGCCCGGTGCGTGGCGTATCGAAGTAAGCCCGCCGAGAGACGAGATCGAGGATGTCTTCCTGGTGGTGCTGCTGCCCACGGCGTCGGACGCACATCCGACGCATCGCCTCCGGTTGCTGGAGTCCGGACACAAGGTTGGCTGTGAAATCGTCGGTCCGAAGCGAACCACGCGCTGGTGGTTCGAGCCGGGCCGCAATCAGGTCGACATCAATGTCGAGGCCGGCGGCGAAGAGCGCCGCTATCACGTCGACGGACCGATGGCGCCGCCCCCGCCGCGGCGGGGCTGGCTCCAACGCTTGCGGAGCGAGGTCACTTCCAGACCATGAACCCGCAGGCCCTCGACACAATCGGCGCAGCGACCTGCTTTGCGCCGCGAACTCCCCGGCCGGCGTCGACGATCGCGAGCATCCTCGAGAAGAAGCTACATGCATCAGGCCTGCATACCTACCTGCTCGATGGCGGCAATGTCCGCCGCGGCCTCAACAAGGACCTCGCCTTCACGGAAGCCGCCCGTGTCGAGGACATCCGGCGCATCGTCGAGGTCGCGCGGCTGACGGTCGATGCGTGCCTCAAGTCCTAGTGTCCTTCAGCTCGCCGTTCCGCGCCTAGCGCAGGTTCGCCCGCGAGCAGGTCGAGTTAGGCGAATTCTGCGAGGTGTTCGTGGACATGCCCGTTGACGTGGCCGAGCAGCGCGACCGCAAGGCCCTCCACAAGAAGGAACGGTGCGGCGCACTGAAGACCGTCACCGGCATCGATTCGCCGTACGAGTCGCCTGAGCGCCCCGAAAACACGCCCAAAATGGGCGCCACCACGTCCTCGCTCCCTGCGAAGGATATTCGCGTCGGTGGGTATGCGGAAATCTTCCGGAGGTGACGCTCACTCGGGGTCATCCTCAAGTAGCAATTGGTCCAAGGACCCCTGGGCAGGCCACGACGACCACGGCGTACCAGCGCGGATCCTCTCGCTTGACATAGACGGCGCGTCGGGCGGTAATTGGGCCAATTGACCCATTGCTAGTCTGGTGCAGCGACGAGCAAAATGGCTCGGTGCGTAAAACCTGTACGCTTCCCGACCGGCCCGGCACCGCGACGGACGCTCCGGCGTGCGGGAAGAGCAGGATTGATCTTCCTATCGGTCTCAATGGCGTCCGAGATTGTTTCAACATTGCAGCGTGTTGCAGATTGTCGATATTCCGCATGATCAGCCTATTTGCATGATCATCGGACCGTTCCGCGCGCGGTTGGGGCTCATCCGTTCGTATGGAGAATCCGGAGTCACACAATCCACGGGAATTGTGGGATCGTGAGTATCGCGCGCCAGTTCACCTGGTACGCCGCCATGGGTGCGATCGGAACACTAGCCCATTACTGCGTCCTTATCGGTCTCGTCGAATCGGGGAGTACCGGCGCCCTGACGGCGTCGACTCTGGGCTTCGCAGTTGGAGCGTTGGTCAACTACCTGCTCAATTACCGTTACACGTTCCGCAGTCGCAAGTCGCATCACACGGCGCTCGTGAGATTTATGACCGTCGCTCTGCTGGGGCTGGCGGTGAACTTCCTCATCATGGGGCTTGCGACAAGGCTCGCGGATCTCAACTACTTTCTGGCCCAGATAATTGCAACCGGGGCTGTGCTTGCAACCACGTTCCTAACGAATCGAGGCTGGACCTTCCGAGAGGGCGCCGATGCAGCAAAGCGCTGACCCGTGGCTTTCGGTTGTCGTTCCTGCGTACAACGAGCGCGAAGTGCTCGACCAGTTCCATCAACGGCTCGGCTCAGTGCTCGACAGTCTGCCCGCCGGGACGGAGATCGTGTACGTCAACGACGGGAGCAACGACGGGACGATAGGGGTAATGCGACGGCTCCGGGACCTGGATCCCCGCGTCGCTATCATCGACCTCAGCCGCAACTATGGGAAGGAAATCGCCCTCACAGCAGGGCTCGACTTCGCGCGCGGCGACGCGGTAGTCGTCATCGACGCGGACCTGCAGGATCCGCCGGAACTGATTAGGGATCTGGTCGCGCACTGGCGGGAGGGCTACGATGTCGTCTACGGGAAGCGGGCCGCTCGCGACGGCGAAACGTGGGTGAAGAAGGTCACGGCTCACTATTTCTACCGGTTCATCCGGTTCGTCAGCAAGGTGCAGATTCCGGAAGACACGGGCGACTTTCGGTTGCTCAGTCGCCGAGGCGTCGACTCCCTCAAGCAGCTGCGCGAGCAGCACCGCTTCATGAAGGGGCTATTCGCGTGGATCGGGTTTCCCCAGAAAGCAGTGCTCTACCGCCGCGATCCACGCTACGCCGGGGAGACCAAATGGAACTACTGGCGGTTGTGGAACTTCGCTATAGAGGGGATTACGTCCTTCTCCATCGCGCCGCTCAAGCTGGCAAGTTACGTCGGCTTGTTGACGGCGGTAGTCGCGTTCACCTACGGGGCCTATATGCTGGTTCGAACCCTATTGTTCGGAAACCCGGTGCCCGGTTACCCGTCTCTCCTCATGGTGATTCTCTTCCTCGGCGGTCTGCAACTCCTCGCCTTGGGCGTGATTGGCGAATACCTCGGAAGGATGTTCAATGAGACCAAGCGACGCCCACTGTACTATGTCCAGGAATGTCTACCGAGCGGCCCCCGGCCGCCGATGCCCGCTCGCTCGCTCGAACGGACTCGCGACCTCGAATCGTCCGCTGGCGTCGGCCCCGGGTAATCGAACCGCGGGACTCGCACAGGCGTGGTAAACGGCGTGTCGCTGCGTGACCGCGCGCGGGCTTATGCCCTGGTTACGGTCATCGGCATCGCCGCGGTCTGGCTCGCGGTGATGCTGGCATTACCACTGCGCTATCCGTATGCGAACGACACGGCGGGCTATGTCGAGGAGGCAGCCAACCTTCTCGCCGGGAACGGCCTCCGGCGATCGACGTACGGAAGCGGGACGGGTCGGGAGCTCGCCCCGCAACCGTTCTTCCCGCCCGGCTTCTCCATTGCGATCGCCGGCCTCGGAGTGTTCGGCGTATCTCCCAAAGCAGCATCGCTCGCCCTCTCGTGGGCGAGTTGGGCGCTGCTCACACCTGCGGTCTTCTTCGCGCTCCGGACGTTGCTGCCGGGCATCCTTCTCCCGGGTGCCATAGGCATTACGGCCGCGACGTCGCCGGGGCTCTACGAGTGGGGATTCCAAGGTCTAAGCGACGCACCGGCGCTGCTGCTATCGGTGATGAGCATCGGCGCACTCCTGCGAGCGGTCCGCCAAGAGTCCGCGGATTGGCAATGGGCACTGTTTTCGGGTCTGAGCGCCGGGCTCGCATACGCCGTGAGAAACGCCGCGGTGGTGCTGCCCCCGACGGCGATCGCCGTCTTCGGTGCAGCGATCGTATGGCGGACGCTCTGCGTTCGTACGGCCTTGTGGCGAGCGAGCGCATGGGGGCTGGGCTTTGCTGCGATTCTCGTGCCGCTGTTGGTGCGCAACGCACTGGCGTTCGGCCAGATCCAGCCGTACTTCGCGCATGTCGGGCAGTCGGACTACGGTTGGATCAGCGCGGTCAGGCTCGTCCTCTGGAGTGTGCTGCTCGACGTGACCGGCTCGAGAGTGATCGCGGATCTTGCGTGGAGTTTCGTGCTCCTAGCCGTCGTCGGCCTTCCTACCACGACAATTGTACTGTGGCTCGCGGCACGGTTCTGGAGAGGCGCATTGCCCCATGCACGGCTCGCGGTCTTTACGCTAACCGTGTTCGTCGGCCTGGGGTTAGCAATGGTCGCGATCGGTCGGGTGCGCTTCGATTGGGTCGAAACCACGCTTACCCGTTATGTCATGCAGTATTCCTGGGCGCCCCTTGGCATCACTGCGGCGATCGTAGCGGGCGCCGCACTGGCACCCCCTGTGGCGGTGGGCGCCTTGCGACAGGGGACTGTCGTTCTGCTGTGCGCGTTGCTCATTGTCGGGCATGCGTGGTTCATCCGCGACGATCTCGCACGCGAGGCCAAGATCGCAGGAGCGTTCGCGAGCCAATCGGACTTCATTACAGCCGCGAGGTCGCTCAGAGAGCGGACGTGGGTGCTGACCAATCAGATTCGGCGCGCGATTGCACGAGACATATCATTGAAGTTGTACGTGGAAGGCCTGCCCAAAGACGTCGAACTCATCTCCAACTTCGCTCCGACGCTCTACCTCGAGACCGGCCGAATTTGCCGTTCCGTCCAGGCCACGCGAGACCAACTCGAGACCATCGGCAAAGAAGCCGCTCAGGCCGACGGAGAACCGTCGTTGGTCGGGATCTTCGTACCTACAGACAGGATGCTTCGGCAGCCCGACGCCGGTGCCTGGCAACGACCCGTCCTCGAGCATCTGGGTCCGAGGTTTTTGGTCGAGAAACTCAGCGCAAACGTGCTTATCGTGAGGCGCCCGCCTTCGCGGCCGCAGGACGCCGGCTTCCGATGACCTCGTCACCAGCACTATCGAGGTCCTGGCCTTCGAGAGATCCAACCAGATCGTCTTCCGTACCAGCAGAAGCGCTGTTTCCGCGACTTTCAATCCGCCAGACAGAGGTCTGGTACGGAACCAGATTCCACGGAACGATGCCGAACATGTCAAAGCAGGGGTTCCCGTCCAGCAGTCGTCGGGCGACTGCATAGGCAGGCCTTTCGGAATTATCCAAGAGCAAAGCACCACCGGGCCTGATCTTGGGCACCGCCTGCCTTACGCAAGAGGCGCGAGCCCTGCCGTCGATCATCACGAGATCAAAATACCCATCCGGATATTCGTCAATTACCTTGACGTACTTCTCGAAGTATTCGCCGGCATGCCTGGCCTGAAAGGACGTAAAGCTCGCGGTGCCGTAGGGGACGTCCGCCGAAGTTTGCTGTGAACGCCTTTCCGAATGACAGAGCACCAGGCGGCAATTCTGAATTCCATTCTTAGCGAGCCGGCCCGCCACCAGCGAATGGAACGTTTCATCATGCTCAACTGATACAAGCTCCCCAACTCGTTTCGCAAGAAAGAGCGTCGAGCCGCCCGCGCCGTACTCGAACACCGTCATTTCGGGCTTCAGATACGACAGGAGCCATCGAATCGCACGGAACGTGATCCAGGGAAGCTCGTCATCGAGCGGATTGTGGCCAGGAAGAAGCGATCGCACCCAAAGGTGCGCAAACCGGATTTCCCGCGGGTGACGCAGCAACACGGCACCCATGGCGGCCAGCTTCCTGCTCGCGGAGAACACATTCACTGGTGTGTGCGCTTGAGAAGGTATTGACGTGCAACGCCTAAACGGACATCTACCCTCTTCCTGTAGTGCCCCGCGCTGCGATCGATCGAATTACCGCAAGTTAACACACCGTACTGACTTCCGCTTCTTCGACCGCGCAAGCGCAACGAACTGCGGGCCGTAGCCGGTGTTCATCCGCGCAAGTCGCGAATGACGCGACTAGCGAGCCGCGGGTACTGCATACGATAAAAACGGTTCTCTCCAATGAAGTGAAGGAAGGTTGCTGCGGGCGCCAGATCGGAGTTCTGTTGCGTGTAGACGAAGTAGTCCTCGATCGGCAACGCTTGCGCATCCCTTGAGCCAAGGACCAGGCCATGAGTAGTCTGCTCGGCACCCCATCGGAAAATACGATCGGTGAAACGCGCATAGAGTAGTTCAAACAACTCCCTGAGCTCTGGGAAACTCACGGTGCCGTTGTCATAGCCGATGAAGCCCGAATTGAACCCGGGCATGAACCGGTAGCACCGATTCAATTGTTTGTTGATCGCGTCCAAATCTCGAGTGATCAGGGTTTGTATGTGAACGTCCTGAAGCTTCGTCAAACCGGAGCGCGCGTTTTCCGCGATCTTCATCTTGCCCTGGTGAACGCGGTGATACCACGGCAACCCGCCCCTCTTGGTCCATTCAATGACTGCAGAAGGTCGCTTCAGAAAGAGCGTATCCGTATCGACGATGATGATTCTGCGCTTGTCGCTGACGAGGGTGGGGTCAAAGAGTTTCAGGTAGCTGGTATAGCTGCTCCTGACCCTTCCTAGGAACGGGTCCTTTATCCGATCGTCAAACCAGCGATCGGCCACCGCGCGGTCTATGATCCGAACGCCGTCGATATGCGAACGGATTAGGACCTTGTCCTCTTCGGTCAGCGAGCCGTCATCGTGGACGAATACCGCGATGTCCGGATGGTAATGAAGGAAGGACTTGATCGCCACCAAGTACGCCAACACGTAGCGATGAGGTACGGCCGAGTGAATTCCGGAGTCCGACGATGGATTGCTCTGCAAGGGCGGTGTTCGTCTGATTCCCCGGAAGAGTATGGGGTCACCGTACGCGCTCAAGAACGGGTTAAGTCCGCGCAAGCTCCATGGAATACGGCGCTTCAGCGTTCCAACGAACGTCATGCCAGCGCTCCGGCCGCTGCGATTCTATACACCCTATCTCACCCGCCCGTTCACTGCCGTCGTCAATTTTTATCTACTCGGCTCAGTGCTTGCCCAATTGCCCAGAGGACCAAGTTGGCGCTTCCACATATCGGTGGTTGCGTTGCCGCGTGCTGATCGTGTCGGCTTCAGACATACTAGCTTCATTTGGATTGCCGATCCGTTGGTGGCGAAGCGCTCAAAGGCTTAAGCCCAATCTTGCCCCGCCATCTATTCGCCTCGCCAACCAGCTGCCAATTTGGATAATAAAGAAACATGGCCGCGTAGGCGGCAAAACCCAGAAAGCTGAAGACGGCGCAGTGCAGTAGAAGCGGGAGGTGAACAGACATCGAACTGAGCAGTAGGTCCAAAATTAGTAGTGCGATCACTTGTACGCCGCAAGGGCGTAGCGTTGGCGCCAATGCACGCAATAGCTCACGCGGCCGCGAATTAATGGAGTCAAGTGCGAGCAGAGTCAAGCGAATCGCGATGTAATAGGCGGATAGCACGACGGCCCACGCAACCCCGACAACGCCAAATCGAACGCCGATGAGCCCGAAGACGATGAGAAGCACCCAACTTTGTAACTGTAACTTGACTTCTTCGCCGAGCCGATTCCGAGCGGCCACCAATGCGCCCGAAATATATTGGAGAAGAAATGCAGGCGCAGCGAGACATAGAATTCGCAGGGGCGAGACCACCTTAACCCAACGGCTGCCATAAACGCCCACCACGAAAGGCTCCGTAACCCATGCCAACGCTATGTAGACGGGAAACGTGTAAAGACTGACGAGCGCAATGGTACGAAAATAAATATATCGCGATTGGTCCAGATTGTCTTGCACCTTCGAGAGGCCGCGGAAGACGGCCTGGTAAGCCGAGCCAGAAAGTAGTGCTGTGGGGGTGTTGGCAAGGCTTGATCCCTTGTTGAACAAACCGACCTCTACTGGCCCCATGAGCTTGGCAATAATGAGATTGCTCGTTTGCTTACGGAAATAGATGACGAGGTCAATTGCGATGTCCTTGAAGCCAAAGCTGGCAAACTTTCTTGCAGAAGCATGGTTGTATTTCAGATTTGGACTCCAGGGTGCGCGCCACGAAAGGAGCGCAATATTGATCGGTATGCCAACCAACCCTGAGAGTACTAAGCTCCATACTCCGAAGCCGGTTGCCGCCATAGCGATGCTGACGAAGCCGGAAATAGTAAAGTTTACAAATGTGATCAGCGCCGTTTCCTTGAAGCGCATTTCCCGGCGCAGGCGTATGCCGGGGTTATTTGAGAAAGGACGCAGTAGGAAGGTGAGCGCTGAGATGCGCAGGAGGCTTTCGTAGATTGGCTGTTTGAACCACAGAGCAAACCATGGCGCTACGAAATAGAAGCCGGCGTAGATGAGCACGCCGGTGGCGAGCTGAAATGTGAATACGGTCTGAAAATCCTCTTCCCTGACCTCTTTTGCCTGGATCAAGGCTTCACCCATCCCACCGCTGGCTAGCATGCCGACGAAGCCAGTGAATATTTGAACCGTGACCACCAATCCAAAGTCGGCGGGGGTCAACAAGCGCGCCAGAATTATGCCGAACCCAAACTGCAGCGCCTGACCACTCAGGCTGCCGGTGAACAGCCACTTGGTGCCATGACGGATGCTGTCGCCTAAATTCATGGTTCTGTGCGCGGGAGGCGCTGCAACCCGAAGCGACGATGCTCCGCTTGGCCTTCGCGACAAGTAGCGTATTGCTTCAAAGTCCGATTGGCACGACAAGAGATATCGGGTGGCTCATTAAGGTCTACCCGCACACCGCGGCGCACGAGGCGACTACGCCAGCCCGCGGCAGCCTCATTTCGGTCAATTCCCGCCGCAGAAACACGTGCCATGAATGTCCCTCCGTTGGGCGAGCTTTGAATGCGCTTCCATATCGGCGCCGGTGCCAACCGGGAACCTCCGAGGGCGTCTTGGGGTTGGTCAAGAAGCACACGCCTGTCCGCGTAGTAAACGTAGATCGCTTTCCGGTCGGTGACACTCGGCTAAAGGTGAGTACTTGCAGCTGGTGCGGCCGCTATCAGCGACAAGAATCCTCCCCTCGCGCTTCTCATGAAGAACATCGGCTCGCGCTAGCTCGTGGCAAAATGGATCAAGGATGTCTATTTGTTCGCTGAACGGAAACTTTCCAGCAGATGAGGCCGACAGCTCGACCTGCCCAATGTCGCGACGACCGACACACATTCAGGTCTGACTGCTTTTCCCCTTCCACGCGACATAGAAAGTAGTGGAGAAGCCGCGCGGCCGGAGCTTGAAATTCGTGCGGGAAGCCCGCCACTCTTCATGCACACCCGCGAAACATACCATGCGGCCTGCAGCTGGCAGGATGTCGTAATTCCTGCCGGGCGCCGCGACTACGAGCCTGCGGCAACAATCCAAAGGGGGACTATACAACTCCAAAGGCAGTTCGCGGGACGAACCATTGCGGCAATTGGCCCGCCGAGCAAATCCAACCGGTTTGCATAGTACGGCTCGCCAACTTAGCCGATCATTCGTCCTCTTGATTGATGCGCCAAAATTGCTTGTCAGATTATTTTGGTTCGAAGTCGTTGGCGTCGATTCAGGTGGCGACAGTCTTGCAACTCAGATACTTTCCGAAATGACCGCTTGGGCAACGAAGCGCCGCACGCTGTGTTCTCACCGGCGCCCGCCAATTCGCGCCGGACGCCGCCACATACCTGGCCCGTATAGGAGAGTGCTCATGCCCCCGTCACGTAAGCTGCCCAATCTGGCTTCCTGTTGCATCGATCGGAAAAGAGAGACGAGCACTCACGTATTCGGCTAAATCCAGCCGCTCCATATGAACCCCCAAGCCAACGACGACCCGCATTGTGGCGGAACCACCGCCGTGCTCGCCATGGTCCGGCCTGGACGTAGGCGACCGCAGCTATTCTGTGGTATTCCTCATCTGCCGTGCGACAGACCTCGCGCGGAAGCAGGTGATTGCGGGGGAACGCTTCCGTCGAACCGCACAAGAGCGTGATCGCGCCAAGCCTCCCAATTGAGTGATTCTATCTGAGCTATTCGACCTGCAATTTCGGGATGACTCACGCCAACATCACGTATCCAGTAATTGCGCCAGCGACGAGACTTGCTGGGTGGGTCTCGTTGATTATTCCCTGCTACAACGGCGAGAGCTTTCTCCGTCACGCAATCGACTGCGCCCTTGGCCAGACCTGGCCAAATGTCGAGGTGGTGGTGGTGGACGATGGTTCGACTGACCGGACCGCCGAGATATTGCGCGAGTATGGCGATCAGATTGGCGTGGTCAGTCAACCGAACTGTGGTCTGCCGGCGGCCCGTAATAGCGGCATCCGTAGCAGCCGTGGAGAGTTTCTCTGCTTCCTCGACGTTGACGACTACCTCTCACCGCAGTTTGCGCAGGTGATGGCGGAGGCGCTCATGCGCGGCGGCGCCGCAGTTGCCTACTGTGGCTGGCAGAACATCGGTGCACAGGGCCGCAGCAACGAACCACACGTCCCGCCGGATTACGAGGTGAGCAACAAACTGGAGGGCTTCCTGCGGTCAGCTTCACCCTGGCCCGTGCACGCGGCCATGGTGAGAGCAGATGTGCTTCGCGAGACAGGCGGCTTCAATGAAAGCTTGCCCACCTGCGAGGACTACGAGTTCTGGCTGCGCGTTGCACTGACGCGACCGATTGTTCGGGTACCACAGGTGATGGCTTTCTATCGGCATCACGGTCAAGCGCAAATGAGTTCCAACCGCTGGCGGCAGGCTCATTACACTTGGCTGATCAAGCGGGACTTCATCAAACGCTCGCCTCAGCTGGTGGCAGGGATTCCCAGCCAGCGATTGCGAGAGTGGGTCGACGGCGCACTATATGAGCGGGGATTCGATGCGTTTTGGGGCCGCGATCTGGTTTCTGCGCACCGGATCTTTCGCATGTTGCTGCGCGCAGGCTATTGGACGGCAAAGGACTTGAAGTATTTGCTGCCAGCCGCACTACCGGAGGGTACTTTCAAGCGGGTAGTCAAGTTTCTGGAGCGCGGTCGGCGATGAGCATGGGTTCGTTCTAGAGGGAGCCGGCGCGATGGGATTGGGCGGCAGACTCTATTCGTTTGTGGTTGAGCAGAAATGTATTCCGTGGTCTGTATCCAACCGGCTCAGTCGGTGGATAGAGCGCGACTCGCGCGAGCGCCTGCCGGCGCTTTACCAATTCTTACACTTCCGTCGACTACGAGAGGTCGTGCGTCCGGTAACGTTTGGACCGAAGCATCATTTCTTCGGCTATTACGATAAGTGTCCATGGAATGCATCCGGTCGCCTGATTCTTGCGCATGAGGTCGGCTTCAATGATCGTCCTCCATCGGCGATCGACAGCGCCACCGTGGGCGTCATCAGGTTGGACCACGATTGTCAGTTTGAGCCCCTTGCCACCACCCTCGCCTGGAATTGGCAGCAAGGCTCGATGCTGCAATGGCATCCAGCGGACCCGGAACGGCTCTTTGTTCACAACGAGCGCAGGAACAATCAACTGGTTTCCGTAGTGCGCAACTGCAATGGAACGGAACTGCGTACCTATGACCTGCCCATCTATGCGCTAACGCCCAACGGCCGCTATGCGTTGAGCCTCAATTTCGCGCGACTCCACAAGCATCGTCCTGGCTATGGCTATGCGGGAGTGGAGGACACCTGGAGCGACAACTACCACCCCCACGATGACGGGATTCGGCTGATGGACCTCGAGAGCGGAACATCAACGCTCATTGTTTCACTCGATCAACTAGCCCACTTCAATCCGACCGATGACATGGCGGGCGTCCCTCACTGGGTAAACCATATCCAGGTCTGCCCGGACGGCCAACGATTCGCCTTCTTTCACCTGTGGCGTGCTGGTGAAAAGTCATGGCACGTCAGACTTTTCGTCGTGGAACTGGACGGCAGCGAGCTCACCTGTGTGATAGATGCCACCGCAATCTCACATTACGACTGGCTGGACAATGAAAGCATACTTGTTTGGGCGAATATTCGGCCGACTGGCAGTGGGTTCTTCCTCTGTAATCGGGCCACAGGCGCCCGCACGGTAGTGGGCAAAGGGGTGCTCACCGAGGATGGTCACTGTAGTTATTCGCCGGATCGCAGATGGATACTGAACGATACTTATCCAGACCAGTACGACATGAGAACCCTCATGCTTTTTCGTCCGCAAGACGGCAATCGCCGCGACATCGCCAGGCTACACTCGCCCAAGGCAAGATGGTGGGGGGAAACACGGTGCGACCTACATCCGCGCTGGAACCGTGATGGAGCGCAGGTCTGCATTGATTCCGTCCACTCCGGCGAACGGCAAATGTATATTGCGGATGTAAGCAGGTACCTGGCATGAATCACGCGCTTATTCTTATGTACCACATCGTGGACGAACCGCGCGCTACGCAGGAAGCGCGGTTCTGCGTCACGCCAAGCGAATTCGATCGACAATTAGGTTGCCTGCGCGAACTGGGCTACGTGCCGGTAAGTCTCGACCGGATAGTAGATTTCTTGGTCGATCGAAGCCCTGTGCCACCTAACGCGATTGCAGTTACTTTCGACGATGGATTTGCCGATACTTGCGAGCGTGCTATTCCCATACTGCAAGCGCACGATGTCCCGGCCACGATGTTTGCTGTGTCGGGCCGTCTTGCGCGTGACAATGACTGGATGCACGAGCGGGGCGCTCCGCGTCGGACGCTCATGTCGCTGTCCCAGATGCGTGATCTCGAGGCAGCGGGCGTGACGGTCGGCAGCCACACAGTCACCCATCCTCGATTGACCGAGGTCCCGGCCGAGCAAGTGGCACAAGAACTGCGTCAAAGCAAGCAACAGCTGGAAGATCTGCTGGGCCATCCCGTGCGGTACTTCGCGTATCCCTATGGGCTATATAACGCGGAAATCAGGGATGCAGTGCAGGCGTCGGGGTACCGCGCCGCGTGCTCGACTCGGGCAGGTTTCAATCGGGAGGGTGAAGACGTCTTCGCGTTGCGACGAATAGACGTCTTCGGTAGTGATGCCCTGTGGCAGTTCAAACAGAAATTGCGCTTTGGCACCAACGAGGCGTCGCGCTCGTATCCCTTGCGCTATTACGCAGGCCGCGTCGCCGCTCGACTTGGGTTATAGGATGCGTCGTGGATTTTAGCGTAATCGTCTGCACCTACAATCGCAGCCGCAACCTGCCGGATTGCCTGGCGAAGTTGGCGGAACAGGAGGATGCGCAGGCCGTAGACTGGGAGGTCCTGGTGGTGGACAACAACTCCAGTGACGACACGCCACAACGAGTGGAAATGCTCAGCGTGGAGCTTCCGATCAAAATTCGCTACGTCCGCGAACCGCTGCAGGGCCTCAATTACGCCCGCAATCTGGGGATCATGAGTTCCCACGGCCGTTATTTTGCATTCGTCGACGACGACATACATGTCAGCCCACGGTGGCTCGCGTCGCTCTACCGGGCTTTCAAAGAAACTGATGCAGACGCCGTTGGAGGCAGGATCCACCTGGAGCCGTCTATCAAGTTGCCGCCATGGATCGCGCCTGGCTCAGAGACCTTGGGATTTCTTGGCTACCAGGACTTTGGAGACCAGCCGTTCCGCATGGACGGCAGAAGGCAGTATCCCTTTGGCGGCAACATGTCGTTCAATCGCCGCGTCGTCGAAAAGATCGGGCTCTTCAATCCCAAGCTGGGGCGCAAGGGCGAGGGTCGGAAACGTGGCGAGCTCTTCAAGGGCGCGGAGACGGACTATTTCCATCGCCTAGCTGCAACCAGCGATGCGCGCATTTTCTACGAGCCTAGCGCGATCGTCTATCACCGGGTTTCACCGCACCAACTGGAGCAGAAGTACTTCCTCACGATCCACTATAACGCCGGCTTTCAGAAGGCTCTTTTCGATGAGCGGCCATTCGATCGGCGCCTGCTCGGCGTACCACTGTTTCTCTATCCCCAGTTCGTTCGCGCAGTAGGCAAGTACCTGGCACTGCTCCTTGTTCGCGGGCCCAACTACGCCTTTCGGCAGCTTATGACCGTCGGGCATTTCCTTGGCACGATGGCCGGCTACAGAAAGGCTCGCCGTTGCACATCGTAACCCCCTTGCTTGGAAAATTGTCCAAACACACTCGCGGTCCCAATAAGCGGCCATAACCGCGCAGACTCGCTCGCCCACCGCGCCATCTCACGAAGCCTTGCGCCCGTGCTATTTGCCGTTTTCAAGTAAGAACACACCAATGGAACGCGCAGTTACGACAATGCCTCCCGACGTCCGCCCGTTAATTTGATCGGCCAGCTCTGACGCACCAGGCAAAGCAAGCACGAATATCGATGCGCCTTACCGTACTGATTTGTACGCATAACCGGAGCGCATTGCTTCGGCGGGTGCTCGCCTCCATCAACGAAGCCGTGCGGCCCGAGCATTGCGCTGTCGAACTCTTGGTGGTTGCAAATGCGTGCACCGACGACACGGCAAGCATGCTGCGGGCATACGAGAATGAGTCCCGGTCCTCCGGTACGTTACCCCTGCGGTGGACGGAGGAGCCGAAGCCCGGAAAGTCAAACGCCCTCAATCGCGCCCTCCCGATGATCCCAGGTGGTCTGGTCAGCTTCATCGACGACGACCACCGGGTGGACGGAGCGTACTTTGTCAGCGTCGCGGAAGCCGCCGAGCGCTATCCGCACGCGACCATTTTCTGCGGGCGCATCCTTCCGGACTGGGATGGCAGCGAGCCGCTATGGGTGCACGATACCGGCCCCTACCGCATTTTCCCGCTGCCCGTACCGCGCTATGACGAGGGTGATCAATCGCGGGAGATCACGGTTAACGGCCCGGTACCCGGCGGCGGCAATTTGTGCGTGCGCCGTGAGGTGTTCGACCGGGTCGGAGGCTTCTCGACCGAATTGGGCCCGCACGGTCACGATCTTGGCGGCGGCGAAGACATTGATTTCGTTCGCCGCTGTCTGGCGGCGGGCGAGCGGATCCAGTACGTTCCGTCCGTCCGACAATATCACTACGTTGATCCTGAGCGCCTGCGACTCAGTTATCTGGTGCGCAAGAGTTTTCAGCGTTCACGCTCCGGAATCCGGTCTCAGTCGCAGCGCATATCGTCGGTGCCGCTCTACATGTGGCGCAAGCTCTTCACCTACTTCGTGCTCGGCGTTGTCTCGATCTCATGGCCACGCAGGCGGTTTTATCTGGTGCGTCTCGGGGCGGCACTCGGTGAATTGCGCGGCTTTTTGGACAACGCACGCGGCCCACGCCCGCCGAGCGGTCCGACGCCCGCACCCCGTCTCACTCCGGCGCGATTCGCAAGCTGGCTCGCGGTCCCGCTGCTTGCGGTCGCACTTGCCCTTATCGGCACGTCCCGCTACGCGGCGGGTTCGCTGGCAGCCGTTTTCTGGGTCGCACTATTCTGCACTGTAGGCCTCATTCTGAAATCGTTCTACGACTTCAGCCAGACTGGGCCGCCGCTCAGAGAAGAAATCATCCGCCATTACCGCACCTACTCCGTGCTCGCGCTTAGCCGGCTCGCGTTTTGGGCCTTCGTACTATGCACCGGCATGGCGTCCGTCGGCGTTCTGCTCTACCGCGCCGCGTCGGTCTTGACAGGGGCGCAGTTCCAGTTTGCTCAAGCGGCCGCGGCCGCGGTGATGGGGGTACTTTTCCTCACCGCGCTCCAGTTCTGCCGGCATCTGCTTTTCCTTCCCGCAAGTATCGCGGCCTCGTACCACTACCGCAGCAGCCGGCTTTATTTCCTTTGGCGCCGACTCACGCCGAGACGACTGTTGGCGGCGCAATGGGTGTTGGGCGGGGCGGCGAGCGCCCTTTTTGCCGCAAGCGCCTGGCGGCTTGCCTCGCTGGGAGAAGCACTGCCAGGCACCGGTTTCCTGTTGGTCGCGCTCGGCGGCCCGCTGGGTGCACTTGGTTTTTCGAGAAGTCGGATTCCGCAGGCTGTAATCGGCAGAGCCTCGCGACTTCCGAACTTCCTGATGATCGGCTCCGACACGCTTCGCGCCGACCGTATCGGTGCCGGCAGGTACTCGCGAAACCTGACGCCGTTCATCGATTCGCTCGCGACGAACGGAACCCTGTTCAGCGCCTGTTATGTGCCCTGCGCCCGTACCGCGCCCAGTCTGTTGTCGCTGCTGACGGGAACATGGCCCCACCACCACGGCATTCGGGACAACTTCGTTGGTGTCGAGGACACGCGCCTCGCGGTCCCTACCCTGGCGGGCAGCCTAGCCCAACACGGCTATCGGACGGCGGCCGTAAGCGACTGGTGCGGCGGCGACCTCGGCAAGTTTCAACTCGGCTTCGAGGTCCTCGATCTCCCCGGCGACCAGTGGAATATCAAGTACCTGATCCGCCAAGGTCCCAAGGATCTACGGTTGTTTCTATCGCTATTTACCCATAACCGCTTTGGCAAGTACTTCCTGCCGGAGCTTTATTACCTCGCGGGCGTGCCGCTTACCAGCCTGGTCGGGTGCGACGCACGGGCCCTGATCAGTCGATTCGCTGCGCAGGATACTCCGTTCTTTCTCAATGTATTCATGTCCACGACCCACCCGCCGTTCGGCTCGGAGTATCCGTATTACACGCTTTGGGGCGACAAGGAATACGTCGGCGAATCGAAGTTCGTCATGGCGCGCCTGACCGATCCCTGGGAAATCATCCGACGGCAGGGAGACACCAAGAAGGACTTCGATCTGGAGCAAGTGATCGACCTGTACGATGGCTGTGTCAGGAATTTCGACGACGAGGTGAAGCGAATTGTCGATCAC
>Ga0316620_10000385_pt1 | contig 17582 bp, 13 predicted proteins | sample OWC_Aug_M1_C1_D5_FD_207651 | JGI IMG/M metagenome (GOLD analysis project Ga0316620, IMG submission 207651) | Wetland soil microbial communities from Old Woman Creek delta, Ohio, United States - OWC_Aug_M1_C1_D5_B | ecosystem: Environmental > Terrestrial > Soil > Wetlands | place: USA: Ohio... | reverse complement strand
AGATCATCACGATACGAGAAATAGACTGTAGAGGCAAAAAGAGTCATATCCTCGGATCAATTTATTTTTCGGATAATGGTAGGGTTATCAAGAGAGAATCTTACGAACCGATTGAATGGGATTCTATCATTCCGGATTCAGTCGATGATGTTCTATACTATGCAGTATGTAAATGTTTGAAGTCCACACCCATCTGGAACTAATACAAAAGACATAAATAAAGTTACATCACCCTCTCCCTAACCCTCCCCCCCTGAGGGGGAGGGGAGGGTGGGGGGTAACATAAATTAATACGTTTGTATTAATTTCGGGGGATGAACTCCCTCGAATGGTCTCGGCCTTGGAGGGTTAAGTTTTTTTGGCCTTTTGAATTTCTTCTTCTCGCAGCGCGCGCCGGAGGATTTTGCCGATCATGCTTTTGGGCAGTTCCGTGCGGAACTCGACCTCGGACGGGACTTTGTACGGCGTGAGCCGCTCCTTGAAGTAGGCGATGAATTCTTCCTGCGTCGCCGTCTCCCCTGCCTTGAGGACGACATAGACCTTGATGCGCTCTCCCTTGCGCGGATCAGGAACGCCGACAGTGATGCCCTCCTTGACCTTTGGGTGTTGATAGATGAGCTCGTCGATCTCCCGCGGAAAGACGTTGAAACCGCCGACGATGATGAGTTCCTTCTTTCGATCGGTAATGTAAAAATAACCGTCTTCGTCCAAGTAGCCGATATCACCCGTGTGGAGCCAGCCGTCTACAATCGTCTTCTGCGTTTCCTCCGGATTCTTGTAATAGCCAAGCATCACCGTGGGACTTCTAAGAGCAATTTCGCCCAATTCCCCCGGCGGAAGCGTGTGGCCGTCACCGAGGCTGACAATTTTCATATCGACATCAGAAAACGGGATGCCGATGCTGGCGAGCTTGTGCGTTCCTTTGTACGGATTCGCCATGATGGCCGTTACGGCTTCGGTGAGGCCGTAGCCTTCAATCATCCGTCCGCCTGTTTTTTTCTCAAAATCATCCTTGATTGCCTTGGTCAGAGGTGCTGCGCCGACGAAGATTCCTCTCAGGCTGCTGAAGTCGTAGCGATGGATGTCCGGCAGGTTGCTCAACTGGACAAACATCGTCGGTACGCCGATGAAGAAGCTGGGTTTGCGCTTTTGAATGGTCTTGGCCACTTGCTTTGCATTGAAGCGGGGCACCAGGGTGATTTCCCCTCCGGCGAGGATGGCCGAGTTCATCGTCACACTCATCCCAAAGCCATGGAACAGAGGCAGAACAGCCAGGAGTCCTTGTTCGTTGGTGAGATTACCCCAGGCAATGATCTGGTGAGCATTGGCCACGAAATTGAAGTGAGAAAGCATGATGCCCTTGGCAATGCCCGTGGTGCCGCCGCTATAGATCAGCACAGCCATCTCCTCTGGCTGAATCGGCTCCGGAGACCAATCAGGCCCGGTCTCTTGCTTCAGCAGTTCTTTGAAATCCACCAGGGCCGCACCGCGCACCCCGCGCACGAGTCTTCGCTCACGGAAACCCTGGACGAGGCTCAGGGGGAACGGCAGGAAGTCAGAAAGGCGGCTGTAGACGATGTGCTTAAGAGGAGTCTTACCTACGAGCGATGCCACCTTACTCAAGAAGAGCGGAATCGTGATGGCGACCTCAGCCTCCGAATCGGTCAAATAGAATTCGAGTTCGCGCTCAGCGGAGAGAGGGTTCAGAGGGACGATGACCGCCCCGGCCTTCAAAAGAGCGTAGTAGGCAACGATAAACTGCGGCGAGTTAGGAAGGAGCAGAACCACCCGGTCCCCTTTTTGGATTCCCATGCGGCGAATGCTGGCGGCAAAACGGTCAGAGAGTTGTTTGATCTGGTGATACGTAAGTTTTTTTCCGAAAAAGTTTGTGCATGGGCTGGTGGGATGTTTCGCGGCGGTCTCGTCCAAAATCCTGTAGAGCGGAATACGCGGGTAGGCCAGGTGAGGAGGGACTTGCGGGTCATAGTGCTTGAGCCACGGCCGAGACTCGGGAGCATCGGATGGTCGTCCGGTAGCGTTCGGTGCCATTGTCGTCTCCTTTCGCTAACAGGATAGAAGGAGCAAATTCGGCCCCATTATACATAAAAGGGTGTTGGCTCACAAGCATTCAATCTATTCCAAAAATGGACATTGACTCCGCCTGGTTGCCCCTCTCCCTTGACGGGAGAGGGCTAGGGTGAGGGTGCACGATCACCTCTTTTACCCCCCTCCCCTTAATCCCCTCCCGCCAGGGGAGGGGAGTTCTTGGGGTTTGTGTTTTTCCGTGTTAGTTCTCAGTCTATTGAAATAACCCAGATTTCTGTGATAAGTTTAGGCTAGTTCTTATCTGAAAAACGGGACCTCTGTGGATAAAGAGACTTCTCTTACAAAAGTGCAGAAAGAGATCGAAACGATCGCTTCTTTGGGATACAAGGGAATGGCTTCCCATGTCCCAAAGGGCCGAAAGGCAATCGGCTTTTTCTGTCCTTATATCCCCGAGGAACTTCTCCATGCAGCCGGGTTCCTCCCGTTGCGCCTGACGGGCATGTCGATCAAGATGTCCCATGTCCAGGCCCATCTTCCCTCGAACTGCTGCCATCTGGTTAAATCTTCACTTGAAAGTCTGCTGCAGGGGGACCTCGATTTTTTGCAGGGGGTCGTCTTTACCCAAACATGCGATTCGATGCAGGGGCTCTCTGATATCTGGGCCCATCAGCGACGTCTTCCTATGCACTTCAACCTGATGGTTCCCACCAATTTAGATTCAGAACATTCCCGTCATTATTTGAAGGCGGAGGTAGAGCGATTCAAGGAATTCCTCGAATCGCACTCGGGAAGGATGACACCTGAAAGGTTGAAGGCGTCTATCCAGCTTCTCAATCGCATTCGAGAAAAAATTGGAGAAATTTATACCCGCAGGCGCAAGGGACTCACCTCCTGGTCCAGTGGTTTTTTTGCTCAGATCATTCGAGCGGGATACCTGATCGACCGTGCCCGGTATCTTGAACTCCTCGAAGAGTTGCTGAATGCTTTACCGGAACAGACGGAAGATAGGAAAGACTTGGTTCCTGTTTACCTCTCAGGGAACATGGCCCATTCCGAATCGTATTTTTCCCTCATTGAAGATGCGGGAGCCATGGTCGTCCAGGATGATCTCTGTTGCGGGGCACGGACTCTCCGCCTCATGGTGCAGGAAGACGTCGATCCGATAGAAGCCCTGACCCAGCGTTATTTTACATCGTTCTTCTGCCCCACCAAGCATAAAGGGACCCGAGCCCATGAAGAAACCCTTTTACGAGAGGTACAGGAATCCGGAGCCCGGGGGGTCATCTTTCTGCTGTATAAATATTGCGAAGCTCATTACTTCGATTATCCGGACCTGAGAGCGGCTCTCGAATCGAAGGGGATCCCTTGCTTGCTTTTGGACGTGGAGGACCCGTCTCAATCCCTGGGGCAGTTAAAGATTCGTCTTCAGGCCTTTGTGGAAATGCTTTCAGATTAAGGCAATGTCAAATGTCAAAACTCAAATTTCAAATAAAGCCCTAATGTCAAACGAAAAGAATAAGATTTGATATTTTGACATTGATTTGACATTTGGACTTTGACATTTGAACTTTCAATTCCAAAATCAGGTGGAGTCGGATGAGAAATGAGTCTGCAAACAATCCCTATCGTCCCATAGAATCGACCTCCGCGTATCGTCGTCTGATGATGGCCTATTATTTTATCGTGAAGCATCCCAAATGGTTCGGCAAGAAAGTGGCGTGGATCACGAGTGGCGGACCCGTGGAACCTCTCTATGCTATGGGAGTCCTTCCTTTCTACCCGGAAAATTATGGAGCCATGTGTGGAGCCTTCCGGGCGTCGGTCCCCCTTTGCGAGGCGGCTGAGCACAAGGGATACTCCCGTGACCTCTGCTCTTATGCCTTGACCGACATCGGGTCTTTTTTTACCGGAAAAGGGCCGCTGGGACGTCTCCCCAAGCCGGACTTCCTGGTGTGCAGTAACAATATCTGCGGAACCGTGATCAAGTGGTACGAAATTCAGGCCCGCGCTTTTAACGTCCCGCTTTTCTTCCTCGACACTCCTTTTTTTCACGACCAGATCCATGAACACGCCGTGCAGTATGTTGAGAAACAAATGGAAGCTTATGTTGGCTTTCTCGAAGAGCAGACCCAACGTCCCTTTTCTGAGGAACGCTTCCAGAAGGTCTGTTCCCGCTCCTTCGAGGCGATCACCTTATGGAAAGAGATCCTCGGACTTTCCCGGCAACGGCCTGCGCCGTTTGCTGCCTTCGACGCTTTTATCCATATGGCTCCTATTGTCACCTTAAGGGGGACTCGCTGGGCAGTCCGATATTACAGAAAACTCAAGAGGGAGCTGGATGAAAGGGTCAAGAAGGGGGTAGGGGCCTTTGCCCGTGAAGAGATTCGACTCATCTGGGACAACATTCCCATCTGGTATGACATTCGGAATCTTTCGAAAGTGCTGTCTTCCCGCGGAGCCGTTCTTGTGGCAGATACTTACACTTCGGCCTGGTCTTTGGATCAAATCGATTCGGCCCAACCCTTGAAGGCATTGGCCAGGGCCTACGCCACGATCCACCTTAATCAAGGCTTAGAGTATAAGATACAGAAAATTACGAACTTGGTGAAAAGTTATGGCGCCCACGGATTGCTCATGCACTCGAACCGAAGTTGCAGACCGTACTCGCTCGGTCAATACGATCTCAAAAGGGCAGTTTCCGAGGCGACCGGGAAGCCCGCATTAATCATCGAGGCGGACCATACCGACTCACGAGTTTACGCCCCTGCCCAGGTTGAGAAGCAGATTGAGATTTTTCTGGGGATCATCAAGGGAAAAGACCCAGGATAATGCTCGTGGTTGTTTATCGTTGATCGAAAGCCTTGGCTCCGAATTGCTTGAGTTGCTGCTCGGGGCCGGGCGGGGCATAAACAACCACGTAGGTCAAATCCTCGTCAGGCCCCACATCGATCCGGTGTAGTTCGCCTGCGGGCGCAAAAACCGCCATCTCCGGACCGACCTCATAGGCCTTCCCTCCGATGTACATCGTTCCCTTCCCCGAGAGAATGTACCAGAGATGTTCAACGTCGTGCTTGTGTTCGCTTCCCTTCACCCCTTTGTTCATCGTATTGACCAGGCATGAGAAGTATTTTGCCCCACTGCTTTCCTGATCGATGAGGATCCGAAAGGTTCCTCCGCCCCCATGAAGAACCCCTGTCACCGCATCCTTTAACGGAACCACATATTTCTTTTCCATTGAAATTTCCTTTCCTATTTTTTTTTAGCGTTTCTCTTCAGTAACCTTTGGCAGCGAGAAGGAACAAAAACTTTTCTAATATGAATCCGTCTTTTTTGTCAAGACCTTCTGGTGATGACGGAGAGACCTTGACAAAAGGAACAATTCGTTTAGAATTCTTTTCGATCCTGTTGAAAGGGACGAATGAGCATTTTTGGAATACTAAACAATTTTCTCCGTGAGCAGGGACTGATCGGCGAAGGTATGGGAAAGAGACGGACCCTCGAGGGTGTCTCAGGGTTTGTGTTCAAGCTCTTCGGTGCCGCCTTCAGTCTCTTCTTCCTCTATACCACCTTCTTCGGGCTGATTTCCCAGGAGACTCACGTCGGGTTCTATTTCCTGGGAACCTTTATTCTCTCTTTCATGCTCTTCGGGGCCCGGAGCCGCTCGCCTCAGACCCGCATCAGTGTCGTGGACGGACTGCTCATTCTCGGAATGGGCATCGTGATCGTTTACTACATCATCGAGTTTCCAAACCTTGCTGACCGGATGGGGGGAGCGATCAGGATGATCGACGCCGTTTTCGGATGGTTCATCATTCTCCTCTCGCTGGAAATGGCCCGGAGAACGGTGGGAAACGTCATCCCCTGCATCGGGATCTTTCTCCTCATCTACACCTACTTCGGCCCCTATTTCCCTCTGGGGTTGGGCCACTCGGGTTTCTCCCTTGCACGGATCGCCGAAAGTTTCTTTCTGTCGGGTGACGGGATTCTGGGAAGCCTGACGAATATTTTTGCCTCCTACATCCTGATCTTTGTCATCCTGGGCGCCTTTATGGAAGTCTCCGGGTGCGGAAAGGTCTTTGTCGACCTGGCCTACGCGATCACCGGAAGACGGACCGGTGGACCGGGGCTGGCTTCGGTGATCACCAGCGCGCTCTTTGGCACCGTCTCGGGGAGCGCCGTGGCCAACGTCGTGGTGGACGGTGTCTATACGATCCCGCTGATGAAGCGCATGGGCTATCCCGCACACTTTGCCGCCGCTGTCGAAGCCGCAGCTTCCACCGGAGGTCAGTTCATGCCTCCGGTCATGGGAGCCGCTGCGTTTCTTCTCGCGGAGATTTCCGGGACTCCCTACGTCCAGGTCATCAAGATCGCGGCGATTCCCGCTTGCCTTTACTTTGCCTCTGTCGGCGTCATCATCTACCTCGAGGCAGTGAAGCGAGGGTTGAAGGGAATGCCGGCATCGGAACTGCCCAGCATTCGGGAGGTCATGAAAGGGATTCATCTTCTCCTTCCGATTCCAATTCTCATCGCATTGCTTGCTATGGATTTCACTCCTTTCGTCGCTGCTTTTTATACCATCTGCGCCACGGTTGTCGTCAGTTGGTTCCGGAAGGAGTCTCGCATGGGGTTTTCCAAAATAATTACCGCTCTGGCTGAGGGCGCCCGGTCGTCGATCACCGTGGGGGCGATCGTCGGGGTTCTCGGAATCGTGATGGGAGCCTGTTCGCTCACGGGTCTTCCCAACTACTTCAACCAGTTTGTCGTCTATCTTTCCGGGGGGCACCTCTTCTTGCTGATCTGCCTTATCATCATCGCCGGTCTATTCATCGGAATGGGGCTTCCCACAACCCCCTCCTATGTGATATTGGTTATCCTGGCTGTTCCTGCCATGATCAAGTTGGGGGTTGTTCCTTTGACCGCCCATCTTTTGGCCTTTTGGGTTGCCGTCCAATCGAACGTGACGCCGCCTGTGGCCTTAGCAGCGATTGCGGCTTCGGCCATCGCGAAGAGTGATCCATGGAAGACGGGCTGGGCGGCGGCGAAACTCGCTTCGTGGGTCTACCTGATGCCTTTTCTCTTTATTTATACTTCGATTCTGAATGTGGGCTGGAACTTTAATTTCATTCTCACGGTCATCGACGCATGTATCGCCCTCGTCGCGTGGGGTGCGGCCTTTGAAGGCTATCTGCTCAAGGAAACAGCCTGGTACGAACGGCTGGCACTTCTTGCCGCGGCACTCGGTCTTCTTCATGAGGGAATCGCTACGGACATTGCAGGAGCTGCTATCTTCGCTTTGGTGATCGTTCTGCAAAAGGTTTCGATCAAGAGACAGAAGAAAACTGTTGTGACTAAGATCCCTACAGAGTGAAGGAGACTTAGAGTCATTAAGCACCAAATCACAAGCACCAAATAGCAAATAAATTTTGCATGACGGATTTGTTACCCAGGAACCATGAAAATCCCCCTCAATCCCCCTTTTGCCTGTCTTTGACAGGAAAAAGATTACAAAGGGGGAGGTTACTCCTCCCTTTCGTAAAGGGAGGTGGGGAGGGATTTAAAGGTAAATTGTTAAAATCTTTATAACGCATCTTGAAAGGAGGAAACTTATGAATAAACGATTCTTATGGGTAGGAGTGTTGTGCCTCGTCCTACTGGGGTCCTGGCTTGGAGGATCTGCACTCGGGGCCGAGGTCCAGAAGTATGTCTGGGGGAGCGGGACCATGGGAGGCTTGTGGCGTATCGGCGTCGGCGCCGCGGTTCAGCTCATCAACGAGCAATACAAAGACAAGTACTTCTTCACGGCAGCCGCCTCGGGAGGGGGCATTGAAAACATGCGGAGGATGATGGGCGGTGAATTCGACATGACCTGGACACAGGTCAATGTGATGTACGACGCCTGGAACGGAGTCGGCATCTTTGAGGGACAAAAGCCCTTCAAAGAGATGAGGAACTTGATGTTCATGGGAGATCAAACCGTATGCGTCATCGCGCTGGCCAAATCCCCGATTAAGACCTTCAGTGATTTGGCCGGGAAAAAAATCAGTGTCGGCACTCCGGGTTCGATCGCCGTGACGGTCGCAAAAGATATGTTCAAGGCCATTGGAATCCTGGACAAGGTAAAACTGAGTTATCTGAGTCCCGACGCCGGCGCACAGCAGTTGAAAGACGGCCACATCGACGCAGCGTTGGCTCCTGGAAGCCCCTTTCCCTCCTCCTGGGTCGAATTATCTCGCTCCACACCGGTCCGGCTGATCGAACCCACAAATGAAGAGGCTGAAAAGATCGGGAAAGTATTGACTTACATGTACATCCAGGCCATTCCTCCGAACAAGGCTCCGGGAGAGAATGCAGACAAGCCGCGGAACGCCTTCTTCTGGGGCCAGTACTGGGTCGCCAAACCCGGCATCCCCGATCAAGTGATTTATGACATTGTGAAAGTTACTCAGGAGCCCAAGAACAGGGAGATGCTTGGAAAGGTCATGAACCTCTGGGCCGTCTCCGGACCCGAATTCGGCCCGACCGTCAAAATGGGCATTCCGATCCACCCGGGAGCTGCCAAATACTGGATGGAAAAAGGCGTGAAACTGCCCCCGGAACTTCTTAAGTAGTCTCTCGAAACGAAGGGTGTCCCTGCGCGTGCGGGGGCACCCCTATCTCTTCACAAACTTCCCATACAAACCGGGCAGAAATTCTGGAAGCTTGTCCATCTCTTTGGTTGAATGATCTATGATGCCATTGACAATTTCTTTTGGGGTTCCCAGAGGCAATTGAAACACATTCCTCATGATCAGTCCATTCCCCGCCTCTTCGAATTCATGAAGAATCCATCCCATGATGTGGTCGTCGTGGGTCAAAGAGCTCTCCACGATTGCATGCTGGTATTTTCGAGAACCGGGATAACGACTCGGATCTTCGTACCTTAAGCGAAGGTAGACCGGGATTTCACCTACATATTCGGTGACGGAATGGATGGCCCCGATGCGCCCATTGATGGATGGGTCTACTTCCCATTCAAAAGCAAGATGATTCGGGCTCCAAAAACGGTATCTTTCAATCGGACCCATGTTGTCCCACCACCAAAAGGCCATGTCCGGCGTGATGTTGGGGAGTTTTGACTCATACTCAATCATGACTTCGTATTGGTAGTTTATCTTGCGAGCGTCTTCACACATCTTTTTGTACGTCTCTCGCGCCTTGTCCTCTGCGGTTGCCAGCATCTTGCTATCCTCCTTCTATCTATGAAAGCGGATTCGATCGTTCAGGGATTGCGGATCAAATTTTATCATACTTCGCAATGGTTCCATATTCAAGTTCATTTGTCTGGGATTCAGACACCAGACCTTAAACTTCAGACATCAGACTAAAGGAGCCAAAATGGCAAAACAGAAGTCAAATCTGTTATAAACGACACATTATTGAAGTTATTGAAGCTGATTTCTTAGCTTTTCTTCGGTCCCAACCATGGTCACATCTTCTTCCAGCCCTGATCCACCCCCATCCATGCTGCGGCACAAGCCTTTCGCCTACTTCTGGTTTGCCCGGGGGTTCGGCTCGATCGCCTTTCAAATACAGGGGGTTGCCGTGGGCTGGCAGGTCTATGCCCTCACCGGAAGTCCGTTCTATCTCGGTCTTGTTGGACTCGCCCAGTTTCTGCCGATGTTCCTTCTGACGCTCGCTGTGGGCCACGTTGCGGATCGCTACGATCGCCGCATGATCGTCCGGTTATGCCAAATCGTCGAGGGGCTGGCGGCCGCAGCGTTGGCATTGGGTAGCTTCAGCGGCTGGCAGAGCAAAGAGAGTATCCTCATTGTCGTCTTCGTCGCCGGAGCTGCGCGCGCCTTTGAGGCTCCCACCATCCAAGCCTTGGTGCCGGGGCTGGTCCCCGCCCCGCTCATACCCCGCGCCATGGCCTGGTCTGCTTCTGCGCACCAGACGGCCACCATCCTCGGCCCGGCGCTCGGCGGACTGCTCTACACAGGTGGGCCAACGACGGCCTATGCGACGGCCAGCATCCTTTTCCTTACGGCGAGTTCGCTCATTGCGCTGATCCGCATCGAGCGCGCGCCTCCCAATCGCGAACCGGTCAGTCTTCGGTCCCTGTTCGCTGGCATTGTATTCATCCGGAACCAATCGGTGGTTCTCGGTGCGATATCCCTTGATCTCTTCGCAGTGCTCCTGGGCGGCGCAACGGCGCTGTTGCCGGTGTATGCTCGTGACATCCTTGTTGCCGGACCCTGGGGCTTAGGCCTGCTGCGCTCAGCCCCAGCGGTTGGGGCGCTGGCCGTGTCGATCTTTCTGGCGCGCAAAATGATCGAGCACCGAATCGGCTCGGTCATGTTCGGCGCCGTGGTGATCTTTGGCGTTGCGACGATCGTGTTTGCCCTGTCGACCTCATTCGTCCTGTCCCTTGGCGCGCTGGTCGTCCTCGGCGCTGCTGACGTCATCAGCGTCGTCATACGGTCCTCTTTGGTGCAGATCAAGACTCCGGATGAGATGCGGGGGAGGGTGAGCGCGGTAAACTCGATGTTTATCGGGACATCGAACCAACTCGGGGAGTTCGAGTCTGGATTAACGGCTGCCTTGTTCGGTGTCGTACCCGCTGTGTTGATCGGCGGAGTTGGCACCATTGTTGTCGTGATTCTTTGGATGCGCCTCTTCCCGCAGTTACTGGGAATTGACTCGCTGAAGCCGGATGCGGCTCATCGATTCAGTTCATCGGGATCGGGGAATGGCATGAAGGAGTTTTCTTCCTCCGAGGGAGAATGAATCTCCCTTGATTGCTCCGAAATAAGGTCTTTTTAATCGTTAAATACATACATCACCGTATTTACCCCGGTCGTCCTTTTTTGTATATGACTTGCAGAGATACGCGAGTTGTGCAGGGGGTTTTGAAGACTTCAGCAGGGAGGGTATGCCAATCGACTGGCATTGGGTTCACAAAATTCCATTTTACATCCATCTTGGAATCTGGTATTTTAGTACAAAATGTGTAGGTAGGGCATGATGGCGCGGCTGGCAGGCGGTTGATCGAAGATGAACTCCGTTATTTCTCTATTCCCCCTCTTTTTTATCGTATGAGAGTAACAAGGGTATCTCCTGATGTACCTCGACTTCCATGGCTTTCGTGAAAAGCCTTTTAACCTGACCCCGGACCCCCGCTTTGTCTTCCTGAGCAAAACGCATAAGGAAGCCTTTGCACATCTTCTTTACGGCGTTCATCATCGTGTGGGATTCATCGGTCTCACTGGCGAAGTAGGGTCTGGGAAAACAACGGTTTTGCGTGCGCTCCTCGGCCAGCTTGACCCGGAGCATCACCGGACGGCCTTGATCTTCAACCCCTGCCTCTCTGCTCCTGAGCTTCTTCAAAACATAAACCGGGAATTCGGCATTAAGACTTCCTCCCATACCTTAGCTCCTCTGGAAGCCCTCAACGAGTTTCTTCTCCAGCAGAATGTCGAGGGCCGAACCGTTGTCCTCATCATCGATGAGGCTCAAGATCTGGAAGCACCCGTGCTTGAGCAGATCCGGTTGATCTCGAACTTGGAGACGGACACGGAAAAGCTGATACAGATCGTCCTGTCGGGACAGCCTGAGCTCGCGGAGGTTCTGAAAAGGAACGAGATGCGGCAGCTGAGCCAACGGATCGTCGTCAGGTATCATTTACAGCCGATGGATTTCGACGACACTGTCCAATACATCAGCCACCGGCTGCGAGTGGCTGGCGGAACAACCGATGGGCTCATCTTTTCCAAAGGGGCGCTCAAGCAAATATACAGATACTCGCAGGGGCTTCCGAGGCTGGTCAATGCGGCCTGCGACAGGGCGCTCATCACCGCCTATTCGAGGGACGCGAGGCGAATAAGCTCACGCATTGCGGCGGCAGGGATCGAAGACATGAAGAGCAGTGCGACGGCTTCTTCTCTGACCAAACGCCTCATTCTGATCCCGACGTTTGCCATGCTTGCGGCCCTCGTTGCGGCGAGCGTCTATTTTATACGGCCGAATTTCATCACCCCCCCGATCGCTCCACCCAGTAAAGAAACTGAGGAGCAGGCAAAAAAAGACCCCGTGATGACCGCGGCAGAACTCTTCCGTGCGATGGCGGCTGAGCTCGGCAGCATCCCGGAAGCAGAAAGTGCCCGGAGAGCCTTTAATGCATTAGCTGGCATCTGGAATGTTCCACCGATCACGGAAATTCTTGATTTGGACCCCTTCAAGGGAATGGAATCTGCAGCCCTGGACCGGGGCCTTCGTCTGTATCGGTATTCGGGAAACCTGGGTGCCTTGCTTCGCATTGATTATCCCGCGGCGCTCGAACTGAGCCTGCCGGGCGCGCAGGGGAAGCGCTTTGTGTCGCTGGTGGGCATGAAGGACGAACAGTTCCTGATTGACCCGCCGATTGAAGAAAGGAAATTGCTATCCTTCAGTGAGGTCGAAAAGTACTGGTCCGGCCGGGCCGTCTTTCTCTGGAAAGATTCTCTAGATCTTCTAAGGAGTGCCTCTCCGGGGTCAAGGGGAGACCGGGTCAGGGAAGTTCAGGGCCTTCTCAAAGAGGCGGGAAGTTACGACAAGCCCTTAACGGGTATTTATGATGCGGACACCCTTGCGGCTGTCAAGAAGTTCCAGATGTCAAAAGGGATTCAGCAAGACGGTATCGTCGGCGGCCAGACACTGATGCTCTTGTATCGGTCCATTGACCACTTCCAGGCACCGAGGCTCACAAAGGGGCGAAAATGAGCGTTATCCTCGATGCGTTGAAAAAACTCGATCGTGACAAGTCATCCCGCAGGAGCGGAACGGCTAATATCGCCGTCGAGATTCTGAGGCCCGATCTTACTCGTCCCGGGAAAAGGGCCCCGCTCTATTTAGCGATTGCCTTCCTCACCGCTATCGTCACGGCTGCGATCACCTATGGCGTGATGGTGAAAGAAGGCCCTCCGTCAAAACCGTCGCCTCCTCTGGCCGTGAGTCCCACTGTACCCCATCCAGAGGCTGCGCCTGTCACACTCCCGGGTGAACCTATTCGCAGCGCTCGAGACGAGATCATTCCGGTGCCTCCCAAAACCCAGGCCCCCGTCAAGAGCAAGAAACCGGCGGCACCCTTGGTTGAGAGTAAAGGTGACGCAGCTAAGATGAAACAGAATGTCACCGTAAAGGGAGCGGACATTGCTCCCGAAAAGGCAAAAATATCCCCCGAACCGCCGCCCCGCGAACCCGCCGCGACTTTTCCGTCACTGAACATATCGGCGATCGTCTGGTACGAAGAACCTTCCAAACGCTTCGCCATGATCAACGGTTTGATCGTTACGGAGGGATCTGTCGTGGAAGGAATGAAGGTTGAAGAGATCTATCCCGACCGGGTACGCTTCCTGCATCGCAGCCAACATCTTGAGATCCCCATTAAATGAGAAGGTCCCGACTCCTCATTCAGACAATTATTAAACAAGAAATTGTAGTGAAGGAAGGTTCGTGTTAAGATGCAAGCGGTGGTTGCTCTAGGACAGGAAATCACCACCGTCAGCAGCGGTGGATTGCTACCATTTTTCATTGTTCAAGGGTGACGTAGCCGTCATGAAGCACTTCGAAGGAGACGAAGGGTATGAAGGCACTGAAAAATACAATGACCGTCGTTTGGGTAGGCATTTTCCTCTATTTGACTGGATGCGCGGGATTGCCCGGACCGGCCTCTAAGAATGTATCCCTGGGGTCCCGTGTGATGGATACGATCAGTGAGGCAGTCTATGAGGTCGTGGTGCTCAAGCCAACGAAAGACTCCCTGCAATATGAAAAGCCCTTGCCGATGGATCTCATCCCGTATTCGATACGAACGGACAAATACTATTCAATCGGCACCGCCTTCGCCATCAGCCCCTCCGAGTTTGTATCCGCAGCCCACGTCATGAACCTGGGGAGCGGGAGTCAATTCAAGGAAGCTTTTCTCCGGGATAGGCAAGGGAAGGTTTATGCCATTGAGAAAGTCCTGAAATACTCAAAAAACCGTGATTTCATCGTCTTCTCATTGCGCAATGCCAGGGTGGAAAAATTCTTATCGGTGAATAAGAGCCCCCGGGTCAACCAGAAAGTCTATGCCGTTGGCAATGCCCTCGGGGAGGGAATCGTTATCAGAGACGGGCTCTATACATCGGACACACCGGAAGAGGAAGCGGGTGAGTGGAAGTGGATACGCTTCTCCGCAGCCGCTTCTCCCGGAAATAGCGGCGGTCCTCTTCTTGATCGGGATGGAAAGGTGATCGGGATCGTCCTGAGGAAGTCACCGGGCGAGAACCTCAATTACGCCGTTCCTATTGGTGAAGTACTCCGTGCCCGTCCGAACCTGGCGGTCATCCAGATGAAAATACGGTATATCCTGGACAATATGGATATGACCCAAAGAGAGACCCTGAAAAAAGAGATCCCCCTGCCCAAGACGTATGAGGAATTGAATAACGAGATCAATGCGATCATGGCTGAGTTTTCTGACAAGCTCCTCAAGAACCTGCTTGCCGAGCATCGGGACACCATCTTTCCCCGTGGGCCGGGATCCACCCGGCTGCTCCATAAGACTTATCACGCAGTCTTTCCGCATCTCATTGTGAAGACGAAAGACGGCAACTGGGACGCTTACTATCCCAGGGAAACAAGAGAAGCGGTCCTGGGAAACAACGGTCGTCTCGTATACGGGTCCTTAGGGAGTGCAGTCTTCATGTATATCCGGAAACCAGACGACGTCTCTCTGGAAACGTTTTATGGCGACTCGAAACTGTTCATGGATCTGATCCTCAAAGGAGGGGGGCGCTATCGCGAGATCGGACCGGAGAGTATCAAGATCACGTCGATGGGGAGAGCCTTTGAAGACTACCGATTTACGGACTCCTATGGAAGGATCTGGATGGTGCGGACGTGGCTCATCGAATATAACGACAGGAAAGTGGTCACCTTTTCTCTCCCTGTTCCAGGGGGGTGTATCGTCATGATGAGAACGGATCAGACCGGCAGTGCCGACCAGGGAGACCTCCCCGACCTGAAGGTGCTTTCGGATTTCACTTATGTGTCGTATTTCGGCACCTTCAAGGAATGGCGGGAATTTCTCAGCATGAAAGACCTCTTGCCCTCTCTCTTTTCAACCCTTGACATACAAATCAAGAATAACGAAATGTTCCGGTACAAATCGAAGAGATTCTCTCTTTCCTACAGTCCTGATATCATGAAAATTTCAGACAACAGCGACCTCCGGCTTCATTTCGGCTACTTTCAGGAGCAGGGCCGGACGGTCTTGGACATCACCGAGATCGGGATAGCCGAGGATAAATTCAATCAGATAGGATATACGGTTTCCAGAGTGATGAAACCTCCTAAAGAGCTTGGCGACGAATATCAAAACCACTGGGAGAACATGGTGGAGGGCAGGTTTCCCTACAATCGGTCCGCTTATCATAAGGATAAAGTGACGATCATTTCGGCGACGTATCGCCGGGGCAGCAAATTGGAGAAAGGGGACGGGCCCTCCCGTTCAGTTCTGTACACGGTCGGGTTCATCAAGGAAGGGAACATCGACCAGAAAGAGATGGATGCAAAGCTGGACATGCTCATGCGGAACCTGGTCGTTGATGAGGAAGGCGAGGAGCTTTCGCCTGTTCGAGCAGGTCCTTCAAAATGACTTCAGGGTGGTGATACCGCGGATAGTTGGCGGTTTTTTCTCCGTACTGAATCGCTTCCTGGGGACACCATTGCAGGCAAGCGAGGCATTGCTCGCATCGGTGAAGCCACGCTGGCTTTCCGTTGATGATCTCGATATTTCCGGCCGGACAGACTTCCGAGCAGATTCCACAACTATTGCATTTATCGTCCACCCAGAATTTCTTGTCCATCTTTCGGACCGACCGAAAAGACATCCTGTAGATCCAGGAAAAGACGATGTTCTGCCAAAGAGGTCCCCTGTCCACCTTTTTTTGCTCTACCTGAAGTATCGTTCCGGCAACGCCTTTTAACTTTTTCTGGGCTTCTCTGAATCGCCGCTGTTGAGCGTCAACGGGTCCGGGACCCCCCCAGGGAGTATAATTGGAGGGCATGACAAAGGACCAGCCTGCGGCGAGCGACCGTCCTCGGGTTGACATGAGCTTCTGCAACTGCAGTAATGTGGCAGCGGGCTGGCCGGCATTGACAGCCAAGGCAAAAAGGTACGTCTCGGGTTTGACTTGAAGATGATTGATGAACTGGACAACATGGGAGGGCAATCCCCAGATGTGGACCGGGAAAATGATCCCCACCCGATCGGCCTCCACCTGGATCTCTTCTGACAAAAGTGGCATGAATTGTAGGGTGGTGTCTTTTAATTCCAGCGCCAGCTGGCGTGCGATCCATAAAGAATTCCCGGTTCCCGTATAAACATACAACTTCGTTTCCATAGAAACTCCTCCCTTTTAAGGAGATTCCTTGCGCCTCCCAGCCTTTCAAAGAGACTTCAGGGCGGCACTACCTTTCAAGGCCAGGGATAGAGGCATCCACCGGATAACCGGATTTTTCCCAATATCCCTTCTCCTGTTTTTCCGTGAAGGCGATTCGCTCGACCCATTTGACACTTTTGTAGGCATACATTCTGGGAACCACCAGTCGGAGGGGGAAGCCATTCTCCGGCGGCAGATCTTTCCCATTGACTCTGTAGGCAAGCAGCGTCTCCGGTTCGAGGGCCTCTTGAATGGAAAGGCTGTCGCCATATTGCCCTCCGCTCGCATAGAAGGACACAAACTTAGCTTTCGGACTGATCTTGACCTTCGAAAGAATCTCCTTGAGGTGAACACCTTCCCATCTTTGATCATCCAATCCCCAGCCTTCTACGCAGATAAAGCTTTTTGTCTGAATCGTTCTGGGAAGAGCCCGGATTTCATCGAAACGGAGAGTGAGTGGTTTTTCAATGAGACCTCCAATCTTGAGACGCCATGTTCCGAGATCGACTTGCTGCGTGCCCTCGATGGAGCGGATGAGAAACATCTTCACCCTCTTATATTCTGCGCGTGCCCATCCGATCCCTCCGAGGACAAAATGGCACAATCCCAGAGCGGTTGCCATGAGAAAACCTCTTCGAGAAACTGACATTTGTATCCCCTTCAAGATGCAATTCATTAGAGCTTCCCATGGGAAAGTTTCCCACAATTCTAACCCATTCCAGCAACATTTCAAAAGGACGTGGGAGATAGAAGTATGGGGCGGTGCTCGCCCCATTGACAGGCTGCTTGAGGTCTGGTATATACGTTGCGCGAGTCGTCATTGCGGGTTGAAGATCCGGGTGTTTTTCGTTACTTTGCGGCACAAGGAAACAGAGCTAAATTTTGAAAGGAGGAACGATGAAAATGTATAGAAGAGAAACGGTCCTTAGATCTACCCTCATTGGTTGGAGCCTGGCTGTGGCCATTTGTCTTTTGTGGACCCCGGCCTTTTCGCAGACGATCATCGATGAATGGAATACAGTGAAGGTTCCACCCGCTCCTGAACTGAAATCGGTAAAGATTGATCCTAAGGGGACAGCTCTCCTCATGCTG
>Ga0316620_10000384_pt1 | contig 17677 bp, 14 predicted proteins | sample OWC_Aug_M1_C1_D5_FD_207651 | JGI IMG/M metagenome (GOLD analysis project Ga0316620, IMG submission 207651) | Wetland soil microbial communities from Old Woman Creek delta, Ohio, United States - OWC_Aug_M1_C1_D5_B | ecosystem: Environmental > Terrestrial > Soil > Wetlands | place: USA: Ohio... | reverse complement strand
CACCCATTTGGAGGAACCCATGAAAAAAAAGATACTTTCAAGCGCGATCGCGATATTCACGCTGTTGGCTTTCATCCTTTGCCTCCGGGCTTCGCCGACGAAGAGAACCGACTTTTCCGGCAAACCCGGGTTCACCCAGTCGCGCGACTTCAAGGAGACCATCACCTGCCTCCCGGGCAAGGTCCTTCGGGTCGACCGGACACAAGCCGATCTGACCATCGCCGCTTGGGATCGAAACGAGATCTCCGTCGATGCCAGAATTGAGGTCGGCGATTCCGACAAGGAGTTTCTGACGGAGTTTCTGGAAACGAGCAAGCTCATCCTCGCGCCTGATGCGGGGGGCTATCTCCTCAGGCTGGAAACGCCGATGGACAAGGACAGCAGGGAAGATGCATGGAACCTGCCCCGCCGGATCCAGGCCGCCATCCGCTCCGGCGTCTGGAATTTCTCATTCTCCGCCAGGCTGGACATCCACGTCCCGACGGAACTCGCCCTCGACGTCAAGAACAGCTTCGGGGACGTTTCGGTCCGGGGTGTATCGGGAAAGCACGACATCCGCAACGAGTCGGGAAAGGTCCGGATCGAAAATTGCGGCGGCGACCTCCGGCTCCGAACGAGCTTCGCCTCGGCCGAGGTCGTGGACTTTAAAGGCCCCGTCGACGTCAATAACTCGAGCGGCGAGGTCGACCTGAAGAACATCTCAGGGCGCGCCGAGGTCCGGAACAGCTTCAAAACGGTGACCTTCAACAGGATCGGCGGCCCGCTCACCGTCACTTCTGAGAGCTCGGATGTCCTGGGGAGCGATGTGGCCGGCGACTGCCATATCACCTCCTCCTTTAAGACCATCGACGTCCGCGGCGTTCAGGGAAGGCTCGCGGTCATGGGTGAAAGCTCTCAAGTCGTCGTGGACGACGTGACAAAGGATGCCGCGATCGAGGCCAGCTTCAAGCCGGTCCGGGTGACCAACGTCCAGGCTGGCTTGAGGGTGACGGCAGAGTCCTGCCCGGTGGCGGCGACAAACATCGGCGGCGACGCCCGGATCAAGAGCTCTTTCCAGGAGGTCACCGCAGCGGGCGTCCGCGGTTCCGTCACGGTGGACGGTGAGTCCTGTTCGGTCTCCCTCCGGGACATCGACGGAAATGCGACGATCGCCTCATCGTTTAAGGACGTCGATATCGCCAATATCGGCGGGACGCTTGAGGTCCGATCCGGTTCGGCCAAAGTGACGGCCGTGAACATTAAGAAGGGGGCCTCCATCGTCTCCTCATTCAATTCCATCGAGGTCCGCGACGCGGGCGGGGACGTCCGAATCGACGGCGACTCCTCGAGCGTCCTGGTCGACGGTGTCGAAGGAAACGTCGATGTCAAAAACTCGTTCAAGTACGTCATCCTGAAGCGGACCCAGGGGTCGATCAAAGTCGTCGGCGACTCAAGCGGGGTAGAAGTTTCTCAGATCAAGAAGCTTCCGGCGGGGAGTTTTGTGGATATCCGGACTTCGTTTAAGCCCATTCATATTATCCTGCCCCCGGCTGCAGAGGTAACCATCCATGCAAAAACGGAATTCGGCAAGATCAGCTCGGACCTCCCCGTCCTCCTAGGCGAGGAAGGCGGAAAATCCGTCAGCATCGAATCCGGAAAGGGCGGCGCGACCGTGAATCTCGAAACGTCGAGCGACATCACCATCAAAAAAGAATAGTCACGGACGGCGACGTCAGCAAACGAGGTCCAGCGCCCCCGGAAGGACCTTGAAGGCGACTCTTTCGAACGTTTCAGGACACTCCGCGCCGCCGATGATCTCACCGTCGGTCTGGATTTCGAACGGAGTCTCCGAGGAAACTTCGAAACTCGAGGACCGCAGGAACCGGACTTCTTTCATCATCCCATGCCGCCCCTTTGCTGCGAGCCGCGCGATCCGGGCCAAGCGGCCGATGGAACACGCCCCTATGAGGCAGGCGTCCAGGATCCCATCGTCTGGCCGGGCTTCGGGCACGATCAACTTCCCCGTCGCCCAGTAGCGGATGTTGCTGAAGACGGCCGCGATGAACTCGCCTCGGAGGGTTCCGGCTTCCGATTCCATGGTCAACGACTGCGGCACGAGCCCGGAACGGTAGGACCTGATGACCGCAAGGACACCGGCGAGTGTTTGCCTTCGGCCGAGAGCCGGCTTTCGTCGGGCCAGGGCGTCTACATATCTGTTCACCTGGACGCCGAGCCCGATGTTGGCTTGGCCAAGGTAATAGCGGAGCGTCTCGCTCCCCCGGACGATCTGTCCCAGGTCTATGCGTCTGACCCGTCCCCGCTTCAATGCCCGGCAGGCCCTTTCCAGAGAATCCACGTCGAATTCCCTGTCGATATCATTGGAGGAACCGACGCCGATCATCCCAAACCTGGCCACGGCACCAGCCTTAACGATCTCGTTTACGATCAGGTGGAAAGTGGAATCGCCGCCTGCGCCGACAACCGTCGCGTGGGTCAGGGTTCGTTCGCGGGCCAGGGCTTTCAATTCTCCTTCGCTCCCGGTCACAAAGAGATCATATAGGACGCCATGCCTGCAGAGGCACGCCTCAACCCGGTCCTTCATGCCGATGGCTTTGCCCCTCCCCGCCGAGGGATTAAACAGGACGGCGGCCCTGTCCTTGGTCACCGGACCTTCCCGGCCTTCTGTTCGAAATCTTGCTGCCAGAGGACGAGGCCGTTGACCGCGCCCTTGTCGTCGCGGCGGAACTGGATCCGGATGTACGGATCGACGGAGAAGAACACCGTCTGGCTCTCCACATAGAACTTCGTCCTGGCCTGGCCGGTCGGCTGGATGATCAGATAGTAGTCCTCGAAGCTCACGTCAAGATGGTAGTCAGGCGCGACCTCATAGAGGCCGACATAATCCTGGTAGATCGAAGGGTCGAGCCTGAACAGCGCTTTTTCCTCGGGCTTGAACAGGCCCCAACCGTAAGCGGCGGAGACGGCCCGCAGGATTTCTTCGATAAGCAAGCCTCCGTTTTCGCTGTTGGTCATGACGACGACCCCCTGTCCCCTCTCCGGAAGGACGATGGCGAAGCACGAATAGCCGCCTGTTTTCCCCCGCACGTTGAAGTTGGCTTCCTCTCCGATTCCTTCGACCGTGAATCCGAAACTCTGGTTCCCGGCCTGGGGGGTCAGCATGGTCCGGGCCGACTCGTGGGAAAGAAGCCTGGACGACCTTCCCATGGCCTCCCCGAGGATCTCGACAAGAAAAGCGGCATAATCGCCGGGTGTGGTCCACAGGCCCTTGGCCGCCGATTCCGGATAGATGAGCCAGCCTCCTTCCACGGCCCGGCCTTCTCTGAGATGCCCGGAGGCCGCCCTGTCCTTGAGTTCCGGGGGCAAAACGACCTCGAACGTGCTGTTCTTCAAGCCGAGGGGATCGAGGACGGTCTCTTTCATGATCCGGGGAAAGGCCTTGCCCTCCAAGTCTGTGAGGAGCATCTGGAGGATGACATACCCCGACTCTGATTCGCGTATCTTTTCCGGTTCGATGCCTGCCAGTACCGGAAGGTTCACCGCGGGTTTCTCGCCGGCGAGGACCTGGCGAATGTCGGGCAGAGGATCCTTCCCGGGATACCCGGGGAAAATCTGACCCCACAACCCCGCGCTGTGGGCAAGCAGGGTCCGCGGCGTAATCCTGTTCACTCCCTGGGACCCCGGCGCAGGAGGGGGGATGTTCCATGAGCGGAAAAAGGACGCGAGATCCTCATCCATATCGATCCGGCCTTTTGCCGCGAGGCCAAGAACGGCCGCCGCTGCGAGCGGCCGGCTGAGCCCCCCGGCCTGGAAAAGGGATTCGGTCGTTAACGGCAGGAAATCCCGAATGTCGCGATAACCGTAGGCTTTTTCCCACTCCACTTGGTACCTATCGATCACGGCGATGCTCACGCCGGGGACCTTATAAAACTCCATCCGCCGGGTGAGGGGCATTTTGTCGATCTTCGATCCCTTGATATAGACCGCCCGGAGGAGCCCCTTCTCGATCTGCCGAACCCTCTTTTTGGTGAGCGAAGCCTGCGTCTCACAGCCGCTGAGGACGAAACAGGAGGTCAGGAATAACAGGAATAATATGATCGCCGTGGGCTTGATCCGCATAGGACGCATGACCTTTTCTGCGCTTCGGCCTCTTTTGCTTATACCATACCAAAATCGGGGAGACAAGACGGCCTCCTCGAATCTCAGCGCATTGAAAGACGGACGCTTCTGTTGTATAAGAGTGCCTTGGAAAGGAAAACGCATGAGGACCTATAAATCGATCCGTCTCGGGATACCCGAGATCCTGCTCCCCGGGGCCGGCTGCGACCTCAGCCGATGGGCGGTCATCGCCTGCGACCAGTACACGTCGGAACCGGAATACTGGAACCGGGTCACCGAGATCGTTGGGGATGCCCCTTCCACTTTAAACCTCATCTACCCCGAGGTTTACTTGAATGAAAAGGACCCCGACATCCGAATCGCCAATATCCGGAAAAACATGAAGGATTATCTTGACCAAGGCCTTTTCATAGAGACCGAAGGCCTGGTCTACGTCGAACGCCAGACCGAAGACCATGTCCGTAAGGGGCTAATGGCATGCCTGGATCTCGAAGCTTATGACTTCCGGGAGGGCTCCACGAGCCCGATCCGGGCGACCGAAGGGACGATCCTCGAGCGCATCCCGCCCCGGGTCCGCATCCGGGAGGGCGCGCCCCTCGAAATCCCTCATATCATGGTCCTCATCGATGATCCGGAAAACAGGGTTCTCGGACCTCTCGCCGAAAACAAGGGCCGTCTCGGAAAGCTCTACGATTTTGAGCTGATGATGGACTCGGGGCGCCTGGCCGGCTACAGAGTCGACGACCCGGCCCTCGAGCGCGGGGCCCTCGACGCCCTGATGGCGCTTGCCGACCCCGTATCGTTCGCCAAGAAATACGGTTTGAAGCCGGGCACTCCCGTCCTTCTCTACGCGATGGGCGACGGGAACCACTCTCTGGCCACCGCTAAAACCATCTGGGAGAAGACCAAGGAGGCAGCCGCGGACAAGACGGCTGTCCTGGCTTCACCCCTGAGGTATGCCCTTGTGGAACTTGTCAACCTCCACGACAACGCCCTGAACTTCGCGCCCATCCACAGGATCATCTTCGAAAAAGCCCCGGGCCGATATGTCCTTGAGGAAATGAAGGCCTTCTACCGCGGCCGCTGGGCGTTCTCGGCCTGTGCGAATTTCGAAGAGATGAAGGCGGCCGTGGATTCGGCCACGGCCGACGTCCACAAGATCGGCGTCATCCGGGGCGGCGAATTTGGCGTCATCGAGGTCTCGCAACCCGACTCCAATCTCCCGGTCGGTACCCTCCAGACCTTCCTGGACGCCTTCTTGAAGAGCAAGGGGGCCCGCGGCATCGATTACGTCCACGGCGTGGATGCAGTGATCAAGATTGGGAGTTACCCCGAGAACAAGGGCTTCTATCTTCCGGCGATGGACAAGGACCAGCTCTTCCGGACGGTCATCCTGGACGGCGCCCTCCCCAGGAAGACCTTCTCCATGGGCGAGGCCTGGGAGAAGCGGTTCTATATGGAAGCCCGGCGGCTCATTTAAACATCCGTGCTTCTCTTTCGAGTCGATAACCCCCAGGGGCACTCTTCCCAAAACCCGAGGATCCGGTGAGCAGGGCCGATCAAAGACGGGAACCCGCCAAAACCTCAGGAAAGGGCGAAGATTATTTCGGTTCCGCTCCGTCCCAGCAATATGTGCAGAGTTTTTCTTTGGGCAGGCCGATTGCCGAGACCAGATCCTCGAGGCGCTGGTATTTGAGCGTCGTAAAATTGAGACGCTTCCTGATGCTCTCCTCCATAGCGTGGTACTTGTCCGTTCCGGCTTTCGTATATTCGGAGAAGTCCGCGACCTCCTCTCCGCCGATCTCCCGGATGGCGCGCCGTGCGGCCAAGTCCATCTCGGAACGGGAGACCGAAAAATTCAGGAACTTACAGCCGTAGACGAGAGGCGGACAGGCCGGACGCATGTGGACCTCCAGAGCGCCGACCTCGTAAAGCCTCTGGACCGTATTTTTGAGCTGGGTTCCCCGGACGATGGAATCTTCGCAGAAAAGGAGTCTCTTGCCCGCGATGAGTTCTTTTATGGGGATGAGCTTCATCCGGGCGACAAGGTCCCGGACATCCTGGCTCTGGGGCATGAAGCTTCGGGCCCAGGTGGGCGTATATTTGACAAACGGCCGTTTGAAGGGAACCCCGGCTTCGGCGGCATATCCAAGCCCGTGGCCGACTCCCGAATCGGGGATCCCGGCCACGAAGTCAATGGAGATCGGGTTTCTTTTGGCCAAAAAGGCCCCGCACCTGTTCCTGACCGATTCGACATTGACGCCCTCATAACTCGAAGCCGGGTATCCATAATAGACCCAAAGAAAGGAACATATCTGGAGGATATTCTCCGGGGCCTTCCTTAGCTCGAATCCATCAGCCGTGATAAAGCCAATCTCTCCGGGCCCCAGATATTTCAAGATCTCGAAGCCCAAATTCGGGAAAGCGCAGGTCTCCATGGCCACGGCCGTGGTCCCGTCCTTTCGTCCGATGGCGATGGGGGTTCTTCCCTTCTTGTCCCTGGCCGCATAGATCCCCTGGTCCGCCAGGATGAGAATGGAGCAGGATCCCTGGATCGAATCCTGAGCGATTCGGATGCCCTCTTCGAACGTCTCACCCTGGTTGATCAGCGCGGAAACGACCTCCGTGGTGTTGATCGCGCCGCCGCTCATCTCCGAAAAGTGGAGGCGGCGGGTCCGGAAAGCCTCCTTGGCCAGGACCTCGGCGTTCTTGACCGCCCCCACGGTCACGATAGCGTAGTTGCCGAGGTGCGACCGGATGAGCAGCGGCTGGTCGTCGGAGTCGCTGATGACGCCGATCCCGAGCCGCGAGCGAAGCCCGTCGATGTCGTCATCGAACTTCGACCGGAACTGGGAGTTCTCGATGTTGTGGATGACCCTGGCGAATCCTTCCGGCCGGCTGACCGCCAGACCTCCCCTCTTCGTCCCAAGATGCGAGTGATAGTCCGTGCCATAATACAGTTCAGCGATGCAGTCCCCGCGTGATGCTATCCCGAAAAAGCCTCCCATGCCGACCTCCTTCCCTTTCCAGTCAGCGCTTATCTTTCAGGAACTTTTCCATTTTCGACTGCAGGTCAGCGACCTTCCGCTGGAGCCTGTCCTCCTCGACACGGTCCTTCAGCTCCGCCAGCTCTTGTTCCAGCTCCTCGACCGTGATGACGACATCCTGAATATCCGAGGAGACGTCCATTCCACTCGCGGCAAGCATGCGATTTGCCCGTCCGTAGCGAGACTGGGCGGAATCATACGCATCCTCGATCCTCCGGAAATCGCGTTCATCCGCCGATAAGGGCTTATTGAAGAAATGGTTGTAGCCGAGGCAGCCTATGACGATGATGACGGCTAGCCCAAGGATCTTTTTCACCTGGGTCCTTTCGTCGTGAGGCCCGATTTAAACAGAATCTCCGGCCTGAGTCAATTGGGATTAACGTCCTGAGGCCAGAGCAATCAGGGCCCGCAGCAGCCGGAATCCCTCCAAGTAGTCATTGCTGGAGAAGGCCGCCGTTCTCGCATCCGCCCGAGCGACGCCGGGGACGAGCCAGGCGACCTCGGCCTGACCGCTGGTGTGGAATTCCAGCTCAAACCGGCAGGGCGGATGGACAACGAAAGGTTTTATCGAAGTACGCTTAAGCAAAGCTTCTTTGGCGCCTTCTTTAAGCAGCCGCCGCGCCTCATCCCTAGGCATCATATTGGCCGCGTATCTTCCGACGGCGTCCTTGATAGCGACACCGACAGTTTCCGCCCCCAGGATGGACTTCGCCTGACTGCAGAGTGTCGTGTCTCCGCTGACCATGACCACAGGAACGTTGAAATAACCCGCGATGGCCCCGTTAAGGCCCAGCTCCGGCATCTCCTGTCCGTTGACGCGAACCGCATAGACGACGGAACCGGAAATGGTATGGTCCAGAACGGCTGCTTCGGTCCCGGCCTTGGCGTGGTAGCCGACGAAGAGGCAGGCCTGGAAGGTGCCGTCGATCCCCTGCATCATGGACAAGGGCTTGGGAGAGCCCGAGATGAGAAAGGCCCTTGGATCGAGGGCGTCGGCGATGATGTTGCGCTGGCTGCCGTGCGCGTCGTTGACGACAACCTCGGTCGCGCCGGCCTCGAAAAGGCCCTCGACGACGGCGTTGACATCGTCGGTCATCCATCTGCGCGCCGGACCGTACTCTGGGGATTCGGCCGAGGTTTGATCGCCATGGACAACGCCCCAGATACCCTCCATGTCCGCAGAGATATATACCTTGAGTTTGGATTTCGGCTGTTCGGCCGCACAGAGTCCGGTCAGGACCACCAATGACGCCAGGAGCATGACGATCTTCTTCACCTTTCCTCCTTATTTGTCTCTCGGAATTTTGATTTTACCCGGAGGCCGGACATTGGACGCCTTTTTTCAAAGCGGGGCGCGATCCTGGGCGTCCATGAGATAAAGGGTACGTTCGGAATCGCCAATTTTTTCGACCTTCCGGATCCGAAACCATTTGCTGAAGGCTTCTTCAAAACCGGCGGGCGTATATCCGGTAAAGATGTCCTCCCTGGTCGCCAGAAGCTTTTGAACCTGGGAATCGCTCTTGGGGACGAATTCGATGATCAGGGACCGGCAAATCGTCCGTAAGAAGGCAGCGATTTTCTCGAAGGGAAGGTTGTTGGAGATGGCCAGATGATGGAGCAGGGCCAGGGCCAAAATCGTGTCCGCCGGTCCACGCGCGGTAAGGGAGGCGCGTTCCTCGTGCGCCCAGCCGAGAGCAGGACTCGGATTGGCCAGGTCGAGAACCAAAGGCAGGAGGCGGATCTCCTGATTCGCCAGGCACTCCCGATAATCGAGCTCGACGGCGACGAAGTCGATGTCGAAGGCCACCGTCGGAATGCCGCGGCGGCTGGCCAGACGACTGAAAACGCCCGTATTGGCGCCCAGGTCCCAGACGTCGCGCGGCCGGAGGGCGCCAAGAAAGCTTTCGATGACGGCCTTTTTATGCTCGAAGGCCCGGTCGGAATAGCTCGTTTCCTTGTAATAACCGCCCCATTCCGTCTTCTTCAGGCGAAACTCCGTTTTGCGGACGAGAGTTTCCAGGCTGTCGATAAGACCCAAAAAGGCGGCGCGGCTGATCGGCCGTTTTCTGACCTGGACCGGCTTCTTCGCGAAATGCCGCTGGCTCCAGGCGTGGGCATGGATGTGTGTTGCGATCCCGGGGCGAAAGCGCGTCACTTTGGGAAGGAGACCGCTGGCCAGGTCGAGAGGGACGCCGTCGATAAATATGCGCGATAGCTGGGCCAGGCGGAAATCCTTGAGGGCCATGAGAAGCAAGGGTGCCAGAAAATGCTGGCAGAACTGCCGGTAGGCGATCCAGGGCGTCCAAACATCGCGCTTTTCAAAGGAGAGGGTGTCGACGAGGACGGGTTTCCCGTCGACAAATTGGATATTGAAGGCGCTGGCGTCTTTAAGGACCATCCCGAACTGCTCGGCTTTTTTCTGGATCCTCAGGGTGGCAAGCGCGGCTGCCTTGAGCTGGCCGAAGCACCATTCATAAGGATAGGAAACAAATGGGACGCGTTCCGGCTTGATCACCTTATAAGGAGCGACAGGGTCGGCCGGCGGAGCGTCGACTTCCGTGTGGGGGATGAGAAGTTCGGCCTCGGTCAAGGCCGCGTAGAGACCCCCGCCCATGAGCTGATCGTAGTGCGGGCGATACGGGGCGTTGATCTGGCGGTAAAGGATTCCGTCCCGGACAAATAGGAAACCACTCGGGTCGCGGAAAGAGCCGGGAAGTTTGGCTCCCTCATCCTTCATCGACGCTTCTATTCTTCTTTAAGATTTTGGCGCTTATAAACTTGGATATCCGTTTCCAGAAGATTTTCACCGTAAAAGAAACGGCCACGAACGCAGCGATGAGGAGCTGGAGAAGGTAGCTTCCGGTTCCCGGGTCGATATACGCCGATGCGGCCGAAGGCAGCGAACATAACAAACCCGCGAAGAACAACGCTTTCGGCAAACTCAGCTTCATTTCTGGACTCCCAAAGCCCTATTTATTATCACGAAGCCTCCGTCTTGTCAAATGGCACGGGGTGGCATCGCATCGGGTTGACTCCCCTATCTTGATATGCTATCTTGTCGCCCTATGAATATGACCGCGCGCAAATTGGTCTTTTCACTATTACCTGCGCTTGCCCTGACCTCGTTGGTTTTCTTCTTTCTTCCCCTCCGTGTCTATCAAGGGAACATCAACGAATTCGACCTTCCCTTTCTGACCATTTTGCGAGTCCTCGCCGTCCCTGCCCTGGTCCTCTTGATCGTCTTGATCGGATTGGCCATGGCGCTCCCGGGCAAGGTCCACCAAAGATTTGTTGCTCTGCTTTTTGCCCTCGCCTCGCTCATTTGGATCCAGGGCTATTTTCTGGTCTGGAAGTACGGCCTTCTCGACGGGCAAGGGATCCGTTGGGACAAATATCCCTGGCAAGGATGGGTGGACGGCGTCGTTTGGTTAGCCGTCCTGGTTCTCGCCGTCATCTTCTTCAAGCCGGTCTACAAGATCGCTGCAGGAGCGAGCGTTGCCCTCTTGGCCATTCTCATCCTGTCCTCATTCCTGACAGACGTCCGGCGGATCAGGCCTTCACGGGTCAAGGAGAAAAGCAGGATGGTAAGCATCCCCCGTCCATCGCTTTTCGAATTCTCCCCCGAGCGCAACGTCATCCAGTTTGTCCTGGACGGGTTCCAATCCGATTTCTTCAAGGAACTCGCGGAGAGCGATAAGGCGCGCTTTGATCGGGCATTCGACGGCTTCACCTTTTTCGAGGACGCCATAGGAGTCTATCCGACGACCGAGATGAGCGTTCCCGCGTATCTCGGCGGCGCTATTTACAAGAATAATATCCCGACTAAAAAATTTCTAGCTGACATTTTTGGGGGAAAGACCATCGGCAACGTCCTGTTCGATGACGGATATCAGGTCGATATCATCGGCGGGCCGGGCCCGGGATACTTCAGGAAAGCGAGCTCCACGAATTTCTTCTTCATTCCTGTCCCCTATCGCGGGACCAGGGCTCAGCGTGAAAGGATCGGCGCCGCGAGCCTCATCGACTTCGCCCTTTTCCGGGCAGCCCCTCATCATCTCAAGAAAACCATATATCACAAACAACGCTGGCTCTTTCAGCGGCTGATGAGCGGGAACGATGAAAGGCGGGCGATGCGCTATTTCTCACACGAAGCGTTCATGAACGATCTCGTTAGCCAGATGCGGACGGGAGCCGACAAGCCCGTCTATAAATACATCCACCTCATGACCCCCCATCCTCCGATCTTTGTCAATGAAAACTGCATGTTCCAGCCAAACCTTCCAGACACGAGAGAATCACGAAAGACCCAGGCCCGGTGCTCCCTAGAGTCCTTCATAAGATTTCTCGACCGGCTCAAAGACCTCGGCATCTATGACTCCTCGTTCATCATCCTCCATGCCGACCACGGGGCGGCCCAATCGGTGGATATGGAAAACACGCAAGACCAGGAAATCCAAATGACCACTGCCGAGAATAACAGCCTTTCGTCCATGGCCGGCATGGCCCTTTCTCTGCTGGCGATTAAGCCACCCGGGAGCCACGGTCCGATGAAGACCTCCCCGGCCCAGGTCTCCTTGGCGGACATCCCGGCCACCATGAGTTCCCTCCTGGGGCTGAAAACCACGTTTGACGGGAAGTCCATCTTCGAGATCGACCCGGGAGAAACCAGGAAAAGGACCTTTTTTTATTATGTCTGGCAGCACATCAATTGGCAGAAAGACTTCTTCGACCACCTGGACGAATTCGAAGTCGAGGGGAGCGCCCACGACCAGGCATCCTGGCGGCACCTCCGGACCTATCATTCACCGGAATCGTCCTATCGGGCCGATAAGATCGTTTTCGGCACTGTGGAATCCGGGCTCTACAGGCAATTCGGATGGGGACCCAACCTGACCGATGTGAATAATGAATACACGTACAATTGGGCCCTTGGGCATTCGGCTTCGATCTTTCTTTCGCTCCCCAGAAACGCGGCCTTGAAGCTCACCGCCCGGATGAAGTCCCAGGCATTTGATGGACCTCAGGTCATCACGGTCAAAGTGGACGGCAAGGAAGCCGGCAAATGGGAGCTCTCGCCGCCATGGAACATGGAATCCCGAAGCTTGATCCTCGCCCCCGATCCCGGCAGGCCGGAGGTCAGTGTCATTGAATTCTCCTTCTCCAGGTATTTGATCGGGAAGGAAGACGCTTCTTCCCCGGCCGTACAGTTCGAGTCCCTGACCCTCCAATCCGCCGGCAAATGATATCGAATTGACTTCAAAGACCGGCCGGGTCATAATTCATATTTTCACGCCATGAATTTCATATCGCTCCGTTTCCTCATCTTCGCCGGCTGCCTCTTGCCGCTCTTTTTCCTCATCTCCGCTCGCTGGAAATGGCTCTGCCTTCTCATCGCGAGTTACGTGTTCTACAGCTTTGCCGGAATCAGGGCTATCGTCATCCTGGCCGTCTCGACCTTGCTCGTTTATGCTGCCGCTCTTGGCCTGGAGCGCGCCAAAACTCCCCGGATGCGTCGTCTGATCTTCGAGCTCGGCCTCGTATTCGGCTTATTTGGACTTCTGGTTTTTAAGTACACGGACTTCTTCGGGCGTCTCTTTTTTTCCATGGCCGGCATCTTCAAGGCAGGGATCGTCTACAAGCCGCTCGGACTTGCTTATATCGTCGGGCTCTCCTTTTATACGTTCAAGTCAATAAGCTACCTCGTCGACGTCTACCGGGGAAAAATGGCCGCTGAAAAACACCTCGGCTATTTCGCCCTCTATGTCTCTTTCTTTCCCCAGCTCCTCATGGGGCCCATCGACAGGGCCGTCCGTTTTATCCCGGAACTGAAAAAGCGGGCCGTTCTGGACTTCGATCGCCTCGCATCGGGTATCGAACTCATCGCCTGGGGAATTTTCAAAAAGGTCGCCGTGGCCGACCGGCTGGCCTTGTTTGTCAATGACGTCTTCGCCCAGCCCGACAACCAGGGACTTTATCTCCTCCTCGCCGCTTACATCTATGCTTTCCAAATCTACTGCGATTTCTCTGGTTATATCGATATGGCCATCGGATTCTCGAGGATCCTGGGGTACGACTCGATGGAGAACTTCCGGACCCCTTATGCGAGCCGGAGCCTGCCGGAATTTTGGAGCCGCTGGCACATCTCCCTTTCAACCTGGCTCCGGGACTATCTGTTCCTGCCGATCGCATACTGGGTCCTGCGCGTCATCAAATCTCCGTCGCTGCTGTTGATCAAGGCCGAGGCCTGGGCCTATGGGATTGCGATCATCATCACTTGGACCCTGGGGGGCTTATGGCACGGCGCGGCCTGGAACTTCGTCGTATTTGGCGTGGCACACGGGATCTATCTCCTACTCTCGAACTCCACCAAAAAAGGCCGGAGACGCTTCGTCCGATGGATCAGACTCGACCAGTTGCCGACGCTCCGCCACGCGATCCAGGTTTTCATCACCTTCAATCTGGTCTCTCTAGCCTGGATCTTCTTCCGCGCCGAGTCGTTAACGGCCGCCCTGGCCTTTCTGCAAAATATTTCTCAGTGGATACCCACCACGAGGAGGGGGCTGGTTGTCTTCGACATCGTCCTCATCCTCCTCGTCATAGGACTGGAAGCGTTCTTCAAAAAGCATGCCCGCTGGCCCGCGTGGCAAAAACTCCCCCGTCCCTTAAGAACCGCTGCCTTCGCTCTATTTCTCTGTTTGATCATGATTCTCGCCATGGACGCCAACAATGAGTTCATCTATTTCAATTTTTAAATTTAAGCGGTTCGGTACAGGCCTGCTTTGGCTCGTGCTGTTCCTTTTTCTTTTCGACCGGGGGCTGTACTATCTGATCGTATCAGCCGAGGGCCGCTTTTATCATGACCCCGGCTTTGCCCAGCGGTTCGGAGAATTCATCAAAACCAAGCCCTTCAGCACGCTCATCCTGGGAACATCGAGGACCTTCGCAGCCTTCCAGCCTTATTCCTTCGAGAAGATTCTGGGCCAGGAGGCTTTCATTGAAGCCCGTTCAGGGAAGGGACCAAAATATAACTGGCTCTTTTATGAATTCTATAAAACATGCGCCAAACCTCCTAGAGTCGTAGTCTATGGGATCGATTATTTCATCTTTCAGACCAAATCCAAAAAGCGTTGGCTGGCCAGGTTCGACGCGATCCGCGAGACGATCGCTCCCTTTTCAGCCCCCAGCCTGCTCCTCAAGAACAAGGATGATATCGAGGATTTCTTGGTTGATATCATCGCCAGGATGGGGCTAGCGGAGGATAAAGCCTTTCGTGCGACGCAGGATTTCATTAAAGCCCAGGATTATGTCGGACGGGAAACATCTCCGGGCAAGCTCATCACCCAGAAGCCCCGGAATCTCCACCTCCATCGTTATTGGCCATATCCGGGAAAGGAAGGCCCGTACTTAAAGCAGCTCCTGGAGGAATGGGATCGGGACGGCGTCACCGTTATCTTGGTCATCATCCCCGACTATATCGGAACGTACGAGACAAATTTCGAGCAGCAAAAGTCCTTAAATGACCTCAGACGCCTGACGCGGGACCACCCGAACGTTCATATCTATAATTTCAACCGTCCTAACGCGTTCCCTCTCGAAAATGAGGAATACTTCTTTAACGGCGGCTGGGGAAGAAGCAATTCTCATCTTTCCAAGGCAGGAGTGGAGGTGTTCAACCGTCTCCTTTTAAAGAAAATCGCTGTTCACTACCGCCGTGCAAAACTGCTGAAGCATTTACACCGTCGCACCAAAAAACCGAAGCAGCCTCCACCCGGAGAGCGCCCCTCATCGACCCCGGCCTCTACTCCAGTATCTGCGAAACGAGGCAGCTGGTCTTGGATGAGCCCACCCTCTGCTAAGTGATAATGGACGAGATCCGTTTAAAAAAGCGGCTTGTATTTCGGCTTCTCAAGCAGGGGCGACGCCAGGTTCTTGCTTTTTGGAGAACGTCCGGGGTAAAAATCCGCTCAGCCCGATCAGCAGTTTGTAATCTGATATCCCTCCCCAATCCGCCACGACAGCGGCCGTGAGGCCGGAATCCGTTTGGGGGTCGATAAGTGTCACCTCGTCTCCGAGCTGAACATCCGGATTGCTGTTCAAATCGACCATGATATGGTTGGACGTCACGGCGGCAAGCACCGGATATTTTTCATTTCTGATGGATACAAAGGCTTTACCGCCCAGTTGGGGGGCATAGCCGTCAGAATATCCTATGCCGACCGTGGCGACGCGCATGTTGTGGGCGGCTCTGAATGTCCGGAGATAGGAGAGCGATTCTCCGGAGCTCAATTCTTTGATAAAAAGTACCGTGGCCGAGAGCTTGAGCGCCGGCCTCAACATCCAACGGTTTTCTTTCTGGGTTTGAGCGTTTGGGTAATACCCATAGAGCATGATCCCGGGCCTTACCATATCCAAATGGAACTCGGGCGGGTGGAAAAGGCCGTCGCTGCTTGCGGCATGTCTCAGGCCCAGGGAAATGCCTTTCTTTCCAGCCCCGGCGCAGACATTCAAAAATTCCCTCAGCTGTTCCCGGTCAAAATCCGGGTCTTCGGTCAGGGTCGTGCAGATTCCTTCGATCTTCGCCCAAGAAAACCCTGCAATATTTTCGATGAACGGCAGAGCCTGCTTATGGGGAATCCCCGTCCGACCCATTCCCGTGTCAACGTCGACTTGGATAGACGCTTTCTTCTTTAAACGAGACCCCGCCGCATCCAGAAAACGGGCGTCATCCGTATACACCGACTGGCTGATATCAAGGCCGACGATTTCATCGCAATCCCGTTCTTCAAAGGGCCCGAAGTTCAGGATCGGGCACTTCAGGCCCGCCCTTCTCAAAGCGACGGCTTCCTGCAATTTCCCGACCATGAGCCAATCCACACCCGCCTTCTCAAGGGCCATTGAGATCTCGATCAAGCCGTGGCCGTAGGCATTGGCCTTAACCACGGCCATTACAGGAACTTTCACTCTTTTCTTGATTTGACCATAGTTCCAAAGGACGTTGTCGAGGTCGACGTCGATCCGGGGATCCCGGGAGCTGAAAATATCAACCTTATTCGGTCCAATCCGGGGCTTGAATTTGCCTGACATCTCATTTCTCTTCGGCTCCATAAACCACTCCCCTTGCAATTTCGACTGAGAAATGGCGGCCATGGTGCCGCCGGTCATACTCTCCATAAAACGCCGTCTATTCACCGCGTTCCCTCCTCATAGCTGGCGAAATCAGGAATGACTATATCCCTTGCCGAGAAGCCCCGTCAAGCTTATGAATCAAGCCGTGATATCAAAGTGCCTCTCCTTTGGCCAAGAGAATTTATTTCCCGATTGGCGTAAAATATGCTAATAAATATCGCCGAGGAGCCGTTTATGAGAAATAAGACCATCAATCGCAAAGAATTTATCGGAGCCATCGGCAAAATGGGTATCGGCACGTGCATGTGCACTGCCGCGGCTGGCATGCGGGCCGCCTTCGGCAGTCAGACCACCCAGACGAAGCCCGGCGACAAAACGGTCGAACGGGCGGCAAAACGTATGGAGTTTGGTGACATCTGGGTCAAGCGCTTCTTCGATGTCCTGGACAAAACGGTTGATGAAGCGACGCGCACAAAGCTGATGATGGAGAATGGGAAAGCCTGCTTCATTGATTATGCCGGACCCTCCAAGCAAAAGCCGGGTCCGGATGCGCTCGACCGGTTCACCAAATGGGTCGTCAAAAACGGAAAAGAGAAGGGCTACTCGATCGAAGGAAAGGTTATTTCTTTTGAGTTTACGAGCAGCGCGGAAACCGGGCAGGCCTCACCCGAGAGCATCTGCCTCTGCTCCATGGGAGAGGCTCAAACAGCGGGGAAAATCTCTCCCACCTACTGCCTCTGTTCCGTCGGCTATGTTAGGGAGATGCACGAGCGCATCCTGGGTCGTCCGGTGCAAGTCGAATTGGTGGATTCGGTTCTCAGAGGCGGCAAGCGCTGTCAATTCAGGATGACGGTTGCCTGACGAATCATCCGACTTATAAGATTCCCATCGAATCCCAAAAGGCCGGGACAGAGAACCGCTACGATTCTCTTGCCTGTTACGGTCAGAAGCGATATTTTACTCCGGCCATAAGCAGCCTGGCCGACCGGGGAGTCGTATTTGAAAAGGCTTACTGCGCCTTTCCTAAAACCCTGCCTTCAATGAAGAAAAACTAAAACTCTACTTGTAACTCGGCTTGTGCTTCTTGATTTCCTTGAACTGGGCTGCGAATCGCCGCCCCGTCTCCTTCTCCACCCGGCGGCGCGTCGCGACATCCTGCTTGAGGCTAAGAAACCGCAGCTCACGGCGCAATTTGTGATAGCTCTCCAGCCTTCGACGATCCAGGGAACCGGCCCTCACAGCGGCCAGCACGGCACACCCCGGCTCATGTTCGTGGCAACAATCGGCAAACCGGCACTGAGCCGCCAGCCTCTCCAGGTCATCGAACGTCCGTTCCAGGCCTTCCTCGTCCGACCAAAGCTGCAGTTCACGCATCCCCGGGGTATCGA
>Ga0316620_10000382_pt1 | contig 17737 bp, 15 predicted proteins | sample OWC_Aug_M1_C1_D5_FD_207651 | JGI IMG/M metagenome (GOLD analysis project Ga0316620, IMG submission 207651) | Wetland soil microbial communities from Old Woman Creek delta, Ohio, United States - OWC_Aug_M1_C1_D5_B | ecosystem: Environmental > Terrestrial > Soil > Wetlands | place: USA: Ohio... | reverse complement strand
CCTCCTCCTGCGTCTGGATGACGCCGTGACCGTCCCCGGCCCCACCGTCCCCCTCGTCCCCGCCGCGTCGGTCCGCGCCTGGGTCGACCGCCTGGCCCTGCCGGTGGCGGTGACCGGTGGCACCGGCTTTGTCGGCTCCCACCTCGTGGACACCCTGTGCGATGCCGGGGTAGAGCCCCGGGTCTTGGTCCGTGACCGCACGGCGCCGCGCTGGATCGCCCGGCAGCCGGTGGAGTGGGTCGAGGGTGGCCTCGACGACGAGGTGGCGCTCGGACGCCTGGTGGAGGCTGCCGGTACCGTCATCCACCTGGCCGGGGTGGTGCGCGCCGGTCGCGTCGAGGACTTCGACCGCGGCAACCGCGCGGGAACCGCGCGCCTGGTCACCGCGCTGCGCGCCCGCGCGGCCGAAGCGCGGCTGGTCCACGTCTCATCCCTGGCCGCGCTCGGTCCGTCGTCCAGCCGCGAGGGGCTCGAGCCCGACGCCGAGCCCAGGCCGGTCTCGGCCTACGGTCGCTCCAAGCTGGCTGGCGAGCAGGAGGTGCGACGCCTGGGCGATGGCGCCGGGTGGACCATTCTCCGCCCGCCCGCTGTCTACGGGCCGCGCGACAGCGACGTTTTCGCCTTCTTCCGCATGGCGGCGATGGGCTGGATGGCGCTGCCCGCCGGCGAGCGCTGGCTGACCGTTGCCCACGTGGCCGACGTCGTGCGGGCGGTGCTCGCGGCCGCCGGCGGTGCGCACTCCGCCAGGACCTACCACCTGGGCGAGCCCGAGCCGTACCGGCTCGACGACCTCCTGCGTCAGGTGGCCTGGGCCGGGGGGGTCGAGGCCAGGCTCGTGCGCCTCCCGCCGATCGTGCTGCAGGCGGCCGGGGCCGTGGGCAGTGTTGCGCAGCGCCTCGGGCTGCGGCGGGTGGCCCTGACCGCCGACAAGGCCGGCGAGATGCTCGCCCGGCACTGGACCGCGCGCACCGCGGAGTCGCTGGCAGCGCTCGCCCTGGCCCCGTGCGTGCCCTTCCGCCAGGGGGCAGAGGAGGCCTGGGCGTGGTACCGTTCTCAGGGCTGGCTGAGGTAGGCTCGTCTCGGCACGCTGGCAGCGGGCGCTGCCAAAGCTCAAGACCGGGCGCCGAGGAGCGATGACCGAGGGAAACGGAGGGGCGGTGGACGTCTTCCAGAAGTGTTTCGACTACGAGGACGCCAATGCAGTGCGCAAGTTGGGGCTCTACCCCTACTTCAGGGAGATCTCCTCGGCCCAGGATCCGGTCGTGGCCATGAACGGCAAGCCGGTGATCATGCTCGGGTCCAACAACTACCTGGGTCTGACCAACCATCCCGAGGTCAAGCGGGCGGCGGCCGAGGCGCTCGAGAAGTACGGTTCGGGCACCGCCGGTTCGCGCTTCCTCAACGGCACTCTCGACATCCACGTCCGGCTCGAGGAGGCGCTGGCCAAGTTCACGCAGCGCGAAGCCGCGCTCACCTTCTCGACCGGGTTCCAGGTCAACCTCGGCGTCATCAGTTGCCTGCTCGACCGTAGCGAGGTGGTCATCCTCGACGCCCTGGTCCACGCCTGCATCCTGGACGGTGCCAGGCTCTCCTTCGGCCGCGTGCTCAAGTACGCGCACAACGACATGGCGGCGCTCGAGGAACGCCTGCGCGCGGTGGACGCCGACCGCGGCAAGCTGATCGTGGTCGACGGCGTGTTCTCGATGGAGGGCGACCTGGCCGACCTGCCGCGCATCGTCGAGCTCAAGGAGCGCTTCGGCGCGAGGCTGATGGTGGACGACGCGCACGGTCTCGGCGTCTTCGGCGACCACGGACGGGGAACGCCCGAGCACTTCGGCGTCGAGGACCACGTCGACTTGGTCATGGGCACCTTCTCCAAGTCCCTGGCCGCCGTGGGCGGATTCATCGCCGGTGACCGGCGGGTGATCGACTGGATCAAGCACCATGCCCGCGCGCTCATCTTTTCCGCCTCTCCGCCTCCGGCCTCGGTGGCGTCGGTGCTCAAGGCGCTCGAGATCCTGCAGCGCGAGCCGGAACGACGTACGACTCTGTGGGACAACACGCGTTACATGAAGCGCGAGTTCGGCAACCTCGGCTTCGACACCGGGGACTCCGCGTCGCCAGTGATCCCCCTGGTCGTGGGCGAGGACGTGACCGCGTTCAAGATGACCCGCCGCCTTCAGGACGAGGGGGTATTCGCGAACCCGGTGGTGTCGCCGGCCGTGCCTCCGGATCGGGCCATGATCCGGACCTCGTACATGGCCACCCACACTCGCGAGCACCTCGACCGCGCCCTCGATGCCTTCGCCAAAGTGGGGCGGGAGATGGGCGTGATCGGCGGCTAGGAGAGCGAGGGGTGGCCAACCCAGTCCAGGTCTCGCCGGTGCGCGGAGGCTCGGATCGCGCCGCCTTCGTCAACCTCCCCTGGACCATCTACTGCCAGGATCCTCTCTGGGTGCCGCCGCTGAAGTCGGCGGTGCGGACGCTGCTCGACGTGACAAAACACCCCTTCTACGGGGGTGGCGCGGGCGCCGAGATCGAGCTCTTCCTGGCCCGCGACGGCGCCGCCGTGGTCGGTCGAATAGCGGCGATCCTCAACCACGCCCACAACCGTTTCCACGACGAGCAGGTCGCGTTCTTCGGCTTCTTCGAGTGCGTTGACCGTCCCGCGGTGGCGGCCGAGCTGCTGGCCGCGGTCGAGCGCTGGGCGGCCGACCGCCGCGCGACCGCGGTGCTCGGCCCGATGAACCCCTCGACCAACTACGAGTGCGGGCTGCTCGTCGAGGGTTTTGACGGCTCCCCGGTTCTGATGATGACCTACAATCCGGACTACTACCCGCGGTTGGTCGAGGCGGCAGGCTACGCCAAGACCAAGGACCTCTACGCGTACCTGTCGCAGGTCCACGGTTCCAACCTGGACCGCCTGCAGCGGGTGGCGGAGCGAACCCGCTCCCGCACCCCCGGGCTGTCCACCCGCAACGTCGACCTCAAGGATTTCGACGCCGAGGTCCGCCGCATCCAGCACATCTACAACTCAGCCTGGGAGGACAACTGGGGCTTCGTGCCCATGTCCGACGACGAGATCGAGTGGATGGCCCGCGACCTCAAGCCGCTCGTCCAGCCCGAGCTGCTCCGCTTTGCCTTTGTTTACGGCGAGCCGGTGGGCTTCCTGCTCGCGCTTCCGGACTGGAACCCCGTGCTCAAGGACTTCGACGGGTCGCTGGCCCGCCACCCCCTGCGGGCCCTCCGGCACCTGGTCCTGACCAAGGCCGAGGACATGGAGGGGCTGCGGCTGATCACGCTCGGCATCAAGCGGGACTATCGCAAGCGCGGCGTCGAGGGGGTCCTCTTCGCGGACTCCATCAGCGCGGCCCTCCGCCTCGGCTACAAGTGGGCCGAGTACTCGTGGATCCTCGAGGACAACGAGCTCACCAAGCGTGCGGTACGCCTCATGGAGGGCAGCCTGTACAAGGTGTACCGGGTGTACAAGAAGGCGCTGGTGACGTAGGTTCTGGTTCCCGAGCGCGAGCCCGATCCCGTTACCGTTGCCGTTGTCGATCACTCGTCCAGAGACGACCCGGGCAACGGCAACGTCACCGCAAACGGGCTCGGGCTCGACGCCGTGGTGAGAGCCGAGGAGCTGCCAGCGCGCGGTGGTGGTCGAGGGGATGGCCAGGCGAGCGCCGCGCCCCCGGACGGCGACGCACGGGGACCACGGTCGGCCGAGGCCACGCCCCCTTCCCGAAGGCGGCTCGTTGACCCCGACCCCTTACTCCTCGCACAGCGGAAGACCCGGCTCATTGGCCGCACCGGTCGCGCGCAGGAAGCGCAGGACGGCGGCCCGGACGAGCCGATCGAGGCGCCGGGGGCTCTCGACCTCCTCGGCCAAGAGAGGGATCTGCACCGCCGCCACCATGTCGTGGCCCCCGCCGGTTCCGCGCCGACCGGCCAGCTTGCGCGCCACGAAGCCGGCCAGAGGCTCGCGTACCGAGCTTCGCAGGCTGAGGTGCAGCAGCCCGTTGGTCACGCCCAGACACATCGACCAGGTGGCGCCCTCGACCCGCAGCAGCAGGTCGGCGGCCTCGGCAACGATCTCCGGGGTCTCGACCTGGCCCAGGTAGGAGACCATCCGTGTGCCGTGGATGACGGCGTTGTCGAGCGCCCGTCGCAGCATGGCGAAGTGGTTCCTGGGCACCGGCGCCGTGACGATCTGGCCAAGCACGCGCGCGTTGGCCAGCGGGTAGAGGTGGACGAAGGCGGCCACGTCGGCCTTGGTCCTCTCCCGCCCCAAGTCCTGGGTGTCGGAGCGAATGCCGTAGAGCAGGGCGGTGGCGAGGGGGGGCGTGATGTCGATCCCGGCCGCGATCAGGTACTCGAAGAGGATGGTTGAAGTGGCGCCGTAGTGCCGGCGGACGTCGGTGTACTTGGCCGAACGGGTCTCGCGGCGGATCGGGTGGTGGTCGATCACGATGTCGACCCGCGCCGAGGGATCGAGCTCCACGTTACCGGCGCCCGGCTGGGCATCGACCATGGCCACGCGGTCGAAGCGCTCCACCTCGACGGTGTCGAGCGCGCGAGTGTTGAGGCCGAGGTAGCGCACCAGGGCCTTGTTCTCGGCCCGACCCACCGTACCCCCGTGGGCCACCGAGCAGGCGATGCCGTGGAGCTCGTTGGCGATCTCGCGCAGGGCCATGGCGGCGGCGATCGCGTCCGGGTCGGGGTTGTTCTGGAGCACGATGAGCAGGGACCTGGCGCCTTCGAGGGTCGCGGAGAGCTTGGCCAAGCGGTCGCCGGGGTCGGAGTTCCGTCGGGGCATCGGCTCTGTCTCCAGGACGCACTGCGTTCGAGGTTCGCGCCTCTCGGGCGGCTCTCGCCCGCGCAGTGCTGTCACGCAGACGAGGCCAAGTATAGCCTGCTGGAGGACGAAGTGGCGTTATTCCGGGTTGTCCTCGAGGTCGCGATCCGAGATAATCGGGCCGTGCTCGAAATGGTAGCGCGACGATGACCATAACCCACCTCTGTGAGTCGTGCGGACAGGCTGTTGCAGTGCCCGAGCAGCATGTGGGCCGCCGCCTGTACTGCTCGTCGTGCCAGGCGCCCTTCGTGGTGCCGCTGCCTGGGGGGCGGGCGGCACCGGGAGGCACGTGCCCGAGCTGCCGGGCGGTTGTGCTGGCCGGCGCCGTGTTCTGCAACCAGTGCGGGTTCAACCTGGAGGAAGGTACGCCAGCGCCCGCCGTCCGCCTGCCGCGCAGCGGCGGGCCGTCGCTGGGACCGTGGCTGGTGGTGGTGGTCATCGGCGGTCTGGTGGCGATCGGGATCATAGGTATCATCGCAGCCATCGCGATTCCCAACCTGCTCAACGCCATTGAGCGCGGTCGGCAGAAACGCACCGCATCCGACATCCGGACCATCGCTACGGCCGTGGAGGCGTTTCGCGAGGACAAGGGCGCCTATCCGGCCGGGCTGACCTCGCCCGACCAGCTTACCGCCCACCTCGTGCCCACCTATCTGGTCAGCCTGCCCACGACCGACGGCTGGAGCAACCCCCTGGTCGTGGAGAGCCCGCCGGACGGCTCGGGATTCGCGATCATGTCCTACGGGCGAGACGGCCAGGAAAACCCGTACGTGGGCGGCGAGGTAGTGGGCTTCGACACTGACCTCATCTTCGAGGACGGCGTCTGGGTACAGTGGCCCCAGGGCATTGACCGCTGATGCGTCCTCGGGCCGCGGATCACGTGCCGCGGCGAGCGCCGGTTAGAATTGGTCAGTGCGCCGACCATCCTTCGTGATTCTCGCCTGCCTGGGCCTGGTACTGGTCCTGGTCGCGCTGGTCCTCGCCCTCGTGCGCTGCCGGTCGTCCACCAGCCGGCTGCCAGCAAGCGGAGTCGTCAGCGAGCAACTGCCCGGCCTGTCCGCCGTCGCCGAGGTCCTGATCGACGATCGCGGCATCGCCCACGTCCGGGCCGCCACGGAGCGCGATGCCTGGGTCGCCCACGGCTACGTGCAGGCCCGAGATCGCTTCTTTCAGATGGAGCTGTCACGGCGAGCCGCCGCCGGCCGGCTGGCCGAGGTCTTCGGCGAGCCCCTGCTGGGGCAGGATCGCAGGGCCCGCGTCTGGCGCATCGTGGCTACGGCCAGACGGCAGGCAACCCTGCTCGACGCACTGGAGCGCGGGGCGCTCGAGGCGTACGCCACCGGGGTCAACGCCGCCCTGGTCCAGTATGGGCGGTGGATCGCACCGGAGACGTGGTGCCTGGGCGTAGATCCTGAGCCGTGGCGACCCGAGGACTCGCTGGCCATCTTCGTCATGCACGAGCTCGACCTCAGCGCTGCCATGGGCCGCGAGCTCGAGCGGGGGGTGCAGCTCGCGCGACTGGGTCGCAAGCGGGCTCTGGATCTGTGGGGATGGACCCCTGCCGAGGAGCGGTCGTGGATCCCGGCAGTCGGGCCCTCACCCCTGTTCATCCAGGACGAGGACTCGATCGCGCCGGCGTTCCACGACCTGGGCTCGAACAGCTGGGTGGTGGGCGGGGGACGGACCGTCAGCGGGCGTCCGTTGCTGGCCAACGATTCCCATCTCCGGCTGCGGGTCCCGGGCACCTGGGCCGCGGTTCACCTCGAGGCTCCGGGCCTGCACGTGGCCGGCGTGTCGCTGCCGGGCGTTCCCGGGGTCGTGATCGGGCACACCGAGGGCGTCGCCTGGGGGCTCACCACATCCACGCTCGACGATCAGGACCTGTTCCGGCTGGGCCTTGACGCGACCCGTGCCAGCGAGCGCATCGACGGCACTTGGCGACAGCTGCGGACCGTCACCGAGGAGATCCGAGTGCTGGGCCGATCCGAGCCCGAGCTGCTCAAGGTGCGGCTGTCGGAGCGGGGACCCTTGGTCCGCGAGGCAACGGGCGAGGAGCTGGCTCTGAGCTGGACGGGGCACTTCGGACCGAGCCCGGTGGGAGCATTCCTGCGCATGAACCGCGCTCAGACCGTGGCCGCGGCCGCTGCGGCGTGGGAGAACGTAGTCGGCCCGAGCCTGAACCTGGTGGCGGCCGACACCGACGGCCGAGTCATGCACCACGTGGTCGGCATGGTGCCGATGCGGGGTCGTGGAGCGGGCCGCCTGCCGGCGCCGGGAGCCGACTCGCAATGGGCCTGGCAGGGCTTCTTGCCGCTGGCCACCAACCCGCACCGCCTCGACCCGGCCGAGGGCTATGTGTCAGCCGCCAGTCAGGACCTCTTCGCCGAAGGCGACTACGCCGAAAGTGAGCGTTTCCCCGGGGAGTTCGCGGAGCCGTGGCGTGGCCGTCGCATCCGGGCCCTGATTGGCAGTCGCGACGACTGGGACGTGGCCAGGAGCATGGAGCTGCTCGGGGACACGGTGTCAGGCCAAGCTCGGGCCATGCTGATGGTGCTGCGACCGGACCTCGAGCGCCACGGCGGGAGCACGGCGCAAACCCTCCTGGGCTGGGACGGGCGCATGGGCTCGGGCTCCCTCGGCGCCCACGTCTACTCGCGCCTGGTGCTCGAGCTCGGGCAGCAGATCGGCGGTGACGAATCCCTGCGCGTGGGCCTGCCGGCGAGCCCCTTCGGCCCTTCCGAGATCCTCCGCCTGCTCGCCGGCGGGATGGACGAGTCATGGTGGGACGATGTCTTCACGAGGGGGGTAGAGAGCCGGCAGGAGGTGATCGACGCGACCCTGGACCTGGTTGACGGTCTACGTCTGTCGCGCACGTGGGGCGAAGTGCACACGGTGGAGTTCGCCCATCCCCTACGCGACGTACCGCTGCTCGGGCCCGTGCTTGGCCGCCCTTGGTCGCGGGGACCGTTGCCGGTCGCGGGCGACGGGACGACGGTCAACGCGCAGAACTGGACGCCACGGCGGCCGTTCCAGGTTGAGGCCGGGCCCTCCATGCGCTTTGTCGCCGATGTCGGCGACTGGGACGCAACCGTGCTCGTCCTCGCCGTGGGCCAGTCGGGTCGGCCCTGGTCGCCGCACTACGCGGACCAGTTGCAGCCTTGGCTCGAGGTCCGGGCGCAGACCTTCCCGTTCAGCGCGGCTGCGGTCGACGGGCGCGCACGCTCCCGGCTGCATCTGGTGCCGGAGTAGAGATCTGGCCGGACTTTCTCACCGGCTTCCTGCTGTGGGCCGCGATCTGCCGCGAGTTGCGGCGCTGGCCTGCGCTGGTGCGTTCACCTGGCCGACGGCAGCCGAGACGGATGCGGCGACAGACACGGCAACGACAACGGTAACGGGCTCGGTAACGACAACGGTGACGGGCTCGGGCTCGGGAGCCGGATCGGGAGCGGAACCCGCCGATGGGCAACGGCGAGTGGCGGTAGCCGAGGGGTTCGAAGCGAGGGCGCAGCCGGAGCGGAGAGGGGGCAGGGCGGCGTACTGCCACCCGCTGGCCACGGCGGGTCGCAAGCCGCGCAGCGGCGCAGCGAAGGGGAGCTGGCAGGAAGGTCCAACTGCTACACTCTCGACATGGCGCTGACCCTCGCCCTCTGCACCTGCGGGCCGCAGATCGAGGTCGCCCTCGAGGGCGACTCGCTGCGCGCCGTCTCGACCGTTCGCTTGGCCGGAAGGTCGGCACGCGCGACCCTGGTGCTGGCAGCCGTCGACCTGCTCATGGAGGATGCGGGCCTCCCTCCTGAGGAGCTCAAACGGGTGCTCGTGACCCGGGGTCCGGGGTCTTTCACCGGGATCCGGTCAGGCCTGGCCACTGCCCTGGGACTGGCCGCGGCGCGGGCGATGGAGGTGGCGGCCTTCGGGTCCCTGGACGCCCTCGCAGCCCGGGTGATCGGTCCGGAGACGGTGTGGGCGGCGCAGCCCGGGAGGCGCGGCGAAGTCTACGCGCGCCCGTTTGCGGTCACGCCCGGCGAGCCGCCGCGGGCGGTGGGCGAGCTGCGGGTGCTGCGGGTCGACGAGGCGGTTGGCCTCGGGCCGTGGGTGGCTGCCGAGGCTCTCGACTTGGGAGCGGCGCGGCGAGTGGCCAGCGCCTGCGGCTGCGCCGAGGGCCTGCTGCGCCTGGCCAGGCTGGGCGCCCGGCCCGAGCCCTGTGAGCCGCTCTACGTCGAGGCGCCGCCTATCCACCTCCAGGGGTGAGCGTGGCGATTGCGCAGCTGAGGTCCGCGGTCCGGCTTCCCCAGCCGGGCGACGTGCGCTTCCTGGAACGGGCCGAGCAGATCTGCTTCAGTGACCCGTGGCCGGGCCATCTCCTCGCCGCCGAGCTCCTGGCTCCGAGCCGTTTCCACCGCTTGCTGGTGGGGCCAGCCGGTCAGATCATGTCCTACCTGTTCGCCGCCTGGCAGTACCTCGATCTCCACGTCCTCAAGGTGGCGACGCTGCCCGAGTTCCGCAGGCAGGGGCTCGCCCAGCGGCTGATGGCCCTGGCCGAGGATCACGCCGCCGAGATGAGCGGCGAAAGCCTGACCCTGGAGGTGAGACGGTCCAACCTCGCCGCCACCGCGCTCTACGGCTCGATGGGCTACGAGCTCGCCGGGTGCCGCCGCGGCTACTACATGGACGGCGAGGACGCCCTGGTGATGACGAAGAGGCTCACCGCATAGCCCGGGTCGCGCTCAACCGCCGGTCGGACGCGGCCCGACCATCTCCTCGGGCCGCACCAGCCGGTCGAACTCCTCCTCGCTGAGCACGCCCAGCCGCGCAGCGGCCATCTTGAGCGTGATGCCTTGCTCGTGGGCCGTCTTCGCGACCTTGGCGGCGGTGTCGTAGCCGAGATGGGGGCTGAGGGCGGTGACCAGCATCAGGCTCTCGGACAGCCACCGCCCGACGCGCGCCGGATCGGCCTGCATGCCGGCCACGCAGCGGTCCGCGAAGCTGCGGCAGGCGTCGCCGAGCAGGCGTACCGACTGCAGCAGGTTGTGGATCATCATCGGCTTGAAGACGTTGAGCTCGAGGTGCCCGCTCGCGCCGCCGATGGTGATGGCCACGTCGTTGCCCATGACCTGAGCCGCGACCATGGTCAGGGCCTCGCTCTGGGTCGGGTTGACCTTGCCCGGCATGATCGAGCTACCGGGCTCGTTGGCAGGGAGGATGAGCTCGCCGATGCCGCAGCGCGGTCCCGAGGCCAGCAGCCTGACGTCGTTGGCGATCTTGGTCAGGGCCACCGCCACCGCCTTGAGGGCGCCGCTCGAGGCCACAATCGCGTCGTGCGCCGCCAGGGCCTCGAACTTGTTGGGCGCCGACACGAAGCCGAGACCCGTGATCCGGGCGATGGCGGCCGCGACCCGCTCGCCGAACTCGGGGTGGGCGTTGAGGCCGGTTCCGACCGCGGTGCCGCCGATGGCGAGCTCGAAGAGGTCGTCGAGGCTCGCCGTTACGCGCTGGTAGCCCTTGTCCAGCTGGTGCGCCCAACCGCCCACCTCCTGGCCCATGGTCAACGGCACGGCGTCCATGAGGTGGGTGCGGCCGATCTTGACGATGCCGGCAAGCTCCTCGGCCTTGGCGTGGAGCGCGCTGCGCAGGTGGTCCAGCGCGGGCAGCAGGTGGTGGACGATGCACTCGGCCGCGGCGATGTGCATGGCGGTGGGGAAGGTGTCGTTGGAGGATTGGCCGAGATTCACGTGATCGTTGGGGTGAATGGGGTCTTTGGAACCGATCACGCCGCCGGCTAGCTCGATGGCGCGGTTGGCGATGACCTCGTTGGCGTTCATGTTGGTTTGAGTTCCGCTTCCGGTCTGCCAGATGACGAGGGGGAAGTGATCGTCGAGCCGGCCGTCGATGACCTCGTCGGCAACGCGGGCGATGAGCTCGGCCTTGTCCGAGTCGAGGGCTCCGAGCTCGGCGTTGGTGACGGCCGCGGCCCTCTTCAGGATGCCGAGAGCCCGGATCAGCTCCCGCGGCATGCGCTCCGACCCGATCGGGAAGTTGGTCAGGCTGCGCTGGGTCTGCGCTCCCCAGTAGCGGTCCGCCGGGACCGCGACCTCGCCCATGGTGTCACGCTCGATGCGCATCGCGGACATGGTCGTCCTCCTGTCCCATCGAATCGAACGGTAGCGCACTCCGGGCCATTCCGTCGGTCTTCGCGCCGGGGCGGCGCCTCAGGCGTGGACCAATCGGACGATCCGCGCTGTGAGTGTGCAGAGAGAGGGCTCGGGTGCGATTTCGCGGCGTACCGGAATCGGCGTTGGTGCGATCGCGTTGCGTCGAGCGGCGCGATGGGAAGCCCGCGCCGCATGGGGTCGTGGCAGGAACGCGCTATCATGTGCCCATGAAGCGGCTGGGAGAGCTCCTCCTGGAGCGAGGAGCCATCGATGTCGGCGAGCTGCACACCGGGCTCGAAGCGTGCCATCGGAGTGGTGGCCGCCTGGGCACGCAGCTGCTGCGCTTCGGTTTCGTCGAGGAGCGGGCCCTGCTCGAGGCCCTGAGCATCCAGTTCGGGGTCCCTTTCGTCAGCGAGGGGCTCATTCAGAAAGCTTCGCTCGCCGTGCGTAAGTGCCTGCCGATGGAGGTCATGCGACGCCTGATGGTGATGCCGTTCAACCGCCATGAGGGACGGCTGCAGGTGGCCACCATCAACCCTCGCGACCCCTCGGCCCTGGAGGAGCTCTCGGGGCTCACCGAGCTCGCGATCGAGCCGTACGTGGCCACCGAGACCGCGATCCAGAAGGCGCTCGACGAGCTCAGCCCCGACTTCGTCACGCGCGGGGGGGCAGGCGCCGGCGCCGCCGACGACGGGGTGGCCGCACCGGTCGACGCGGCGCGCTGGGATCAGCTGTGGGTCCCGCCCCAGGTCGGCCCTGAGGAGATGCTGGCCACCGGCGAGCACCGGGGTCCGGCTCCCGAGCTCCTGGTCGCCACCTACCCGGAGCTCACGCCCATGGCCGGAGTGGGCGAATCCGAGCCCGAGGTTCTCGACGAGCAGGGCTTCGTGCTCCGCCTTCAGGACGCCCGCACGCGCGACGAGGTGGGCAGCCTTCTGCTCCGCCACGCCGCGGGCATGTTGAGCCGGGTTTGTCTTTTCGCTGTCTACAAGGGGCGGGTCGTGGGCTGGATGGCGCGCGGTCAGTCGGTGGTAGTGGACGACGTGCAGTCGTTCGACATCCCGCTCGAGACGCCGTCGCTGTTCCTTGACGTGTACGAGACCTGCCGCGAGTTCGTCGGCCCGATACCGCGCGGCCAAGCCAACGAGCTCCTGGTGCGGACTCTGGGCGAACCCCCTCCTGTCGAGGTGGTGGTGGTTCCGATCAAGGTCAAGGGCCGGGTGGTGGCCTTCCTGCACGCCGACATTCCCGGCGAGGCCGCGCTGGCTGTGCCTATCGACGAGCTCTTGGACAGCGTCACCAACGCCGGGCTGGCCCTCGAGATCCTGATCAAGCGGGCCAAGATCCGCTCCCGCCGCGAGACGTAGCTTCCCTCCCAGGGAGCGGTCGAGCAGCGCGAGCTCGGGGTTGGGGATGGCAACCCGCCGTCGGGCAGCGGTGAGTGGCCGTGGCCGGAGGGGGCGCAGCGAGGGCGAAGCCCGACTGGAGGGGGGATGGGCGGCGCACGGCCACCCGCTGGCCACGGCAGGTCGCGAGCCGCGAAGCGGCCGAGCATACTGGCTCGGGCTCGGGGTCGGAAACCGAAAGCGGACCATGGGCTGCGGGATGGCCGGGAACGCTGGGTTGTGCTAGGAATAGCCTTGTCTTCTGGAAGGAGGTGCGGATGGTCGGCTCAGTCAACTACGTGGAAACCTTCGTCGAGCTGATTCGGAGGGCGTCCACCGAGCTCCCCGCTGACGTGACGTCGGCGATCGAGAAGGGGCGCAAGCGGGAGCAGGGCGGCAGCCTCGCGCAGAAAGCCTTCGACACCATTCTCGAGAACGTGGGCCTGGCCCGGGACCACTCGGCGCCGATCTGCCAGGACACCGGCACGCCGGTGGTGTGGATCCACCACCCGAGGGGGGTGAGCACGCGCCAGCTCAAGCAGGCGTTCGAGGACGCGGTGCGTCAGGCCACAGGCCGCCAGTGCCTGCGCCCGAACGCCGTCGACACCATCACCGGCAAGAACACCGGGAACGGCGCCGGCCGTGGGATCCCCTACGTGCACTTCGAGGAGTGGGAGGCCGATCACCTCGAGGTGCGCATGATCCTCAAGGGTGGCGGCAGCGAGAACTGCGGCACGCAGTACAAGCTCCCCGAGGGTCGCCTCAAGGCCGGGCGCGACCTCGACGGGGTGCGCCGGGTAGTGCTCGACGCGGTCGTGCAGGCCCAGGGCAAGGGGTGCGCCCCGGGCGTCCTCGGCGTGTGCGTGGGTGGCGATCGGGTGTCCGGCTTCGCCGAGTCGAAGCGGCAGCTGCTGCGCCCGCTAGACGAAATCAACCCCGACCCGCAGCTCGCTGAGCTCGAGGCGAGGGTGCTCGAGGAGGGCAACGGGCTCGGCATCGGGCCGATGGGTTTCGGCGGCGAAACTACCCTGCTCGGGGTCAAGATCGGCGTTCTCGACCGCTTGCCCGCGTGCTACTTCGTCACGGTCTCGTACATGTGCTGGGCCGATCGCCGGGCCGGCGTGTGCATCAGCGAAGGAGGCGAGGTGACATGGCTGAGCTGAAACTCCCCGTCGGGAAAGAGCCGATCCGCGAGCTCACGGTGGGCGACTACCTGGAGCTGAGCGGGCTCATGATCACCGGCCGCGACGCGGCCCACAAGTGGCTGGTCGAGGGCTTCCGCAAGGAGGTGGCGCCGTTCCTCGATGGCACGGTCATCTACCACTGCGGTCCGGTGGTTCGCCGCAACGATGACGGCAGCCACGACTTCGTCGCCGCCGGCCCAACCACCTCGATCCGCGAGGAGCCCTACCAGGCCGAGGTGATCGGCCGCTACGGCCTGCGCGGGTGCATTGGCAAGGGCGGCATGGGACCCAAGACCCTGGCCGGCCTCGGCGAGCACGGTGCGGTCTACCTGCACGCCATCGGCGGCGCGGCCCAGGTGCTGGCGCGCTGCGTCAAGCGCGTGGATCGCGTGTTCATGCTCGAGGAGTTCGGGGTACCCGAGGCGCTGTGGGTGATCGACGTCGAGCGCTTCCCGGTCATGGTGACCATGGACTCCCACGGCGGGTCGCTCCACGACGAGGTCGAGAAGCAGTCGAAGCGCCGCCTCGCCGAGCTGATCGGGGTCTAGAGGCGCAGCCGGAGAGCCTGGTGGGCCGCGTCACCGGCGCCGCGGGCTTGCGGCCGCAGCCCGGGTTGCTCGTTGTCGCTGATCGAGGGAGATCGATCTCCTCCTCGCGCCTGGCCTGCGGGCGCATGGTCCTTGCGTGCGACCCGCCAGGGTTTCCGGCCGGACGTCTGACCCATCGTGGGCGCCGAGCAGCGCGGTCGACCATGTCAGCCTCGGGCCGCGGCTTCACCCTGGTCGAGTGCCTCATGGCCCTGGCGCTGGCCGGATTCGCCATGTTGGTCGGCGCGACCCTGCTCACGAGCCAGGCCCGGGCGGCCGAGCGGGTCGAGGTGCGGCAGGTCCTGCTGCGGAGCGCGGAGGGGATCCTGGAGAGCGCGCGCATCGGCGCGCTCCCGCTGCGCTCCGGGCCGGTCTGGCTGGAGCTCGAGCCGGCACCCCCGTTCGCCAGTGAGCTTCGCTCCTCGCTCGAGGTGCACCCCACGGCCCGCAGCGGTCTCTTCCAGGTGACGGCCAGGGCGGGCTGTGTCCTACGCGGGGAGGAAGTCCTGGTCGTCCTCGAGACCATGGTCTTCCAGCCATGAGCGGGCGCGGCTTCACCCTGCTCGAGGCGCTGGTCGTGCTCGCCCTGGTGTCGATCGTGATGCTGGCCGCGGCCGGGCTCATCGTGCAGTCCCTGCGCCTGCTCGAAGCCACCGGGCGCAGCCTGCGCGACGTCTCCTTCACCACCGCCAGCGTCCATCTGCGGCGCGAGGTGCACTCGGCGGCCGGGCTGCGGGACGCGAACCCGCTCTGGTCGAGCACCCCGCTCGAGCTGCGCAGCCATGGCGGAGGCTGGGTCCGGATCGAGCCCAACGCCGGGCGGCTGGAGCGGGTGGAAGTGAGCGCGAGCGGGCTCGAGGTAGGTCGCCGCGTCCTGCTGCAACGGCTGCGTCGCTTCCGCTGGCGGGCGGCGGCCGGCTCCCTGGTCGAGCTCGAGGTGACCCTGTCGGTCCACCGCGATCCCTGGCACGCGGCCCTCTCCCCGACCCCGGGCGTCGACGCCTCCGAGGCGGAGAGGGTGGAGCGATTGCTGCTCGCGGTGCGGGGGAGGAGGTCGTGGTGAGCCGGAGCCGCGAGTCCGGGATCGCGCTGATCGTGGCCTTGCTGCTGCTGGTGCTGGTGACCATGTCCCTGCTCGCCGTGGCCGGCTACGTGCAGGGCCGGGTCAACGCCTTCCAGGTGGAGCAGAGGACGGTGATCCTGACCGCCCTGGCCGACGCCGCCATGGCCGAGACCCTGGCCGGGCTGCAGGAGGACGAGGATTTCGAGGGCATCGACAGGCGTCAGTTCGGCGCCGGGTCCATCGCCAGCACGGTCGTCCGCTCCCAGCCATCCACGGTCGAGGTCATGGCCAGGGGTCGGATCACGGGCTGGCAGGCGACCATCGAGGCCCGGGTCGAGCTGACCCCGGCCGGACCCCGCGTCGCCAGCTGGGCCGTCGGACAAGGTCCGGAGTGAGGTACCATGGGACAGTGCCAGGCAGCGTCCGCTCGTTCTTCTCCGTCCTTGGTCGCTTCCGAGCCGGGGTGGAGGAGCGCCTGGGCAAGGGCGACACCGAAACCGACATGGAGCTGATGCGGGCGCTGGTGCAGCGCCTGCCCCACAACAACCTCTGCGCCGCGACGCGGGCGGAGATCCAGGCCGCAGGCCAGACCATGCTCAAGGAGGGCTACTCCCGGGAGGACATGGGCAAGGTCCAGTCCTTCCTGGCCGCATTCTTCGACCAGGCGGTCGCCGCCGGGCTGGTGGAGAGCAACGTCATCCGGAGCAAGGCCCCGAGCCGGCCGGTCGGCGGCGCGGAGACCAAGGCGATCCTGGTCGTCGGTTTCACTCCAGAGTGGGTCGCCCGACTCGGCAAGTTCCTCGCCCGCGATGACATGGAGATCTTCGGCGAGCACTCGGGCACGGCTGCCGCGGAGCTCGCCAACTGGTATCCGTTCCGCATCGTGCTCAGCCGATTCCCGGTTCCCGGGCTGGAGGCCGCCGAGCTTCTCGCCGGGCTGCGCGGCGTGAGGTCCATGTGTCGCCACTGCGGGATCATCCTCGCCGCAGAGGCTGCCGACCTGCCAACCGCACGCGCGCTCGTCGGCCAGGGCGCCAACCTCGTCATCCCCTTCGACGCGGTGGCCGCCCAGCTGCACGACGCGATTGCGGTCCTGGAAGGGGTCAGCCGCCGGGCCGAGGTGCGGATCCCGGTGCGCGTCTTCATGCCCGACCTGAAGGCCTGGCACATGCTGCAGAGCGTCAACCTGTCGGAGACCGGCCTGCTGGTCCGCTGCCCCAAGGCGATCGCCAAGGGAGTCGAGCTCGACGTCGAGCTGAGCCTGCCCGGAGAAAGCCTGCCGATTCGGGTTCGTGGCGAGGTCGTCAGGGCCACTTCCCCCAGGCGCGAGACGGTGCGCGGGATCGCGGTTCGCTTCCTGAGCTTCCACCAGGCCGACAAGTACCGCTACGACACCTTCCTCCGGCGCCTCGTCACGCACTGACGGAGTGCGGCGGCTACCTCGCCCGACGTCTCAGCTCCTGGAACCTCGCGCAGGCACGGAGGGGCTCGAGGTCACGGTCCTCGTCGAGCAGGCGGATGTCGGCGAAGCCCTCGCGCACGGCCAGCTCGAGCCAGCCCAGGGCCTCCTCGGTGCGCCCGCTGCGGCTCAGGGAGCAGGCGACGTTGTAGGCCACGGTGGGGTCGCGACGACGGGCGAAGAGGGCCGCGCCAAGATCGGCCGCAGCGGCGTGGTCGCCCGCTTCGTGGGCCTCCTGCTCGAGGGCCTGGATGGCGTCTGGGGACACGCCCTTGCCCTTGGGCGTGTGCAGGAACTGGGCGGCCTCGTGGAAAGAGCGCGTGGCCGAGACCGCCTGGCGCCAGCGCGCCTCGACCAGGGGATCGCTGGCGGTGGCCAGCGACTGCCGGAGCAGCGGCAGGGCTTCCTCGGCGCGGCGTTCGGCCAGGAGCAGGCTGCCGAGCAGGCCGGGGTCCACGGTCGCTACGCCGGCCAGGGTCTGGCGGGCGCCGGCCGGGTCGGACTGACCGAGCAGGCCCCAGGCCAGGTACTGTCGCGCCTGCTCGCGTACCCGCGGATCGTCGGCGGCAGCCGCGACCTCCTCGGCGCGGACGGCCAGGGTGACCCAGTCGCGGGCCTCGAGGGCGGCAGCCAGCGGTTGTAGCGCGGGCAGCCGGGGCGCGCGCCGCGCCGACACCGCGCCGCGGCGCAGCTCGGCCCGCAGGGCCTGGCCGTTGAGCGCGGTCAGCAGGCCGCCGATAATGGCCAGCCAGAGCCGGCCGCTGAACAGGGCCCACAGCGCTAGCGTGACGGTTGCGACCAGCGACACGATTCGAGCCACCCGGCGCCCGATCGGCCCCAGGATGAGCTCGGCCAGGGCGGTGGCGATGTTGCCACCGTCGAGGGGAAGGACTGGCAGCAGGTTGAAGACCGCCCAGCCCAGGTTGACCCAGACCAGGATGAGGACCAGATAGGCGCCGAGCGACCCCGGCACTGGCTGCACGAGGCGGCTGACGGCGAGGCAGGTGAGCCCGATCGCGATCCCGGCGGCTGGCCCGGCCGCGCTGACGGCTACG
>Ga0316620_10000381_pt1 | contig 17739 bp, 13 predicted proteins | sample OWC_Aug_M1_C1_D5_FD_207651 | JGI IMG/M metagenome (GOLD analysis project Ga0316620, IMG submission 207651) | Wetland soil microbial communities from Old Woman Creek delta, Ohio, United States - OWC_Aug_M1_C1_D5_B | ecosystem: Environmental > Terrestrial > Soil > Wetlands | place: USA: Ohio... | reverse complement strand
AGACCACGGAGATGATCATGGGTAAAAGCATGTATGCCCATTCTTATCTGGACATGTAGGCTTCAATCGGTCGGGTTCCGGAGACTGAACCGGTAAACGAACTCTTTGACATTCCGGCGTCTTCACCTTATAATACACGGACATTTTTCGGTTTTTATAAACAATCAGGAGGCTTTCATGGCACTGGTAATACCAAAAGAAACCTACAGCGGAAAGATCTATAATGTTCAGCTCGGGGGCGGAGCAAAGGCCGTTACGATCGGGGGTGCGAACGCGCTTCCCTTCCTGGGATTCGAGGGCACATTCCCGAACAGGACAGCCGTGGCGCTTGAGATCATGGACATTGCGCCGGATGACTGGCCCGAGACCCTGAAGAAAGCAATTGGCGGAGCTTCAGCAAGCCCGGTGCAGTGGGCGAAGTTCTGCCAGCAGAGCGGCGCGGACATGGTCGCGCTCAGGCTCATGGGCACCCACCCCGACCAGCAGAACAAGAGCCCCGAAGAGGCGGCCAAGGTTGCGGCGGATGTTGCCGCCGCGATCGACATTCCGCTCATTATCCTCGGCTGCGGCCAGGCTGAGAAGGACACCCAGGTGCTCCAGGCCGCTGCAGCAGCCACGCGCGGGAAAAATTGCGCTATCGGCAAGGCGGTCGAGGAAAATTACAAGACCGTGGCGGCCGCAGTCATGGCGAACGACCACAAGCTGATCGCCATGAGCCAGCTCGACGTAAACCTGGCCAAGCAGCTGAATATCCTGCTCACCCAGATGGGTTTCGACAAGGAGCGCATCATCATGGACCCCATGTCGTCCGCCCTGGGGTACGGCCTTGAGTATACCTACAGCGTTATGGAGCGTATCCGCCTCGCTGCGCTTCTGCAAAACGACCCTATGATGCAGACCCCGATCGTCTGCGACATCGGCTTAAACGTCTGGAAGGTCAAAGAGACTATGGCGCCTGATGCCGAGATGCCGGAATGGGGTGGCCTCGAAGACCGCGCACTGGCATGGGAGGCGGTCACCGCTTCGGCCATGATCACGGCCGGTGCTGACCTACTGATCATGCGTCATCCCGGCGCAGCGGCAAAGGCAAAGGAAGTTATCGCCGAATTGATGGGCTAACGGCTTATTCACCGCAGAGGACGCACCCTGCATTCGCGCCAGGCACTCATAAGCGCTGAGCGCAGGCAGAGAGCGCGGAGTAATATTTCAAGATTCAAAATTTAAGACTCAAGTCTCAGCGCGCTCAGCGATTTCAGCGATAAATATAAATTTTCAGGTCATTCCGAAAGGAGCATATAATAATGGCACTCTCTGGTGTTGAAATCTTCAAACATCTTCCAAAAACCAATTGCAAGAAATGCGGGCACCCGACCTGCCTCGCTTTCGCCATGAAGCTTGCCGCCAAACAGGCGAGCCTTGATGCCTGCCCGGACGCGTCCGAGGACGCGAAGAAGATACTGGGCGAGTCAGCCGCGCCGCCGATCCGGGATATAACCCTCGGTGTCGGAGCCAAGGCTGTGAAGGTCGGCGGCGAGATCTGCATGTTCCGGCATGAGAAGAAGTTCTTTAACCCGAACGTCTTCGCGGTCGCGATCAAGGCGTCCGAGGCCGGTGATGCCGCGGCGAAGAAGATCGAGGCGGTCAAGACTTCCGAAATCGACAGGGTCGGCCAGAAGCTCAGGGTCGATGCGATTGCCGTGACCGACGAGGGCGGCGATGCTGCGAAGTTCGCTTCCGTCGTGAAACAGGTAGTGGACGGCGCACCCGGCGTGCCGGTCATCCTGGTAAGCAAGAACCCCGCGACGATCGAGGCCGGGATCGCGCACTGCGCTGACAAGAAGCCGCTGATCTACGCAGCGACTGCGGAGAATGCCGAAGCCATGGCAAAGATCGCCAAGGAGAAGAAGGCTTCTCTGGCTGTTGCTGCTGACGGGCTGGATGCGCTCACCGCTCTTTCCGAAAAGGTAAAGACCCTCGGCGTGGACGATCTGGTCCTCGATTCCGGCGCACGCAAGGCCAAGGACATGATCGAGCATTTTACCATTATCAGGCGCGCGGCCATCAAAAAGAATTTCAAGCCCCTGGGCTATCCGGTCATCACGTTCGCTACGCGCGACAACACGGTCGCCGAGGCCATGACCGCGGCGGTTGCAACGATGAAATATGCCTCGATCGTCATCGTGAACAACGTCGAGAAATGGAAGATGCTTGCGCTCCTGTCGCTCAGGCAGAACATCTACACCGACCCGCAGGTCCCGATGCAGGTCGCGCAGAACATCTACAAGGTCGGCGACGCCAAGGACAATTCGCCGCTCATGATCACCACCAATTTCTCGCTCTCGTACTTCATCGTGCGCGGCGAGGTGGAGAACAGCAAGGTGCCGTCATGGCTCGCTGTCATGGACAACGAAGGGCTTTCGGTCCTGACGGCCTGGGCCGCGGGAAAATTCACGGCGAGCAAGATCGCGCAGTTCGTCACCGAGAGCGGCGTGGAAAAGAACATCAGCCACAAGGAGCTCATCATCCCCGGCTACGTGGCGGTGCTCTCCGGCGCGCTTGAAGAGAAGCTCCCGGGATGGAAGATCACCGTGGGACCGCGCGAAGCGAACCAGCTCCCGACGTTCCTGAAGGCGAGAGCGTAAAGCATTCAATCTACCACAGAGACGCGGAGACACGGAGAAAACCAAAGAGTTGATCTGGGATTCCTCCGTGACCTCAGTGCCTCCGTGGCGAAACAGATTCTAAATAAGGAGTTTTACGATGTCAAAAGTGATTGCCACCGGGGCCATCCTGGGTTCCCACTACTATGTCAAGCAGGCCGAGGCGCTTGTCGAAAAAGCCATTTCCGAGAAAGGCGCGGATTTCAAGTTCGAATTTCCCGATACGGGATACTTCCTGCCGCAGATGTTCGCCATGACGGGCTTCGAGGTCCGTACTGTAGGTGATATGAAGACCGCGCTCGAGCAGCAAGTGAAGCCGCTCCTCACGGATGCGCCGACAGACAAGCTGTATAAGCCCTATTTGGGCGAAGCGCTCGACGCAGGCATGGCGGCCCTCTTTGCCCAGGAAATGATCATGGCGATCCGCTATATCTACGGCCAGGAGCCGGTGAAGGACGACTCTATCGGGCTCACGTATAACGGGTTCATCTCCGACACGATCCTCCGGAACCTCGGTGTGCAGCTGGTGGACGGCTCCATGCCGGGCTATGTCTGCATTATCGGCGCGGCCGACAGCGACGACCAGGCCTTCGAGATCGCCCGAGACCTCCAGCAGAAGAACATCCTTACGCTCATGTGCGGCAACGTGGACGGCAACAGCATGACCAAACAGCTTCTCAGGAAGGGCGTGCAGCTCGGCTGGGACACGCGCCTGGTCCCGCTCGGACCGGAAGTGGAGCATGCTATCTACGCCCTGAACTGGGCGGCGCGCGCGGGCATCACGTTCGGCGGTATGAAGGGCGGAGATTTTAAGAGGATCCTCAAATATTCCAAGGACAAGGTGTTCGCTTTCGCCATGGTGCTGGGCCCGCTCAACGATCGTATCTGGACAACGGGCGCGGGCGCGATCAACATGGGCTTCCCCGCAATCGCGAACACGGACATTCCGACCATTCACCCGACCGGCGTTACGATCTACGAAGAAGTGGCCAAGGAACTCGACCCTAAGAACCTCGTACAGAAATGCATCGAGGTGCGCGGCCTCAAGATCACCGTTTCCAAGCCACCCATCCCGGTGGCCTACGGACCGGCCTTCGAAGGCGAGCGCATCCGCAAAGAAGACATGCACATCGAGTTCGGCGGCCAGCGCACGCCGGCCTTCGAGTGGCTCCATACCGTGGACCTCACCGCTGTCGAGGACGGCAAAGTGACGATCCTCGGGACCGACGCCGAAGCGCGCTACCAGAAGGGCGGTCAGATGCCGCTCGGCGTGTATGTCGAGGTTGCTGGCCGTAAGATGCAGAAAGACTTCGAGCCCGTGCTCGAGCGCAAGATCCACCACTTCATCAACGAAGCCCAGGGCATCTGGCACATGGGCCAGCGCGACCAGAACTGGTTCCGCGTCAGCAAGGCCGCACTCGGCGAAGGATACCAGCTGCGCCATTTCGGCGACATCCTCGCGACCCAGCTGAAACACAAGTTCAACAATATCGTGGACAAGGTACAGGTGGTTCTCTACGTGGACGAGGCCGACGTGAAGGCGAAACAGGAGGAGGCCCGGAAGGCATATCTCGAACGCGATATCCGCCTTGCCTCGATGACGGATGAGTCCGTTGACACCTTCTACTCCTGCATCCTTTGCCAGAGCTTCGCGCCGAACCATGTGTGCGTGGTTTCCCCCGAGCGACTTGGTCTCTGCGGGGCGTACAACTGGCTCGATGCCAAAGCGGCCTTCGAGATCGACCCGAACGGTGCGAACCAGCCCGTGATCAAGGGAGAGGTGTTGGATGACAAGAAGGGCCGCTGGAAGGGCGTGGACGAATACGTGTACACGAACTCGCACCAGGCTCTCGAGTACTTCAACGCCTACACCATCATGGACGCGCCGATGACATCCTGCGGCTGCTTCGAGTGCATTGTGGCCATCGTGCCCGAGGCGAACGGCGTTATGGTCGTGAACCGCGGCTACACCGGCATGACCCCCATCGGCATGAAGTTCTCAACCCTCGCGGGCACTGTGGGCGGCGGCGCGCAGACCCCTGGTTTCATGGGCATCGGCCGTTTCTTTCTTACGAGCAATAAATTTCTCTCGGCGGACGGCGGGTTCAAGCGCGTCGTCTGGATGACCAAGAACCTCAAAGAGTCCTTTGCCGAGGTGTTCAAGAAGCGGGCCGAGCAAGAGGGCATACCCGATCTTTTGGACAAGATCGCCGATGAGACCGTGGCTGAAGATTCGGACAAGCTCATGGCGTTCCTGACGGAAAAAGGCCATCCGGCGCTCACCATGGACCCGATGTTCTAGAATTCAGAACCCGGAAGGGGAAGGGGACAAAACCCGTGAGGGGTGAGGCGAAAGGGGTAAGGGGAAAATATTTAATCACCGTACGCCCTCCCGTTCTCTCGCCCTTCCGGATTCACTCTCTCCTTCGCCTCCCGGCCTCCTTGGCCGCCGGGAAAACTAAGGCGGCTATTTTTGTCTCGACAAGAGGAAGAGAACGATGGAAAAAAAACTGGAAGGCATACTAACGCGGTACCACGAAAACGAAGGGAACCTGATCTCGATCCTGCAGGACCTCGAGAGCGAATTCGGCTATCTGCGTGAAGATGCGATTATGTGGATCTCGGAGAAGCTCGATGTCCCCCCCGCGAAGTTTTACGGCATCGCGACGTTTTATGCGCAGTTCCATCTGAAGCCCAGGGGCAAGAACGTCATAACGGCCTGCTGCGGCACGGCCTGCCACGTCAAGGGGTCTGAGCGGCTGATCACCAGCCTTGTGAAAGAACTGGCCATTCCCGAAGGCGAGGAGACGTCCGAAGACCTCAAGTTCACTGTGGAAAAGGTGAACTGTGTGGGCGCTTGCAGCATTGCCCCGGTCATCATCATCAATAAAACCGTAAACGGCAAGATGACGCCGGACAAGCTCATGAAAGAGATGAAGACCCTCAAGGAAGGGAAGCGGGAGTACACCGACTATATTTAAACGACGCTTAAAGGCCAATAGGTTTCTAGCCGGAGTAATGTAATCATGAAGAAAGATGTTTCGATAAAAGTATGCATGGGCACGGGCGGGATCGCCGCAGGCGGCGTGGAGGTGATGTCCACGTTCGAGAAGATGCTTGCTGCCGCCGGCATAAAAGCATCAGTGACGAAAAACTGCTCAATGCATAAGGTCGGCTGCCGGGGATTTTGCGCGCGCGACGTGCTGGTCGATGTGATCATCGACGGCGGCAAGTCCACGTACCAGTACATTAAACCCGATATGGTCGAGCGGATCGTGCATGAACATATTGTCGGCGGCGCTCCCGTGGGCGACTGGCTCGTGACAGACGACTATCACACGTTTCACAACAAGCAGATCAAGGTCGTGCTTTCGGACTGCGGCGAAGTGGACCCCGAGGACATCGATTCCTATATTTCGCGGGGCGGTTACGAGGCGACCAAGAAGGTCCTGACGACCATGACCCCGCAGGAAACGATCGAGGTGATCAAGGCCTCAGGTCTTCGCGGCAGGGGCGGAGCGGGCTTCCCGACCGGCACAAAGTGGGACATGGGGATCAAGGCCCCGGGTCCGGTCAAGTATCTCATTTGTAATGCAGACGAAGGAGATCCTGGAGCGTTCATGGACCGCTCGGTCGTCGAAGGAAACCCGCATGCGGTCATCGAGGGCATGCTCATCGGCGCCTATGCCATCGGCGCGCCGTATGGTTACGTCTACATCAGGGCCGAGTACCCGCTTGCCGTGGAGCGGCTTCACCTTGCGATCAAGCAGGCGAAGGAGCGCGGACTCCTCGGCAAGAACATTCTCGGCAAAGGGCTGGATTTCACGATCAAGGTAAAACTCGGCGCCGGCGCTTTCGTCTGCGGCGAAGAGACGGCGCTCATCGCTTCCATTGAAGGAAAGCGCGGCCAGCCCCGGGCCAAACCGCCGTTCCCGGTCCAAAAGGGGCTGTGGGGGAAGCCGACGATCATTAACAACGTCGAGACGCTCGCGAATGTGCCCTACATCATCCGGAAGGGCGCTTCATGGTATGCCGGAATGGGGACCGAGAAAAGCAAGGGCACCAAGGTCTTTGCGCTTACCGGCAAGATACTGAACTCCGGACTGATCGAAGTCCCGATGGGCATCCCGCTCAAAGAAGTGATCTATGATATCGGCGGGGGCATCGAAGGGGGCAAAAAGCTCAAGGCCGTTCAGACGGGCGGGCCCTCCGGCGGCTGTATTCCATCGAACATGATGGATACCACGCTCGATTATGAATCACTCGGAAAAGTCGGTTCCATTATGGGCTCAGGCGGCATGGTCGTGCTGGACGAGACCGACTGCATGGTGAATGTCGCCAAGTACTTTCTCGAGTTTACCAAATCCGAGTCGTGTGGCAAATGCATACCCTGCCGGATCGGGACCAAACGGCTTCTTGAAATTTTGACGCGGATCACCGAAGGCAAGGGCCGGGAAGGCGACATCGAGCTCCTCGAGACCTTGAGCAGCGATGTGAAGACCTCGTCGCTCTGCGGCCTCGGCCAGAGCGCGCCGAATCCGGTCCTCTCCACGATCAGGTACTACCGTGATGAATACGAGGCCCACATCTACGAAAAGCGCTGCCCAGCCGGCGTATGCAAAGACCTTCTGTCCTACAGCATCCTGGAAGAATTTTGCAAAGGATGCACAGCCTGCACACGAGTCTGTCCCGCGGGTGCCATCATCGGCGAGAAGAAAAAGCCGCACAAGATCATCCAGGACATCTGCATCAAGTGCGGCGCCTGCTTCGAGACCTGCAAGTTCAAGGCGATAAAAAAAGGGTAAGCTATGGCAAATCTTTCCATCAATGGCAGGAAAATTACCGTCCCCAACAATAGCACCATTCTTGACGCCGCGCGGCGGAATGATATCTATATTCCGACGCTCTGCGACGACCCGAGGCTCGAGCCTTACGGCGGATGCAGGCTCTGCCTCATCCAGGTGAAGGGCATGCCCAGGCCGGTGACCGCGTGCACCACGCCGGTGACCGAGGGCATGGAAGTCGAGACCACGAACGAACAGATCGAACGCCAGCGCCGTACCATCGTCGAGCTGCTCCTGTCCGACCATCCCAACGACTGCATGGTTTGTGAACGGGCCGGCGACTGCACGCTCCAGGAACTGGCCTATTTCTATGAGATCCGGTCGAACCGGTTCGCCGGAGAGCGCCGCCAGTATACGAAAAAGGACCTGAACCCCTTCATCGAACGGGACATGGAGAAGTGCATTCTCTGTGGCAAGTGCGTGCGGGTGTGCGACGAGATCCAGGGTCTCGGCGCGATCGACATTGCGGGGAGGGGATTCACCGCCAAGGTAACACCGCCCTTTGAAAAAGACCTGGACTGCGAATTCTGCGGCCAGTGCGTCAGCATTTGCCCCACGGGCGCGCTCATGAGCAAGCAGTCTCTCGGCAAGGGCAGGCAGAAGGACGTGAAGGAAGTCGATACTATCTGCGGCTACTGCGGGTGCGGGTGTAACCTCACACTGCATGTGAGCAGGAACGAGGTGGTCCGCGTCACTTCGCGGCCGGACACGATCAACGAGGGATGGCTCTGCGTCAAGGGACGGTTCGGATACAGCTTTATCAACAGCCCGGACCGGCTCACCACGCCGCTCATCAAGAAGAACGGCCTGTTCGTCGAAGCGTCCTGGGACGAGGCCTTCGCTCTCATTGCCGAACGTTTAAGCGCCATCAAAGAGAAACACGGTCCCGACGCCATCGGCGGCCTCTCTTCGGCCCGGTGCACGAACGAGGAGAACTACCTTTTCCAGAAATTCATCCGCGCAGGCATCGGCACGAACAATGTCGACCACTGCGCGCGCTACTGACACAGCTCGACTGTGGCCGGTCTGGCCACCGTATTCGGCTCCGGGGCAATGACAAACTCGATGCAGGAGATCGAGAACAATGACGTGCTGTTCGTCATCGGCTCGAACACCAAGGAGAACCACCCTATCGTCGCGCTTCGGATGATCAAGGCAAAGCGCAAGGGCGCGAAGATCATCATCGCCGACCCGCGACGGGTCCCGATGGTCCGGTTCGCGGACATCTGGATGCAGCACAAGCCCGGCACGGATGTGGCGCTTTTGAACGGGATGATGCACGTGCTCCTGAAGGAAGGCCTGATCAAGAAGGACTTCATCGCTTCCATGACCGAAGGGTTCGATGACGCGTTCAGGAAAAATATCGAGGAGTTCACGCCCGAGGCCGCTTCGAAGATCACGGGCGTGCCCGCGGACACGATCGTCAAGGCCGCGCGCATGTATGGAAGCTCGGACCGCGCCGGCATCTACTATACGATGGGGATCACTCAGCACGCCCACGGCACGGAAAACGTGTTCTCCATCGCCAATCTCGCGCTCATGACCGGGAACCTCGGCAAGGAGAGCGCGGGTGTCAACCCGCTCCGCGGCCAGAACAATGTTCAGGGCGCCACGGACATGGGATGCATCCCGAACATGTATCCCGGATATCAGCGCGTGAACATTCCGGCGATCCGGGAGAAGTTCGAGGCCCTGTGGAAGACAAAGCTCTCCGACAAGGAGGGGCTCACTGCCACGGATATGCTTCCGGCCGCGGAAAAAGGCATTGTCAAGGCCCTGTACATCATGGGAGAAAACCCCGTCATCAGTGATCCCGATGTTGCCCATACCACCAAGGCGCTTAAGGCGGTCGATTTTCTCGTCGTGCAGGACATCTTCATGACCGAGACGGCCGCGCTCGCGCATGTTGTGCTGCCCGCCTCATCGTTCGCCGAGAAGGTCGGGACGTTCACGAACACCGAGCGGCGTGTGCAGCGCGTGAGAAGGGCGGTCAGCTCCCCCGGGAATGCGATGAAGGACTCGCTTATCATCATGGAACTCTCGAAGCGGATGGGCTACGAGATGTCTTATCCGCATACGGTCGAGATCTTCCGCGAGATCGGCCAGGCCTGGCCAGCAATGGCGGGGATGAGCTATGCCAGGCTCGAGGACGGCGGTCTCCAGTGGCCCTGCCCCACGCCGGACCATCCGGGGACGCAGTTCCTGTTCAAGGGCGGGTTCCCGCGCGGCAAGGGCAGGCTCACGCTCGTGAAATACAAACAGTCGGTGGAGCTTACCGACAAGGACTATCCGTTCATCCTGACCACGGGGCGGCAGTTGTTCCAGTACCACACCGGCGGCATGACGCGCCGCGTAGCGCCGATCAATACGGTCTCGCCCGAGTCCTACGTCGAGATCAACCCCGATGACGCCCGGTCGCTTTCCATCGAGGGCGGATCGAAAGTGAAGGTGAGCTCGCGCAGGGGCTCCATCACCGTAAAGGCGCTGGTTTCGAAGAGGCCGGCAAAAGGCGTGGTGTTCATACCCTTCCATTTCAAGGAAGCGGCGGCCAACGTGCTTACGAGCAGCAGCTCGCTTGACCCCATAGCCAAGATCCCGTCGTTCAAGGTCTCGGCGGTGAGGATCGAAAAGGCGTAATCCTTAAACAACGGTTAACCACAGAGAACACTGAGCGAGTTTCTAGTCATTACACTTTGGTCAGCTTACTCTGTGACCTCTGTGGTTAGAAGGTTTAAAGATTTTCCAACGAGGAGGAAACAATGGCCGACAAATCGGAACTCAAGAAACAGATACTCTTCAGCGATCTGACCGATGCCGAGCTCGGCATGATGGCGCAGAAAATCGTGGTAGAGAACCACGCAAAAGGGAAGTCCATCTTCAAAGCAGGCGAACCCACGAAAGGCATTTACCTGGTGAAGAGCGGAAGGGTGGAGATCTCGATGACCACCGCCGACGGCTGGAAGCAGACCCTCGCCATCCTCATGGAAAACCATATCTTCGGCGAGCTTGCCGTTATCGAAGACAAGCAGACCCACGGCGCGGACGCCACGGCCATCGAGACCACGGAAGTCTACCGCATTAAAACCGATGACTTCAAAGCACTCGAAAAAAGCGATACGAACATGATGTACAAGATCATGAAGACCATGGCCCGCATCGCGAGCAGGAACGTGCACTCCATGAACGAGAAGCTCATGAAGCTCCTGATCAGCTACTAACGACCGGCCCGGTCGATTCAAAAATTTTAAATATGGAATTTTGAATATTAAATTTACTACAACGGAGGTTAAGAATGGCACTGGATCCTACGAAGCACGCGGACTGGGAGATCGCGGAAGACTCTGAGAAGCGCATGAGGCCTATCACCGAGATCGCGAAAAAGATGGGGCTCAACGATGACGAGCTGCTCCTGCACGGCCATCACATCGCGAAAATTGATTTCAAGAAAGTGCTCAAGCGCTTTGAAGGAAAGCCGGACGGCAAGTACATCGACGTCACGGCCATCACGCCCACGCCGCTCGGCGAAGGCAAGTCCACCTCGACCATCGGGCTCACCCAGGGCCTCGGCAAGCGCGGCAAGAACGTGATCGCCGCGATCCGCCAGCCTTCGGGCGGCCCTACCATGAACATCAAGGGCTCGGCCGCCGGCGGCGGCCTGTCTCAGGTCATCCCGCTCACGCCGTTCTCGCTCGGCCTCACCGGCGACATCAACGCCATCATGAATGCGCACAACCTGGCGATGGTGGCCCTGACCTCCCGGATGCAGCACGAGTTCAATTACAACGATGAGCAGCTGGCGAAGAGAAAATTAAAGCGGCTGAATATCGATCCGCACAACGTGGAAATGAAGTGGATCATGGATTTTTGCGCCCAGTCGCTCCGCGAGATCACGATCGGCATGGGCGGCAAGTCGAACGGCTTCATGATGAAGTCCGGGTTCGCCATTGCTGTGTCTTCCGAAGTCATGGCCATCCTGGCCGTTGCCAAGGACCTTAGGGACATGCGCGAGCGCATGGGCAGGATCGTCGTGGCTTACAGCAAGGACGGCACGCCGGTCACCACCGCGGACCTGGGGGTTGACGGAGCCATGACCGCCTGGATGGTCGAGGCCCTCAATCCGAACCTGCTCCAGACCATCGAAGGCCAGCCTGTGTTTGTGCACGCCGGACCTTTCGCCAATATCGCTATCGGCCAGTCCTCCATCATCGCAGACCGCGTGGGACTCAAGCTCGGCGATTATCTGGTGACCGAGTCGGGCTTTGCCGCGGACATCGGCTTCGAGAAATTCTGGAACCTCAAGTGCCGCATGTCCGGCCTCAAGCCGCACGCAGCCGTGGTCGTTGCCACGATCCGTGCGCTCAAGTGCCACGGCGGCGCGCCGATCCCGGTGCCGGGCAAGCCCATGCCTGCCGAGTACAAGGGCGAGAACGTCGGCTGGGTCGAGAAGGGCTGCGATAACCTTATCCATCACATCAAAACCGTGAAAAAGGCCGGCATCAACCCCGTGGTCTGCATCAATGCCTTCTACACAGACACGGATAATGAGATCAAGGCTGTTCGGAGGCTCGCCGAGGCAGCGGGCGCGCGCGTGGCTCTGTCCCGTCACTGGGAAAAGGGCGGAGATGGAGCCCTGGAATTCGCAGATGCCGTGATCGACGCCTGCAACGAGAAAAATGACTTCAAGTTCCTCTACGAGCTCAGCACCCCGCTCCGTCAGCGCATCGACCTGATCGCGAAAGAGGTTTACGGCGCAGACGGTGTCGATTACACGCCCGAGGCGGAAGCCAAGGCCAAGAAGATGGAGGCGGACCCCGATCTCGCCAAGATGGGCGTCTGCATGGTGAAGACCCACCTCTCGCTTACGGACAACCCGACCATCAAGGGCGTTCCCAAGGGCTGGAGGCTCCGCATTCGCGATATTCTGACCTATAAGGGCGCGGGCTTCGTGGTGCCGGTCGCGGGCACGATCACCCTTATGCCAGGCACCTCGTCCGACCCGGCATATCGTCGTGTCGACGTGGATGTTGAGACCGGGAAGGTCAAGGGCGTGTTCTAAAAACAATTCAAGAGATCCGAAATTCAAAAGCCCGTTCCGGCATGTCCGGTACGGGCTTTTTTGCGATAAGATTATTAGGGGGATAGTCCGCGCTCAACAATATCGCAAAATGAACACCTCAGATAGAAATAAGTGACACCTATCGTTATCCCACATTCGTTTTTCCCTCTTCAACGGACGGACTCCATCGCCGCCAGATGGTCTGTACAGGTCTTCAGCAGCATTTTATCCTTCTCCGCCACGTCCATGAATTCCACCCCTATTTCATAGTACGTGTGCCCACCCTCTTCCTTCTTCTGGCATGTAACGACCCTTCCGATGATATTGACCCGGTTGTCGTCGTGCAAGGACAATCCCATGGGGAGGCGGCTCTCTATTTCCAGGGGATGATCGGTTTGAATGAGCATGCCGCTGAGACTGATTGTCCTCACCTTGAACTGTGCCGGATAGCTCAGTATATTCTCGCCAGGTATGGTTATTTGGAACCTGACGTTGAGCCTTCGTTCGGCCGCCACCGCGTTCATCTTTTTCTTCTGGTCAATTCCATAAAGAAACATGGCGAGTTTATCCATCTGGCCGCCGTTGAACATCATTCCTGCAGCGTATACATCAGTACTGTTCCCGTTCGCTTTTCCTTCAATTCCGCAAACCTCAGAACGCACGATTACGCCCTTCACATCGAATTCTTTCCCCCGGTCTCCCAGCCTGATCAGATACTCCTTGCCGAGCTCCAGTTTCTTGTCCACCTTAAGGGAAACCCCGCTGAGACTGATGTCAATAATTTCCACCTTGTCGGCAAGGCTCATCTTGCCGTTTATTTCCAAAGAATCCAGCCTGTATCTCTTGTGTCGTCTCTGGTTCTGCATGATATGGCCCCTCATTTGTTCGTTTTGTCAATTCTGTGTGCAGTATGCATGCTTCAATACGGTGCAACAATTGCCGTGTTCAGGGAAAAAAGGATATCGGATAGTTTAATAAAAACATAACAGAATTCGCCGATCAGTTAAGGATAAAAGGACGGCAACTCAAACAAGGTCGCTTTGCGGCGAAAGGCCCTGTACCAGTTTGCAAAGTTCCGGATATTCATCCTTGGCAGCAACGGTCTCTTCTTTCAGCAGCCGCAGCGCTTCCGGGACATGCTTAAGAAAATATTTTTTCCCCTTTGCAACGGAGAGGAAGCCGTATGCGCCGAGCGCCTGCATGTGGCGCTGGAGGCGGCAGGGAAGGAGGCTTTTCTTGAATAAGGCTTCATTAAATCCCGCTGATTGCTGTTTCATCTCTCTGGCGTAGTAATCGAGCAATCCTTCCCGCACGCCGTCATTGAGCCGGTGGTACGGGTCCCAGAGAATCGAGGCGACGTCATACGCAGGCGGGGCCATGCGCGCGCCCTGGAAGTCGATGACCCGCGGGAGGCTGTTGGCCAGGACCATGATGTTCTGGCTTTGGAAATCACGGTGAATGACGCTCTTGGGAAGGCCGTCCACGTTCTGCGCCAGACGATGGAACTCCTCGTCCAGTGCTTTTCTGTTCCGGACGTCCATTCCCCTAAGGCCGATCACGAACCGTTCGAGGAAATAGCCGGTCTCCCATCGCAAGTGATCATAATCGAAGACCCTCGCCCGGAGCAAAGGACATTCGCGGATATGGTCCGCGACGCTCGTATGGAGCTTGACCAGAATGTCGAGTACGCTGCAATAGACTTCCTCGATGTGGCCGTGGTCATGGGGCAGTTTCATATACGAGTAGAGGCTCGTGTCCCCAAGGTCTTCGAAGAGCGCGCGTTTTGTCCTGTCTTCGGCAGCGATGAGGCCGGGCACGGGCACGGCGTGGGCCGCGAAGAACCGGGTGTACACCAGATGCCGTTCATAATCGGGGTCATCGGATCTGCACTCCATCAGCACTGCTGTCTTGCCGTCATTCCACACGCGGAAGTAGCGGCGGTCCGAGCCTCCGAGGCCGATGAGAATGGCATCGGACCAAAGGGGCGAGTTCGGAGTTCCCCCGATAGCATCATTCGAGGGCAGGCTCCGTTCGGGGTTCGGAGTTGCGAGCGCACTTTTCCTCGTGGTGTAAATTCCGAAGTACGCTGCAAAGAACGGGTCTGCAAGCGAGACACGCTTCTTTTCCGCGGCATGGAGCGAGGGCTGCATGTCCGATTCCGTAAGGGCGACGGCGTAGTCAGGCCCGAGGACCTGGTTCTCGTGGCTCCCTGAAACGAGGGCGCCGGGCATCACGATACAGTTCCTGATGCGCGCTCCCTCTTGCACCTCGCTCTCCGACTCCAGGACCGCATAGCCGTCGAGCTCGATGCGGCTGCACCGGGCTTTTGGGGAGAGCCAGACCGTTTCCCCGCTCTCTCTCAGGGCATCGAGGACCGCGCGCGCGTAGGTCGCGGGCGTACCCACGTCATTCCAGGATGATCCGGTAAAGTCCATGGCGCGGACCCTGTGCCCGGCCTTGGACGCGGCGATCCATGCTATGGTGGCATGAGAAACGCCCGGGGGAAGGAACGTGAGTATCTCCGGCGAATAAACGGCAATGCCCGTGTAAGCCACTTTGTCGGCCGTGGTCGACTGATCGGGCTTCGAGGCGCCGGGGTTTTCCACATCCAGCACCTGGCTGTTTTTGTCGACGACCACGTTGCTCAAGTGAGGAAGCCGGTGGCAAACGAGGGTGGCTATGTTTCCGGAGGAAAGATGCTCTTCGATCAAGTGGGAGAAGTCGATATCCAGGAGAATGTCGGAGTTATGGACGATAAAGGGGCCGGAGGACAAAAACGATCCGGCGTTCTTGAGCGCGCCGCCCGTGCCGAGGATGGGGTCTTCGGGAAAGAACCGAATGCGGTCGGCGTAGTTCGAGTTTGCGGCCCAGTCTCGCAGCATTCCGGCTTTGTAGTGCAGGTTGATGCCGATTGTTCCTGAACAGACGGCGGTAAGCCGTTCGAGAATGATCTCGATCAAAGGCCTGCCGAGAACAGGCAGGAGAGGCTTGGGCAGGTGGTTCGTGACGGGCCTCAAGCGTTCGCCGAAACCGGCTGCGGGGAGGAAAATATTGAGAGGGAATGGCTTCATAATATCGACACAGAGAACACAGAGGTCACAAAGAAGTCAAAAACTGAGATTTAAACTGCTTATAATTTTGAGACGAATAGAGGATCATAACGGATAAATATGATTTTAAATCCCGTTAATCTTGTCCAACACTAATCACTTATAGATCAAATATTTTTTCCTGATCTTCTCGAACGCCCGCGTTTCTTCCTTCCACCATTTCTCCATCTCGTTAAGGTCCCTCCATGCCTCGATGTCCTTTCGCAGGCGGTCGGTGCCGGCCAGGATGTCGATCGGGAGCTTGACCTCTTCGTACTCGTAAGGCGGCTGCTTCCATGCGAAATCGCGCGGATACGTGTTGTGAATGGATTTCAGGATGGCAACGCCGGTCTTGAAGGGCCTGAATTTTTCCCGGTCCGTTACGTGGATCTGAGCTCCTCCGCAGAGCTTGCCCGCATGCTTCTGGAACGTGGGCTGGAATGAAAGCGGACGGAATACGACGCCGGGGAGCTTGAAATCTCTCAGCACCTTTACAAGGGTCTCGGCATGAATAAAGGGCGCGCCGAAAATCTCGAACGGCCTTGTTGTTCCCCTGCCTTCTGAGATATTGGTGCCTTCGAGCAGGCACATTCCGGGATACACGAGCGCGGTATCGAGGGACGGCATGTTCGGCGACGGAATTATCCACGGAAGGCCGGCCTGGTCAAACCATAATGTTCGCTTCCAGCCCTGCATGGCGATCACGCGGTAGTCGAGATCGGGGTAAAACGCGGCGCATAAATAGCGGCCTATCTCGCCGATGGTCATGCCATGGCGCACAGGCAAGGGCCGCAAGCCGACGAAGGAGGCAAACTCGGGCCTGAGCACCGGTCCCTCGGTAATATGGCCGCCAATCGGGTTCGGCCGGTCGAGCACGATGACGGTTTTACCGGTCTCCTGACAGGCGTGCATGCAGAGGTCCAGCGTCCAGATGAACGTGTAATACCTGCTCCCGACGTCCTGCAGGTCCAGTACAAGGACATCGCAGTGATCGAGCATGGAGTGCGACGGTTTGCGCTGCTTGCCGTAAAGGCTGAACACGGGAAGCCCGGAGGCCGGGTCGTGAAAGCCTTCCCACTCGACCATGTTATCCTGCGTCTGGCCATAGATCCCGTGCTGGGGGCCGAACATGGCCGTGAGTTTGCACTTCTTCGACCAGCGGAAGACATCGATGGCGTGTTCGAAGGTACGGGCCATCGATGCCGGGTGGGCGACGAGACCGACGCGGCTGCCGTTGAGGTCCTTCGGCCAGTGTTTTTCAACCAGGTCGAGGCCGGTCAAGGTACCTTTTTTCTTTATCGGCATGCCAGATTATAGTTTGTCTCTTTCGGAATGGCAACAAGAAAGTTGCAACGGGCGCGCGTTCAGCATTGAAAAAACGTTCTCTCTCGTTTATACTATGCACATGAATTACAAGGTCGTCGAAACGAGCACGGTAACGGACGAAGAGATCGAGAAGATCCTGAATGAATGGACGGCGAAGGAGTATGTCTTTGAAAGCATCCAGTTCGTCACAGCGGTCTCTTCCAAAAGGCCGACCATGGCGTTTCTCTTTTTTACGAAGAAAGCTTAGGGGCTTTGCATGCAGGTTCTTATTATAAAAAACGTTTTTACCGAGGGCCCGGGCACGATCGCCGATTATCTCCATGCCGAAAAAATACCCTTTACCTTGTGCGATCTGAGCACCGGCGATGCCGTGCCCGATTTGAGTCCCTTCACCCACCTCGTGATCATGGGCGGACCCATGGCGGTGTATGAGATGGACCGGTATCCCTATCTCAAGAACGAAGTGCAGTTGATCAGCGCGGCGATCAAGGCGAACAAGCACGTCCTGGGAGTCTGCCTGGGGGCGCAGATGGTAGCGCATGCGCTCGGGGCCCGGGTCTATGCCGGGGAGCGGAAAGAAATAGGGTGGTACGAGGTCGCCATCACTCCGGAAGGGATGAAAGACCCGCTCATGTCTTCGCTCGCGCTGGACGGGAAGAGCCTGGCGCAGGTGTTTCAATGGCACGGGGACACCTTCGATCTGCCGTCGGGCGCGGAGAGACTCGCATCGTCAAACCTCTATCCGAACCAGGCATTCCGGTACT
>Ga0316620_10000380_pt1 | contig 17752 bp, 16 predicted proteins | sample OWC_Aug_M1_C1_D5_FD_207651 | JGI IMG/M metagenome (GOLD analysis project Ga0316620, IMG submission 207651) | Wetland soil microbial communities from Old Woman Creek delta, Ohio, United States - OWC_Aug_M1_C1_D5_B | ecosystem: Environmental > Terrestrial > Soil > Wetlands | place: USA: Ohio... | reverse complement strand
TCGGCCTGGCGGAACTCGGCATGGAGGGCCTCGGGAATGGTCTGGGACAGGGTCTCCTCGTGGACCGCCTCGGCCTTCTCGATGGCCCGCCGTGCGGCCACATCGGGCGGAGGGTTGAGGCGCTTGTACGTCACCCAGACCAGAGCCGCGGCGATCAGCGCGAGAATGGCCGTGGCCACGATGCGGCGCACGGTGACGATCCGGATCAGGACCCAGTCAAGCTCGATCTTGCGTGCCACGCTCCTCAACGCTCCGCACGCCACGGTACCACGGACCCGACCGTATTTGCACCTGCAACCGCCGGGCGAGGTTGCAGAGCCCTGACCGCTCCGATACACTTCCCAGTCTTGACGTTGGTTCTGCGGGGGGACGTTCATGGCGCTGAAGTGGCTGAGAGATCAATTCAAGCATCTGAAGATCATCCTGTGGGCAGTCGTGGGGATATTCGTCCTCCTGGTCTTCGTCGACTGGGGCGCGGGTCGTGGCGGTGGTACCAGCGGCAGGGGTGACTGGGCCATTCAGGTCGGAGACCGCGTGGTGAGCGAAGCTGAGTACGTCCGCGAGGTCAAGCGCGTCAACGACGACTTTCAGAGCCGGCTCGGCGACCAGTGGGACACCTTTCGCGAGAGCTTCCACCTCGGGGGCTACGCCGCCCAGCAATTGATCCAGCGGCAGCTCATGCTGCTGGAGGCCGAACGCCTGGGTTTAGTCGTCTCTGATGAGGAGATCCAGGAGGAGATCCAGGGCTACCCGGTCTTCCAGCGCGAGGGTGGCGGCTTTGTCGGCAAGGATCTCTACCAGCGAATCCTGCGCGCCAATCGCATGACGGCTCAGCAGTTCGAACAGGGGCTGAGGGACGACCTCCTGGTGCGCAAGCTGACCGGGCTCATGCACGATGGCGTCCTCGTCAGCGATGGCGAGGTCGAAGAGCGATTCCGTCGCGACCGCGAGCGCTGTGACCTCAGGGCCATCCACCTCGCAGTGGAGGGCTTTCTCGACGGGGTTGCGGTGACCGAGGACGAGGCCCGCCAGCGCTACGATGCGGCGCCCGACGCCTACGTCCGCCCCGAGCAGCGTGTGCTGCGCTACCTGGTGGTCGAGACGACCCGGCTGGAGAGGCTCCTGCCGGTCGAGGACGGCGAGCTGGCGGCCTATCTTGCGGGACATCAGGCCGAGTTCACCAAGCCCGAGGAGATGAACGCCCGCCATATCCTGATCCGGCTTGAGGGCGGAGCCAGCGGCGCCGTTCGCGCCGAGGCCCAGCTCAAGGCGGAGGAGGTCGCGAAGAGCGCTCGCTCGGGGGAGGACTTCACCGCCCTTGCCGCCAAGTACTCGGAGGATCCGGCGAGCAAGGACCGCGGCGGCGACCTCGGGTGGTTCAGCCGCGGCCGCATGGTCGCGGAGTTCGAGCAGGCCGTGTTTTCGGCCTCACCGGGCGACATCGTGGGCCCGGTCGAGAGCCAGTACGGCTTCCACATCATCAAGATCGAGGGCCGGCGCGATGCGCGGTCCCAGACGCTCGAGGAGGTCCGTGACCAGGTCCGCTCGCAGGTTCTTCATGGGCGGGCGGCGGCGGAGGCCGAGGCCCGCGCCGCGGCCTTGGCCGAACGACTCGGGTCCCAGCCCCCGGCGACCAACGAAGAGTGGCAGCGGATCGCCGATGAGGACGAGGCGGTTGTGTTCAACGTCAGCCCACCGTTTCCCCGCCAGGAGACAATCCCCGGTCTCGGTCAGGATCCCGAGCTCTCCGAGCTCGTCTTCGGCGCCACCCAGGGCGCCCTGGGCGGCCCGCGCGCAATTCCTCGCGGGTGGGTTGTCTGGCAGGTGAGCGAGGTCCGGCCCGCAGGCGTGCCGCCGTTTGAGGAGGTCCGGGCCGAGGTCGAGCAGGAGGTGCGGCGGACCAAGGCCACCGCAGTCGCGGCGACACGTGCCAGGATCCTCGCCCAACGCTGGCGGAGCGGGGAGGACCCCGTGCAGCTGGCCGCCGAGGTCGGCAGCGAGCTGACCGAGGCCAAGGACTTCAAGCGCGGCGGCAGAATCAAGGGTGTCAGTGCCGGCCGCATGCTGGAGGAGGCCGTCTTTGCGGCGCGCGTGGGCGACGTGGTCGGACCGGTGGAAGTCAGCGATGGTGGAGTGGTGGTCGCCGTCGTCGACGACGTGGTGTTGGCCGATGCCAGCGCGCTGGAGGCGGAGCGCGAGAGCGTGCGCGGGCAGCTGCAGGGCGAGCGCGCCAATCAGCTGCTGAGCTCGATTCTCGCCGATCGCCTGCGCACCGTCCAGGTGCTCAAGAATGACCAGCTGATCGAGAAGTTCGGTCCTCGTACTGCAGGCTAGGCGGTCCCGAGATGATCGGGCGCCTCGAAGGTCGGGTCCATCAGGTCAAACCCGGAGAGGTCATCGTCGACGTCGGCGGCGTCGGCTACCGCGTCATGACCACGCTCCGCATCTTCCACGAGCTGGCCCGGGCAGAGCGCGTGGTGCTGTGGATCCATACCAACGTGCGGTCCGATGCGATCGTCCTCTACGGCTTTGTCGACCACGCCGAGCTGGAGGCGTTCGAACGGCTCATCGCGGTCGCCGGGGTGGGTCCGCGGACCGCGCTCGCCGTGCTCTCGGCACTGACTCCGGGCGAGCTCGCCGAGGCCGTTGACCAGGGCGACATCGCACTCCTGCAGAGGACGCCCGGGGTCGGCCGCAAGACCGCCGAACGGATCCAGCTCGAGCTCAAGGGCAAGATCCAGGCGCTGGCGGTGGGGCGCACGGATCGCCGTGGCGACGGTGTGTCCGCCCTCGTCAACCTCGGCTATCCACAGCGGGAAGCTCGCCAGGCTGTGGACGGCGTGCTCGCCGACGCGCCTGGCGCCACGCTCGGCGACATCCTGCGCCTGGCCCTGCAGCGGCTGACGCGACGGTGACGGTGTCCTGCAAGCTGTCGGCTGCTGGCCGACAGCTGGTAGGATAGGCTCACCATGGATGACCTCCTATCCTCTGAGCCCAGTGTCGAGGACCGTCAGAGCGAGGAGTCTCTGCGCCCCCGTCGGCTGGACGAGTTCGTGGGCCAGGCGCGCCTGGTCGCCAACCTCGGCGTGTTCATCAGTGCGGCACGACACCGGGGAGAGGCCCTCGATCACGCCCTCTTTTCCGGTCCACCCGGGCTGGGCAAGACCACTCTCGCCCGCATCGTCGCCAGCGAGATGAGCGCGGAGATCCACGTCACCTCGGGGCCGGTGCTGGAGCGTCCAGGGGACCTCGCCGCGGCGCTCACCAACCTCGGCGAGGGCGACGTGCTTTTCATCGACGAGATCCACCGGCTCAACCCTGCGGTGGAGGAGATCCTGTACCCGGCCATGGAGGACTTCGAGCTGGACCTGGTGATCGGTCAGGGTCCGGCGGCGCGGACCGTGCGTCTCAACCTGCCGCGGTTCACGCTGATCGGAGCGACCACCCGCACCGGGCTGCTCACCGCACCACTCAGGGACCGCTTCGGCATCGTCCACAGCCTGGAGTTCTACCCATCTGAAGAGCTGACCCGGGTCGTGCGCCGGTCGGCCAGGATCCTGGGCATTGCAGTCAATGACGAAGCGTTGGTGGAGATCGCGCGCCGCGCGCGGGGGACGCCGCGCATTGCCAACCGCCTGCTGCGCAGGGTGCGCGACTTCGCCTACCACCTGGGCCAGGAAACGGTGACCCAGGAGGCGGCACGCTGGGGACTGGAGCAGATGGAGGTGGACGCCTACGGTCTCGACCACCTCGATCGCAAGCTGCTGACCACCATCATCCAGGTTTACGACGGCGGGCCGGTCGGCCTCAAGGCCCTGGCCGCGTCGCTGGGCGAGGATCGGGGGAGCTTGGAGGACATCAACGAGCCGTACCTGCTCCAGATCGGCTTCCTGCAGCGCACCCCGCGTGGGCGCATCGCCACGCCACTGGCCCACCGTCACCTCGGCTTTGACGTGCCTGGCTCGCCGGCACCTCTGTTCGAGGAGGGCCGCGACTCGCGACGGTGATCCGTGCCGGACGAGCGGGTACCGATCATCATGAATCCCACCGCCGGAGGCGGACGGCTGCGGCGCGCTCGCGCCGAAATCGAGGCTGCAGCGCGGACCTGTCACGTCGAGCTCGAGTGGTGGCCCACCGCCGGTCCCGGGCATGGCGAGGAGCTGGCCCGGACGGCGGCCCTGGAGGGCCGGCCGCTGGTGCTGGCGTATGGCGGGGACGGGACCTACAACGAGGTCGCGCGCGGGCTCCTCGGCACTACCACCGCGATGGGGGTGGTCCCCGGGGGCACCACCTCGGTGCTGGCGTACGAGCTCGAGGTACCACGGCCGGCCGCGCGCGCGATTCCGGCCCTGGCGCGCGGGTGCGATTGGGCGATGCGGGTCGGGCGGACCGACCGCGGCGGGCTGTTCCTGCTCATGCTCTCGGCCGGGCCAGACTCTCTCCTGCTCTCCTCGGTGCCGCCGTGGCTGAAGCGCCTGGGCGGTCGCTGCGGGATGGCGCTGCAGGCGGTCGTGGAGCTCGCCCGGCGGCGGCCGCTGCCTCGGCTGCTGGTGACCGCTGGCGGCTGTTCGCGTGAATGCGGGTGGGCGATCGTCGGCAAGTCGCGCTGCTACGGCGGCGCTCGGCACGGGACTCCAGCCGCCGATCCCTTCGCACCGGCTTTCGAGCTGGTGCTGCAGCGGGCGATCGGCCGTCGCCCGGGGGCCGGCTTCGCCCTCGGCCTGTTCCTCACCGGTCGCCACGTCGAGCGCCTGGATGTGGAGCGCTCGCAGGTAGACCGGGTTCGGCTCGAGGGTGCCGACCCTGGCCGCGCAGTTCCCTATCAGGTGGACGGCGACGTGGTCGACGCACTGCCGGTCGAGGCATGGGTGGATCCGCAGCCGCTGCTGGTACGGATGCCGGCCTCCACCTGAGGTCATCTCGAGAGCGAGGCGCTTTGGCGGGGTCGTGCCTGGCGGCCTGCGGGAAGGGTGCGCGAACGAGCTACTCCAGCCCCGCGAAGAGGTCGGTGGAGATGTAGCGTTCCGACGTGGACGGGGCCACGAACACCACCAGCTTGCCGGCCATGGTGTCGCGCGCCGCCACCTGGAGGGCGGCGTGGCAGGCGGCACCAGTGGAGATGCCGGCGAGGATTCCCTCCTCGCAGGCCAGGCGGCGGGCGGTGGCGAAGGCCTCCTGGTCGGCGACCTGAATCACCTCGTCCAAGAGGTTGGTGTCGAGGTTGTCCGGGATGAAGCCGGCGCCGATCCCCTGGATCTTGTGCGGACCAGGCGCGCCGCCGGAGATCAGTGGCGAGTCGGCGGGCTCCACGGCGACGATGCGCAGGCTCGGGCGGCGCGGCTTCCACACCCGGCCGACGCCGGTCAGGGTGCCTCCGGTCCCCACCCCGGCCACGAACACATCCATCGCGCCGTCGGTGTCCCGCCACAGCTCCTCGGCAGTAGTGCGCTCGTGCACGGCCGGGTTGGCCGGATTGGAGAACTGCTGCGGCATGACCGCGTCGGGGAGCTCGGCGACCAGCTCTTCGGCGCGCCGGGCGGCCCCTTTCATGCCCTCGGCGGCGGGAGTCAGGACCAGCTCGGCGCCGAGCAGGCGGAGAACCTTGCGGCGCTCGAGGGACATGGAGTCAGGCATGGTCAGGAGGCAGCGATAGCCGCGGGCGGCGGCGACCATGGCCAGGGCGATACCGGTGTTGCCCGAGGTCGGCTCGACAATGATGGACTTGCCGGGAGTGAGCCGACCGGCGCGCTCGAGAGCCTCGACCATCGCCACCCCGATGCGGTCCTTGACCGAGTGCGCGGGGTTGAAGAACTCGAGCTTGGCGGCGACCGTCGCCTGCAGCCCCCGGGTCATGCGGTTGAGGCGAACCAGGGGCGTGTTTCCGACCAGCTGTGTGACGTCTGCGGCGATGCGCACTGCCAGGTACCTCACCGTCCGTGATGTCGCTCGCGGACGAGGCTATTCCCGGGCGCCGGCCGCGGTCGCGCTCGGCCGGCGGCACGGGGCTCAGGACGCGGGCTCGACCACCACTTGCGCCTGAATGGCCGTGATCGCGACCGTGTTGACAATGTCCGGGACCGTGCAGCCGCGGCTGAGGTCGTTGACCGGCTTGCGCAGGCCCTGCAGGACGGGTCCGACCGCGATCGCCCCGGCCGAGCGTTGCACCGCCTTGTAGGTGTTGTTGCCGGTGTTGAGGTCGGGGAAGATGAACACCGTGGCCCTTCCCGCAACGCTCGAGGCCGGCAGCTTGGTCTTGGCCACCCCGGCGTCGACGGCGGCGTCGTACTGCAGCGGGCCGTCAATCGCCAGGTCGGGCCGCGCCGCCTGGGCGAGGCGGGTGGCCTCGCGCACCATGTCCACGTCGGCCCCGGAGCCCGACTCGCCAGTGGCGTAAGAGAGCATGGCCACCCGTGGTTCGATGCCGAAGGCGGCCGCAGTGTCGGCGCTGGTGGTGGCGATCTGGGCCAGCTGCTCGGCCGTGGGGTTGGGGTTGACGGCGCAGTCGCCGTAGACCAGAACGCGATCGGGGAGGCACATGAAGAAGACGCTCGACACGAGATCGGAGCCGGGCCTGGTCTTGATGAACTCGAACGCAGGGCGGATGGTGTGGGCAGTGGTGTTGATGGAACCCGAGACCATGCCGTCCGCCTCACCGTTGTAGACCATCATCGTTCCGAAGTAGGTGGGGTCGCGCATGGTGTCGGTGGCCTGCTCGAGAGTCACCCCCTTGTGCTTGCGCAGCTCGGCGTAGGTCTCGGCATAGCGGGTGAGGCGGTCGCAGGACGCGGGGTCGATGATCTCGATGCCGGAGAGATCGACCTTGAGCATGGCGGCGCGGCTGCGTACCAACTCCTCGCGTCCGAGCAGGATCAGGTGCACGACATCACGCCGGCGCAGGATGTCGGCGGCGTTGAGGATGCGCTCCTCCTCGCCCTCGGGCAGGACGATGCGCTTGCGGCCGGCGCGGGCCCGCTCGAGCAGACCGTGCAGGAAGAGCTTGGGCGTGAGCCGCTGCGAGCGGACGGCCGAGATGCCGGCGCGGATGATGTCGGTGTGCACGTGCTCGTCGAAGAGGATGCGCGCGGTCTCGATCTTGCGGTAGCTGGTGGGGGTGATGGTTGAGGCGACTTGGTTGACCTTGACCGAGGTCTCGAAGGTGCCGCTCTCGACCGCCAGCACCGGGAGCTGCACGCCGTGCAGGCCGCTGATGAGGCGCTCGATGGTCGGGCTCGGGCGGAGGCCGCTGGAGAGGATGAGGCCAGCGAGCTTGGGCAGTCGATTCGACATCTGCAGGCACAGCATGCCGAGCAGGACGTCAACGCGGTCGCCGGCCGCGATGACCAGCGCCCCGGGGTCGAGCCGCTCAAGAAGATTGGACAGCTGCATCGAGGCGATGCGGCAGGAGTGGACCAGGTTGTCGAGGTAGCGCTCTCCATAGAGCACGCTGGCGTCGAGCTTGCGCACAACCTCTTCCATGCGGGGGTGGGCCAGGATCTCCTCCTCGGGCAAGGCGCCGGCGAAGACGACTCCGGCCTCTGCAAACCGGGCCTCGAGGGAGGCGGTGATCCCGGCCGCCTGCTCGGCGTGAACCCTGTTGACGATCACCCCCATCAGGTCGCAACCGCGTTCGTCAAGTTGTTCCTTGGCGATGATGGCGGTGTGGAAGATCTCCTCTGCACCGCGACCCTGACCGCTGACCAGGAGCAGGACCGGAGCGGCGAGGTTGCGAGCGATGGCGGCGTTGACTTCGAACTCGATGGCGGTGGTCGAGCCCTTGTAGTCGGTCCCCTCGATGACCACGAACTGCTTGCCAGCCTCGTAGCGCTTGTACGCGGACAGGATCTGCTCGAGCAGGTCCTCGTAGCGGCCCGAGGACGACATCTCGATGGCCGTAGTCTCGTCGACTCCACCCATCGCTTGGGGGTCGTCTTTGAGGGCGAAGACCGAGCGAACGAGCTCCACTGCGGGGTCAGGCAGGGAGCGCGCAAGGTCGGGCTTGGGGATGGGGCGGAAGTAGCCTACGTCGTGGATCTCGCGCTCCAGGACGGACATGAGACCGAGGATGATTGCACTCTTGCCCGCTGCCGGGCCGGTTGTCATGAGGTACACATTCTTGGGCATGGCATTCCTCAACTGTGGCCGATTCCAACGTTGTTTCGGACCGGGCTCGCCCCCTCGCGCAGCCCGGCGGTGGCGGAGGAGGAGGATACCATGACTGGCAGCGGGTATCACGCCAGTGGAGCGGCTCCGGGTGCAGGCTTGCCGGCTGCGGGCAAGGCGAAGTCGGTGGTATACAATGACCGCGTTGAGGTCGCCATGAGAGTCCTCGTGATCGGCTCCGGCGCCCGCGAGCATGCCTTGGTCCACGCCCTCAGGCGCTCGCCGGGTGTGGGGGACATCTATGCCGTCCCGGGCAACGCGGGCATCGCTCAGGCTGCGGACCTGCTCCCGCTCAGTGGCGACGACCTTCCCGGCTTGGCCGAGGCTGCGTGCGATCTGCGCATCGACCTGACGGTGGTCGGCCCGGAGCTGCCGCTCGCGCTCGGCATTGGCGACGAGTTCGGCCGCCGGGGGTTACGCCTTTTTGGGCCCACACGGGCAGGCGCCGAGCTTGAGTCGAGCAAGATCTTCGCCAAGGAGTTTTGCCGACGCCACGGCATCCCTACCGCCGGGGCCGAAGTGGCGAGCTCCGAGGGCGAGGCGCGCAAGGCGGTCGAGCGCCTCGGTCTGCCGATCGTCCTCAAGGCCGACGGCCTGGCCGCGGGCAAGGGTGTGTTGGTTGTGCGCTGTGGAGAGGAGCTGGAGGAGGCGATCGAGACCTTCTTTACCGCCCGGCGTTTCGGCGAGGCCGGCGATCGAGTCTTGATCGAGGAGTACCTGGAGGGCGTCGAGCTCTCCTACATGGCCATCTCCGACGGCACCCAAGTGGTGCCCGTGGCCACCTCCCATGACTACAAGCGGGCGTTCGACGGCAACCAGGGACCCAACACCGGCGGCATGGGGGCGCACTCGCCAGCGCTGGTCGTGCCGCCCGGGACTAGCCGCCGAATCATCGACGACGTGGTCCGTCCGACCATCACCGGCATGGCCGCTGAGGGACGCGAGTACCGTGGTCTGCTCTACGTCGGCTTGATGCTCACCGCCGACGGGCCCAAGGTTCTCGAGTTCAACTGTCGCTTCGGGGACCCCGAAGCGCAGGCGGTCCTGCTCCGGCTCGACGATAACCTGGCGGGCGTGCTGCGCGCCGCTGCGGACGGACAGCTCGGGGCCACTTCACTGCGCTGGCGGCGGGAGGCAGTGGCGTGCGTGGTGCTGGCCGCCGAGGGCTATCCCGGCAACCCCAAGCGGGGTGACGAGATCACCGGCCTCGACGATGCCCTGGGCCTGTCCGGGGTAACCGTCTACCACGGCGGAAGTCGGCTTCAGGATGGCCACTTCGTGACCGCCGGCGGCCGCGTGCTGTCCGTCTGCGGCCGCGGTCCCTCGCTGGCCGACGCGGTGGCCACCGCCTACCGAGGAGTGGCGTGCATCCGTTTCAACGGCATGCGCCACCGTACCGACATCGGCGCTGACACCATCGACACGCTGAGGAGCTCAGGTGAGCAGGATTGACGTGGCCCTGCTGATGGGCTCGCCCAGCGACTGGAAGCACCTCGAGGCGGCAGTGCTCGTGCTCGACGAGCTCGGGCTCGGCTACCGCGTCCACGTGACATCGGCTCATCGCACGCCGCAGCGGACCCGCGAGCTGGTCAAAGATGCCGAGCGGGCGGGCTGCCGGGTATTCATCTGCGCGGCCGGAATGGCTGCCCACTTGGCCGGCGTGGTCGCCTCCGAAACCCTCCGTCCGGTGCTGGGCGTGCCCCTGCCGGGCGGAGTGCTGGACGGAGTGGATGCCCTCCTGTCCACGGTGCAGATGCCAGGAGGGGTTCCGGTCGCCACTTTTGCGGTCGGCTCTGCTGGTGCCCGCAACGCCGCTGTCTTTGCCGCCCAGATGATCGCCACCGGGCGCCCGGCCCTGGCGGAGCGACTGCAAGTGATGCGCCGGGCGGCCGAGGAGAAGGTCGAGGAGGGCGAGCGCGAGCTGCTCGAGTCGCTCGGCCGCAACCGGCTATGACCGGCGCCGACCAGCTCCCGTGCGTGCCGGACCAGGGCGCTGATGACAGCGGCCGCCCGGTGTGCTGCGGCAACCTCTGCCAGGTGAACATCGCTATCACCGATTGGGCGCGGGTGGTCATTGACCCGGAGCTGCCGGCAGTGCCTTGTCGCGTGGAGGGGCTCGAGGTGGCCCACGGCGGGAGCTGGGTGGTGGAGACAGCGGACGGAACCTTCCTCGGTCAGGTGACTGCGTTCGCGCCTCCCATCGTCAAGGCACCACGGGTGCCGGGAGGGCGGCTGGTCCGCCTCGCCACCGACCAAGACCGCCTTCGCGCCCACGATCTGCGGCGGCTCGAGCGTGACATCGAAGCCTACCTCAGGCTCCGCATCCGCGAGCTCAGCATCGAGCTTCGGCCGCTCAAGGTACGGCTGCCGCTCAGCGGTCGCAAGGCGATGGTCTACTTCACGGCTGAGACGAGGGTCGACTACCGCACCCTGCTCAAGGAGCTCGGCCGCCGCTTTCACCGGCGCATGGAGATGCGGCCGTTGGGGGTGCGGGACGGTGCCCGCTTGAGCGGTGGGCTCGGCCCGTGCGGTCGCAGCCTGTGCTGCACGACTTTCATGGACCGGTTTCACTCGGTCACGGTGCGCATGGCGAAGCGACAGAACCTAAGCCTCAATCCGACCAAGATCTCCGGGCTGTGCAGTCGGCTCATGTGCTGCCTCGCCCACGAGGTGGACCAGTACCCTACGGCGAGCAAGACGAAGGCCGCAGTAGTCCCCGATCCGTAGCTGCCGCTTCTCTGGACGCGGCTCCTTTCGGGCAGCGAGGGGCAGACACCTGGCTCGGGTTTTGCTACCATTCCACCACCAACTCGCCGTCTTCAGGTCGCGAGCCGCACCGTGAGAAGGCTGCCTGGGGGAGGACCGATGTCTGATCGCAAGCTGATCCGCCCGTCGATGACGGAGATGATGGACCGCATGCCGGCGCGTGCCAGCGGTCGCCGCAAGCAGGTTCCGGCGGAGCAGACCAACGCCGAGAACTATTACTACCTCAAGCAGATGCAGAACCGCACGGCGATGGTGGTGGTGCTCAACGACGGCACCGAGCTGTCCGGGTGGATCGAGTGGTACGACAAGACCTGCCTCAAGTTCAACCGCACCGACGCCCCCAACCTGCTGCTCTTCAAGCACTCCATCAAGTACATGTTCAAGGAGGAGGAGCTGCACCAGCGGCGGCGCCGTCGCCCTGCCCCGGACCGCGGATAGGTTCCCAGCCCGGGGCTGGCTGTCGTTTCACACAACGTCGTAGAGGTTGAGCCGGCTGCTGGGGGGGCTGGCGAGCGAGAGCCGAGTACCCCGGTGCCAGTTGTAGAAGTGTAGATAGACCGGGAGCAACTCGCCACGTTCTACTGAAGGGTTGAAGGGAAAGGCGTCGGCCCACTCCCCGAGTAAGGTCTGGATGAAACGACCAGCTTTGCCGTTGGATCGAGGCCTGTGGGACCTTGTCCGAGAGTGTCCCAAGCCGAGCTTGTGGCAGACAGCAGCAAAGGTCTTGGCGACGTGGTATGAGCCGTTGTCAGTGATGACCCTCAGTACTCGCACGCCGTGTCTGGCAAACCACGCCGACGCGCCCTCTTGAGGAAGGCGATCGCGGTCACGGCCCGTTCGTTGTCGAGGATCGCGACGCATGCGAGACGTGACGCATCGTCGATGGCCACGTGTATGAGCTCCCAGCCAACCCCTCGAGGTCGTATGCGTCTGTCACCGGCCACCCGATGCCCGGCTCGACCAATCCGTCCGAGCTTCTTGATGTTCAGATGCAGCAGCTCGCATGGTGTCTTCCTCTCGTAGCGCCTGATCGGTTCAGGTAGCGCGAAGTGCTTGGAACGCCCCAACCCTGCTCGCTTCAGCCAGCGCCCCACGGGTAAACGAGGGACCCCGGTGCGCACCGAGATCTCGCCTCCTGTCAGGCCGGCCTCGCGAAGGAGGATCAACTCCTCCACCACCTTCTTCGGGGTCCTGTGCGGTATGGACAGTGGGCAGGACGATCGATCCTCAAGGCCGCCAGCTCCCCCTTCTCTGGATCGCGCAAGCCAGCGATAGGCAGACCGTTCGCTCACACCAAGTGCCTGGGCGGCCTCCCTCACAGTCGACGCCTGCTCCAAAACGCGTTTCACCAGCAGCTCTCGACTCGCCGGCCAACCTCGGGTCTTCTGCTGCAGGTCCATCCACCCTCCTCCGGGCTGTGGTGTTCTCCGAGAACAGCATGCCGGAAGAGGCTCGGCTGGGCCACGCCTCTTACTGAACCACGTTGTGAGACGCTACAGCTAGCCGAACCGGTTGTTGGGGAAGAGCTGCTGGAAGAGCTCGAAGGGGGTGAAGAGCTTGGGGTGGCCGAAAGCCTCGCTGGCGTGGTTACGCATCAGGTGCAGGGCGCGATGCGCGATGTAGGCGAAGTTGTCGCGCACCTGCATGTTCCCGCGGGTGTGGTACATGCGGGTGAGGACCTCGAGCTGGCGGTCGAGGGTCGAGGTCGAGTTGATGCGCAGGATCTCGTCCTCCCAGCGCTTGGGACGCCGCGGTTCGGTCACGCGCGGCAGGCCCAGGACCGAGGTCTCGAGTTCATCGAGCTCCTCGAGCACCTTGTCCACCGGCCGCTCCTTGGGCCGAGTCGGTCGCTGAAGCAGGATCGGGCGCCGGTTGCAGTTGGCCTCGTGGATCGCCGGGTCCTCGACTACCCAGCCGAGGTTGGTCAGGCGCAGCCGGGATGAGACGAAGTTGTTGAGGTACTCGCCGAACGGGCGAATCGCTCTTTCGTACGACTCCTCGACGCCGCTGAACATGTTGAGCACGAAGTAGACGCCGAAGGAGTGGAGCACCTCGGCGATCACCTCCAGGTAGGGATTGCTGCCGAGCGAGGTCAGGAGATCGCTGAGGAAGGCGTCGAGGTTGGGTAGTCGTTCCTCATAGGCGTCCTCGACTTGGTCGAGGAGGTCATTGACTAGGCGGTGGCGGTGCTCGAAACCGTAGCGCTCGTAGAAAGGCGACCCCTCGGCGAAGATGAAACGCAGCTTCCTGAAGAGCAAGCTCTTGACGATGTCGCCGGCGGCGAGAATGGCGGCCGGGTGGTGGGGGGTGAAGACCAGGACCCCCGAGTTGGAGAGGGGAAGGAAGTCGATCACGTTGGCGTCCAGCCCGGCACGCAGGTCGAGGACGATGAAGCTGGCAGGCAAGGCGTTGATGGCGTGAACCAGCTTCCAACGTGAGGCGTCGGTCAGGTTGGTGATCTCGTCGATGGCGTGCTTGGGCGCGCCAATGAAGGCGAAGTTCGTGAACAGGTGGTCCGGGTCGAGCCTGGCGTCGAGGGTACTCAGGCAGTCCTGCAGCCGAGCCCCCCGCCGGAAGAAGTGATAGAGGTCGCGCTCAACCTTCACGTCCAGAGTGTTGCGAACCGACGACGTGCCCGTGTCGAGATCGATCAGGACGGTGGGCGCGACCCGCGACAGGGTGAGGGCGAAGTTGGTCGCAAAGGTCGTCTTGCCGACCCCACCCTTGCCCGACGACACGGTGATGATCCGCCGCATTCTCGTGACCGGATCCCCAATCTACAGCGGGTCGGTGCAACAGTCCACCGCCCCGCCCCCTCCAGGTGCGAGCGGGCTTCAGAGGTACTTGATCGTCTCGGCTGCGGTCGCCGCATCCGGCCCCTGTGGGTCGACCTCCAGGTAGCGCTGGAGGCTGGCCTTGGCGCCCGCCAGGTCGCCCGTACGCAGGAGCAGCATTCCATACTCGAAAAGGCACTTGGAAAAACTCGGATCCGAGGCCAGGCAGCGTTCGAGCAACGGCCGCGCGCCTTCGTCGTCCATCTTGTTGAGGAAGTCGGCGGCCTGGTTGAAGAGGGTCGCTGGGTCGTCAGGGTTGAGCTCCTGGTAGCGCGCGAGATAGGCCTGGTAGTCGGCCTCTTTGCCCAGCTTCTTGGTGGCGTTGGTGGCCACCGCCAGGCAACGCAGGTCCTCGTTGTCAAGCTCCAGGCAGCGGCGGGCATAGCCGAGGGCCTTCTCCGAGTCACCCAGGGTGAACGTGATCTCGCTCAGCCCGACATAGGCCGGGACCAGCTCGGGCTCGGCCGCGATTGCCTCCTCCAGCTTGGCTGCAGCCTCGGCCTTCTTGCCGGCCTGGAGCAGCTCCTGTCCTTCCTTGAGCTCCTTGTAGCCGGGCTGATCGAAGAGCTGGTCGCGCTGCTGCGCCTGCACCTCGGCGACGGTCTTGAGCTGGAAGGTGAACGCGTTGTCGGTCGATCCCGCCTGAACTTTGAACGGTTCCTGATAGTCGATGTACCCGGGGGCCTTGACCGTGAACTCGTAGTGGCGGGTGGCGTCGAGGATGAGGGCGACGAACGTGCCGTCCGATTTGACCGCGACCTGCTTCTCGAAGCCTTCGAGCTCGTCGGTCGTGATGACGACCACGGCGTTCGGCACCGGCTTGCCATCGGCACCGAGCACAGTGCCCCGAACCCGCGCTTGAGCCCCGGCAAAGACCGCGGCAGCGCCGATCGTCAGCAGCAGGGCGACCATGGAACAGACCAAACCCGGCTTGCGCATCTTCGTCCTCCCCAGCACGGCGGCGCAGCTCTCAGGATACTCCGTTCCCGGCGTCGTCTCAACACGCCTGACCGGGCGCTGGCAGCCTCCGCCGCGCCGTGCCTCTCCCCAGGAGACGCGGATTCTAGGCCGCACCCAGCGCATCCAATGACCAGGAGCCCAAGGGGCACGGTGCAGTGGCGGCGAGACGAGAAGGGGCGCCGAGGGGGCAGCAAGGCCGCTACCCGCACGCTCATCGCCCGGGCTACGGACTGCCCAGCATCGCCCTCATCACGTGGCGGGCGACGGTCGGGTTCTCGCGCAGCCGGCGCATTGAGTAGGGGTACCAATCCCTGCCGAACGGCACGTAGACCCTCATTCGGTAGCCGAGGTCGAGAATGATCCGGCGCAGCTCGGGATCCACGCCGAGCAGCATCTGAAACTCGTAGCGGTCGGGCCCCACTCGCAGGCGGTCGATCAGGGTCATGGCGGCCCACACCAGGTGGGGATCATGGGTGGCGATGCCCACGTGCGCCCCGCCGCTGAGCAGCTTCTCGGTGGCATAGATGAAGTTGGCCTGGACCGTGGCGAAGCCCTGCCAAGCGACCGACCGAGGCTCTCGGTAGATGCCTTTGCAGATGCGGACATTGGGCTGCAACGGGAGGAGGTCGGTGAGGTCGGCCACGGTGCGGAAGAGGTAGGCTTGGAGGACCACGCCCAGGTTGGAGTAGCGCTCGCGGACCCGGCGGTAGATGCGCAGGGTGGCGTCGGTGCAGGTGTGATCCTCCATGTCGATGCGGACAAAGCCACCCATCTCGCTGGCGCGAGCGACGATGCTCTCGATGTGCTCGGCACACATGGTTTCGTCGATCTTGAGCCCGAGCGCGGTTGGCTTGACCGAGATGTTGCGGTCGAGCCGCTCACGCTCGATGGTGTCGAGGAGGCCAAGGTACTCGCGCAGGCCGAGCTCGGCTCGGGCGACGTCTTGGACCTCCTCTCCGAGCACGTCGACCGTGGTCAGAGCCCCCTCCTGGTTGAGCTGACGCATGGTGTGGACTGCGTCGTCGATGGAGTCGCCGGCGACGTATCGCCGGGCGACGGCGCCGACGATGACCTTGGGCACCAGCGGAAGTCCGTGTCTGATGAGGGTGTCGAACACGCTCACACCTGCCTCCTGCTATCGGGCGCGCCAGCCAGTGCGGCGCAGAACACCGCGCCCGCACCCGCTTCGGCGAGGGTCTCGGCGGCTCGGCGCAAGGTCGTGCCGGTCGTCGTCACGTCGTCGACCAGCAGGACCCGGCGGCCGCGGACCGCTGGTCGCGGCGCGAAAACCCAGCGCGGCATCTGCAGACGCGCGGCGCGGCGCTGACCGGCCTGGCGGGCAAGCCCCCTCCGGCGCAGGAGGCGGGCGAAGTCGACCCCCAGCTCGTGGGCCACGGCCCGCGCCAGAAGCTCGGCCGCGGTCCAGCCGCGGGAGAGTCGATACAGGAGATGGGATGGGACAGCGGTCACCACGTCGATCTCGGCTGCCCACGGGTGAATCGCCACTCTCGAGGCAAGACGACGCCCGAGGGCTACGGCCAGCTCGTCGCGACCGCGGTGCTTGAGCGCGAGAACGGCGGTGCGCAGGACCCCGGCATACTCTCCCCAGACCACCGTGAAGCGTTGCGGCGGGGGGTCCTGAGCACAGGCCAGACAAAGCTCCTCTGCTTGGTCCGACACGCCGCCGCAGCGAGGGCAGCTGGGCCCGGCCCAAGGGATGGTCGAGGACCAGCACGTACTGCACAGTCCGCGTTCCCGGCCGCCAAGCGGAGCGTGGCAACTCGGGCATAGGCTGGGTAGAGCCACCTCGCACGCCGCGGCAAAGAGATCCCCTGGCCGCATCGTGGCTATCCTACCTGATGGCCGAGGAGCGTCGCGCGTTTGCGAGCTGCGCGCGACACGATCTCGTCCAAGGACGCTCTCGGGCTATACTCCGGCCATGGTTGCCCTGCCCGAGGTGGTTGCGCACGACGACCACTCCGACAGCCTTGGCCTCGGCTGCAACTGCATCGGGGAGACTCCCTGATGCCACACCTGGTCCTCTCCGGTCAGCCGCCGTGGCGGACGGTGCTGACAGGAATCGTGCCGGTGGTGCGGCGGTGGGGTCGTGCGGTGCTCAAGACCGACGCCAGCTGGGCGCGCAACGACGGTCTAGCCCTGCTGGTGGAGGGCGTGGTCGTCGAGCTCGAGCGCCCGCTGCACCCGGTGGCCGTGATCGCCCCCCACCACGATGACACCATCATCCGTCTGTGGTCGCTGGCCCCGGTGGAGCGGACCCCGGCGATCCAGCGCTGGCTGGCCCTGATCGCACTCGACCTGCAGCGACTGGGGGGTGGACCGGTCAAGTCCACCAACATCCCCCGCGAGCTGTGGTCGGACCTCGGCCTAATGGTGGTTACCGAGTAGGTCTCATGGGGCCCGGGTCAGGGTGAGACGATGACCCCCCTTGGGGTGGTCTGAATGCCCGGGCATGGTCGCGCTGTGCGGGCTCCGGGGCGATCGAACGCCGAGCCTTGCGGCGGGCCGCGGCCGTGACGTTGATTCCGAGCCCGAGTCGGGGCAGACTAGATGCGCTCGGCTCGTCGACCTGGGGCCTCAGCGTCCTCACTCTGCACTCCCGGTCGATGAGGAGGCCTGATGGTCCAGTTCGACAACCAGTACCGCCAGATCAAGGTCAAGATCGTCTACTACGGTCCCGCCCTTGGCGGAAAGACGACCTGTCTCCAGCACATTCACCGTGCCACCGACCCGGACCGCCGCACCAAGCTCTACTCGTTGAGCACGGCCACCGACCGCACGCTGTTCTTCGACCTCCTCTCTCTGGACCTGGGACGGATCCGCGGCTACCGGCTGGCGCTGCAGCTGTACACGGTGCCCGGTCAGGTTCAGTACGACGCGACCCGCCGCGCGGTACTGTCCGGAGCCGACGGTGTGGTCTTCGTGGCCGACTCCCAGCCGGAGCAGCGGGAGGCGAACCTGGCGTCGCTCGACAATCTCTGGCAGAACCTGGCCGCCAATGGCCTCGACCGCGA
>Ga0316620_10000379_pt1 | contig 17759 bp, 19 predicted proteins | sample OWC_Aug_M1_C1_D5_FD_207651 | JGI IMG/M metagenome (GOLD analysis project Ga0316620, IMG submission 207651) | Wetland soil microbial communities from Old Woman Creek delta, Ohio, United States - OWC_Aug_M1_C1_D5_B | ecosystem: Environmental > Terrestrial > Soil > Wetlands | place: USA: Ohio... | reverse complement strand
CGAAGTCAATCCGACCGAGAAACTCAATGCCGCGGTAAGAAGCATCGAACTGTATGCAGTCATCCGTGCCTCCTTGCGAGAAACACCTTGCGGCCGATGTACAGAATGCCGGCCGCGTTAAACCCCAGGCCGACCCAGAAGAATTGCACCTGGTATTGCGCGAGCAGCGCCACCACGCCGGTGGCGCCGATGATCGGCGCCACATTGACCAGGTAGTGCGCGCAGCACGAGATCATCGCGGCGGTGGAAGTCGTGCCCGTCGCCGCGACGACGCCGCCGCCGTGGTGGCCGCGGACCACGTGCTTGAGATAAACGAACAGCCCGACCTGGATGCCGAAGCCGGCACCCAGCGGCACGATGAAGTACCAGAAGTCCGAGAACTGATCGAGAGTGAACCGCCACCCCGAGGCGAGCGTGAGGATGGCGAAATAGGCCGCGATGAGCCCACCGAAAACAAGCGCGCCGAAGCCGACCGGCCTCGCCGCAACGGCCACGCGTGGCTCAGCCATTCAAGTCGCGCTTCTTGCCATCGAACTCGTTGCGGTCGATCTCGCCTTTCGCGTAGCGCTCTTTGAGGATCTCGAGCGCGCGCGAGCCGCGCTCCGCTCGCGGAAATCCGGCAAGCAGCCATTTGCCGAGCACCACGATGCCGAGGATCAACAAGATCCACCACAGCACCATGTGCGCCACGCCGAAGATTCCCCAGCCATAACCCCAACCCATGTTTCCCATATAGCCCCACATTTGCAGCTCCTTTTCGGATGACGATTCAGTGGCCGCACGCGACGCGGCCTAACACGAAACATTCACGAGGACGAACGTCACCGCGCGGCGCGCGGCGGCTTCAGCGGCTCAATCGAGCCGGCGCAGGGAGCGGGCGTGGTACGGCAGTGGTGGCGCGGGATCGCTTCGCGCAATGGTCTGCAACGGCTTCGCGACGGAAGTGAAGGCCTGGCGCACCGTGCTGGACGGCGCGGCGAAAGCGCCCTGCGAGCTCGCGGGCAGCGGCGCAATGGCGGGCACCGCCAGCGCGTGGCCGTCGATGCTGGAGCAGCAGATCTCGTCGTTCCCATGACCGCCCGCGGCGGCGTCGGATGCCTGCACATCGCTCTGGCGCGGTGCCATGGACCCGTGACCGTGGCCCGACGCCGCGAATGCGTCGCACATCGGGCGCAACATCACGAACAGCAGCGCAAGAAGCACGATTGCCGACCGCCCCACGCTGCGCGGGCGGTTGAAGCGAACTCGACTTAGGGCGAGCGTACGCGCCATATATATAAAGGGCCGTATCCTGCCTCTCACGGCCGCTATTCAAATCATCGGGCTCTAGGCGCGCCGGGGTTTGACCCAGGTCAAGGGTGGTATGCGGAGCCGGCTCCTTCACGCGAAACACCTGCGTCAGGGCCTAATTCGATATCGCAAGTCGCGCAGCACCTCGCGCGCGCAGTTGTGCCCGGGCGCGCCGGTCACGCCGCCTCCGGGATGGGCGCCGGAGCCGCACAGGTACAGGCCCGCGAGCGGCGAGCGGTAGTCGGCGTAACCGAGCAACGGGCGCGCAGACCAGAGCTGATCGAGCGACAGCGCGCCGTGGAAGATGTCGCCGCCGGTGAGGCCAAAGTCGCGCTCCAGGTCCGCGGGCGAGAGCGCGCTGTATGCGATGACGCTCTGCCTGAATCCCGGCGCCTGGGCTTCGATGACGTCGAAGATGCGCTCGACCGCTTCGCCCTTGCGCGCGCTCCAGTCGGCATCCGGCGCGAAGTGCTGGCAGAACAGGCTCGCCACGTGCGCCCCCGGCGGCGCGAGCGTGTCGTCGAGCGTGCTCGCGATCACCATCTCGACGATCGGCGCGCGCGCCATGCCTTCCGCGCGCGCATCGAGATACGCGCGGTCCATGTAAGCGAGCGACGGCGCGAAGAGGATTCCCGAGGACAGGTGCGGTCCCGGCTCGGACAGGCAGGAAAAGCGCGGCAGCCGCGAGAGCGCCACGTTCATGCGAAAGCTCGCCGAGCCGCATTTGTAGCGCTCGATGCGCGCCAGGAATTCCCGCGGCAGCAGATCGGGCTCGACCAATCCCAGGTACAGCCGCTTCGGGTCGACGTTGGCGACGATGGCGCGCGCGGCGAGCTCGGTTCCGTCATCGAGCGCGACCGTTCCGCGCCGTACGCGCGCCACCGGTGCGTTGCATTCGACGTCGACGCCGAGGCGTTTCGCCTCGGCCGCGAGCGCCTCGCTGATCGCGCCCATGCCGCCGATCGCATGCCCCCAGGCGCCGCGCTTGCCGTTCACCTCGCCGAAGCCATGATGCAGCAGCACGTACGCGGTCCCCGGATGGAACGGACTGGCGTAGTGGCCGACCACCGCATCGAAGGCGAACGCGGCCTTGATGGGCTCCGACTCGAACCAGCCGTCGAGCAGCTCCGCGGCGCTGCGCGCGACGAGCGCGAGCAGATCGCGGCGCGCCTCCATGTCGAGCCGGCGCGCGAGCCGACCGGCGCGCAACAAGCGCCACCAGTCTGCGATCCCGCCACCCAGGTTCGGCGGGCACTCGAGCACCATCGCGCGCAACACGCCGGTGACGCGCTCGAGCATCGCGGTGTACGCCGGCAACCGCTGCGCGTCGCGCGCCGAAAACCGCGCCAGCTCCATTTGCGCCGCTTGCATCCCGCCGCCGACTTTCAGGTAGTCGCCCGCGGACAGCGGCAGGAAGTTGGCGAGCGGCCGCTCGACGATCCTCAACCCGTGCTCGGCGAGGCGCAGCTCGCGCACCACCTTCTGCTGCAGCAGGCTGACCGTATAGGCGGCGACCGAGTTGCAAAAGCCCGGGTGGAACTCCTCGGTCGCCGCCGCGCCGCCGACGACCGGCCGGCGCTCCAGTACTTTGACCTTCAGTCCCGCCTTCGCCAGGTAGCAGGCGCACACCAGGCCGTTGTGCCCAGCGCCGATCACCAGGGCGTCGTAGGGCGCGCGCGTAACGCGTTTGATCTTTGTCAACGCGGTCATCGACGTTCCGTCTAGCCTACCCCGTGATTCAGGGAGCACATCAGAGCAGGATTCTGCAAAGGAGTACATCGTGAAGAGCAGCAAATCGCTGGTCGGCGTGCTGGCGGCGTTCGCCATGATTGCAGCAGCGGCCGCGCACGCCCAGCCCGGGTCAGGCTACGGCCCGGGTCCGGGCTATGGCATGGGGCCGGGAATGATGGGTGGCTACGGCGAAGGTTACGGGCCCGGAGGAGGTTACGGGATGGGGCCGGGCTGCGGCGGCGGCGGCTATGGCCCCGGACCGGGCTACGGCATGGGCCCGGGAATGATGCGCGGCTATGGGGGCGGCTACGGCGCGCTCGACCTCTCCGATGAGCAGCGCGGCAAGATCGCGAAGATCCAGGAAGAAAGCGCGCGGCAGCGCTGGGAGCTGATGGGCAAGATGCACGAGCAGGGATTCAAGATGCGCGAGCTCTATGCCTCCGGCAAGCCCGACGACGCCGCCCTGCGCCAGGCCTACGACACCATGGCGGCGATGCGCAAATCGATGTTCGAGAATTCGCTCGAGACGCGCAAGAAGATCGACGCCATGCTCACCAACGAGCAGCGCGAGCAGCTGCAGCGCGGCTGGCGAGGGCGCAAGCCTTAGATCGCGCCCCGGCGCCGCTCGACGAGCTTCAGCATGGTGTCGAGCGTGATCGAGCGGAAGGTCGCCTTGGCGATCTCGTCGATTTCCGCGAGCACCACGCCGAGCGCGTCCTCGACCTCGTGCGGCGCCGCAATGCTGTCGGTCGCGGCACGCCGGCGCTGCGCGCCCTTCGCCGGCGCGCGCCGCGGCGCGCTGATGTCCTCGAACAGTTCGATCACGTCCATCAAGGTGAGCCGCTTGGCGTTGCCCGCGAATCGGTAGCCGCCGCCCACCCCGCGCACGGCGGCAACGAGCCGGGCGCGCCCGAGGGTGCGCAGCACCTTCGCCAAGTGGTGCGGCGAGATGCGGTACTTGGCCGCCACCTCGGCCGCCGACAGCTGGCGCCCCGGGTTGGCGGCGAATTCGAGCACGCTGTAGAGCGCGAGCAGGGTGTTCTTCTGCAGCTTCAACCGGGCGCCCTCATTCGAGATCCTTCTCGAGCGGGATGAACGGCGCGGCCATCATTCCCTGGCTGCGAAAGAACGACAGGATCAGCTGGTTGTCGCGCGACAGCATGGTGCGCAACTTGGTGACGCCAAGCTTGCGAAAGCCGGCCGAGATGGCCTCGAGCAGCAAGGTGCCGACGCCGCCGAGGCGCGCGTCGGGCCGCACGCTGATCGCGAACACCCAGCCGCAGGGCGGCGAGCCGAATTCCCAGTCGCGCACTTCGCCGATGACGAAGCCTTCGATGCGCCCGCCCGAATCGGCCACCAGGAAGAAGCGCTGCCGGCGGCCGCTGCCGTAGCGCTGCAGGATCTCGGACCAGTACGCCGGCTTGCGCAGGCCGGTGACGCCGGCGTCGATCTCGATCACCTGGTCGAGGTCGGCCTGCTGCGCGCCGCGTACGCGCGCCTGCGGCGCTCCCTGTGTCGTTCTTTTCTTGAGCCAGATCAAGATGGGTCGTGTGCGTCGGGGCTAGGGTCCAAACACGCTTTCCGGTACCGGATTGCGATTCATTCGTATTGTACGCAAGGCTTTGACAGGAGGACCCTGATGAGCATCGTTTGTCGTTTCGCCGCCCTCGGGCGGCCGTTGGTCGCGCTCGCCGCGGGCGCGACGCTCGCGTTCGCGGCGCACGCGCAGGCGCCGATCAAGATCGGTGCCTTCCTTTCGGTCACCGGCCCGGCCGCCTTCCTCGGCGACCCGGAGCAGAAGACCCTCGAGCTGTACGTCGAGAAGATCAACGCCGCGGGCGGCGTGCTCGGACGCAAGCTGCAGCTGGTCTCCTACGACTCCGCCGGCGACGCCGACAAGGCGCGCACCTTCGTCAAGCGCCTGATCGAGGAGGACAAGGTCGACGCGATCGTCGGCGGCTCGACCACGGGCGAGACGATGGCCGTGATCCCGCTGGTCGAACAGGCCGGGGTGCCGTTCATCTCGCTCGCCGGCGCGGTGGTCATCGTCGAGCCGGTCAAGAAGTGGGTGTTCAAGACCCCGCACACCGATCGCATGGCCTGCGAGAAGATCTTCGTCGACATGAAGGCGCGCAACATCTCCAAGATCGGGCTGATTTCAGGGTCCGGCGGCTTCGACAAGTCGATGCGCGCGCAGTGCCTGGAGGTTGCGAAGAACTACGGCATCGGGATCGTCGCCGACGAGACCTACGGCGCCAAGGATACCGACATGACGGCGCAGCTCACCAAGATGCGGCAGAACGCGCAGATCCAGGCGGTGCTGAACGCCGGCTTCGGCGCGGGGCCGGCCATCCTGACCAAGAACTTCCGCCAGATCGGCATGACCGTGCCGCTGTACCAGTCGCACGGCGTCGCCTCCAAGGAGTTCATCAAGCTCGCCGGCGACGCTGCAAATGGCGTGCGCCTGCCCGCGGCCGCGCTGCTGGTGGCGAAATCGCTGCCCTTCAACGACCCGCAGAAGAGGGTCGTGGTCGCCTACGAGCACGAATTCGAGTCGCGCTACCATCAGGACGTGTCGACCTTCGGCGGCCACGCATATGATGGGCTGTATCTCGTGGTCGACGCGATGAAGAAGGCGCACAGCACGGACAAGGCCAAGGTGCGCGACGCGCTCGAGACGATCCACGGCTGGATGGGCGTCGACGGCGAGTTCAACCTGTCTCCCAAGGACCACATGGGGCTCGACCTGTCGGCGTTCCGCATGCTCGAGATCAAGAACGGCGATTGGACCCTGGTGAAATAGCGCGCCGCCCCGGGCGATGAGCGCACAGCTGCTGCAGTACCTGCTCGCCGGGCTGACCATCGGCGCGATCTACGCGCTGGTCGCCCTGGGCTTCTCGATCATCTATAACGCCAGCCAGGTCATCAACTTCGCGCAGGGCGAGTTCGTCATGGTCGGCGGCATGGCGACCATGTCGCTGATCGGCGCCGGCCTGCCGCTGCCGCTCGCGGCCGCGCTCGCCATCGTGGCGACCACGCTCGTCGGGATGGCGCTGGAGAAATTCGCGGTCGAGCGCGCGCGCGGGGCGTCGGTCGTGACGCTGATCATCATCACCATCGGCGCTTCGATCCTGTTGCGCGGGCTGGCGAGCCTGGTATGGGACAAGAACATTCACCCCCTGCCTGCGTTCAGCGGCGACCGGCCGATCGCCGTCGGCGGCGCGACCATCCTGCCGCAGAGCCTGTGGGTGCTGGGCGTGACGCTCGTCGTGGTCGCCGGGCTGTGGTGGTTCTTCAACCGCACGCTGCACGGCAAGGCGATGCTTGCGACCTCGCACAACCGGCTCGCCGCTCAGCTGGCCGGCATCAGCGTGCGGCGCGTGCTGCTGGTCTCGTTCGGCCTGTCGGCCGCGCTCGGTGCGCTGGCAGGCATCCTGGTCGCGCCGATCACCTTCACCTCCTGGGACATCGGCGTCATGCTCGGGCTGAAGGGCTTCGCCGCCGCCATCCTCGGCGGATTGGGCAGCGGTCCGGGGGCCGTGCTCGGCGGCCTGGCGCTCGGCCTGGTGGAGGCGCTCTCGGCAGGCTACGTCTCCTCGGCCTACAAGGACGTGATCGCCTTCGGCATCATCCTCGCGGTGCTGGTGCTGATGCCGAGCGGCTTGCTTGGGCAGCGCTCCGCCGAGCGCGTATAGGGACATGGACAAGCCATGCCCCCGGGACTACGCACCGCGCGCACTGGAGGGATGCTCGCGCTCGGGGCGGTGATCGCGCTGCTGCCGCTCGCGCTCGCGAACGATTACTTCTACGACGTGGCGATCCTGGTCGGGCTGAACGCGATCGTGTGCGTCGGACTCAATCTGCTGATCGGCTACGCCGGCCAGATCAGCCTCGGCCACGCCGGCTTCTTCGGCCTAGGCGCCTACGGGTCGGCGATTCTCACGGCGCGCTACGGCTGGCCGCCGCTTGCGGCGCTCGCCGCCGCAACCGCCGGCGTGGCGCTGCTCGCCTACCTCGTCGGCCGGCCGATCCTGCGCCTGAAGGGCCACTACCTCGCGATGGCGACGCTCGGCCTGGGCGTGATCATCTCGATCGTGGCCGCCAACGAGGACCGCTACACCGGCGGCCCGGACGGCATGAGCGTGCCGCCGCTCTCGATTGCCGGCCACGCGCTCGCCGGCGAGAGGATCTGGTACTGGCTGGTCGGCGCCCTGTTGCTGGCCGCGGTGTGGCTCGCGCTCAACCTGATCGACTCGCCGCGCGGGCGCGCGCTGCGCGCGCTGCACGGCTCGGAGATCGCCGCCGAGGTGATCGGCATCGACAGCGTGCGCCAGAAGGTGCTGGTGTTCGTGCTCTCGGCGGTGTACGCGGCGCTCGCCGGCGGGCTGACGGCGCATTACTCGGGCTTCGTCACCCCCGGCCAGGTGACCTTCCTGCACTCGATCGAGCTGGTCACCATGGTGGTGTTCGGCGGCATGGCCTCGACCTTCGGCGCGGTGGCCGGCGCGGCCGTCCTCACCACGCTGCCGCAGCTGCTCGCGGTGCTCAAGGACTACGAGATGGTGGTGTTCGGCGCGGTCATGATGCTCACCATGATCTTCATGCCTAAGGGGCTGGTGCCGACGCTCGCAGCCCTGTTCGCGGGCAAAGGCGCGCGATGAGCCTGCTGCGCGCCGAAGGGCTGTCCAAGGAGTTCGGCGGCGTGCACGCGGTGCAGGCCCTCGAGTTCGCCATCGAGCCGGGCTCGGTGTTCTCGATCATCGGCCCGAACGGCGCGGGCAAGACGACGCTGCTCAACCTGCTTACCGGCATCTACCGGCCGAGCGCGGGGCGTATCTGGCTCGAGACGCGCGAGCTCACCGGGCGCGCGCCGCACGAGTTCGCCGCCGCCGGGATGGGGCGCACGTTCCAGAACCTGCAGATCTTCTTCAACATGAGCGCGCTGGAGAACGTCATGGCCGGACGCTATCTGCACGAGCGCTGCGGCCTGGCGGCCGCGCTGCTGCGCTTCCCGAGCCTCGCGCGCTCCGAGCGCGCATGCCGCGAGGAAGCGCTCGAGCTCCTGGCCTTCGTCGGCCTGCAGCAGCACGCGGCCGCGCCTGCCGACAGCATGCCCTACGGCGCGTTGAAGCGCCTCGAGATCGCGCGCGCGCTCGCCACGCGTCCCAAGCTGTTGCTGCTCGACGAGCCCGCGGCGGGCCTCAACCCGGCCGAGACGCAGGAGATCGACCGGCTCATCCAGCGGCTCGCCGCGCGCGGCCTCACGGTGGTGCTGGTGGAACACAACATGAAGCTGGTCATGGGAGTATCGGACCACGTTCTGGTCCTCGACTATGGACGCAAGCTCGCCGAGGGGGATGCCGAGTCGGTGCGCAGCGATCCGAGGGTGATCCAGGCGTACCTGGGCGTGGAGGCGCGCACGCATGCTTGAGGTGAACGCGCTCGAGAGCCGCTATGGCCGCATCCCGGCGCTCAAGGGGATCGATCTCGCGGTGAACGCTGGCGAGCTGGTGGCGCTGGTGGGCGCCAACGGCGCCGGCAAGACCACGCTGTTGCGCGCGCTCTCCGGGGTGCAGCCCGTGTGCGCCGGTCGCGTGCGCTTCGACGGCGCCGACATTACCGCGCTGGCGCCGGAGCGTCGCGTGCGGCTCGGCATCGCGCAGGTGCCCGAAGGCCGGCAGGTGTTCGGGCCGCTCGCGGTCGAGGACAACCTGCGTCTCGGCGGCTACACGCGCAGCGCCGCGGAGTCGGCGCAGACGCTCGAGCGCGTGTACGCCATGTTCCCGGTGCTGCACGAGCGGCGCCGCGCTCCCGCCGGCACGCTCTCCGGCGGGCAGCAGCAGATGCTCGCCATCGGTCGCGCACTGATGGCGCGCCCGCGCCTGCTGCTGCTCGACGAGCCGAGCATGGGGCTCGCTCCCAGGCTGGTGGAAGAGATCTACGCCCGCGTGCAGGACTTGCGCGCGGCTGACACCGCGATCTTCCTGGTGGACCAGAACGCGCGCGCCGCGCTGCAGATCGCCGACCGCGGCTATGTGCTGGAAACCGGCCGCATCGTGCTCTCGGGCAGCGGCGCCGAGCTGCTGGCCAACGCGCGCGTGCAGTCCGCCTATCTCGGTCTGTAACACGCGGCGCGCGGCTTGACATGGATCAAACCGCGACCCGGCCCGCCATGCTCGTATACATTCTCGGGTCAGAGGGAGACAAGAATATGAAGCAGACGCTCGTCGCGGGGCTGTCCACGACCCGCACCTACGCCGTGGACCGCGATCGCACCATCGGTTTCATGGGCGAGGCCGCGCGCGTGTACGCGACGCCGATGCTGGTGCGCGACATCGAAGTCGCGTGCCGCGAGTTCCTGCTCGGGCACCTCGATCCCGGCGAGGACTCGGTGGGCACGCGCATCGAGCTCGACCACACGGCGCCGACGCTGCTCGGGATGACGGTGCGCATCGAGGCGAGCGTCGCGGAGGTCAAGGGCCGCGCGGTAACCTTCGATCTGACCGGCTCCGACGGCGTCGACACCATCTGCCGTGGCCGGCACATGCGCTTCGTGGTCGACGTCAAGCAGACCGAGCAGCGCCTCGCCGCCAAGGCACAGAAGGCCGGCATCAAGTGAAGGTCAAGACCTACTGCTATCAGTGCGTCGCGGGACCCGACCTGCTCACCGTCGAGGTCCACGACGGCGTGGCGACCGAGGTCGAGCCGAACTTCGGCGCGGCCTCCGTGCACCCGGGAGGCGGCAAGGTGTGCGTCAAGGCCTACGGCCTGGTGCAGAAGCTCTACAACCCGAATCGCGTGCGCTCGCCGATGAGGCGCAGCAACCCGAAAAAGGGCCGCAACGAGGATCCGCGCTTCGTGCCGATCTCGTGGGACGAGGCGCTCGACACCATCGCCGCCAAGCTCAAGGACGTCCGCGCGCGCGGCCTGCTCGACGATTCGGGCTACCCGCGCGTGGCGGCGAGCTTCGGCGGCGGCGGCACGCCGCAGTCCTACATGGGCACCTTCCCGGCGTTCCTCGCCGCATGGGGCCCGATGGACATGGGTTTCGGCTCCGGACAGGGCGTCAAGTGCTATCACTCGGAGCACCTGTACGGCGAGTTCTGGCACCGCGCGTTCACGGTCTCGGCCGACACGCCGTCCTGCAACTACAACATCTCCTGCGGCGCGAACATCGAGGCCTCGGGCGGCGTCGTGGGCGTGTGGCGCCATGCCAACGCGCGCGAGCGCGGCATGAAGCGCGTACAGGTCGAGCCGCACCTGTCGGTGACCGGGGCGTGCTCGGCCGAATGGGTGCCTATCAAGCCCAAGACCGACCCCGCCTTTCTGTTCGCGCTGCTGCACTCGATGCTGCACGAGCATCCGCGCGAGCGCCTCGACCTCGCGTTCCTCGCCGAACGCACCTCGGCGCCCTACCTCGTCGGCCCGCACGGGTACTATCTGCGCGATCCGGCCACGAAAAAGCCCCTCCTGTGGGACACGCGTCGCAACGCGGCGGTGCCGTTCGACACGCCGCAGGCGGCGCCGGCGCTGGAAGGCGGCCCCTACACGGCCGCGGCCATCGAGATCGGTCCGGACGCGGAAGTGCTGGCCCGGGGCGAGCTCCCGGGCGAAACCGCGTTCGGCAAACTGGTGGCGCACATGCAGCGCTACACGCCCGAGTGGGCGCAGGGCATCTGCGACGTGCCCGCGGCCACCATGCGGCGCATCGCCGATGAGTATCTGTCGCATGCGCAGGTCGGCGCCACGGTCGAGATCGACGGCGAAGTGTTGCCGTTCCGCCCGGTCGCGGTGACCCTCGGCAAGACCGTGACCAACGGCTGGGGCGGCTTCGAGTGCTGCTGGGCGCGCACCGTGCTCGCGTCGCTGGTGGGGGCGCTCGAGGTGCCCGGCGGCACGCTCGGCACCACGGTGCGCCTGAACAAGCCCCTCGGCGAACGGCTGAAGAGCGTGCGCCCGGGACCGGACGGCTTCATGGCCTATCCGCTCAACCCCACCGACCGCGAGCACTGGAGCGCGAAGCCCAACATCCGCAACGCCTACCGCACCATGGTGCCGCTCGCGGCCGACGGCCCGTGGAGCCAGGCGCTCGGGCCGACGCATTTCTCGTGGATGTTCCTCGACGAAACGCCCCCCGGCCTGCCGCGCGTGACGCTGCCCGAGGTCTGGTTCCTGTACCGCACCAACCCGGCCATTTCGTTCTGGGACACCGACCGCATCGCCGAGCGCATGGCGCGATTCCCGTTCACCGTGGCGTTCGCCTACACGCGCGACGAGACCAACCATTTCGCCGACATCCTGCTGCCCGACGCCGTGGACCTCGAGAGCCTGCAGCTGATCCGTATCGGCGGCTCGAAATTCATCGAGCAGTTCTGGGACCACGAAGGCTTCGCGCTGCGCCAGCCCGCGGTGGCGCCGCAGGGCGAAGCGCGCGATTTCAGCGACATCGCCACCGAGCTCGCGCGCCGCGTCGGCCTGCTGGAGAAGTACAACGCTGCGATCAATCGCGGCGTCGCGGGCGTGGCGCTGAAGACCGACAAGTGGGATTTCTCGCTGAGCGATTCCGCGGCCCACGGCGCGACGGAAATCTGGGATGCCGTATGCCGGGCCGCCAGCGCGGAGCTCACCGATGGCGCCGAGTCGCACGGCCTGGACTGGTGGCGCGAGCACGGCCTGCGCACCAGGGCCTTCTCGCGCCGCGACTGGTACCTGTACCCGACGTTCGTCGAACTGGGCTTGCGCTTCGAGCTGCCCTACCAGGAGCGGCTGCTGCGCGTCGGCAAGGAGCTCGAGCGCCGGCTGCACGAGCACGACATGCGTTGGTGGGACACGCAGCTCACCGAGTACCAGGCGCTGCCGGCGTGGAAGGATTTTCCGGGCATGTGGGAAACTTCCGTGCGCAGCATGGGCGGCCAGCCGGACGACTATCCCTACTGGCTGATTACCTCGCGCAGCATGCAGTACGCCTGGGGCGGCAACGTCGGCATGCAGCTCATCAAGGAGGTCGCCGACAACATCGCCGGCCACAAGGGCGTGATCCTGAACGCGCAGACCGCCGAGCGGCTCGGCCTCGCCGAGGGCGACCTGGTGGAGATCGCCACGCCCAAGGCGAGCGTCCGCGCGCACGCGGTGCTGCGCCAGGGCATCCGGCCCGATACGCTCCTGTTGCTCGGGCAGTTCGACCACTGGGTGACGCCGTTCGCCAAGGACTTCGAGATGCCGAGCATGAACAAGCTGGTGCCGATGTCGCTCGCGCTCACCGACGCCACCGGCTCGGGCGCCGACGTCGTGCGCGTCGCGCTGCGGAGGACATCATGACCCGCTGGGAGGATTTACGATGACCCGGTGGGTCATGATCGCCGACCTGCGCCGCTGCGTCGGCTGCCAGACCTGCACCGCGGCGTGCAAGCACACCAACGCCACGCCGCCGGAAGTGCAGTGGCGGCGCGTGCTCGACATGGAGGTCGGCGAGTACCCGCAGGTCAAGCGCGCCTTCGTGCCGGTGGGCTGCATGCACTGCGCCGACCCGCCTTGCATGCACGTCTGCCCATCGACCGCGACGCGCCAGCGCGCCGACGGCATCGTCACCATCGACTACGACCTCTGCATCGGCTGCGCTTACTGCGCGGTAGCGTGTCCCTACCAGGCGCGCTACAAGACCGACGAAGCGACGTTCGCCTACGGCGAGCCGATGCCCTCCGAAGCGCAGCGCTTCGACCCGGGGCGGATCGGCGTCGCCACCAAGTGCACCTTCTGCTCCGATCGCATCGACGCCGGACTGGAACAGGGCCTCAAGCCCGGGGTCGACCCGGAAGCGACGCCGGCATGCGTCAATTCGTGCATCGCCAAGGCGCTGCACTTCGGCGACGTCCAGGACCCGGGCAGCAACGTCTCGCAGCTCCTCGCGGAGAACCAGTTCTTCCGCATGCACGAGGAGCTCGGCACCGATCCGGGTTTCTACTATCTGTGGGACCGCAAACCATGAGCTACGGCCCGAAGCCCTGGCTGCAACGCCATTGGGACGTGCGCGCCGCGACGAACTTCGTTCTCGGCGGCACCGGTGCCGGGCTGCTCGTCGCCACGGCGCTCGCCGCGCACGCCGTGCCCGGCTGGAAGCCGTTGCTCGCGCTCGGCCTGGCGCTGATCGCCGCGGGCCTCGGCGCGGTATGGCTCGAAATCGGCCGCAAGCTGCGCGCCGTGCACGTGTTCTTCAATCCGTTTACTTCCTGGATGACGCGCGAGTCGTTCGCCGCGCTGGTGGTGTTCGCGCTCGGTGCGACGGCGCTCGTCCTCGGCCGGCCGTGGATGGCGCAGGGCACCGGCCTCGCCGCGCTCGGGTTCGTCTTCTGCCAGGGTCGTATCCTGCGCGCCTCCAAAGGGATTCCCGCCTGGCGCACCGCGGGCATCACGCCGCTCATCCTCGCCACCGGACTCGCCGAAGGCGGCGGCCTGTACCTGCTCGTCACCGCCGGGGGCGGCGAGGCGCGCGCGCCGCTCGCGCTGTTCGTCCTGGCGCTCGTCGGCCGCGCATTTGCCTGGCGCAGCTACCGCGCGAACCTCGGCCCCGGCGCGCCGCTCACGGCGCTCGAGCCGAGCGCGAAGTGGCTGCTCAACCTCGGGACGATCGTGCCGCTGGCGTTGCTGCTGACGCGCCTCGTGGCGCCGCCGGTCGCGCCCGCGGCCACCATGCTCGCCGGTGCAGCCGCGCTCGCGGCAGGCTGGCACTTCAAGTTCACGCTCGTCACCCGCGCGGCCTACAACCAGGGATTCGCATTGCCGCGGCTGCCGGTGCGCGGGAGCCGCTAGACAGGAGCCTCGACCATGAACGCCATGTTGCAGCCGCGTTACGCCAAGGTTCACCACCGCACGGGCGGCAAGCGCAGGCCGCGGGCCGCCGCCTACTACTTCGAGCGACAGGCCGAGACCCTGTCGCGCGACGAGCTGCAACGCCTGCAGCTGCGCCGGCTGCGGGCGACGTTGAAGAACGCCTACCGCAACGTCGCCTTGCATCGCGAGCGCATGAACGCGGCGCGCATCAAGCCGGAGGACGTGCGCACGCTCGCGGACCTGCAGCGCCTGCCGTTCACGGTGAAGACCGACCTGCGCGACCACTATCCCTTCGGCATGTTCGCCCGGGAACGCGAGAAGCTCGCGCGCCTGCACGCGTCCTCCGGCACGACGGGCAAGCCGACCGTGGTCGGCTACACGCAAAAGGATATCGACACCTGGTCCGACCTGATGGCGCGCTCGATGGCCTGCGGCGGCGCGCGCCCGGGCGACGTGGTGCACAACGCCTATGGCTACGGCCTGTTCACCGGGGGGCTGGGCGCGCACTACGGCGCCGAGCGCCTGGGCGCGACGGTGGTACCGATGTCGGGCGGGGCGACCGAGCGCCAGGTGGTGCTGATCAAGGACTTCGGCGCGCGCGTGCTGTGCTCGACGCCTTCGTACGCGCTCAACATCGCCGAAGTCGCCGAGCGCGACGGGGTCGACCTGCGCAAGAGCCGGCTCGAAATCGGGTTGTTCGGCGCCGAACCATGGAGCGAGGCGATGCGTCGCGAGATCCAGATTCGCCTCGGCATCAAGGCGATCGACGTCTACGGCCTGTCGGAGATCATGGGCCCGGGCGTGGCGATCGAATGCGAAGCGCAGGATGGGCTGCACGGCTGGGAAGACCACTTCCTGTTCGAGGTGATCGATCCCGACACCGGCAAGCCCATGCCCGAGGGCCACGCAGGCGAGCTGGTGATCACCACGCTCACCAAGGAAGCGCTGCCGATGATCCGCTACCGCACGCGCGATATCACGCGCCTCAGCACCGACCGCTGCAGCTGCGGGCGCACGCACCTGCGGCTGAAGCGCATCACCGGGCGCAACGACGACATGCTGATCATCCGCGGCGTCAACGTCTACCCGTCGCAGATCGAAGCGGTGCTGGTCGGGCTGCCGGATCTCGCGCCGCACTATCAATTGGTGGTGTCGCGCCACGGAAACATGGACGAGCTCGGAGTCGAAGTGGAAGCCGCACCCTCGCTTCCGTCCAGCGACGCCGCCTATCGCCAGCTTGCCGAACGCGTGCGCTACCAGATCAAGTCCTTGATCGGCGTGACGACCGAAGTTACGGTGAAAAAGCCCGGCGAGGTGCCGCGCTCGCAGGGCAAGGCCGTGCGCGTGAGGGATCTGCGACCGAAGATCGCATGATTCCCGCGGCCGGGGCGTTCACCGCCGGCGCGCGCAGCCGATTGCTGCCGGCCTCGGTGCCGATGCGCTACTTCGGCGCGGCGACCCTGTTCCACGCGCTCGCCTGGGCCATGGTGCTCGCCTACCCGGGGGAGCTCGCGCGCTTCGCGTCCTTCGGCGGGCTCGGCCCGGCGCTCGCAGCGCTGCACCTGGTCACGCTCGGCGTGCTCGCGATGACTGCCGTCGGCGCCACGCTGCAGCTCTTTCCCATCGCCACGCGGCAGGCGGTGCGCTCGGTCGCCGCCGCCAGGCTCGTGTGGTGGCTGCTCACCTCCGGCGTCGCATTCTTCACCGCGGGGGCGGCCGCCTACCGCCCGCAGCTTCTCGGCGCGGGCGCCGCGGCGGTGGTCGTGGCGCTGTCAATCTACGGCTGGCTGCTCTACGAAAACCTCAGGCGCGCGCGCGGCATGCGCGCGGTGGTGGCGCACGGCTGGGGCGCGCTCGCCGCCCTCGCGCTGCTCGCCGCGAGCGGCCTCGCGCTGGTAGCGCACACCGAGCACGGCCTGGCGCTCGACCGCGGCGCGTTCGCCAGCGCGCACCTGGTGCTCGCAGCGTATGGCTTCATGGGGCTGCTCGCGCTCGGCCTGTCGCAGTTCCTGCTGCCGATGTTCGCCCTGTCGCCCGCGCCCTCGACGCGCGCGGCTTTCGCCGTGCTCGGCGCTGCAGGCGCCGCGATCCTTCTCGCGCTCGGCGCTCTGGCATCGGGCAGCGGCGCTCTGCTCGCCTGCGCGGCGGGGCTCGGCCTCGCCGCCGCGGCGGCGCACGTCGCGACGATGGAAGACGCGCTGCGCAAACGGCTGCGCCCGCCGCTCGGCCCGGCCTTCCGGCTGGTACGCGTCGCGTGGGCCTGCCTGCTCGCGAGCCTCGCGCTGGCGCTCGCCATCGCGCTCGAGTGGGCCCCGCCGCACGCCGCGGCGCTGTTTGGCGTACTGCTCGTGCCCGGCTGGCTGCTTACGTTCCTGCTCGCGGTGCTGCAGCGCATCGTGCCGTTTCTCGCCACCGTGCACGCGGGCGGAAGAGGGCGCGGCGCGCCGCTGGTGTCGGCATTCACGCCCGCGCGGCCGCTCGCCGCGCACCGGTACCTGCATCTCGCGGCGCTCGCCCTGCTGCTGCTCGGGGTCGCAAGCGGCGCCGATTGGCTGGTGCGCGTCGCGGCGGCCGCGGGCCTGGCCGGCGCGCTCGCCTACGGCGCATTCTTCGTCCAGGTACTTGCGCGCCTGAAGGAGTGAACGGCAATGGACTTCAACCGGCAGATCAGCAGGCGGCTGCACGAAGAGCATGTCGCGACCCTCGAGCTGTGGTCGCGCGTCGAGCAGACGATCGGCACGCGCGACGCCGCGCTCGAGGCGCTGCTCGGGCGCGCGGCGGCGGCGCTCGCCGACGAGGTGGCGCGCCACTTCGATTTCGAGGAAAGCGAGCTCTTTCCCCGCCTCGCCGAGGCGGGCGAAGGCGACATCGCCGAGCTGCTCGCCGAGGAGCACGAGGTGATCCGCAGCGCGGCGGCGCAGTTCGAAGAATTGTGCCGCGCGCTGCGCGCGGGGAGCCTCGACGCTCCGGGCTGGCAGCGGCTGCGCGTCACCGCGCTCGAGCTCGCCGAGCGGCTCGTGTCGCACGTGCAGAAGGAAGAGATGTCGCTGCTTCCCGCGCTGGAGGACCTGCTCGACGAGGAGACCGACGCTCGGCTCGCGCTGAGTTACGCTAGCTGAAGGCTGCGTTCAGCCGAGGGTCTTGACGAACGCGAGCCGCTGCGACGGGCCGAAGCCCGCGCGGTAGAAGAACCCCAGCAGGTCGAAGTGCTCCTTCGCCACCACCGACTCGACGCGCTCGACGCGCAGCGCCCCGAGGTTGATGAACAGCTGCGAAAGCAGCGCCCGGCCGATTCCCGCGTGCGAGAAATTGGGATCGACGCCGACGGTGTCGATGACCGCGACCGGCTCGGCGCGGCCGAAGTCGCCGTAGTCCGCGGTGGCCATCAGGTAGCCGGCGGTGGTGCCGTCCTTGTGCGCGACGAGCGAAATGCGCAGGGCCGACTCGTTTAGCGCTTCCTCGTACTTGTGGCGCATGTACGCGCCGCGGTCGTGGCCCGTCAGGCGGCGGTCGATCCGTATCACCGCGTCCAGGTCGGCCTCGCCGAGCGAGTGGACTGCCGCGGTGTCGCGCGCCAGCTGCTCGAAGTCGTTCGGCGCCGCGGCGCCGTAGTCGTTGTGGTCGGCCGGCCGGTCGCGCTCCTCGACCACCACCGGCTCCTCGTCGCTCGATCCGAGCTTGGCCTCGGCGACCCCGCAGTCGACCACGTGGTTGCGCCCCAGCCGGTAGCCCGCGGCGTCGAGGAAGCGCAGCATCTGGTGGTCGCGCCAGCTCGCGCCGGTGCGCATCTCCTTCAGGCCACGCCGCCGGGATTCGTTCTCGATCGCCTGCTCGAGCACGCGCCCGATGCCGCGGCCGCGCGCCTGCGGCGCCACGCCGACCACCTCGAGCCGCATCGCCGGCTCGATGCG
>Ga0316620_10000378_pt1 | contig 17770 bp, 12 predicted proteins | sample OWC_Aug_M1_C1_D5_FD_207651 | JGI IMG/M metagenome (GOLD analysis project Ga0316620, IMG submission 207651) | Wetland soil microbial communities from Old Woman Creek delta, Ohio, United States - OWC_Aug_M1_C1_D5_B | ecosystem: Environmental > Terrestrial > Soil > Wetlands | place: USA: Ohio... | reverse complement strand
CCGCAGCTCGCCCTCGACTACCTGAGCCGCTACTCGGTCGAGATGGGGGACCAGGTCTTCACCCGCTGGCGTCGCCTCGGCGAGCAGCTGCTGGTCAAGTACCTGGACGGCAACGTCAAGACCCCCGGCCGCGAGGTCGAACACCCGCCCTACCCCGAGCGCTGGTACCGCTACATCGTCGAGGAGCGGGGCGAGGAGCTGCGCATGCCGCAACCCGCACCGACTCCGACTCCGACTCCGACGCCGTAGCGTCGGTCAGCTCCTCGCGTCCGGAGGGGATCGGGACGACCGCAAAGGTACCGTCGGCGGCCAGCACGAACAGCTGGCCCCGTTCGGCACCGACGCGGGTCGACAGGGCGACCGCGCCCGGGTCGAGGGCGGCCTGAGCGCGCGGGAGGGCGAGCGGCTGTGGGTGGCGCAGCGCTGCCAGGCGGGGCGAGGCCTGGCCGATGGCGGTCCGGATTTCCGCCAGCCTTCCCTGCACCCGCTGTCGTCGGGTGACCGCCGCTGCCACCCCCGCGCCTTTTCCAGCAGCGCCATGCCGCGCAGCACCCGCGACGTCTCCAGGCTCTGCGGCGCGAGCCGGCGCATGATCGAGTGCGCCGGCTCGAGGTGCGCGCCGGCCCGCGTGACCCTGGAGTCGGCGTACGCGCCGGGGCTAGCGGCCCGCAGTAGAAGACTGATGAAGGCCGGGCTAGGCGGCCACCAGCTGACCGACAAGGTCGGGAGGCAGGAAAGGGGTTCCTGACCCGCTGCCCATGCGCGTCGCGCCTCGGGGAGCTGAGGCCCTGGGCCCCGCGGAACCCTCCCCCTCACCGGTGGTAGACTTTAGTGGAGGATCGCTCACATTCCTCTGCTCGGATGGGCCGACGATAGCGTGGGCCGCTGGAGGCCGCCGTGGCTGAGCCGTACCGCTGCTTCGGTTCCTACATCCTGTTCCGGGAAGCCGTTGCCGACGACCTGGGGCATCTCTACCGGGCCGGCGAGTTTGACCGCACCGGGGTCAAGCGCACCGTGTGGCTGCGCGTTTTCGACGGCCCCGGCGTGCCCTCGGCCGAGCTCGCTGCCCAGGCTGAGACCGCCAACCGGGTGGGGGAGATTCTGCAGGCGGCCAACGTTGCCGCCAGCCCCCGGTTGGTAGTCGAGGAGGGGGTGCCCGCGCTGGGCTGGGACTTCGTCTCCGGCCAGCCGCTCAACCTCGTGCTGCAGAGGGCACGCGCAGAGGGCTTCCCAGTTCCCGTCGACATCGCTCTCCTCATCCTGGAGAGGCTCTCCCTCGGCCTGGCGGCGGCGCTGGCGGTCGAGGTCGGTGGCGTACCCCTGGTCCACGGCTTCCTCCACCCAGGGTTGGTCGTGGTCACCAATGACGGCGAGGGACTGGTGGCCGGGTTCGGCGCCGCCGACCGGCTGCTCGGCCTGCTCGACGCAGGTGCAAGGGTGGCGGCTGCCCGCTCCTACCTGGCGCCCGAGGTGCTGATCAGCCGTACCGCGTCACTCCGCGGCGACGTGTACAGCCTCGGCGCGATTCTGTTCGAGCTCCTCACCGGAGGACCGCTGCCGGAGCAGCCGGAAGCCCGTGCCGGAGCCCTCGATACCGCACAGATGCCCTACGACGAGCTGCCCGTCCCGCCCGACATCAAGGGCCTCCTCCAGCGCGCGCTGGCCGGTCGGCCGGAGGACCGCTTCAGCTCGGCGGCTGACTTCAAGAACGAGCTCGACAAGCTGCTCTACGGCGGCGCCTACAGCCCGACGACGTTCAACCTGGCGCTGTTCATGGACCGGTTGTTCCGCCCCGAGATCGATGCCGAGGAACGGGAGCGCGCCGCCGAGAGGTCGGTCAGCGTGGAGCCATACCTGCGGCGCGAGCCCGAGCCGGTGGAGGAGGAGGTGGTGGCGCCCGCGCCGCGCCGCGGCCTAGGGCCGTGGATCGCAGTTGCCGCCGGGGTGGTGGCGGTCGGCGTCGTCGCCGTCGCGCTGTTGGGCGGCAGGGGCAGGGGCGAGGTCGCGACGCCCACCCCGACAGCCGAGGATGTGGAAGCGCAGAAGGTCGCGGACGCGGCCAAGATCAGGGAGCTGGTCGAGCGTGAGCTCGGCCGCCTGATGGCTGAGAAGGAGAAGGAGATCCAGCGCGAGCTGGCGCAGCGTCAGGCCAAGATCGACGAGTATCAGAAGAAGCTCAAGGACCTCGAGACGGGAGCCGCGGGCGGGGTCGAGACCGCTGAGGCTCGGCGCCGCCGCGAGGAGCTGGAGCGGCAGATCGCGGCCGAAAGGGCGGCCAAGGTCGAGCGGGAACGCAAGCTCGAGGAGGAGCGCCAGCGGGCTCTCGAGGAGGCGCGCAGGAGAGCCGAGGAGAGCGCCGAGCCGCTGAAGACCCCGGTCGCTGGTGTGGCCAGGCCTACCCCCTCTGCGGCCGGGCCCACCCTCGCCGCCGGGCTTGAGCCAACCTCGCCCCCCGCCCGGCCGACAGTCACCCAACCCGAGCCGACCGGCGTCGCCCGGGTCGAGCCGACCGCCGCCCCGGTAGAGGCCGCGCGACCGACCGCCTCGGCCGTCGGCTCCGGACTGGTGCAGCCGCAGAGGGTCAGCATGGTCCCGCCCCGCTACACGGCGGCCGCCGAGCGCGTCCGTGCCGAAGGTGACGTCCAGCTCCGCCTGCTCATCGGTCGTTCGGGCGAGGTGCTCAAGGTCGAGGTGCTGCAAGGGTTGAAGTGGGGTCTGACCGAAGAGGCGGTGCGGGCGGTGAAGCAGTGGAAGTTCCGCCCGGCGACAATGGACGGCGAGCCGGTCGAGGCGCCGCTGACGGTCACGGTGCACTTCGGTCTGTCCGGTACCAAGAGGGACTGAGCCCCCGGCGAGGCCCGCTGACTCCGGTGGAAGAGTGCCGGCACGACGTGGCCAGCGCCCTCGACCCGACAACCATCGCCATGACGAGCAGATCGGCCGCCGCAGGGAGAGGATGAGCTCGTTCGCGGGAGAACGAGAGCACCTGAGCGAAGGCAACAGGCCCCGTCGTCGTCGGATCAGAGCAGGTGGGCCACAGGCGCGGGGTGCGGGAGTGATGATCTGCCCGTGACAGAACCTCGCCGGGGAGCCGAGATCGGACCTGTCGATGATCTCGACCGTTGCGCAAGGGCGGTGCACTTCCGTCGCCAACCGGCTCGAGTCAGCGCGGCGAGATGCGCGACATCAACGAGCCTGGGACCCACCTCGACGGCTGGGCACCTACGACCGCGCGATCTCACTCCCAGTCGAGCGCGCCGTAGGGTGGTGCTTGGCAGCCCAACGCAGCTTGCATAGACGCCGGTTCTTCTCCAATATCGGAACCATGGCTGGATCGACCATCGTGGTGGCGGGAGCAACCGGCAATCTCGGCGGGCGCATTACGAGAGCTCTGCTCGAGCGGGGCGCCAGCGTGAGAGGGCTTGTTCGCCACGACGCTGCACCAGACAAGCTCGAGCGACTGCAAGAGCTCGGCGCCGCAATTGCCGGCGTCGATTTGACCAGCGTTTCCGAAGTGACAGCGGCATGCTCGGGTGCGTCCTGCGTCGTGTCGGCGCTGCAGGGATTGCGGGACGTAATCGTGGAGAAGCAGACGGTTCTGCTCGACGCGGCGGTCACGGCTGCCGTGCCACGCTTCATCCCGTCCGACTTCTCGATCGATCTCACCAAGCTCTCAGCCGGAGAGAACCGCAATCTCGATCTTCGCAGGGACTTCCACCAGCGCCTCGACGAGACTTCGATTGCAGCGACAACGATCTACAACGGCGCGTTTACCGACATGCTGACGGGTCAGATGCCGCTCATCCTCTTCAAGCTCAGGCGAGTCCTCTATTGGGGAGATGCCGACCAGCGCATGGACTTCACGACGATCGACGACACGGCCGCGTTCACGGCCCGCGCGGCTCTTGATCCGTCCACCCCGCGCTTCCTGCGAATCGCTGGCGATCAGCTCAGCGCCCGGGAGCTGACCGCGGTTGTGTGTGACGTGACCGGAGAGAAGTTCCGGCTGCTCCGCGCCGGCGGCCTGGGCATGCTCGACACCCTCATCAAGGTGGTTCGCTCGATCGTTCCCAGAGAGGAGGAGCTCTACCCGGCCTGGCAGGGCATGCAGTACATGCGCAACATGTTCGACGGCCGGGCAAAGCTCGAGCCGCTTGACAACCATCGCTATCCCGGGTTGAGTTGGACGACTGCGCGGGATGTGCTTTCAGCGCGCGCCAGAAAGGTGACAGCGAGCCATTCCGGAGCCATGCCGGCAGACAGCCAGCGGGGCCAGCGCGCGTAGAATGCGGCACTGCCAGAGGACTGAGCGCAACAACCCATGCCGTTCACTTCGCTGACGTTTCTCTTGTTCTTCCTGCCTCTTGTCGTGGCCCTGGCGTGGACCGCGGGCACGGGTCGCTGGCGGACCGGGTTGCTCCTGGTGGCCAGCGCACTGTTCTACGCGTGGGGCGAGGGGCCGTTCCTCTTCCTGCTCGTCGGCTCGGTGCTTGGAAACTGGGGACTCGGGCTCGCCGTCGCCTCCGCAACGGGCGAGAAGTCGAGGCGTCGCTGGCTGTGGTTCGGTCTCACCGCCAATGTCGCGTTACTCGTGGCGTTCAAGTACGTGGCATTCCTGACCTCGGGCCTCAACTGGCTCCTCGACCTGCTCGGGATGCCGATCCTACCCCTGCCCTCGTTCCACCAGCCCGTGGGCATCTCGTTCTTCACCTTCCAGGGAATGGCGTACCTGCTCTGTGTGGCCCGCGACGAAACCACGGCAGCGCGCTCCCCGGCGCGAGCAGGGCTGCTGCTCGGCTTGTTCCCTGGGCTGCTCGCCGGGCCGATCGTGCGCGCCCGCGAGCTCGCGCCCCAGCTTGGGGGATGGCGGATGAAGCTCCACGATGTGGCAGACGGAGCTCGCCGCTTCATCATCGGGTTGGCCAAGAAAGTGTTGCTGGCGGACGTGCTCGGACGTGCCGTGGACGGCATCATGGCCGGGGTCCCGAATGGGCTTTCGCCGACCCTCGCCTGGCTCGCGTTGGTCGCCTACACGCTGCAGATCTACCTTGACTTCTCCGGCTACTCCGACATGGCGATCGGCGTGGCCCGCATGCTCGGGCTGCGGTACCCAGAGAACTTCGACCTGCCTTACACCGCCACCTCGGTCGCCGACTTCTGGACGCGGTGGCACATCACCCTGTCAAGCTGGTTCCGTGACTACGTTTTCCTGCCAGTCTCGTACGCCACTTCGCGCCGCCTCGACCGCTTCGGGTTGCCCCTTCGCACCGAGACGCTGCTGGCCTACGGATCTGGCGCCGCCGCGGCGATGCTGCTCATTGGCCTGTGGCACGGAGCGGGCTGGCACTTCGTAGCGTGGGGCGGGTATTTCGCCGTGTTGCTCATCCTGGAGCGGATACGACTCGGCCGCAGGCTTCTCAAGGCGGCGCCCGTGACCCTGCGGCGGGGGTGGGTGCTGGCGGCGACGATGATTGGATGGGTGCTCTTCCGCGCCGAGTCCTTCGGCGCCGCGGCTGCCTTCTACAAGGTCCTCTGTGGCTTCGGCCACGGCCGGCCATCGTCGGCATGGCGCTTCGCGACCGCCGAAGTGCTGCTCGCCCTCGTAGTCGGCACGGTCGTCTCCCTGGGCCTCGGCCAGAAAACCCTGCGATACCTGGCGAAGAGTTCGGGCTGGAAGGAGAGCGCGACGTCACCCATCCTCGAAGCTGCCGCGACCTGGAGTCAGGTCGGCGCGCTTGTCCTCCTGCTGGCGCTTTCCCTGGTCTGGCTCGCCGGCGCCACCTACACTCCATTCATCTACTTCCAGTTCTGAGGCAAGGTGTCGAACCCTTCTCACCGCGCTGCCGATGTGGCCCTCCTCCTGGGGGCCACCCTCCTCATCCTGATGCCGGCGGCCGACACCTGGTTGCACCTCGACCCGACGACGCCAGCGCAGGAGAAACGGGAGCTCGCCCCTTCTCCCTCTGTATCGGGCTCGACAGCCGAGTGGACAGCCTTCCCGCGCGCCTTCGACCGGTGGCTGTCCGACCATGTTGGTCTGCGAAACACGCTCCTGGCGGTCGACTCGCGCATCAAGGTCCAGCTCCTCGGCACACCGCCTGGACCGGCCGTCGAGGTACTCATAGGCCGGCATGGCTGGCTCTACTACACCGGGGGATATGGCCTCGAGTACGCGCAGCGGACGAATCCGTTGTCCGCGAGGGACCTGCACCGCTGGTGCCAGGTCATGGAAGCCCGCCAACAGTGGCTCGCGGCCAGAGGTATTCGCTTCCTGTTCGTGCTCGCGCCCAACAAGGAGACCGTGTATCCCGAACACCTGCCCCAGTGGCTGCGGGGGATGGAGCGCCCCAGCCGCGCGGATCAACTCCTCGGGGCGCTGCGGGACCGCACCGGTGTGGTTGTCTTGGACCTGCGCCCGGTGTTGCTCGAGGCCAGGAAGGAGCACCGCGTCTTTTCGATCACCGACAGCCATTGGTCGAGTGTCGGGGCCCACAGGGCGTACCAGGCGATCATGGAGCAGCTCGGAACCTGGTTTCCGGCGGCGCGACCTCATCCTCTCAGAGACTTTGCCCAGGTCAAGGCGCCGTTCTCCGGTGACCTCGCGACCATGCTCGGTGCCAGCTCGTACCTCAGGGAGGAGGGCATCAAGCTGCGGCCGCGTCGGGGATGGACGGCGCGCTTCGAGCTGGCCCCGGAGTACGCCACGCTGCGGCCCTGGGCCCCGTCGTATCGTCCTGTCCGGAGCAAGAAGCGAGGCTCCGCGATCGGTCGGGTCGTGATGATCCGCGACTCGTTCGGCGAGGCCTTGAAACGGCTGCTTGCGGAGCACATCGGGAGCTGTGTGTACCTCTGGTTGGACGTTGGTTTCCCGACCGAGCTGATCGAGAAAGAGCGGCCCGATGTCGTGATCCTCGAGCTGGTCGAGCGCCAGCTGTCGATCTACCCTCCCAAGAACCCTCCCCTCCCTCCGGATGACGTCACGGCGGTTCGGCGACGCGCCGGCAACTCGTCGCCTCCTTCCGTCGGCCCTCTTCTCGGTCCGCTTCGAGCTCTGGCGGGTGGCCGCGAGCGACGAGCGGGTGCTGCAGCGGCCCGCTGAGGGCGGGCCCGTAGCGCCCGGCGTTCTGGCCGGCGTCGGAGAAGCCCTGGCGTCGACCCGCCCGCGCCTATCTGAGACTGTTGCTGCCGGCTTCGCTCCCGACCCCGACCAGCCTGCTATCTCCAGTCGCCGACCAGCTGGAAGCCGGCCCAATACAGCGGTTGGCTGAAGTCGCGACCCCCCCTGCGTTCCCCCACGTCGATCTCGACCGACGTCTCGACCAGGTCGAGCTGGGCTCGGCGTAGCGCCTCGTCCTTGGGTTGACCGGATCTGAGCTTGGCGTAGAAGCGCCGCATCAGCTCGGCCGTGCTCTCGTCGGCCACCGACCACAGCGAGGTGAGCACGCTGCGGGCACCGGCGTACTGGAAGGCCCGCGTCAGACCGATGATCCCTTCCCCTTCGAGCTCCTGGCCGAGACCGGTCTCGCACGCCGAGAGCGTCACCAGGTCCGCGTCCAGGCGTACCTGCTCGAGCACCTCCCACGCCTGCAGCAGGCCGTTGTCGCCGGCTTCCGCACCGGTCTCCGGAGGCGACAGCGCGAGGGCCGAGTCGAGCGGGAGGCGCTCGTCGATCAACCCGTGGGACGCGATGTGGACGATTGCCACGTCGCGGCCGAGGCTCTTGACCCGCGCCTCGGTCGCCTCCGGGCCGAGGTAGAGCGAGATCGAGCCCGGAAAGAGCCGGGCAAGCTCCTCCACCTCGCGCCGCGTCGCCGGCAGCGGCTCGAGCCCGAGAGCCGACCGCAACCTGCCTTGTGGCCCGAGCGACGCCTGCTGCCCAGGCCGGGCCGGGTAGATCGGGTCACCGAAGGCGGCGACCGTGATCCGCTCGCGCTGGCGGCGCTGTCGCTTCAGCTCGGCGAAAACGGTGGCGGAGGAGACCACGGTCAACGGTTGCGCCTCGACCAGCCAGCGAGGCTCCACTCCGAATCCCCGGAGCGCCGCGAACGGCAGCCCGTGCAGCGGCCCGTCCGGAACCAGCAGGAGTCGCTCGGAGCGTTCGATTCTCCCGGCGACCGGGCCGAGGAGGGCGTCCCCCAGCTCCTGGCCGAGCCCGGCCATGCGCGGCGACGACCCCTCGATCTGCGTCCGCAGTCGGCCGACCTTGTCTCTGATCTCGTCGGCACCGAAGCCCAGGGGAACGACCTCGAGGCCCTCCTGGTCGGGCCCGACGGCGAGCAGGTAGCTCCGCTCCGCGCCCAGCGTCCAGGCGAGCAGGAGAACGCCCGGGTCGAGGGCGGCCCGGGCCTCGTCGAGGTCGAGCGGCTGCGGGTAGCGGAGGGCGGCGAGGCGAGGGCAGGCGGCCCGAACCTGCTCGCGGACCTCGGCCTGGCGCCGGCGAATTCCGACCAGCTCGGCCAGCGCCTCCTCACTCTCAGCGCCCCGCCCTGCGCCGGCCAGCTCTCCGAGGCGAGCGACGACCCGGTCGGACTCGACCGCCAGCATGCGTCGTTCACGGTCCAGCTCGGTTGAAATGTCGGCGGCAAAAACCAGGTCGCGCTCGGCGAGCAGCTCGAGGAGCTGGCGGGCGCGCGAGCGCTCGAGAACGTGGAACGCCTGGTCCTCGCGGCCAGCCTTGAGCAGGAGGTCGATGAAGTCGCGGTAGAGCTCGATGTGCTGGGCCCGGAATCCGGCCCTGACCTCTCCGGAGCCGCCCAGCCTCTCGTGCTGTACCTCGAGGGCGTCGACGCCTGCCGCCATGTGCCCGAGAGCCTCGTCCAGTCGCCCCTGGTCGCGAAGGATGGTGCCGAGGGAGTACTCGGCCAGGGCGTGCTCCAGGAGCCCGGGCGCCAGCCGCTCGAAGAGGCGGAGCGCGTCCCGCTCCAAGCTCTCGGCTCGGTCGAGGTCGCCACGATCCTGGGCAGCCGTGCTCAGGTTGGTGAGAGTTCGCGCCACGGCGAGGCTCTCCGGCGCCAGGCGCTGCTTGATGCCGAGGGCACGGCGGTAGAGCGCCTCGGCGGTATCCAGGTCGCCGCGGTCACGAACGACGTTGCCGAGGTTGGAGAGGCTCGCGGCCACCTCGAGGCTCTCCGGGGCGAGCCTCTCCCGGATCTCGAGGGAACGACGGAGGAGCTCCTCGGCCGTGACCAGGTCACCCTGCTCGCGGGCGACGTTGCCCAGGTTCTCGAGGCCGGAGGCGACGCCGACGCTCCCGGGGGCGATGCGCTCCCGGACGGCCAGCGACCTCTGAAACAGCTCGGCGGCCGCCGCGAGGTCACCGCGCTCGCGCGCGATCTCCCCCATGTTGTTGAGGCTGGAGGCGGTCTCGGTGCTGGCGGGCGCCAGCCGCTCCCGGATCGCGAAGGAGCGGCGCTGCAGCTCCTCTGCGCCTGCGAGGTCGCCGCGAGCGGCAACGACCAGGCTCAGGTTGTTCAGGCTGGAGGCGATCGCCAAGCTGTCTGGCGCCAGCCGCTGGCGGAGCTCCAGCGCACGGCGGTACAGATCCTCCGCCCTCACCAGGTCGCCGCGGGTCCAGGCCACGTTGCCCAGGTTGTTGAGGGCGGCCGCGTGGTTGAGGCCGCCCGGCTCGACCCGTTCCCAGAGGGACGCCGCGCGGCCGAAGAGCGCGGAGGCCGCCTCGAGCCGCCCGCTGCTGGCGGCCACGATGCCGAGGCCGTTCACGGTGGCGGCAACCGTGACACCGTCCCCAGCGCGCCGCTGCTTGATCGCCAGCGCGCGATGGAAGAGGCCCTCGGCGCGCGCGAGGGCCTCGCGCCTGGTGGCGACAAGGCCCAGGTCGTGCAGGCTCTGCGCGATCTCGAGGCTCTCCGCCGCAACGCCCAGTCTGAGCTCGAGGGCGCGCTGGCTGAGCACCTCGCTCGCCACGAGGTTGCCGCCCCGCAGTGTTTCGCTGGCCTCGGTCGCCAGCCGGGTCGCCTTGGCATCTGGCGTCGGGGCACGATCGTGTCCCCCAGTCGCCGCGTCGCTCGCCACTGGTCGCATCTGAGACGGTCCTGGCCAGGGAGTGGACAGACCATGAGTGGGCCCAGACATGATCAGCACGGCGGCGACCGCTGAGGTGCAAAGTCGGACGTTCATAGATTCAACTCAGGATACTATCATCGCGGCGCCGATACCCGTCCCGCCCCGAGATGGGAAACCGGGCCGAGATGGGGCATCCTCACGAAGCCGAAGGAGCGCACGCATGGACACCTTCCGCACTCGACTCCTGATCCTGGCTCGCCTCGCGCTCCTCCTGCTCGCGGCCGCCTGTTCCGGCGACGCGGACTTCAGCGGCGTCATCGAGACGGGAGTGCTCGAAGCTGGGGCCTATCGCGCGGAGATCACCGCGATCGACAGGCTGCTGTTCTCCGACGCGGCGATCGACGACCAGAGGCGCGAGGCGGCGGGCCTTCAGCTGGAGGCGCTCGCCGCGCGCGTCGCCAAGGAGAAGCCGGCGAAGTTCATGAGGCTCGAGTCGCTCGAGCTGCGCGCGCTGGCGGAGCGGGCCAAGGGCGCCACCAGTGCCCGCGACCTCGACAGCCTCCGCACCAATTGGATGCGCATCCGCAACAACCTGTTCGAGGACCAGTGGTGGTTCGCGCGCAGCGCCGAGGATCTCGAGCCCGCGGGGGCTTCTGGCGGAATGATCACCGGCGGGGAGACGGCGCCCGACCCCGCTCCCGAGCCGGGGTCCGCATGGCAGGCGCGGGAAGCGGAGCACGCGCCCGACAGCGCGGCGGCGTACGTTCCGGCGCAGCCGTCCGATGGCTGGGACGTTGTCGAGGGACGGTGGTCGGCGACGGCCGTCTCCATCGACGGCAGGTCATCGGGAGACCCGGAGCTGTCCAGCTCGCGCTGGACCTTTGCCGGGGGTGAGCTCGCGATCGAGGGCAGTGGCAAGGTCGAGCGTTTCTCCTACTCTGTCGAGGGGGACGCGCTCAGGATCCGCTCGATCGACGCGGGCGAAGCAGGGTCGGTGGAGGGGTGGATGCTCTACCGGCGGACGGGCGCGGTGATGCAGGTTGCGTTTCACGACAACCTCCGCCAGCGCCCACTCGGATTCAAGCCGCAGGCAGAGGGCGGCGACCCACTCGTCGTCGTCGTGCTCGAGCAGAGGTGATGGGATGACAGGGTTGGCGGTCCGGAAGCGTTCGCTCGGCACTCGAGCCGGGCTCTCGTCCTCGCTGTGATAGCCTGACCAACTGCAGCCGCGACGCGGCTCGTCGCCCGCGCGGCGAAGGTCAGCGACCGCATGTTCACCGCCGCGGCTCGCGCCCTGTCGGCGATGGTCACGCCCGAGGAGGAGCAGCGGGGCCTGCTCCTGCCCGGCATGCAGGGCATTCGCGAGGTGGCGGCCCGGGTCGCCTTGGCAGTGGCGATCGAGGCCCGCGAGGACGGGTTCGGCCGCTTGTCCGAGGACCGGGAGCTCGAGGCGCTCATCCGCCGCGCCCAGTGGTCGCCGGAGTTCATGCCCAACCGGCCGGGCCGCCGGAGCACCTGACGGGGCGCGGAGACTCGTCCTCCCCCCAGCAGGTGATCGACGCGCCGCGGCGCGTGGCCGTGAGGGCCTCACCCCAGGCAGGCGAGGCTGGAGCTGGGGTCGGGCTCAGGGTTGATCCCGTCACGCTGCACCGGGGGAGTTGCTCGAGCTTCTCGAGGACCTGGGCCTGCTGTCCGAGGAGCGGGCGGCTCCTTCGGGTGTGGCGCCACGGCCCCGGCCGCCAGGTGTCAGCGATCGTTCATTGCACGACCACGTACTTGAGCCCATACTAGAAGCACAACAGACGCCGACGAAACCGGTCGACGCGAGGAGGAGTCATGAAGAGGCTTTTCCCTTGGCTCGCCATCGTGGTCTGGGTGTCGTGCCTCAGTGCCCCGGCCCTGGCCGGGTTCTCCGGCACCGACGTCTACCTGCCGTCGGTGGGGAGCGGGCCGGGCGCCGCGAGCTCGCAGTGGTACACGACGGTCTGGGTGCACAACCCGAACGCCGACAGCGTCAACGTGCAGTTCTCCCTGCTGCTCCGTGACCAGTCCAACCCGTCGCCGGCGGCGTACAACGACACCATCCCGGCCGGTGAGACCCGGCGCTACGAGGACGCGGTGCTAACCATGTTCGGGGGCGCGGCGTTCGGTGCGATCCGGGTGGTCTCGTCAGAGCGGGTGGTCGTCAACTCGCGCGTCTACTCCAAGCCGCTCGGGGGCGAGGAGAAGGACAGCACCGGGCAGTTCTTCGCCGCGGTGCCGGCGGACTTCGCGATCGGCTCGGGCGAGTCCACCATCGTGCTCGGCGTCTACCAGACGGCGCCGCAGGACGAGAGCGAGTTCCGCTACAACTTCGGCTTCGTCGAGGTGGCGGGCGCCCAGGCCGCGGTGCTGGTCGAGGCGCTGGACGAGAACGGTACGCCGGTGGCCTCGAAGGACTACGCCCTCGGCGCCCGTGAGGTCCGGCAGTACAACATCACCAACCTGCTGCCGTCGGTCGACGCCACGAACCTGGTCCTGCGCGTGTCGGTGTCCTCGGGCTCGGGCCGGGTGGTGACCTTCGGCTCGGGGATCGCCAACCGGGTCAACGACCCCTCGACCTTCGAGATGCAGTTCGCCGACAGCCTGCTCGACCCGGCGAGCGGGGACATCACCGCGGTCAACGCCGGCGACGGTCTCAGTGGCGGTGGGACGTCGGGCGACGTCACGCTGGCGGTGGCGAGTGAGGGCGTCACGTCTGCCATGCTGGCGACCGGCGCGGTGACCATGACCAAGCTGGCGGCGTCGGGCGGCAGCGACGGCCAGGTCCTGGGTACCGACGGGAGCGGACTCCTGTGGACCGACGCCGGGGGCGCGTTCGAGCTGCCATACAGCGGTACGGGGGCGACCAGCGGAGAGCTCTTCGCGCTCATGAACACCGGCACGGGCCGCGGCTTGCACGTGACGAGCGGCTCCAACACCGCGGCCTGGGCGGAGAGCACGAGCGGCGTCGGGCTGAGCGGGGGCAGCTCGGGCAACGACGGGGTGCAGGGCTTCTCGGCCGGCAGCGGGCGATCGGGCGTGTACGGCGCCAACACTGACGCCAGCGGCTTCGGCGTGTACGGGCGAAACACCTCATCCGGCTTCTTCGGCTACCTCGGCAGTGGCAGCTACGGCGTCTACGGCGACAACGGTGATTCCAACACGGTGGGGTACGCCGGCTACTTTAACGGTCGGGCCCGGGTGACCAGGAGCCTGGTCGCGGACGGCGGGGTCGCGGCGACGACTGCGGGGACGGTCGCCGTGTACGGGGAGAGCTCGACCAACACCGGCGTCTACGGCAAGACCACCGCCGCGAGCGGGTCCGGGGTCTACGGTGAGGCGAGCGGCGATTTCGGCGTCGTTGGCCACGGAACCGAGGGCGGAGTGTCCGGCAGCAGCACGACCGGCGACGGCGTCACCGGCTTCTCCGCAGCGGCGACCAAGTCGGGAGTTTACGGCGAGACCGACAACGAGGACGGCTACGGCGTCTTCGGTCGCAACGAGGCCGCAGGGGCGTACGGTTTCCTGGCAGGGGATACGGGGATCGAGAGCCTGCCCGGCGTCGCCGGGGTGACCGGTTACGGTGTGTTCGGGGTTGTCGGCAGGTCGTCAGACGGAGTCGCGATGGTCGCCCAGAGCCCCCACTTCGCTCTTCTCGCCGACGCGGGCGGGCCATCAGGGGGCGACGCGGGGGTTTTCGAGGGTCACGTGTGGGTCTTCGGGGACTTCGACGTCTCGAATGGGACCAAGAACTTCCTCGTCGACCACCCGCTCGACCCCGCCAACCGCTACCTGGTCCACGCCGCGGTCGAGTCGAGCGAGGTGCTGAACACCTACTCCGGCAACGCGGTTCTCGACCAGGACGGGCGGGCTGTCGTGCAGCTGCCGGACTGGTTCGAGGAGCTCAACACCGACTTCCGCTACCAGCTGACCTCCGTCGGCGGTTATGCGCCGGTGTTCGTCGCCGAGGAGCTCGACGGCAACCGTTTCGTGATCGGCGGCGGAGTCCCGGGCCTCAAGGTCTCCTGGCAGATCACCGCCCGCCGCAACGACGCCTGGCTGCGCGCCCACCCCTTCTCCGCCGAGCGGAACAAGCCGGAGGACGAACGCGGCTTCTACCTGACCCCGGAGGTGTACGGTCAGCCGCGCGAGCAGGGCATCGACTACCGGATGAAGACGCTGATGCTGGGGGAGCGCGGGGGCGCTTCGCAGTAGCGACACCACAGTCGCAGCTCGGTCAGATCCCCCGGCCGGCTCAGGCCGTCGAACCACCGGGTTGACGAGCCTGGCTCTGGAAGCGGTCGATCAGGTCGCGGATCTGGCGCGCGTCGCCCTTGCTGTGGCCGTGGCTGAGGATCGGGTTCGACCCCCCGCTCGAGTCGATGCGGATGTCGGACCAGATCAGGCCGGTCGCGATGTTGACCGACGCCACCTGCAGGATCGAGATGCTCTCCTCGTTGGACCCGACCAGGCGCGGTTTGACCCGCGCCACCCGGTCCGGCGTGATCTCGATCCGGACCGGGAACCAGAAGTTGCCGCGGGTCAGCCGGCTGGCCGTGAACACGTGCTTCTCATCCGCCATGGATCTCACCTCTCGCTATGCTCTGCCGCGGGATCGACGCTTCCGGCCCGCCCGGCGAGTCGCCCGACACGCGCCGTCTCTCGTGCATCAGCGGCGATGCTATCACCACCGCCCCACCGGTGCGGTTGAGTGCCAGGCCCAACGATTTTAACGATCATGGTAGAATAGCCGCGGAGGTGTGATGCCGAGGCGGCCACGGCTGTGTGTCGAGGGTGGGGTGTACCACGTGTACAACCGGTTTGCGCGTGGTGCGGAGCTCTTCGCCGACCCTGAAGAGGCGATCGCGTTCCTCGACATCGTTCGCACGGCAAGGGACCGCGACGGGCTGGCGGTCTACGCGTGGACCTTGATGTCGAATCACTACCACCTGGCGCTGCGAGTGGGGCCGGTGCCGCTGGCGCGCACGATGGGCTACGTCCAGGCCCGTTTCGGCCACGGCTACAACCGACGTCACAGCTCGAGCGGACCCCGCTGGCAGAGCCGGTACAAGGCACGCCTGGTCGAGGACGCTCGACACCTCGATCAACTGATCGTGTACGTCCACCTCAACCCGGTCGTGGCAGGGGTGGTCGAGGACCCTGCCGAGCATGTCTTCTCGGGTCATCGCGAGCTGCTCGGGAAGGTCAAGCACCCGCTGATCGACGTTGACTCGGTGTTGGCGATGTTCGGGGACAGCGCCGGGACGGCACGGCGGGCGTACGTGCGTGCCCTGAAAGGGGCGCGGCAGGCGGAGTGGCGCGGAGAGAAACCAGGTGGTCTGCCGTGGTGGGGTCGCGAGGCTGACCGGCCTGTGAGCCCGGCCCCGCCGACCGCGTGGATCGACGAGTTGGGAGTGAGCACTGGCCTGGAAAGGCCCCGGATGGACGCAGTGACCTATCTCTCACGGTGTTGCCAGCTGGTGGGGACGACGGGGGCAGCCTTCGCCGGTGCGGGCAAGGGGAGAGACATCAGTCGCACGCGCTACCTCATCGCGGCGCTCGCGATCGAGCGATGGGGAATTACCGCCAAGCCACTGGCAGAGCTCGTCAGTCGGCTGCCCGAAGCGGTCAGCCGGTGGGCGAGTCGCGGCGCAGCGATGCGCCGGCAATCGAGGGAGTTCAGTGAACAGTACGAGAGGCTGGATCGGGCCCTCGCCGCCGCGCGAGAAGATCACGAAGAACTGTGAGGAAGAAATCGTTAGAATCGTTGGGCCTGGCACTCATCATCTGTACGGTGAGTGCTGCTGTAGGGGGGCCGCTAGATCCGAACGACTGCCCGCTCCTTGCCGGACAGAAGGAGACAATTCAACTCCAGTTTGTGGCAAAGTAGGAGGTCCCATGAGAATACCGACCCGAGAGGCAGTCTTGGCGGTCGGCTGCATGCTGCTGCTGACCCACACCGCTCAGTCAGAGTCTCCCCCAATTGACACCAGCGTGCCACTCACACCTGCGACACAGCGGATCGACGAAGCGGTTTGGAACTGGGAGGGCCGGGATGACGGCGGGCGGGAGCAGGTGCTGCGTGCGGCGATCTGCGAGGGTTTGCTCAGTGCTGACATCGACAGCCGAGTTTCTGTCATGTTCTACGTGAGGGAGAACCTCCGGTGGTTGGATCTCTCCAAGTACGAGGACTGCCTAGCCGAATCTCGCCGGCTATATGGGGGCGACGAGGGCCAGGACAACCTACGCCTTGACGAGTCGCAGCTGACGCACTCGCCCACAGAAGCCGTCGAGCAGTTGTGCGCGAAGGCGATCGAAGAGGGAGCTGTCACCCTTTGGCGAGGTACCCCGCTTCGCAGGAGTGCCTGCATGGCGCTTGCGGCTGCCGGCGGGTATGGGTCCCTCCGATCTCTCGTCGAAGAACACTATGGACAATTGCACGAGCGGGAGAAGAGGCTGTACCCGCTCGCCATGCTGATGGCCATGTTCGACCTCACGACCGGTGATGGGGCCGGCGAACAAGCCCGAACGACCGGCATTAAGCGGCTCGCCGCAATGGACTCGACACAGCTGTACCACGAGCTTCAGTCCGACGACGCGTTTGCCGCGGCGGCAGTCAGAATCTGCAACTCAGTGTGCACCAAAGGCCAGGACCAAAGATGTGATCTTAGTGTCGCTGTGTACGGGAGTCTCGAGTCCCAGCACCGCCGCATCACCCTCGAGGACGGCACTGCCCCCCTCGATCCTGCCACCACGCCCACCTGGTTGGACCAGATTGGCGCTGCTGCTCAGAAGAGAAGAGAGTATCTCGTTCAAAGCGAGATTGGCAGGCGCCGCGGTGAAGGGACAAGAGAGGGTGGCCCACAGTAGGCGCCAGTTCCCATGCTGACGTGGAATGGGCGCGTGAAGCGCGGACAGACTGTAGGGCGAAGGTACTGTAGCTCCTCGCCCTACCCCGTCTTGCGCCGGGCCGTGGTCTGCGCCAGTGCCAGGGGATGGACGGTAACACCTCGCCCTGACACACATTGGCAGCTGGCACGGATTGGTGTGATCGGAGTCTGACGGCGGGTGACTCAGATGTCGTTGGGGAGTGTGACGACGCCAGGGACCCCGAGGTTCCGCGTGTCTATCCTCGGGCGGGGCGAGCGCCACCCGCTCCGCCGTCTCGCAACGCCTCCCTCAGCGTCTTCTCGTCGATCGGCGCATAGACCGCCTCGGTGACCTTGATGTCTTTGTGGCGGAGGAGGCGCGAGGCGATGTGCAGGCCTGCTATGCGGGCGATGCGTGCGCCGAAGGTGCGGCGGAGGTCGTGGATGACGGCGCCCCCGATCTTGGCTTGTGTGCAGAGCTGTGCCCACTCGCGGAAGAGGTCGTACTTGTGCTTGCTCGGATCGCGGTTGCTGGGGATGAGCCAAGGCGAACCTTGCACCCCTGGCGTTTCGCGGAGCATCTCGACGACTGCCTCTGAAAGGGGCAGGATCTGGGGCTGGCCGCTCTTTGGGTCTGGAGTCCGCCACGTCCCAGCGCCGAGGTCTACGTCCTCACAACGCGCGCAAAGCACTTCCCCCCGCCGTGCGCCGGTGCCAATCAGCATCCGGAACGCGCACCGTACATGCGGGTCGGGATGGGCTGCGATAGCCGCGTTGAAACGCTCCATCTCACTTTCGTCGAGGATTCGTTGTCGGGGCGGTCCTTCGCGCAGTCGCTTGATGCCACTCGCCGGGTT
>Ga0316620_10000377_pt1 | contig 17775 bp, 21 predicted proteins | sample OWC_Aug_M1_C1_D5_FD_207651 | JGI IMG/M metagenome (GOLD analysis project Ga0316620, IMG submission 207651) | Wetland soil microbial communities from Old Woman Creek delta, Ohio, United States - OWC_Aug_M1_C1_D5_B | ecosystem: Environmental > Terrestrial > Soil > Wetlands | place: USA: Ohio... | reverse complement strand
GTACGAGCTGTTCCAGGAAGACCGAATGCACCCCGGGGTCGAGGCGCAGCCGCTGATGCTGGACAACGTCTGGCGCGGCCTCGCGCCGCTGCTGAAGGAAAAGCCTAGGGCACGCTGACGCGCGCCGGGTAGAATTTCAGACGATGAATCCGCCCGACAGGCACAACGTCGCCGCGAGCGCGGACGCGTTCGCATCGTTCGACGCTGTGATCGACGTGCGCTCGCCCGCCGAGTTCGCCGAAGACCACGTTCCGGGCGCGATGTCATGCCCGGTGCTCGACGACGCCGAGCGCGCCCTCGTCGGCACGATCTACAAGCAGGAGTCTCCATTTCGCGCGCGCAAGCTCGGCGCCGCGCTGGTCGCGCGCAACATCGCGCGCCACCTCGAAACCGCGCTCGCCGGCATGGAGCGAGGCTGGCGGCCGCTCGTGTACTGCTGGCGCGGCGGCAAGCGCTCGGGCGCGATGGCGCACGTGCTGCGCGAGGTCGGCTGGGACGCGAAGACTCTCAAGGGCGGCTACAAGTCGTACCGCCGCTGGGTGGTGAGCGAGCTCGCCGCGCTGCCATGCACGCTGACTTTTCGCGTAGTTCACGGGGCCACCGGCAGCGGCAAGAGCCGGCTGCTGCGTGCGCTCGAGCGCGCCGGCGCGCAGGTGCTCGACCTGGAAGAGCTCGCCGCGCATCGCGGCTCGGTGCTGGGCGACCTCCCCGACCGAGCCCAACCCACGCAGAAATGGTTCGAAAGCCAGCTGCTCGCCGCGCTGCAGAAGCTCGATGCCTCGCGGCCCGTTTACGTCGAAGGCGAAAGCCGCAAGATCGGCCAGGTGCAGCTGCCGCAGGCGCTGATCGAGGCGATGCGCGCCTCGGAGTGCCTGCTGCTCGAAGCGGGCGTCGGCACGCGCGTGCGGCTGCTGATGGAGGAATACGGCCATTTCTTCGGCGATCCCGCAGCGCTCGGAACACAGCTCGACTGCCTCGCGGGCCTGCACGGCCGCGCGCGGATCGGTGAGTGGAAGGCGCTCGCCGCGCGAGGGGCCTGGCCCGAGCTGGTCGAGCGGCTGCTCGTCGAGCACTACGATCCGGCCTACCGCCGCTCGGCGGGGCGCAATTTCGACAAGCTCGCGCAGGCCAAGGTGCTTCAGGTCGCGTCGCCCGACGAGGCGTGCTACGCGCGCCTCGCGCGCCAGGCATGCTGAACGCCATCGATCGTTTCCTGTCGCGCCTGTCGCGCGCGTCCATCGTCGCGCTGTCCGTCACGGCGGTCTTGATCACGGGTCTGCTGGACCGCGTCAGCGGCTTCGAGCTCTCGTTCTCGCTGTTCTACCTCGCGCCGACCGCCGTCGCGGCCTGGTACGCGGGACGCCGCGCCAGCACCCTCATTACCCTGCTGTCGGCTGCCGCCTGGCTCGCCGCCGATCTGGGCGCCGGCCACATCTACAGCAGCAACGCGATTGTCGCCTGGAACACGATCACGCGTCTGTGCGTGTTCCTCATCTTCGCCGAATTGCTGCTTGCGCTTCGCACACTGCTCGCTTCCTCGGAGAGACTTGCCAGAATCGATGCGCTCACCGGGCTTGCCAATCGCCGGGCATTCGATGAGCAGCTCCAGTACTGCCTTGCGCTCGCCTCCCGCGAGCATCGTCCCCTTACTCTCGCCTATCTGGACCTGGACGACTTCAAGCGGATCAATGACGAACACGGGCACGCTGCAGGCGATCGCGCACTGCGAGTCGTGGCGCACACCCTGTCGCAGGCGGTGCGCCGCAGCGATACAGTGGCGCGGCTTGGCGGCGACGAGTTCGCGCTCCTGCTTCCCGGGACGGACCGTGCAGGGGCCGAGAGCCTGATTGCCAAGGCGCGGCAGTCGATTTACGCCGCGTTCCGCAGCGGCACGGTGACACCCACTTGCAGCATCGGCGCCGTCACATTCCTGGAGCCTCCACCGGACGCCGAGGGAATGATCTCGGCTGCCGATGCGTTGATGTACGAGGTGAAGATGCGCGGCAAGAATGGGGTCGCGTTCGTCCAGTCGCCGGGCGGCGGTGGGTAGAGTCCGCGCCTTGGGCAACGACCGATCCACGATGCCTGCCATCATCTCAATCGCCAGGCTGTCGAAGACCTACGCCTCCGGCTTCCAGGCCCTCAAGAACGTCAATCTCGAGATCCGCCGCGGCGAGATTTTCTCGCTGCTGGGCCCCAACGGCGCGGGCAAGACGACCCTGATCGGCATCATCTGCGGGATCGTCACGCCAAGCACGGGGACCATCCTCGTGGACGGTCACGACATCACCGCCGAATACCGCGCCGCGCGCTCCCTCATCGGCCTCGTGCCCCAGGAGCTGACCACCGACGCGTTCGAATCGGTGTGGGGCGCCGTCTCGTTCAGCCGCGGCCTGTTCGGCAAGCCTCCGAACCCGGCCTACATCGAAAAGGTGCTGAGGGACCTGTCGCTGTGGGACCGCAAGGACAGCAAGATCATCACCCTCTCGGGCGGCATGAAGCGCCGCCTGCTGATCGCCAAGGCCCTGTCGCACGAGCCGAGGATCCTGTTCCTCGACGAGCCGACGGCCGGCGTCGACGTCGAGCTGCGGCGCGACATGTGGCAGCTGGTGCGTGAGCTGCGCGACAGCGGCGTGACCATCATCCTGACCACCCACTATATCGACGAAGCCGAGGAGATGGCGGACCGGATCGGGGTGATCAACAAGGGGGAGATCATCCTGGTGGAGGACAAGGCCGAGCTGATGCGCAAGCTCGGCAAGAAGCAGCTGACGCTGCACCTGCAGGACCGGCTGCAGCAGGTTCCTGCCTCGCTTGCCGCCTTCAACCTGGAGATCTCGGCCGGCGGCAACGAGCTGATCTACACGTACGATGAGCGCGACCGCGCGGGCATCACCGCGCTCCTGCGCGAGCTGCCCGCCGCGGGAATCCGCTTCAGGGACCTGCACACGACGCAGAGCTCGCTCGAGGACATCTTCGTCGACCTGGTGAGCGACCGTTCATGAACGTTCACGCGATCCGCGCGATCTACAAGTTCGAGATGGCTCGCACCCGGCGCACGCTCATGCAGAGCATCGTGTCGCCGGTACTCTCAACCTCGCTGTACTTCGTCGTTTTCGGCGCGGCGATCGGCTCGCGCATCCAGCACGTCGAGGGGGTCAGCTACGGCGCATTCATCGTGCCGGGCCTGATCATGCTTTCGCTGCTGACGCAGAGCATCTCCAATGCGTCGTTCGCCATCTACTTCCCGAAATTTACCGGCACCATCTACGAGCTGCTGTCGGCCCCGGTCTCCTACTTTGAGATCGTGCTGAGCTACGTGGGCGCGGCGGCGACCAAGTCGGTTGTCCTCGGCCTCATCATCCTGGCGACGGCGGGGCTGTTCGTGCCGCTGCGCATCGAGCACCCGCTGTGGATGGTCGCGTTCCTCGTGCTCACCGCGGTGACCTTCAGCCTGTTCGGCTTCATCATCGGCATCTGGGCCGACGGCTTCGAGAAGCTGCAGCTCATCCCGCTGCTCATCATCACGCCGCTGACCTTCCTCGGCGGCAGCTTCTACTCAATCCACATGCTGCCGCCGGTGTGGCAGACGGTCACCCTGTTCAACCCGGTGGTCTACCTGATCAGCGGTTTTCGCTGGAGCTTCTATGGCATAGCCGACGTGAGCGTCGGCGTCAGCCTCGGCATGACCCTCGCCTTCCTCGCCGCCTCGCTCGCGGTCGTCGCCTGGATCTTCAAGACTGGTTACCGTCTCAAGACATAGCCATGGCCAACCCGATCCCCGCCCTGTCGCTCCTCGAAACGCGCGTTCTCGGCACCCTGGCCGAAAAGGAGCGCACGGTCCCCGACGCCTATCCGCTGACCCTCAATGCCCTGGTCTCCGGCTGCAACCAGAAAACCAGCCGAGACCCGGTGATGCAGGCGACGGAGTCCGAGGTCCAGGGGGCGATCGACAGCCTGAAGAGCTACAACCTGGTGGTGGAATCGAGCGGCGGTCGCGTCGCCCGCTACGCCCACAACATGGAGCGCTCGCTGCAGGTGCCCACCCAGTCGACGGCCCTGCTCACCGCCCTCATGCTGCGCGGCCCGCAGACCGCGGGTGAGCTGCGCATCGCTTGCGAACGGCTGCACCACTTTGCCGACATCTCCGCGGTGGAAGGCTTCCTGAACGAGCTGGCGGCCCGGCCCGCGGGCGCCCTGGTCGTGCAGTTGCCGCGCCTGCCCGGAGCGCGCGAAAACCGCTGGGCCCACCTGCTGAGCGGCGCGCCGCACGCGGAGGCACGGCCGCCGCGAGACGCGGGCGCCGGCGACGTATCGCTCGGCGAGATGGCGGCGCTCAAGGCCAACGTCGCGCGGCTCGAGCGCGAGCTCGACGAGCTGCGCACGCTCGTGTCCCGAATCTCGGAGGAACTTGGAATTGCGCCAAAGCGCGGCTAGCCTGCCTCAATCCGGATCCGGCGCCACGCGGACCATCCGCTTGCCGCGGTTCTTGCCCGCGAGCAGCCCGATGAGCGCAGCCGGGGCGTTCTCGAGGCCATCGACGATGTCGTCGACCACCTTGATCCTGCCCTCCGCCACCCAGCGCTTCAAATCGGCCTGGGCCTTCGCGTCGTCGGCGGCGAAGTCCATCACGATGAACCCCTCCATGCGAAGGCGCTTCACCACGATCATTCCCGGCACGTTGCGCGGGCCGGCGGGTGCGGCGCTGTCGTACTGGCTCACCGCGCCGCAGCAGACGACGCGGCCCTTCGGGTTCATCTGGAAGAGCGCGGTCTCGAGGATGCTTCCTCCCACGTTGTCGAAGTAGACGTCGATGCCCTCGGGGCACGCCGCCTTGAGGTCCTTGAAGAGATTTCCGGCCCGGTAGTCGACGCAGGCATCGAAGCCGAGCGTCCCTTTCACCCAGGCGCACTTGTCGGCGCCGCCCGCGATGCCCACCGCCCGGCAGCCGAGCGCCCTGGCGATCTGGCCCACGTACATGCCGACGGACCCGGCCGCCGCCGACACGACGACCGTATCGCCCGCCTGCGCGCGCCCGACGCCGAGCAGCCCGTGGTATGCGGTCTTGCCGGCGATGCCGTAGACCGACAGCAAGTTGGAAAGCGGCCTGATGTGCGGCAGCTTCCACGCGCGCCGCGCCTTCACCGCCGCGAATTCGGCCCAGCCCGATTCCACCGCGACCATGTCGCCGCGCGCGAGTGAAGCATCGCGCGACTCCAGTACCTCCCCGATCGCGTACGTGGGCATGACATCGCCCGCCTTGACGGCGTCGCGGTAGGTCGCGCCCTGCATCCAGGCGCGGTTCGCCGCGTCGATCGACATCAGAATCGTCCGGATCAGGGCTTCGCCCTCCGCCGGGGTCGGCCGAGCGGCCTCGCGCATTTCGAAATGTGCTTCGGTGAGCGCGCCCTCGGGGAGCGCACGAACAATGACCTGACGGTTGGCGGGCACGGGGCTAAGGAAGAATTCAGGCGTTCAGCCCGGCGAGCACGCGCAGGTGCTGCACCACGCTACGCCCGAGCGCGGAGAGCGCATAGCCGCCCTCGAGCACCGAGACGATTCGCCCCGAAGCGTAGCGGTCGGCGACCGCCTTCACCTTCTCCGTCGCCCAGCCGTAGTCGGCGTCGGCGAGGTTGAGCATCGCCATGTCGTCTTCCGCGTGCGCGTCGAAGCCGGCGGAGAAGATCACGAGCTGCGGCTGGAAGGCGTCGAGCGCGGGAATCCAGGCCTCGTCCACCGCCTCGCGGAACTGCTTCGATCCGGCGCCCGCAGCGAGCGGCACGTTCACCATGTTCGGCGCCGGATCGTCGGTGCCCGAATACGGATAGAACGGATGCTGGAAGGTCGAGACCATCAGCACGTTGTCGTCGTGCGCGAAGATGTCCTCGGTGCCGTTGCCGTGGTGCACGTCGAAGTCGATGATCGCCACGCGCTCCAGGCGGTGCGCATGCACAGCGTGGCGCGCGGCGACCGCGACGTTGTTGAAGATGCAGAATCCCATCGGGCGCGCGCGGCAGGCGTGGTGCCCGGGCGGACGCACCGCGCAGAACGCGTTCGCCGCCTCGCCGCTCATCACCAGGTCGGTGGCGAGCAGCGCCGCGCCCGCGGCGCGCAAGGCCGCCGCAAGGCTGTACGGGTTCATCGCCGTGTCCGGGTCGAGGTGAACGGTGCCCTGCGCCGGGGCCACGTCGCGGATCGCACGCACGTACTCGATCGGGTGCACGCGCGCGAGCTGCTCATCGCTCGCGAGCGGCGCTTCGTAACGTGCGAGGTACTGGGCGACGCCGGAGGCGATCAGCTGGTCCTCGATCGCACCGAGCCGATCGGGGCACTCGGGATGGTGCGCGCCCATGTCGTGCCTGAGGCAATCCGGATGCGTGACGAAGGCGGTGGTCATGCGTGCAATCCTTCACGGAATCTTATCCGAAAGCGCGCCGCCGCTGGGAATGCGTGCGCGGCCTTTCGAGTACAATCCGCGCATGCTTCTCACGCGACCGCGGCAGCCCGCACCCAGCGCGCCCGCCGAGCGAGTGCTCGAGGCCGCCGGGCGCGTGATCCTCGGCAAGGAACAGCAACTGCGCCTCGCCCTTGCCTGCCTTCTGGCGCGCGGCCACCTGCTGATCGAGGACCTTCCGGGCGTGGGCAAGACCACGCTCGCGCACGTGCTGGCGAAGCTGCTCGGGCTGCACTTCCAGCGTATCCAGTTCACGAGCGACATGCTGCCGGCCGACATCCTCGGAGTGTCCGTATACGAGCGCGACACGGGCGGCTTCAAGTTCCATCCGGGGCCGATCTTCGCCCAGCTGATCCTCGCCGACGAGGTGAACCGGGCCACGCCCAAGACGCAAAGCGCGCTGCTCGAGGCGATGGAGGAGCACCAGGTCACCGCCGAAGGCGAGACGAGGAAGCTCCCCGAGCCGTTCTTCGTCATCGCCACGCAGAACCCTTCGGAGCAGGTCGGGACCTTCCCGCTGCCCGAGTCGCAGCTCGACCGCTTCCTCATGCGAATCGAGCTCGGCTATCCCGGGCGCGAAGCGGAGCGCGCGCTGCTCTCGGGCGCCGACCGGCGCGACCTGCTCGCCACGCTCGAACCGTGCATGACGCCGGCCGAGCTGGTCGAGCTGCAGGACAATGCCCGCGGCGTGCACGTCGCGCCCGCCCTGCTCGATTACGTGCAGGCGATCGTGGAGCATACGCGCCGCTCGCCGGATTTCGTCGCCGGCCTCTCGCCGCGCGCCGCGCTCGCGGTGGTGCACTCGGCGCGCGCCTGGGCCCTGCTCGAGGGCCGCGACAAGGTGATCCCCGAAGATGTGCAGGCGGTCCTGCCCGGCGTGGCCACCCACCGGCTGCGCCCGGCGCACGACGAGGCGCGCCGCATCGACGTCGGCGCGCAACTGCTCGCCGCCGTCCCGGTCCCCTAGCCGGCCGGAACCTTTTCCTGCAGGAACTGCAGCACCGCGACCTCGTCGCGGCGCAGCGCCGGCACCCCGCGGCGCCCACGCCGCTTCGGCTGCGCCTGCGGCTGCGGCACCGTAAGGCCGAGCAGGTAGGCGCGCACCAGCGCCGGGTGGACGTAGTACTTGCGGCATACCACGCGCGTGTTGCCGAGCCGCTCTGCGACTGCGTCCAGCGCGCGCACGACGTTGCGGTCGGCCTCGCGCCGGCTGGCAGCCGGCCCCGCGGTGCGCAGCTCGACTGCGGCGAGCATGGTGCCGCCCCAGGTGCGGAAATCCTTCGCCGTGACGTCGCGGCCGGTGATCTCGCGCAGGTAGGCGTTGACGTCGTCGGAGGACACCGCCTGGCGCTTGCCCGCCTCGTCCAGGTACTGGAACATCTCCTGCCCCGGAAGCTCCTGGCAGCGCTGGATGATGCGCGCCAGGCGGGGATCGGACACCGACACAGAGTGCTCGACGCCGCTCTTGCCGCGGAAGCTGAAGCGCAGCAGCGCGCCTTCGACGCGAACGTGCCTACGGCGCAGCGTGGTGAGGCCGAACGAGCGGTTTTCGCGCGCGTATTCGTCGTTGCCGACCCGGATCAGCGTTCGATCGAGCAGCCGCACCACCGTGGCGAGCAGCTGGCGCCGGCCCAGGTCGTCCAGCCGCAGGTCGCGCTCGACGCGCTCGCGCAGGATGGGCAGCACCTCGCTGAACTCGAGCATGCGCCGGAACTTGGAGCGGTCGCGCGCCTCGCGGTACGAAGGGTGATAGCGATACTGCTTGCGCCCCCTCGCGTCGCGCGCGGTGGCCTGGATGTGGCCGTCGGGATCGGCGCAGATCCACACATCGGTCCAGGCCGGAGGAATGGCGAGCGCGTTGAGGCGCTTCCTCACCTTCGAGTCGGCGATCCGCGCGCCATCCGGCGCGTAGTAAGCCCAGCCCTTACCGGAACGCTTGCGGCGGATTCCGGCGACGCCGTCGGTCACGTAACGCAGGCCCGCGCGGGCCGCCGCCCGACGGTGCTCGGTGGCCCGCTGCGACGCCATCGCGCCCCTGCCTAGCCGCGGGTCAGTCGGGGCGCGCCGCGAACCTGCCGCTGCCGCCGAGCAGGATCGCGAGGCCGCAGACCAGCAGCAGCACCTCGAGCTCGACCTGCCAGCCGCCGAACTTGTTGATCTGGAGCAGCTCCGTGCTGCGAGCGAGCACCAGCACGACGATCATGTTGATCGTGACCAGCAGCCCGCCGATGCGCGAGAACATGCCGAAGATGATGAGCAGCGGGCCCAGCAGCTCGCCGAGGTACACGGCGAACGCGAGCTCCATCGGCAGGCCATGCGCTGCCAACTTGCCGCCGATCCAATCCAGCGTGGCCGGGTGCAGTACTTTCGCCACGCCATGGAACAACATGACGCCGCCGAGCGTGATGCGCAGCAGCAGCTTGCCGATGTCGTCGGCCAAGATCGGATTGATGAACATCTGCCTGCCTCCTCGTGCCCATTGCAATGGGCCGAAGGATAGCCGAAGTCGCGTCGCTACCGTAAACCGGCTCGCCAAAGGCAGAATCCGGCTACACTCGCCTCGAGGAGAGCCCGAGGACATGCATCGCTCCGCGGCCCCGCTTGTCATCGCGCTTACCCTGCTCACGGCGGGCTGCGCCAGCCTGCCTCCGCTCGAAGGGCGCGCGCCGACGCTCGCGCTCACGGCTACGGACGCGACCCAGCTCGGGCAGTCGATTGCTCCGCGCGTCGCCGCGCATCCCGGGAAGACGGGCATTTACCCGCTCACGCTGCCGGCCGACGCCTTCGCCGCGCGCGCCCTGCTCGCGGCCGAGGCCCAGCGCTCGCTCGACGTCCAGTACTACATCTGGCACGACGACGAGACCGGCATGCTGCTCGCCGAGGCGCTGTGGCGGGCGGCCGAGCGCGGCGTGCGGGTACGCCTGCTGCTCGACGACAACGGCATCGCGGGACTGGACCCGACGCTCGCCGCGCTCGACTCTCAGCCGAACATCGAGGTGCGGCTCTACAACCCGCTCCCGCATCGCGGTGTGCGCGCGCTCAACTTCCTTGCCGACTTCTCGCGTGCCAACCGGCGCATGCACAACAAGTCGTTCAACGCCGACAACCAGGCGGCGATCGTCGGGGGACGCAACGTCGGCAACGAGTACTTCGGCGCGGGAGAGGGGGTGGTATTCCAGGACCTCGACGTGGTCGCCGTCGGGCCGGCGGTACGCGAAGTCTCCAAGGCCTTCGATCTCTACTGGAACAGCGATTCCGCCTATCCGGCCGCGAGCATCCTCGGCCCCGCGGGCGCCGACGCGCGCGCGATGCTCGAGGCGAAGTTCGCCGCTGCGCACGCGAGCCCCGCCGCGGCGGCCTACCTGAAAGCGCTGCGCGAGACGCCGCTGGTCGCCAAGCTGGTCAAGGGCCGCTTGCCGCTCGAGTGGGCCGAAGCGCAGCTGGTGTACGACGACCCCGCGAAGACCCTGGACACCGGGGAACGCACCGACCTGCTCATGCTACCCAAGCTGCTGCGGCTCACCGGCCGGCCGGAGCATCAGCTCGACCTGATCTCGCCCTACTTCGTTCCCCGCAAGGAGGGCACCGCCGCCTTCGCCGAGCTCGCGCGAGACGGCGTGAAGGTGCGCATCCTGACAAATTCGCTGGCGGCAAGCGACGTGGCCGCGGTGCACGCGGGCTACGCGAAGCGGCGCGAAGACCTGCTGCGCGCGGGCGTGCGCCTGTTCGAGCTCAAGCCAACGCTTGCGCAGGAGGAAGCGCAGGACAAGAGGACTTTCGGCGGCAGCTCCGGAGCGAGCCTGCACGCCAAGACCTTCGCCGTCGACCGCGAGCGCGCGTTCGTCGGCTCGTTCAACTTCGATCCGCGTTCGGCGCTGCTGAATACCGAGATGGGCCTCGTGATCCGCAGCCCCGTTCTCGCGCAGGCCATTGCAGCGGCGTTCGACTCCAAGTTTCCCATGGAAGCCTACGAGGTGCACCTGGACCAGGACCGCGGGAGCCTGTACTGGATCGAGCGCACGCCGACGGGCGAGACGCGCTACGACCACGACCCGGGCGCGGGCCTGCTCAAGCGCCTCGGCGTCGGGATCCTCTCGCTGCTGCCGATCGAATGGTTGCTCTAGGCGCTCAGACGATCAGGGCCACGGTCGCGGAGATCAGGCAGGTGGCGAGCGTGCCGGCGACGATCGATTTCAGCCCCAGCGACACCACCTCGCCGCGACGCTCCGGGCATATCGTGGCAAGGCCTCCGATCATGATGCCGAGGCTGCCGAAATTGGCGAAGCCGCACAGCGCGTAGGTGAGCAGCAGCCGCGTGCGCTCGGACAGGTCGTGCATCTTCGCGAGCTCGAGGTAGGCGACCAGCTCGTTGATCACGGTCTTGGTGCCGAGCAGCGCGCCCGCGGACTTGGCCTCGCTCCAGGGCACGCCCGCGAGCCAGGCGAGCGGCGCGAGGAGCCAGCCGAGCGCGCCCTGCAGCGTGTACGGGGCGACCGCCAGGTTGGCGAGCGCCACCAGCGCGACGAACACGACCAGCATGGCGACGATGTTGACCAGCAGCGCGGCGCCGTCGAGCGTGCCGCGCGTCAGCGCGTCCATGGCGCCCGACGCCTCCGAGCGCAGCTCGAGGCGGCCGCCGCTCGGCGCACCCACGGGCGGCACCATGATGAAGGCGATGACCAGCGCCGCCGGCGCCGACAGGATGGAAGCGATCAGCAGGTGCGCCACCGCGTCGGGAATCACGCCGCGCAGGAAGCTCGCGTAAAGGAACAGTACCGTACCGGCGATCGAGGCCATCCCGCCGACCATGATCGCGAACAGCTCGCCGCGCGACACGTCCTTCAGGTAGGGACGCACGAACAGCGGCGCCTCGACCATGCCGACGAACACGTTGGCCGCGGTGGACAGCCCGACCACGCCGCCGACGCCCATGCTGCGTTCGAGCACCCAGGACAGTGCGCGCACTACTGCCGGCAGCACGCGCCAGTAGAACAGCAGCGCCGAGAGCGCGCTTACCACCAGCACCATCGGCAGCGCGCGGAAGGCGAGCACGAAGCTGGAGCCCGCGTCGGTCACCTCGAACGGCGCCTTGCCCCCGCCGAGGTAGCCGAAGACGAAACTCGTGCCGGCCTCGGTCGCCTGCTCGAGCGCCAGCATGGCGTCGTTCAGCCCGAGGAAGGCGCCCCGCACGAACGGCAGCTTGAGCAGCACGAGCGCCAGCAGCAACTGCAGCGCGAGCCCGGCGCCGACTGCGCGCCACGGCACGGCGCGGCGCTTCTCGCTCGCCAGCCACGCCAGCGCGAGCAGGCCGAGGAGCCCCAGAACCGGATGCAAGGCTCAGCTCTTGAACAGCGACGCGATCGTGGCCTGGATCGCCTGGCCTGCGGCGCGGGGGTCGGCTGCGTCGCGCACCGGCCGGCCGACGACGATGTAATCGGCGCCGTTGGCAAAGGCCTGCGCGACATCGACGGTGCGCTTCTGGTCGTCCCGCGGCCATGCTTCGGCGGGCCGGATGCCGGGCGTGACCACGAGCAGCCGCGCGCCGAACTCGGACTTGATGCGCGGGGCCTCGAGCCCCGAGGCGATGACGCCATCGCAGCCCGCCTGGACGGCGTGGCGCGCGCGAGACAGCACGAGCTGCGCGACGTCCATGCCCGCGCCCATCTCCGCCAGGTCGCTCTGGTCGAAGCTGGTGAGCACGGTCACGGCGAGGATCTTCATGCCGCCCTTCTCGCGCACCGCCGCTTCCATGATCGAGCGGTGCCCGTGCACGGTAAGGAAGCTTGCGCCGCTCGCGCTCAGGTTGGCGGTGGCGCGGCGCACCGTCTCCGGGATGTCGTACAGCTTGAGGTCCGCGAACACCCGGTTGCCGCGCGCCACGAGCCATTCGAGCAGCTCGAAATAGCCGCCCGAGGTGAACAGCTCGAGGCCGATCTTGTAGAAGCGCACCGCGCCGCCCAGCCGTTCGACCAGCGCGCGCGCGTCGGCGGCGGTCGGCACGTCGAGCGCGACGATCAGGCGCTCCTCGCGCGGCACGGCGTTCATGCGCCCTGTCCCGGCAACGCGAGCTGGCGCAGCGTAAGCGCGAGGTCCGCGTCGACGTGCTGCCAGTGCGCGGCATACGCCCCCGAGGCTGCGCCGACCTGCGGGTCGAGCACGAAAGCGCGGTAGACGTCGGCGAGCTTTATCGTTTCGGCGTCGCGCGCGAGCAGCCAGCCGTCCTTCTCGGTGCGGGCGGTCCAGCCGCGCGCCGCGGCGCGCTCGAGCACTCGCTCGCAGCGGTACGGCAGCAGCCCGAGCTGCGCGGCGAGCCGGCCGATTCCCAGCACTTCGCCATCGCGCTGGGCGCGGGTCAGGGCGGTGAGCACCGCGACGGCGTCGTGCAAGTCCTGTCCCGGCGAGCGCTGGCGCTCGCCCTGCGCCGCGCGGTAGCCGGGCAGCATGGCGGTAATCGTCGCGCCGAGCAGCACGACCAGCCAGGACAGGTACAGCCACAGCAGGAAGACGGGCAGCGTGGCGAAGGCACCGTAGATCATGGAGTAGGTCGGAAAGCGCGCGACGTAGAGGCCGAAGCCGCGCTTGGCGAGCTCGAAGATGACGCTCGCCACCAGCCCGCCGGCGAGGGCATGCACCGGCTCGATCCTGCGGTAGGGCACCACGATGTAAAGCCACGTGAAGGCCGCCCAGGTGAACAGGAACGGCAGCAGCCGCAGCGCCGCCTCGGTGAGCTCGCCGAGATCGAACACGCCGAGCGAGGCGCCGACCAGGAACGAGGTCATCGAGATGCTGGCGCCGATCAGGATCGGCCCGAGCGTGAGCACGCTCCAGTACATCAGCAGGCGCTGCGCGAGCGGCCGGCGGCGCTGTACGCGGAACACGCGGTTGAGCACCTCGTCGATGGTGAGCATCAGCATGACCGCCGTGATCGCCAAAAACGCCAGGCCGATGGCGGTGAGGCTCCCGGCCTTCTGCGTGAAGGCGGAGACCTGGTCGGCGATCATGTTGACGCCGCTCGCGTCGGGCAGGAAATGCTCGACCACGTAGCCCTGGAACGCGCCGATCGCGTCGTCGAACACCGGAAACGCGGTGCTCAATGCGAGCGCCACGGTGAGCAGCGGTACCATCGCGAGCAGCGTGGTGAAGGTCAGGCTGCCCGCCGTCTGCAGGCTGCGGTTCTCGATGAAATGTCGCGCGGTGGCGACGAGGAATTCGCCCGCCTCCCTGAGCACGTTCAGCGGCGAGCCGCGCGCGGGCAACGGCTCGGAGGCGGTCGATGGCTCGGACATGGTATGCCGGTATCATACCTTCCCGTGGCCGAAATCCTGGTGCTCTACTACAGCGTCGGCGGATCCGTGCGGCGCATGGCCGAGCTGATCGCCGATGGCGTCGAGCGCGTGCCCGGCGCGCGGGCGCGGCTGCGCACCGTGCCGCGCGTGGCGCCGCTCACGGAGGTCGCGGCGCCTCCGGTGCCGGTCGAGGGCGCGCCCTACGCCGAGCTCGGCGACCTGGAGCGCTGCGCGGGACTGGCGCTTGGCAGCCCGGCGCGCTTCGGCAACATCGCCGCGCCGCTGAAGCACTTTCTCGAGAGCACGACTGCGCTGTGGCACGGCGGCGCGCTCGCCGGCAAGCCGGCCAGTGTGTTCACCTCCGCGGGCAGCCTTCACGGCGGCCACGAGACGACCCTCGTATCGATGATGCTGCCGCTCCTGCACCACGGCATGCTGATCGTCGGTCTGCCCTACACCCTCGCGGAGCTTCACGCCACGCGTGACGGCGGCACGCCTTACGGCGCGAGCCACTTCGCCGGAATCGCCGACGACCGGCCAGTCGCGGAGGCCGAGCGCGCGCTGTGCGTGGCGCAGGGCCGGCGCTTGGCCGAGGTCGCGCTGAAGCTCGCGCAATGAAGGTCGCGCAGGCGGTCGCGAGCGCGTCGCTCGTCGCGCTGATCGTGCTGTGCCTCGCCTGGGAGCTGTGGCTCGCGCCGCTGCGCCCCGGCGGTTCGCTGGTCGCGCTCAAGGCGCTGCCGCTGGTGCTTCCGCTCGCGGGAATCCTGTCCGGCAAGCGCTACACCTATCAGTGGTCGAGCATGCTGATCCTCGCCTATTTCATCGAGGGCGCGACGCGCGCCTTCGCCGAGCGCGGTGCGGGGCAGACGCTCGCCGTCGCGGAGACCGTCCTCAGCCTCGTTTTTTTCGCGTCGGCGCTGGCGTATGCGCGGCTCGCTCGAGGAGCCGCTTAGCGGCCGCGTACGCGGGCACCTCCACCAGTCGGCCTCCCACGGTGGCGCGCTCCCTGCCGCCCGCACGCGCCCGGTCGAACGCCTGGACGATGCGCCGCGCATGCGCCAGTTCGCGCGGCTGGACCGAGAACACCCGGTTAATCGCCGAAGCGTGGGCCGGATCGACCAGGCTCTTCATGCGGTAGCCGAGGCGTTTGGCGACGCGCGCGTCGGCCTCGGCGCCCGTCGCGTCGCTGAAGGTATAGGGACAGTCGATCGCCTCGACCCCGGCGGCACGGCACTCGACCAGGAAGCGCGTGCGCACGTAGGCGAGCTCCTCGCCGCCTCGCGTGCGCGCGGTGCCGAGGTCGGCGACCATGTCCTCGCTCGCCATCAGCAGCGCCGTGACGCGCGGGCTCGCGCGCGCAATTTCGCCCGCGCGCACCAACCCCGCGGCCGATTCGATGTTGGGCACCAGCTCGACCCCTCGAGCGATGGCGGCGAGCGCATGCACCTGCTCCGGGCGCGCGACCTTCGACATCAGCACGATGTCGGGCTTGCCCTCGAGCACCGCGTCCAGATCGTCCCGGCCGCAGGTCTCGAGCGGGTTGACGCGCACCGCGACGAGCGCGCCCGCGCCGCGCCAGCGCCCGTACAGGGATTTCGCCAGCGCGCGTGCCTTGGCGCGCAGCGGCGGCGGAGTGAAGTCCTCCAGCTCCTGGATCAGCACGTCCGCGCCGGAGCGCGCCGCGGCGGCCTGCGCCTTCTCGTCGGCGCCCGGAACGAACAACCAGCTGCGTCGCGGGTGGCTCATGCTTCGCGCGCCACGCAGGACTCGAGGTGCTGCTCGACAAAGCGCACCTGGTCGGTGCGCGTGCGGCTGCTGGCGAAGATCCACACTGCGGCGAATCCCGCGACGAGTGCGCCCAGACCGAGCATGCCGTCATCACGCCCGTGGCCCTCGAGCTCGCGCACCGCGCCGCCGACAAGCAGCAATGCGCCGATCGCCAGCAGCCCGACGAACTGGACCTTCGTGCCGAAGGCGTAGCCGACGCTGCCCTCGAATGCGCTGCTGCTGCCCTCGGGACGCAGCGTGCCGCGAAACTCGACCACGTCGCCTGCGGCCGAGAGAGGCCCTTTGCGCCAGAGCCTGATGACGGGCGCCGTGGCCGGCCCCCCGATCGAGCCGCCAAGCCGCTGGCCCACGCTGAATTGCCGGCCTTCGACCAGCCCGCGCAATTGCGCGAGCGCAGCCGCAGGCGGACGCGGACCAGCGACGCGCAATGGCTGGCGCCAGAAAACGAAGCCCTCCGCCATGCCGGCCGGCCCCTACCTGCCGGGCAGCCCGGCGAGCGCCTGCTCGAGCTGCTCCGCCTCGCGGGTGAGATCTTCGAGGCGCTCGACCTCGCGCGCGCGATCGCGCGGGTTGGGAATACCCGCCTTGAGGGCGGCCTTGGACTGGCGAATCTGCTCGTGCACCGAATCGAGTCGCCGCGTCAATTCGTAACGTTCGTGGCCGTCCCGGTAGCCGGCGCCGAAGTTCGCCGCCAGCGCATCCGGACATACCCCCGAGAAGGCGTATCCCGCGCGGCCATTCGCGTAGCCGCGGTCGTAGGTGCAGAACGACTTGAGCCCTTCGTTGCGGCCCGCCACGTAGCGCTCGGGCTGCGGCGAGACGCCGTACTCGGCGCAGGCGCGGCGGTAGTTCCCAAGATGCTCGAGCGGCCGGCCGCGCGCGCCGTCCTCGACGCCCACCGCGTACCAGTCGGCGCTCAGGCACTGGCTCTTGCTCATGCTGGCGCAGGACGCCAAGAGCAGTGGCGCCAGCAGCCAGACTCCGAAAATCGCCCGCGGCATTCGTCGCATTCTCCCTCCCGACCCGCTTTTTACCGCTCATCGCGGCCGGCGTCGAGCGTCCACGGGGAATAGGAGTGCACGGCGCCGGAGTGTTTGAACTCACACCATCGTTCGCGGGTGCCGGGCAGCGCACCTGGCGCGCCTACCTGAGCACGCAGGCCGGGGGCGGCTCGAGCGCGGTCGACGCGCGCGAGGGGTCAGCCCGGGCTCCTGCCCGGCCTGAAGATCGCGTAGTTTCCGTTCGCCTTGGCGACCAGCGTGTCGCCGAGGTAGATGCTCGACTCGAGGTTGGCGACCGTCTTGCCGCGGTTGACGAGCTCGGTGACGCAGCTCAATACCCCCGAGACGACCGGCTTGAAGTAGTTGATCTTCACCTCGATGGTGGCGCAGATCTCGCCTGGATCGAGCGTGGGATACAGCGCGGCACCCATGCCGGTATCGGCCAGGGCGAAGATCACCGCCCCGTGCACCACGCCGTGTGGATTGTGATGCTCCGGCGTGACGGCGAGCGTGCAGCGGCTGCGGCCGCTCGCGCGCTCCGCGAACTCCAGTCCGAGCCGCTCGACGAAGGGATGGCGCATCGCTCCTCCTAGCGCGCGGCCCGCTTCGCGGTGACCTCGATCTCGATGCGGATCCTGGGATCGGCAAGGCCCGCAGCAATCATGGTCGCGGCGGGACGAACCTTGCCGAAGTTTCGGCGCAGCACCGGCCAGCATGCCTCGAACTCGGAGGCGTCGCGCAGGATGTAGGTGACGCGCACCACGTCGGCGAGCGTCGCGTCCGCCTGTCGGAGCGCGGCGGCGATGTTTTTCAGGCACTGTTCGGCCTGCGCAACCACGTCCTCGGCGATGGTCATGGTCGCGTAGTCGAAGCCCGTGGTGCCGGACACGAACACCCAGTCGCCGTCGGCGACCGCGCGCGAGTAGCCGATCTGGCTCTCGAAGGTCGAGCCGGACGAGATGAGCTTGCGGGTCATGGGCGTTCCCCTTCGTGTGCCGCGCGCTCGCGCCAGAGGCGCAGGAGCTCGCCGAAATCTTCGGGCTGCGTATCGTATCGCGCCACGCCCTTGGGAAATGCGAACCAGGACTGCGCGCTGCGCGTCCAGAGGTGCGCGACCGGACGCAGCCAGGAGGTGTCGTCGAGCGTCCCCGGGCGCACGATGGCGCGCTCCGGGCGCTTCTCCGGCTCGGTCCACAACAGCGTGCCGCACTGCGCACACACGCGGTCGTGGCGAACGCGGCCGTCC
>Ga0316620_10000375_pt1 | contig 17782 bp, 16 predicted proteins | sample OWC_Aug_M1_C1_D5_FD_207651 | JGI IMG/M metagenome (GOLD analysis project Ga0316620, IMG submission 207651) | Wetland soil microbial communities from Old Woman Creek delta, Ohio, United States - OWC_Aug_M1_C1_D5_B | ecosystem: Environmental > Terrestrial > Soil > Wetlands | place: USA: Ohio... | reverse complement strand
AACCGTACTCGCCGGTGCAAGTCCTGGAGACGGGTCCTGCGCGAGCGTAGGGATCGGTGACAGGCAGGGCGGTGGCCGGTGCAGGCGTCGATGGCATGCGGTACGGCCACCACAACACGATCGGTCAGGCTGCTGCCGATCATGGTCGGTCTCGAGACGCTCGAGCATCCTACTGATTCCTCTGCGTCCCTCTGCCCTCTTCGAGAGTCGGGAGGGTGTCGGCGGGCATCTCCTGCGCGCCTCAACCGGCGCACGCAAGCTGGAGCGGGCTCGATCCTCAGGGCGCCTTGGAGGGCCGCGCAAGTCGCGCGCCGACCTCCATCGACCGACGGGCGGCGGCGAGGGAGCGCATCGTGCGCGCGATGAGCAGGGTCATCTCCAGGGCCTGCTCGTAGTTCAGCCTCGGGTCGACCGGCGACCGGTAGGCCCGGTAGAGGTCGATCTCGGTTAGCCCCCGCGCGCCGCCAACGCACTCGGTCACGTTCTCGCCGGTGAGCTCGATGTGGACGCCGCCCTGACAGCTGCCCATCGCGGCGTGGATGGCGAAGCTCTGCTCGAGCTCGGAGAGCACGTTGTCGAAGCGACGGGTCTTGATCCCGCTCGCGGTGGTCTCGGTGTTGCCGTGCATGGGATCGCAGCACCAGAGCACGGTCCTGCCGCTGCGTCGCACCGCCTCGATCAGCGGCGGCAGGCAGCGTGCGACCTTGTCGTGGCCGAAACGATGGATCAGGGTCAGGCGGCCGGGCTCGTCGTCGGGGTGGAGGATGTCCAGGAGCTCATCCAGCCACTCGGGGGTCATGGTCGGTCCGACCTTGACCGCGATCGGGTTGCGGAGGCCGCGGAAGTACTCGACGTGGGCTCCGTCCGGCTGGGCGGTGCGCATGCCGATCCACGGGAAGTGGGTCGACAGGTTGTAGCACCCGTTGCGGTGGGGCACCTGGCGGGTCTGGGCCTGCTCGTAGAGCAGGTGCAGCCCCTCGTGACTGGTGAAGAACTCGGCCCTGCGTCCCTCGCCGCCGTCGAGACCGGCCTGACGCTCGAGCTGGCTGAAGGAGCCACTGATCGACTCCACCATGCGCTGGTACTCGGCAGCTCGAGGCGAGTGGCGGACAAAGCCGAGGTCCCAGAACTCGGGGTGGTGGAGGTCGGCGAAGCCGCCGTCGACCAGGGCCCGGACGAAGTTGAGGGTCATGGCGGAGCGCTGGTAGCCCTCGAGCAGGAGGTCGGGGTCGGGCGTGCGCTCGGCCGCGCTGAATCCCGGGCGGTTGACGAGGTCGCCGCGGTAGGCGGGCAGGGTCACGCCACCCCGGGTCTCGCTGTCGGCGGAGCGCGGCTTGGCGTACTGGCCGGCGATCCGGCCGACCCGGATGACGGGCCGCTCGAGGCCATAGGTCAGAACCAGGCTCATCTGGAGCAGGATCTTGAGCTGGTCGACGATGAGGTTGGGGCGGCAGCTGGCAAAGGCCTCGGCGCAGGCCCCTCCCTGGAGCAGGAAGCGGTGCCCGAGCGCGGCCTCGGCCAGCTGTCGGCGCAGCTCTTCGACCTCCCACGAAGTGACAAGCGGCGGAAGCTCGGAGAGCTGGCGAGTGACGAGGCGCAGGCGCTCCGGATCCGGATAGGTGGGTTGCTGGCGCGCCGGTCTGGCCTGCCAGGACCCGGGGCTCCAGCCCTCTCGCTCGGTGGGAGATTCGGGAAACCACAGCTCCAGGCGGTGCGCGTTCATGGCTGTTCCTCACCCCAAGACGCGCAGAAGCCGCGGCGATCCTGTCCTGGCCGCGATACAATACCGCCCCCGAAGAGCATGGGCCCCACCAACCACCACTCCCGCAAGCGCAGCGAGCGCGTCGACCTCCCGGAGGGCGTGACGGCCTCTGACTGGGCGCGGGAGAGGGACCGTCGCCAGAACCCCCGTCTGCGCTGCCTGCTGGGTTGTCTGAGCCTGCTCCAGGACGTGTCCGAGAGCAACTTCGCCCTCCTCCACTGCTCGCCCAAGCGGCTTGTGGAGATCTGGAGCCGCGTCCGTCGCGTGTCGGCGACGCTGCGCAGCGAGCTGGCGTCGCTGCTCGGTCGGGGCTCCCTGATCCCGGCCCTGGAGGAGGCGGTCCAGGCCACTGCCCAGTGCCTGGCCATGCTCGAAAGCTCCCTGCTGGTCGACCTCGATCGCGTTCCCGCCCGGCCGCCGGAGCCCGAGCTCGAGGAGCTCAGGAGCCGGCTCTGCGTGGCCCTCGGCCAGATCCAGGCCTTCCTCGCGGACAGCCTGGGACAGCTCCTCGCCGCTGACCCGCGCAGCGGCCAGGTCGCCGACTACTACCTGTCGAAGAGATTCGCGCGCGACGTGGACGAGGCCGAGTGGCTGTACGAGTGGGTGTGCCAGCTCGACAGCTACCTCAAGCGGCTGGAGCAGTTCCGCCCCGCCAGCTTGAGCGCTCTGGCCGACCACATCGCGGTCGAGAAACGGGTCCCGTCCGGCGAGACCTGGGAGTCTGCGGCCGCCTTCCTCGACGAGCTGAGCGGCACGCTCACCCCCCGCCTCAGGCGCACCGTCGGCCTGCGTGGCATCCGCCTCGACGAGCTCGAGGCCGTCCAGGGCTACGCCCAGGAGATCCCCACCCTGTGCCGCGTCGTGCGTGAGCTCGCGGCCAGCGGTCAGACGACCGCCGACCGCATCGAGCGCAGCTCGGGCGCCGGCTCACGCTCCCTGGCCGAAGCACACGAGGCGCTCAGCACCTGCGTGGTGGACCGGCTGCGGGCGCTCGACGAGCGGCTGCGCGACATCGCCGCCTTCGTGCCCCTGTGGCGGAGCAGCCTCGAGCAACGGCGTGCCCTGCTCCTCAATGGCACGCCGAAGAAGCGCAAGTGACACCCGACCGTCAGCAGCCAACGTAGCGTGCGTACAGCGCCCGCGCCACAGCCTCGTCGGTCGTGCCGCGGACGATCGCCCGGCCGTCGGCAAAGACTACCAGCTCCAGCCCCTCCACCTCGACCCGCAGCAGCAGCTCGGTGGTGCGGACCTTCCCGATCTCGGCCAGGCGTCGGGCCAGCTGCCCGAGCTCGAGGCGGACGCGTGCCGACGGCACCACCTGCACTGCGTTGCCGCCGCACAGGGCCGTGGACCGCGACACGCTGTCGGCGGCGAGGAAGTCGTAACGGCCCTCGACGCAGCACGGGCAGGCCGGATCGTGCGCCACCGAGAAGGTCTCCCAGGTGCCTCGCCAGAGGTCGAGCGAGAGGATGCCAGACTGCCCGACCCTGCCCTCGACCAGCAGATGGATGGCCTGGGCGACCTGGACCCCGCCGATCACGACCGGCGCCGCGTTGAGCACGCCCACCGACTCGCAGCTGGCGGCCGCGCCCGCGAGCGGCGGATCTGGGAAGGCGCAGCGCAGGCACGGCCCGCGCCCGGGCACGATCGCCAGGCTCATGCCCACGGTCCCGATCACGCCCCCGTACACCCATGGCGTGCCGAGCTTGACGCAGGCGTCGTTGATCACGTAGCGGGTCTCGAAGTTGTCGGTACCGTCGAGGACCACGTCGGCGCCGGCGAGCAGTCCGACCACGTTGCTCGGACCGAGGTCTTCGGCCCGGGCCTCGACGCGGATCTCAGAGTTGATGCGGCGCAGCTTGAGCGCCGCCGCGTCGGCCTTGCACCTGCCCTGGGCCACGTCATCCTCGTCGAAAAGGAGCTGGCGCTGGAGGTTGCTCTCCTCGACCAGGTCGCGGTCGACGACCAGCAGCCGCCCCACGCCGGCCCGCGCCAGGAGCTGGCAGTGCACGCTCCCGAGCGCGCCGCAGCCGACCACCGCTGCGGTCGCCTGACCCAGGCGCCGCTGGCCTTCGCGACCGATCTCCTGGAGTACATGCTGACGCGAGTAGCGGACGTCGCTCATCGCCAGAAGTGTAGATCGGTTCCTTGGGGGGCGGCTCACCGGAGACGGACCCGCACCTGCCCTGCGCTCTCCTCACAGCGGACGTGGCCGTGCCGCGGCTGCTCGCCGTCGGTCAGCACGATGACGAACGGCGGGTCGATCACCAGCCCCTCGGACGAGGGGGGAAGCCCGTCGGCCACGATCTCGCCCCGCACCAGGGCCCCGGGCACGATATCGGCAGCCGGCGCGCGCCACAGGGTCGAGCTGTCGGTCGCCTCGGGCGTCGGCCCCAGCACCGCCCACACCTGATCCTCGCGCAGCGCCAGCGCGCGAACGCCGCGGTCGCCCACGTTCAGGGAGGCGACGCCGTCGAAGCGCAGCTCGTCCAGACCCGCGGTCAGCCGCAGCAGGACCGGGCGGCCGTTGACCCGGGGTCGCCTGAGACCGATCCACAGCCGCACGCCGTCCGCGCCGGGGATCCCGACGGCGCCCTCCACGTCGGGGGTCACGCAGGCGTCACGGGTCACCGCCCGCTCGGCGGCCACCAGCGCCTCGCACACGGCATCGCAGAGCTCGGGCAGGGGTCGCGTGAAGAGCCCGGCGACGCAGGCCTCGAGGCTCGCCGTGTGGGCTGACCAGCGGGCCGCGCCGTCGACCAGGCTGAAGTCGGCCAGCGCCCCCGCATCCTCGTCCCAGCGCAGGACGCGCATCCGCTGCCGCTCCGGCTGTGGTCGGCACTTCTTGCTGCGGCTATGGGACCCGACCGCGACGATCTTGTCGGCGACCACGGCCAGCGCCTCGAGGTCCTCCTGCCGCACCGCGCCGGGCAGGGCCACCACCTCCTGCTCGACGAGCGTGCCATGAGGACCGAGACGGAACCCGAACAGCCGGTCCGAGATCTCGTTGTCGACGACCAGGACCAGGCCCGGGTCCCAGGGCGCCGGTACCGCGCCCGAGGCCTCGCACAGGGGCGGGGCGCCGAGCACCCGGGCCGCGTCGATCTCGGCCATGGGCGTGGCGGCGGGGTCGCTCGCCGGCGCCACCGAGCCGCCGCACGCGGCCGCGGTCGCCAGGGCCAGCCAGGTCGTGCCGAGGCGTCTCATGGCCGCGGACCATGGCGTGCACGGAGGAGGAAGGAAGAGTACCTGGCATCGGCGCGCGACGCCGCGATTCGTGGGTTTCCGCGCAGTGCGTCCTGGTCGCCAGAGCCCGCGTCGAACGCCTCCTCGATCCGATCGCGCGCGATGTGTGAGCCGAACATGACCACAAGAATAGCCAAGCGGCAGGAGAACTCCGAGTGATGGTGGTCGGCGCGCGATGTACGATGAACCTGCGCGAGAGGCCGGTCTTGGCCGATCGCAGCCGGCAGCGCCGGAGCTCGGGGGCATGATGACCACCGACACCCAAACGGTCACCCTTCCGCATCTGCACCAGCTGGGCGACGGGCTCCGCTCCGAGCTCGTGATCGCGCCGACGTGTGCTGCTGGCACGTACGGGTGGGACGAGTAGGTGTCGCCCGGGCAGCTCACGGCCTGGCTCACCGTCCCTGCGCTGCTCGTGGCACACGCCATCAGCGCGGCCGCGGGCGAGCTGCGCCTGGCTCCGGAGAGCATCGACCTCACCCGGCCCGACCAAGTGGTCGAGGTCCTCGTGCTCCAGCGCGACGCGCCGGCCCAGCGCGAGCACGTCGTCAGGATTTGGGCGACTATTCCCGACTCCGGTCCCACGGGCACCGAGTCGGACTACACGTACCGCTTCAGGATCGAGCTCGCGAGCGCTGCCGACGGCTCGGCGCGGATCCGCATCGCTCCCCACCCCACGCTGGCCGAGCACGGCCGCTACCTGCTGCGAGTGGCGACCCGCGACGGCGACCAGGCCTCGGCCACGGTCCACGTCCGGCTCGGCCCGGACGAGGCCCTCATCCCACCAGACTGGATCCGGCCGGGCTGGGTCCTGCCCGAGGGGTTCATGCTCGGCCGGCGCCTGGTCCTCTCTCCCGATGTCCGGCCCGGGCTCGAGCTCGAGTGGACGGTGAACCGCCAGCCCCAGCCCTCGCCCGACGGCGCCCTCGACTTCGTCCCGCCGCGAGTCGGCGTCTACGACCTGTCGCTGGTTGTGCGCAGCCGGGGCCGGGAGGTGTGGACCTGGTCCGGCCTTGCCCGGGTCATGCCCGAGCCCCCGCTCAGCCTCCGCGTCCGCGCCGGCAAGCCGTTCCGGCTCGCCGCGCCCCCCGAGTTCCGAGCGGTGAGCTGGAGCGTGGACGGCGCGCCGGTCGAGTCCGCCACCATCCTCACGCACAGCTTCGCCGCGCCCGGCCTCCACGCCGTGGTGTGCACGGCCTCTGATCCCGTCGATCCGGGGTCGCCGTTCGCGTTTCGCGTCATCACCTGGGAAGTCAGCGCAGTCGAGTGACGGCGCCGATCGAGCCATCGGCCACCCGCGCGCCCGACCCGGGCAGCCGCCCCTCCCCACGCTGTCGACTCGGGTTCCGGGTCTTCATCAGCGTCTCATCGAACGGATAACGCGGACGTGACCCTCTCATTCGACAGTCGATTTCGAGAACCGGAGGCCCGAGCCTCGCCAGCCCCAATGTGACATGGGTCACGGCCCGAGTGCACTTCAGGACCCATTATTGATTTCGGAGTCCATGATGAGCACCACCGGCCGACTTGCCACACCGAGGGCGATCCTGATCGCCCTCCTGATGGTCGCCGCGCCGGCCCTCGCCGGCGACTCCCGCGTCCCCTACGACAAGAAGGCCTTCCGCTCGCTCAAGGAGAAGCTCTCCACCGGGGTCGCCTTCACCGACCTCGCCGACTTCGAGAAGGCGCAGCTGGTCCGCGCCGCCGAGCGGCGCGCTGCCGGTCGTGACGATGTCGAGGCGATCTTCGAAGAGGCCTGCTCGATCTACATGGAGCACCGCTACGGGTCCAAGATGAAGCGCTTCCGCAACTCGATAAACCAGCGCTACGACCACGCCGACCTGGCCGCCGATGCCGAGGCCCGCAACGCGATCGCCGACCTGGTCGGCCTGGACTACCACGAGGTCGCGCCGGCCTCGGCCTACTGATCGCCGCCCCCGGGGTCCCCGGAGCGCGTCACCGGGTTGGCCTCGACAAACGGCTGCACCGCCGCGTACAGCCGATCCTCCTCGGCCCGCTTCTTCTCCTGCCAGCGCTCGAGGCGTCCGCGCTCCTCCTCGACCCGGGCGCGGTTGGCGTCCATGAGGGCGGCGTTCTTCTTCACCAGCTCGTCGATCTCGGTCTGCAGGACCTGGTTCGCCTCCTCCACCTCCCGCTCGGTGACCGCGACTCGGTCGGTGAGGAAGCGCTCGAAGGCGTCCAGGGCCTGGTCACGGCGGGCGGCCTCGCGCACGATGTCGGCCACCTCCACCGCGCCGCTCGGCAAACGCCGCAGCATGCCGGCGATGACCCGGGCGCGGGTCGCGGACTCGAGATCCCGAAACTCGTCGGCGGCCATCATCTCGACCAGGCGGTCGACGGTGAAACCGTGCTCGGGCTCGACGATGCCGGCGCTGGCGTAGACCTTGGCTAGGGGATAGTGCTCGGGGGCCGCGGGCTCCGTCTCGGCCGCGGCCGTTCCCTCGAAGCGCAGCGGCGGGATGGCCTCGACGTCGGTCGGTGGCGGACCGGGCGAAATGTCCGGCTCCTCGACCGCGGCGGCGCGTTTCTCCTGTGGTCGTGCCGGGGCCGGCGCGGCCTCAGGCTCGGCCTGTAGTCGAACCAGCCCCATCTTCTCCAACATGTGAAAGACCTTGGCCATGGTTCGATGGTAGGCGACCCAGGTACCGCGGATCAAGGGCCGTAAACCCGATCACGCGGGGAGGCGATACACTCGGGTCCGCAGGACGGAGAACGCCAATGAGCGTCAAGAGAGCGTTGGTCACGGGCGCGACCGGGATGCTGGGGCTCAACCTCGTGCAGCTCCTGAGCGAGCTGGGCTGGGAGGTGCTGGCCCTCCACCGCGCCACCTCCGACGTCGCCACCCTCGACCGCTTTCCGGTGACCAAGGTCGTGGGCGACGTGACCGACCTCGACAGCCTGCTCGCCGCCCTGCCCGAGGGCGTGGACGCTGTCTTCCACACCGCGGCCTCGACCAGCCTGTGGTCGCGGCGTCGGGCAGCGCAGGAGCGGACTAACGTGGACGGTACCCGCAACGTGGTCGAAGCCTGCCTGAGGCGCGCCGCGTGCCGCCTGGTCCACACCTCGAGCGTCGTCGTCTGGGGCTTCCACGACCAGCCGGTGAGCGAGGACACCCCGGCCTTCGGCGAACGCTCATCGATCGGCTACTTCCGCACCAAGGCGTTGGCCGAGGGCGAGGTGCGGTCCGGCATCGCGCGCGGCCTCGACGCGGTCATCCTCAACCCGGCCAACATCATCGGCCGCCACGACGTGAGCAACTGGTCGCGCGCCCTGCGCATGGTGCACGACGGGAGCCTGCCCGGAGTCCCGCCCGGGCGGGCCTCGTTCTGTCACGCCCGGCAGGTCGCCGAGGCCCACGTGGCAGCCGTCGCACAGGGACAGAGCGGTGGGCGCTACCTGCTGGGAGGCGCCGACGCCTCCTACCTCGAGCTGATCCAGGTCATCGGCGCCGTGGCCGGCAAGAGGGTCCCAGACCGACCGACTCCAATCCTCGTGCTGCGTGCCCTCGGGCGCGTCAACCACTGGCTGTCGTACGTCACCAACCGCGAGCCCGACCTCACCCCGGAGGGCGTAGCCCTGGTGACGTCCAACCTGTGCTGTCGGTCGGACCGCGCCCAGCGCGAGCTCGGCTATCGACCCTCCAACCTCGAGGAGATGGTGCGCGACTGCTGGGACTGGATGCGGGCCGAGCGGCTGCTGGGCCCGTAACGCGACGACTCCCCGTCCTGCCGCTCCGTGCTACCGTGCGGCGTCGCCGGGAAGCGACCCGGCGCGCGAGCTCCAGGCCGCATGATCACCCTCCTCGGACCGCAGCGCTTCGAACCCTCGCTCAGGGAGGCGGTCGCTGCCGTCGCCGGCGAGGGGCCGATCGCCACCATCACCGCGGGCTGGGAGGACCGCGAGCCAGAGGACGCCGAGCTCGACGCCCACCTCGACGGTCGCACGGTCAACCTCCGGCTCCACCAGCGTCGGGAGCGCCTCTTCGAGCGCGACGCCGAGCTTCTGGCAGCCGAGCTGGCGCGGCGTGACCGGCTGCGGCTGGTGCGTTCGGTGTACCTGCGCCGGCTCGCCCACGCCCTCGACCAGGTGCGCGAGCTGATGCGGCTCGAAGGGGAGGCCTGGCTCCTCGACCCCGAGCGCGCGGATGCGCTGCGCAGTCTGCGCGAGCTCGACGCCCTGCACCTGCGGCGCGTCGACGAAATTAACCGCGAGTTCCACCAGCACGTGGCCTCCTGCCGGCGGAAATCGATCAGCAACCAGCGCCGGGCGATCGCCCGCCTGCTCGAGCCGTGCAGCGCCGTGGCCGTCGCCGGCGGTCACGTGGCGGTCCTGCTCGAGGTCCTACGCCTGTTCGAGCTGGTGACCCTGATCGGACCGCGGCCCATCCTGGCCTGGTCGGCCGGAGCCATGGCCCTCTCTGATCGGGTGGTGCTATTCCACGACAACCCGCCCCAGGGGCCCGGCAATGCCGAAGTCGCCGGCGCCGGCCTCGGGCTCTACCCCGGGCTCGTGGTCCTGCCCCACGCGCGCCGGCGGCTGCGCCTCGACGACCGCATGCGGGTGTCGCTCCTGGCCCGCCGCCTCGAGCCCTCGCGGTGCGTGATCCTGGAGGGCAGGGAACGTCTGACCTGGGACGGCGCCAGCTGGCTCTCGACGGCCGGCGTGCTGGCGCTCACCCCAGCCGGGGAGGTGGAGGGGTGGCCCCCACCATCCAGCAGCTGATCCGCCACGGGAATCCCGACCCGGAGAGCGTCGAGGAGCTCCTCGCCGAGAGCTCCTTCCCGCTGGTCGAGGGGCCGCGCGTGACCTTCGTCTTTCACGGCGAAGCCGACGCCGTTTTCCTGCAGCACTGGATCTATGGGTTGCCCTCGTCCCAGGCATTCACCCGCCTCGGCTCGAGCGAGCTCTGGTACCTGGTCCTGGAGCTGCCCGAGAAGTCGCGCGTCGAGTACAAGATCGACGTGGTTCGCGACGGCGAGCACGAGTGGATGCGCGACCCGCTCAACCCCAGGCTGGCCCACGACCCCTTCGGCGCCAACTCGGTGTGCCACAGCTCGGGCTACATGCCTCCGGAGTGGACCATGGCCGACCCCGAGGCTCGCCCGGGGACCCTGGACGAGATCGAGGTGGAAAGCGCCGCCTTCGCCTCCCAACGCCGGGTATTGCTCTACCTCCCGGCCCGCTTCCGGCGCTCGCGTCGCTACCCACTCCTGATCGTCCACGACGGCGACGATTTCCTGCGCTTCGCCAGCCTCAAGGTGGTCCTCGACAACCTCATCCACCGCCAGGAGATCGCCGCCATGGTGGTGGCCCTGGCCATCCCCGGTGAGCGCCTGGTCGAGTACGGCGCCAGCGAGGAGCACGCCCGCTTCATCATCGACGAGCTTCTCCCCGACCTCGAGCAGGAGCTGCCGCTCGACGAGCGACCCGCGACCCGCGGGCTCATGGGCGCGAGCTTCGGGGCGGTCGCCTCCCTGGCCACGGCCTGGCTCCACCCGGGTGCGTTCGGCAACCTGTTCCTCCACTCCGGGTCCTTCGCCTTCACCGACATCGGCGAGCAACGGCGCGGCCCCGTCTTCGACCCGGTGGTGCGCTTCGTCAACGCCTTCCGCGAGCGACCGGGACATCCTTGCCAGCGGATCTTCATGACCTGCGGCATCTACGAGTCGCTGATCTACGAGAACCGCTCGCTCTTCCCGCTCCTCCAGCAGACCGGTGTCGAGCTCAAGTACGTCGAGGCCCGGGACGGTCACAACTGGGAGAACTGGCGCGACCGCCTGCGCGAGGGGCTCTCGTGGCTCTACCCGGGGCCGCTGTGGATGGTGTACGAGTAGCTCGACTCCAAGCCCGGAACGGGAGCTCGAATGGACGTGGATTCGGGCGTGGATTTCCGGGATAATGCCCGCCCCAGGGAGTAGGAGCTGCCAATGGCCAACATCACCCGTCGCATCGGTCTCTCGCTCGGCGCCGACCTGTGCTGGCCGCTGTGCTTCGAGGAGATCGTCAAACGCCTCCAGCTCGACCTCGCGATCGGGAGTGATCGGATCGGGGTGGAGGTGGAGCGGGCCACGATCGAGCCCTTCGACCTCCAGCGGCCGTGCCCCTACGACCTCGTCCTCGACCGCCTCACCCACTGGTACCACACCAGCCGCGAGTGGATCAAGAAGGCCGTCATCATGGACGGCCTGTACGTGCTCAACAACCCGTGGTCCCTACAGTCCATGGAGAAGCACAGCACGTACTGCGCCATGATGCACCTCGGGCTGCCGGTGCCGACGACCTGGCTCGTGCCGCCCAAGGAGTACGACGCCCTCGAAGACCTCCAGCCGACCCTGGAACGCTACGCCCGCCTCTTCGACCTCGGCGAGATCGGCGGCCAGGTCGGCTACCCGATGTTCATGAAGCCCTACGACGGCGGCGCCTGGAAGGGCGTGGAGCGGATCGAGGACGAGGCGGCGCTGCGGGCCGCCTACGAGAAAAGCGGGCGCCGGGTCATGCACCTGCAGCGGGCGGTCGAGGACCATGACCTGTTCGTCCGCTGCCTGGCGGTGGGACCCCAGACGCGCATCATGCGCTACGACCCATCCGCTCCGCTCCACGACCGCTACAAGGTCGACTTCGACATCGTCAGCGCCGAAGACGCCGCCCTGCTGCGCGACATGACGCTGACCATCAACACCTTCTTCGGGTGGGACTTCAACTCCTGCGAGGCGTTGCGGTCCGACGGTGTCTACTACCCCATCGACTTCGCCAACGCCTGCCCCGACTCACAGGTTACGTCCCTTCACTACCACTTCCCGTGGCTGGTCAAAGCCCTCATCAGATGGGCGGTGTTCTGCGCGGTCACCAAGCGGCCCATGCGTCGCACGCTGGACTGGGCCCCCTACTACGAGGTGCTCGCTCAGGGGCTCCCCTACCGTCAACGTCTCGCCGCCTACGGCCGGATCGCGAGCGAGCGCCTGGAGAGCGGGCGCTTCGAGGAGTTCTGCGCGCAGCACCTGGCTCACCTCGACGAGGTGGCGTGGGAGTTCTTCGGCACCGACGTGGCCAAGCACGCGGTCCGGATCAAGGTCCAGGCGCTGTTCCCGGCCCATGAGGTGGAACAGTTCACCGAGCACTTCTGGGGGCTGGTCCAGTTCTGGAGGAAGACGGAAAGCGACGGATCGGGTGGTGGACCGTGAAGGACAAGTGGGCCTGGCAGTCGGAGAAACTGCAACGCTGGACGCAGCTCGTGCGCTGGGGACACTGGGGAACCCCGGTGCTGCTCATGCCCACCGCCGGCGGCGACGCCGAGGAGTGCGAGCGCATGCGCATGACCGACGCCCTGCGCCCCCTGATCGACGCCGGTCGCATCAAGGTCTACTCCTTTGACAGCGTCGCCGGCCGGGCGTGGATGACCCGCGAGGGCGACCCCATGCACCGTGCCTGGCTGCAGAACCAGTTCCACCAGTACGTGCGCCACGAGGTCGTGCCTGCCATCCGTCGCGACTGCCACGACCAGCCGCTCGGCATCCTCGTCGCCGGCGCATCGATCGGCGCCTACAACGCCTGCGCGATCGTGTGCCGGTTCCCAGACACCTTCACCTCGGCCATCTGCATGAGCGGCACCTATGACCTCGAGCCGTGGCTCGACGGCCAGTTCTCGCTCGACTTCTACTACTCCTCGCCCCTGCACTTCGTACCCCAGCTCCCCGAGGACGAGCACCTCGCGCTCCTCCGCCGACGCTTCATCCTGATGGCGACCGGCGAGGGCCGCTGGGAGAACCCGGAGCAGAGCTGGCGCATGGCCCACGTCCTCGGCTCCCGCGGCATCCCCAACCGGGTCGACCTGTGGGGCGTGGCCTATGAGCACGACTGGCCCACCTGGCATCAGATGCTCCCCCACTACCTGGACCAGCTCGCGGAGTCGGCGCGGATTCTCTAGCGATTCTCCCGGACGAAGCTCCTCCGCGGCAGTCGACTCGAGCGCGAGACCGCTTAAGGCGCCGGTGCGGTATCATGCCGTGGCATGCAGTACCTCAGGCGCATCTCGGCATCCCCTGAGGCGTGCTTCTACGCCATCGAGGGCGACTACCAGACCGCTGTCGGGCGCTGGATCGTGTCCACGCCCCAGAGCCGCGACGTCTGCAACCAGCCCGAGCTGCTCGGCTGCCGCTACACCACGGCCCTCCGCCAGGCGGTGACCGCTGCCCTCGCCCAGGCGCCCTTCCGACAGATCGTAAAGGACCACCCCGAGTCCCGGGTGTGCGTGCTCAACTTCCTCCGCGGAGGCCTCAACTTCGACCTGCGCAACGCCCTTCACGAGGCCTACGGGCTCAACGCCCACACCTCGGCGTTCATGAGCTCTCAGCGCTGCCGGGTCGACGGACGGTGGCAGGTCCGCGAGGACATGTACCGCAAGCTGCACATCCCGCGCGGCGCCCTGATCCTGACCGGAGACGTGGTCGCCACCGGCGTCACGGTGGCGAACGGCCTCCAGGTGTTGCTTGAGCACCTGATCGAGATCGGGTCGTCGGTGCAGCGCCTGATCTTCTTCACCATCGGTTGCCACAAGCTGGAGAAGCGACTGGCAGAGTTCGACGCCCGCTTCCGGCAAGCATTCCCGGACTACGAGGGGTCTCACGCCGTCTTCCTGGAGGGCAAGTTCCGCCTGGTCGACAGTCGGACCGGCCTGCGCATCGGACTGCCCGGCACCGACCTCATCCGCCGCGACTGCCTGCTCGCCCCCGAGTTCGAAGCCTCCCAGTACGACCGGGTCTCGAATCCGCTCGAGCGCTGCGCCATCTACGACGCCGGCTCGCGGGCCTACGACGTCCCCAGCTACGCGGCCGACGTCCTCGAGTACTGGCACCAGGTGGCCGAGCTGGCGGCCCAAGGTCTCACCCTGTCGGAGGCCCTGCGCGAGCGCTGGCCCGAGCCGGACCACGCTTCGCGCGCGGAGTTTCGCGAGCGTCGCCGCCAGCTCTGGCAGGGGATTGACGACGCCCAGCTCAACGCGCTCTACGACCGCCACCTGGAGCTGTGGAGCGAGAGCTTCAGGACCCGGGCCGCCAGCAGCGAGGAGCTGGCGGCGCTGTGCGCCGAGCGCATCCACACCCTCGGCCAGTTCCAGGCGTGAGGTGAGCACCGTGAGCGACTTCGTGCCCCACCACCTGAGCATCGCGAGCGAGCACACGACCGGGAACCGCGGCGCCGGGCGGCTCTTCCTGCTCCCCGGGTCGGACGGTCGGGCGCGGCGCATCGCCGAACGGTTCGCGAAGCGTGAGGTCATTCCCAGCGACCGCCAGCTCAACGTGCACCTCGGCCAACTGGCCAGCGACGACCTGGTCGTAGACGTGGGCGCGGTGGCCACCGGCATGGGCTGCCCGAGCCTGGACATCGTCGTCACCGAGCTTATCCGGCTCGGCGCCCGCCTCTTCCTGCGCGTCGGGACCGCAGGCTCCCTGCAGCCCGGCGTGGTCCGGGTCGGCGACCTGGTGATCGCCACCGGCGCGGTTCGCGACGAGGCCACCTCGGACGCCTACGCGCCGCGGGAGTTCCCGGCAGTGGCCGACCCTGATCTGGTCCGCTCCCTGGAGCGTGCGGCCGAACGCTGCGGGCTCGGCGAGCACACCTTCCGCGGCCTGGTCCACTCCAAGGACTCCCTGTTCGGTCGCGAGTTCCACGTCGGCCCGCGCGCGGCGGCCAACCAGGAGTACATGCGCCAGCTGGCCGAGATGGGAGCACTGGCGAGCGAAATGGAGACGGCGCACCTGCTGGTGCTCGCCGGCGTGCACCGCGGCGACGCGTTACCGCTCTCCCGGGCGCGCGCACTCGCCGGTGCCATCCGCTGCGGCGCCGTGCTCGCCATCATCGGCGACGACCGACCGTTCGCTGAGCCCGAGCTCGTCGCCCGCGCCGAGGAGGGTGCCATCGACGTCGCCCTCGCCGGCACCCTCGAGCTCTTCAGGTGGCTGTTTTCGGGGGCGTAGGGCCGAGGACCTCCTGCAAGACCCGGCGCAGCGAGTCCAAGGTGTAGGGCTTCTGGATGAAACCGGCCAGACCCGGACGGGCGACCCTGGCGAATGCGGTCGCCTCGTCGAAACCGCTCGACAGGACGACGACCACGTCGTCGCGCACCCTTCGCATCTGGCGGAACGCCTCCTCGCCGCCCATCCGCGGCATGGCCAGGTCGAGCAGGACCAGATCGATGTCCTGAGCCCGTTCGGCGAAGATCGCCGCTGCCTCTTCGCCGTCGTCGGCCGTGAGGACCTCGAATCCCAGTCGCTGGAGCATGTTCGTGGCCACCAGCCGCACGCTCTCGTCGTCGTCGGCGAGCAACGCCAGACCGCTGCCGGTCCAGTCGCTGACCGCGGGGGGTGGTGCACTCGCCGCTTTCGCCGGTCGATCGCAGGCCGGCAGGAGGACGCGCACCACGGTGCCCTGCCCCACCTCTGACACGACCCGGATGGCGCCGCCATGGCGGCGCACGATGCCGAGCACCGCGGCCAGGCCCAGGCCCCGTCCCAATACCTTGGTGCTGAAGAACGGGTCGAACATCTTCGACCTCGTCTCCTGGTCCATGCCGCAGCCGGAGTCCGCAACCTCGAGGAAGACGTAGCGGCCGGCAGGCAGCTCGTCGTTCACGTAGGCCGAGGTCAAGTACTCCTGGTCGCAGTCTCGGATCCCGGTCGAGACCGACACGCCGCCGCCGCCACCGCCGAGGCTCTCGGCGGCGTTGGTGATCAGGTTCATGACGACCTGCCGGAGCTGGGTCACGTCAACATCGACCGAGGGCAAGTCGGTCCGCAGATGGTAGGCGACCTCGACCTTCCTGGAGATGGAGACCGACAGCAGGTGGGCCATCTCGCGCACCACCTCGGACAGGTCGACCGGCTCCGCCACCCCACCGCCGCGTCCTGAGTACGCGAGAATCTGATTGGCCAGGTCCGCCGCCCGCTGGGCTCCGCGCTCCGCGCGCTGCAGGTACTCGAGCGCCGGTGAGCCCTGCGGGAGCTCGGCGAGGGCGAACTGGGCGTTACCGAGAATGCCCATGATGAGGTTGTTGAAGTCGTGGGCGACTCCCCCGGCAAGCAACCCCAGGCTCTCCAACTTCTGGCTCTGCAGCATCTGCGTCTCGAGCCGGCGACGGTCGTCCTCCGCCCCCCGGCGCCGGGTGATGTCGATGTTGATGCCGAGGATGCCGACGACGCGATCCTCGTGGCGGATGGGGGCGACGATGTTCTGGTACACGACCCGCCCGCTGTCCGTCACCAGCTCGACCTCCTCGTCCACCACTTCGCCGGCAAAGGCCCGCCGGTTGTTCTCCTGCCACAGGGAGAGCGTCTCCAGGGTCGGCGCCACGTCCTCCGGTCGGCGACCGATCGCGTCCCCCCCGTGCCGCCGGCAGGTCGAGTTCTGCAGGAAGTACTTCCCGTTCTCGCCGATGGCAAAGAAGTCGAAGGGCAGGCTCTCGACGGCCGCCTTGAGCAGGGCCTCGCGCTGCTTGAGCGCCTCCTCGGCCTGCCTGCGATCGGTGATGTCGGTGATGGCGCCGATGATCCGGTCGACCCGCCCCAGCTCGGTGCTCCACTCCGGCCGACCGTGGTCGCGCACCCACCGCACCGTGCCGTCTCGAGTCACGATGCGGTACTCGACCACGGCTGGCTCGCCGCTCAGCAGCCGTCGCAGCTGCTTGAGGGGGATCGGGATGTCTTCCGGATGGATCAAGCTCGCCCAGCCACCGCGGGCGCGCAGCTCTTCGGCGCTGTAGCCGGTGATGCGGGGCATCGACCCCGAGGCCCACTCGTTGACCAGCGCACCGTCCTCCTCGACCCGGAAGGCATAGGCGACATCCGAGGTCAGCGCAGCGACGAGGCGGTGACGTTCCTCGGAGGTACGCAGGGCCTCCTCGGCGCGCTTGCGGTCGGTGATGTCGACGACGACTCCGTCGCAGTAGCGGCAGCCGTCCTGCTCGACCACGACCCTGGCCGTGATCGCTGCCCAGAACACGGACCCGTCCCGGCGACGCAGTCGGATCTCGGTCTCCCGCACCGAGCCGTCGCGGTTGAGCCGTTCGATGAACGCCTGCTGCTCGGCAGCGTCGACGTAGAGGTCAACGGTCGGGGTGGCACGGATGTCCTCGACCGAGGCAAAGCCGAGGACGCGGGCCGCGGCCGCGTTAACCATCACCAGGTGCCCACCGAGCGTGGAACGGAACACGCCGACAGGGACGGTGTCCATGAGCGCGCTGAGGATGCCCGGGAGGGTCATGGGTGAGCCCGTCACGCGTGGACCCTGGCCATGTTCTCGACCCAGGCCGCCTTCGGCCAGCTCGGACGTGCCATCGTTCGTCACTGTGTGATTTCCACCCGAGGTTGCAGTTTACCACTGTTGCCGCAGCGCGCACCCTTGACCCGACGCCGAGGATCGGCCACGCTGGAGCCAGACGTGGAACAGCATGGGTCTCCCCAACAGTGCCCCAAGTGTGGCTCCCCGAGGGACCCGCAGGCCCGTGACTGCCCCTTCTGCGGCATCGTCTTCGCCCGCTACGACCCGTCTCGCCACCAGCCGCCCGTTGCTCCCCCTCCGCTCCCGGTGCAGGCCGACCTGCAGCTGCCCGGGCCCGAGCCGCCGCCGGTGCCGGCCGAGGCCCCGGCGATGGCGCCGCCGGTCGTCCGGCAGCCGGCTGCGCTGCGACGGCCGCTCACCGCTCATGACCGCTTCCTGGAGTCCGTCAAGGGCAACCTCGGCGCGCTGGTGCTGGTCGCCCTC
>Ga0316620_10000374_pt1 | contig 17849 bp, 15 predicted proteins | sample OWC_Aug_M1_C1_D5_FD_207651 | JGI IMG/M metagenome (GOLD analysis project Ga0316620, IMG submission 207651) | Wetland soil microbial communities from Old Woman Creek delta, Ohio, United States - OWC_Aug_M1_C1_D5_B | ecosystem: Environmental > Terrestrial > Soil > Wetlands | place: USA: Ohio... | reverse complement strand
CTACGCGTCCGATGCCCTGCTGCCCGAGATCAGGGAGCGCGGCGACCTGGAGATCGTGAGCGGCCCGCACGCCTTCACATTCACGACGCAGGGCGACCTCGCGGACGGGGCGAATTGAGTGCGGCCTGCAGCGGAGCGGCCGAGGCCGGGGCGGATGCCGGTTCGGCCGTTCCGGCGCTTCTGACGCGACCCTTCCTGTTCATCTGTCTCGCCACGGGTTTCTTCTACCTCAGCTTCTACCTCATCCTGCCGGTGATGCCGCTGTACGTGGCCGGCCTGGGCGGGACGTCTTCCCAGATCGGCCTCATCATCGGGCTGTTCGCCACGACGGCCATGCTCATGCGACCCCCTGCCGGCTGGCTCATCGACACGCGGGGGACCCGGCCAATCCTGTTTGTCGGGATGGCGATCTTCCTGCTCGCCTCCCTGGGCTACCTCGCCGCGCAAAGCGTCCAGCCCATCCTCGCCCTGCGGCTGTTTCACGGGATAGGCATGGGCCTCTTTCCGACCGCCGCCACCGTCGTGATTGCGGAGCTCGCGCCTTCGACGCGTCGGGGCGAGGCGATGGGTTGGTTCGGAATCACCAACAGTCTTGGCCTCATCCTGGGTCCCGTCATTGGGCCATCCGTCGCGGGGCGCCTTGGCTTTCCCGCGTTGTTCTTGTTGGCGGCGGGCGTGGCCGGCTTGGGCATGGCGTCCATCTGCCTGGTGCCGGCGGCCGAGCGGCGCGCAGGGCGGTCGCGCGTGCCGCGCCCCTCGGACCTGTTCAGCCAGGCCACCGTGCTTCCCTCTCTCATCCTGCTGCTACTCTACATCCCGTACGGCATCGTGGTCGCCTTCATCCCGCTGGTGGCCACGTCTCGCGGGCTGGCGAATCCCGGTCTTTTCTACGCGGTCTTTGCCGTGGCCATGCTCCTCGTCCGCGCCAAGGCGGGCGAGATGTCGGACCGGCGCGGGCGGGCGGCGGTGATCGTGCCGGGGATGATTGTGACGGGGTTGTCCTTTCTGGTGCTCGGGATGACCACCGGCCCGTTGGGCGTATTGACGGGCGGCGCCGTCCTCGGCCTCGGAATCGGGAGCGCGCAGCCGGCTCTCATGGCCCTCACCACGGACCGGGTCCCGCCCGCGGAGCGAGGCAAGGCGATGGGGACGTTTTACACGGCGTGGGAACTCGCGATCGCCTCCGGCGCCGCCGGCGCAGGCTGGCTCCTGAACGTCACCGACTTCGCCGCGCTCTTTCTTGCTGCGGCCGCCATACCGATAGGTGGGGCCTGCCTTGCGAGGAAGGCGGGCCCGACCCAGGGTCGCCGCTCATGACCGGCATCGCACTGCATGACGGGACCGGACGGCTCGTGTGCCGAATGAACTGGATGCAACCTGGGCAGGGCGAATGTGCGCAGATGTGATCGTCGTGGGGGCGGGTCTGGCCGGAATGGCGGCGGCGCTGGCGGCAGAGAAGGCCGGGGCCGACGTGATTCTCATCGACCGGGGTCCGATCGGGATGGGAACGAACTCCGCGTTGTCGAATGCGGCGTTTTCGGGCCCGATCTCGCGGGAGCGCGCCGACGAATACGTCGATCTGGTCCTCCAGATCGGAAAACGCCTGAACCGTGTCGCCTATGTGCGAAAGGTGGCCCGCGGAGCACCAGCCGCTGTCGCGTTCCTCGAGTCGCTCGGCTTGGACGTCGTGCGCACGCCCGGGCAGTGGCTGGTTCGATCGGTCCAACCGGAGGTCATCCCAGGAGTTTCGCTTGTTCGCCGCGTCGCCGAGTTGGTCGCCCAGCGGGACCGGATCCGAACGGAATGTGGCCTGTATGTGGAACGGCTGCAGAGGAGCGCGGAGCACATCGTCGGCGTGAAGGGTGTCGATCTCGGCGGATGCGAGCAAGAACTACGGGCACCGGCGGTCATCCTGGCCTGCGGCGGGGCCGGCGCCATCTACGCGAAGCACGACAACCAGGCGTCGATCATGGGGCAGGGGTATCACCTGGCCGCATGCGCCGGACTCGATCTCTGGGACATGGAGTTCGTGCAGTGCTATCCCGTCGTGCTCGACGAGCCCGGCATGCCGACAATGATGATCTATCCCCCGTACCCCCGGGAGGCGAAGCTGGTCGGTCCGTCCGGCGAGGATCTGCTTCAGAAGCACGACCTGGGCAATATCAACCACGCCATCATCCGGAAGAGGGATACTTTCGCGGCTATTCTGGTGGCGGAGGGGGCCGCGGGCCCGGTCTGCATGGACCTTCGGCCAGTGCCGGAACACCTGTGGGAGGTCCACCCCCTGAGCCTTCTGAAGCGGTTCAAGGCCGAGTGCCGGAAACGGCCCATTCGTATTTCGCCTGCTGTTCACTTTTTCATGGGTGGTGTGCAGACCGACGACGAAGGCCAGACGAACTTGACAGGGCTTTTCGCGTGTGGCGAGATGGTGTGGGGCCTGCACGGCGCGAATCGGATGGGTGGAAACGCCTTGATGGAATGCCTGGTGTCCGGAAATCTGGCGGGGCTGGGCGCGGTGCGACGGGCACGGGCACATGCGGATCTTTCGGCCAAGCCGATCCCGCCCATGGGTGACGAAGGGGCGCCCGGATCCGAGCGGGTGGATCTCCGAGATCTCCGTCTGCGCCTTCAGGACATCGCGTGGGAGTGTGCCGGCGTGGTGCGGTCGGGCGAAGGGATGGTCGCTGGACTGGGCAAGGCCGAAGACGTGTGGAGGACGGTGCGCGCCGCGCGGGTCGACACACCGAAAGAGCGAATACTCCACGCTGACCTCGTCAGCGCGGCCTTCACGCTGCGCGCGGTCCTCACGGCGGGACTCGGGCGGCTTGAAAGCCGAGGGAGCTTCCTGCGCGAGGATTATCCGTCGCAGGACGACGCTCGGTGGCTCAGGAACTCGCGTGTGAGCTGGGACCCCAACAGCGACCGATTTCACGTGGACTACGTCCCCGTAGACGCCGGGTGAGCGGGTAGAGATGGATTGGCGGGGGTTTCCGGAGGGGTCCTTCTGCTTGGCTGGATAATAAGTATAATTAGTCAACCACGTCCCCCAGGTACGCCTGGTCTGGGATGCTGCTGCCAAACGGTTCCATGTACACTACGTTCCTGTGGTTGCAGCGTGAGTGAGGCGTTCGCCTCGGCAGGTACGCCCAGCGGCGTCGGAGACAAGTGTCCTCGCGTCGCCCGGGGATGCCTTCGTGCCCGGTTTCGCGGGCGGCACGGCAGGGGTCGGGAGTGAGCTACAGGTGGCTGCAACTCATCGTGCTCGCGCTGACGGCAGCCTGTGCGGCGTGCAGCGGAGCGGTTCCCCGCCAGGCGATTCCGGATTACTCGCGCTTTTCCCACGTGTGGAAGGCGCCACACATCACGTTGTACTGGGACTGCACGGAGGGCGAGTCCGGTTCCCTGCGGATTGAGGGTGTGGGAGTGAACGAGTGGGAGCCCGTTCCGCCCGAATTCCTGGATTTGAATCTCTTCGGGCTTGATGCGCAGGGTCGAGTGCTGTCGCAGGTGCGAGGGTCGGCACAGGGGGCGGAGCTGATCAAGAATTTTCCGGAGCCTTTCCGGTTGGAACTGAGAGAGCAGGGCGGCGAAGTCAGGGTTGATCTCGCCTACCGGTACCAGTATCGGGACGATAGTTTTGATCGGCCCTTCAGGCGGATGCCCGCCTACGTCACGGGCCGGGTTCCGGATGCATGCGGCCACGGCGGGCGGAGTTCGCACAAATGACCAAATCCCAAATGGCCAATGGCCAATGACAGACGCAGCGACCTGTCGAGACTGCCACGGTATGGGTCGTGTTTCCGTCTCGCTTGGTCATTGGTCATTCGGTCCGGATTAGTCGCCTGACATGCCATCCTGGAAACGCACCCTCGCGATCATGGTGGCGGTGCAGTTCAACTCCGCCATGGGGTTCTCGGTCATCTTTCCGTTCCTTCCCCTCTATGTGAAACACCTTGGCTCGACGACCGGCTTGAGCATCGAAGTCGTGTCGGGCCTGGTCTTCTCTGTCCAGGCCTTCACCATGGCGATCGCATCTCCGTTCTGGGGTGTCGTGGCGGATCGGTTTGGCAGAAAGTTGATGGTGATGCGGGCATCGCTCGGCGGCTCCGTGGTGATCTTGCTCATGGGCTTCGTTGCCAACGCCGAACAGCTCGTGGCCCTGCGGGCCGTCCAGGGTCTCCTCACCGGCGTCATCGCAGCGGCCAACGCGCTCATCGCGTCGGTCGTGCCGCGCGAGCGGACCGGTTACGCCATGGGGTTGTTGCAGGTTGGGTTGTGGAGCGGGGTGTCATTCGGACCGCTCGTAGGCGGCATCCTGTCGGATGTCTTCGGCTTCCGGGTGACCTTCGCCATCACCTCGGTGATCTTGCTGCTCTCGGGCTTGGCCGTCTGGATCTGGGTCCACGATCCCTTCGTTAGGGCGGATCACGCGCCGGCGGGAGGTCTGCATTTTGTCCACGATTGGGGGAGGGTGCTCTCGAACGCAAGGCTGACCTGGACGCTCGGATTGCGGTTACTGGTCGCCATGGGTCGGGCCACGTTGGAGCCGCTTCTGCCACTCTTTGTGGCGCTGCTGGCGGCGGAGTCGACTAAAGTCGGGACGCTCACCGGGCTGATCGTGGGGGCATCCTCGGCGGCCAGTGTCGCAACCTCCGTGTCTCTGGGGCGGCTGGGTGACCGGATCGGCCACAGCCGCGTGGTCGTCTGGTGCGCCGTGGCGGCCACAGTGGCTTACCTTCCCCAAAGCCTCGTGACAGGCGTCTGGCAACTCCTCAGCCTCCAGGCGTTGGCCGGCGCCTCCGTCGGGGGCCTCATCCCGTCGCTCGCCGCGCTCCTTGCCCGCCATTCCCAGCGGGGGGATGAGGGCTGCGTGTACGGAATCGACAATTCAGTGCAATCCATCGGCCGCGCTGTGGCGCCCCTGCTGGGCGCCGCCTGTGCCGTCTGGCTCTCGCTGCGGGGGGCGTTCGTGGTCACGAGCGTCATCTTTGCCGCCGTTGCGATCATGGCATCACTCACCCTCCCACGTGCGGCGGCGCAGGACCTACGCTGAGGAATCCAGGAGATGCCCGGCCCCGAATCGTGAGCCACGGTGGTTGGCTCAGACCGCCCCTTGGCAATCTCGCCACTCACCCCGACTCTGGTCTACGCTCGAATCGTGTCATGCCATCGTGGCATCGCTGCTCACGCTGCGGGCAGAGGTCCTGGTTGGCCAACGGCGGTTGCATTCCTTGTCTTGTCAGGACAAAATCCCGCATGGCGACGAATGAGGCGCTGGCGAGGCGTGTGGATCTCCTCGTGCAGAGCAAAATGCAATTCCTCCGGTTTCTCGAACATCGGATGGGGGGCCGTGCTGACGCCGAAGATTTGCTGCAAACGGCTTTTCTCAGGCTTGTCGCGCAGAAAGACTCTCTGCGCGACGAAGAGAAGCTCGTTCCGTGGTTCTATCAGTTGCTGCGGAACCTGATGGTCGATCACTATCGCCATCGGGACGCACTCTCTCGTCTGGAATCATCCGTGGCTGCCGAGGCCGAGGCAATGACCGCAAGCGCTGACGAGACGCTCTTCAACGCCGTCTGCACCTGTGTGAATGCGATGATCCCCGCATTGAAACCGGAACACGCAGAACTCGTGCGACGGGTTGAATTGGGCGGGGAACCGCTCAGCCAGGTGGCCGGGGACCTGGGAATTACACCCAACAATGCCTCGGTCCGCCTCCATCGCGCGCGCCGGGCCTTGCGTGAGGCGCTCCAAGACACCTGCGGCGCATGCGCGGATCATGGATGTCTGGAGTGCGGATGCCGAGACACGGCACGGTCGTAGTCCGCATCTTTTCATGGCCCTAGGCCCAATCCGAAAGAATATGGACACCACAAAGACACCAAGGCACCAAAAAAACACGACAGTTGCCCATTCACGGGGCAAAACCCACCGACCCCCGAAGGGGCACCCGTTGTTCGCGGTTCCTGGTTCCCCCTTAGTCTATCCCCCTTTGGTGTCTTGGTGCCTTGGTGATAGAAAGTTTTTGGATAAGGGCTAGTTCACCCTCTGGGCACGCCTGGCAGAAATCAATCCCCCTCCTGTAAGACTCTGCCGGATCATCCGTCTTCTACAATGAAGTCGCCAAAAGAGGTCCCGAGCATCACTTGGGCGAGAACAACAAACTCCGGACCGTTCACTGCGGGGCGCGTCCGGGGGATTCCATCCGCAGAAAAGGAGGGGGAAGCGATGACAAAGGATCCGGTGTGCGGGATGCAGGTAGATCCGACGAAAGCGGCCGGCACGAGCGAGTACCAGGGGAAGACCTACGCCTTCTGCTCGGCCGCATGCAAGCGCAAGTTCGACAGCAACCCACAACAGTACTCGGGCAAATAGAGGCCAAGTTCACGACCGAGGTCCGGAGCGATTCCGCCTGTGAGGCAGAGGGCCGAGTCGCTCCGGGCCTCCGGAGGATATAGAAATGAAACATGCACACCCGTCATCGTTGTCTGTGGTAGACGACATCCGCTCGGCCGAGGTTGTTGATCCTGTGTGTGGGATGCGGATTGCGCCAGGGGATGCTGTGGGAAGCCACACGCACGAGGGCACGACGTACTACTTCTGCAGCGCGAAGTGCCTGGAGGATTTCCGGGCCAACCCGACGCAGTTCACGCAGCCGGCCGAAGTACCCAGAGCGCCACGCTCCACATCTTCGGAGCAGGGCACCACCGAGTACACCTGCCCCATGCATCCGGAGATCGTGCAGCGCGAGCCGGGGTCGTGCCCCATCTGCGGGATGGCCCTGGAGCCTCGCTTGATAACCCGGGAGGCCCAGGCGAACCCGGAACTGGCTGACATGACCCGCCGCTTCTGGGTCGGCCTCGCGCTCGCGCTCCCGGTGGTTGTCCTCGAGATGGGCGGCCACCTGGCGGGCCTCCACAGGTTCATTCCACCACAGGTGTCCGGCTGGCTGCAGTTTGTACTGGCCACGCCCGTCGTGCTGTGGGCGGGCTGGCCCTTCTTCGTCCGTGGGTGGGCCTCCGTCGTGGCGCGGAGCCTGAACATGTTCACCTTGATCGCCATGGGGACCGGCGTTGCCTGGGCCTACAGCGTCGTCGCGACATTCGCGCCCGGCCTCTTTCCGGCTGCGTTTCGCGGCATGGGCGGAGCGGTGGCGGTCTATTTCGAAGCCGCGGCGGTGATCACCGTATTGGTACTGCTCGGGCAGGTCCTGGAACTCCGCGCCCGCGAGCGGACGGGTGGCGCCATCCGCGCACTCCTTGACCTCGCGCCGAAGACGACCCTGCGCGTGAGCGAGGGAGGTGAGGACCAAGAGGTGGCATTGGACGTGGTCGTCGTGGGTGACCGGCTGCGCGTGCGGCCGGGCGATAAGGTGCCGGTGGACGGGGAGATCGTCGAGGGGAAAAGCAGCGTCGACGAGTCGATGGTAACCGGCGAATCTATGCCGGTGGCCAAGGAACCAGGTGCCAAGGTGATCGGCGGCACCGTCAACCAGACCGGCAGTTTCGTGATGCGTGCCGAGAAGGTCGGTCGAGATACGATGCTGGCCCAGATCGTCCAGATGGTGGCGGACGCCCAACGGAGTCGGGCGCCCATCCAGCGGCTGGCTGACGTGGTGGCGGCCTGGTTCGTGCCCGCAGTCATCGGTATTGCCGTTCTGGCCTTCATCGGATGGCTGCTCTGGGGTCCGGATCCGGCCCTAAGCTATGGCCTGGTCGCCGCAGTGGCGGTGCTCATCATCGCCTGCCCTTGCGCGCTCGGACTGGCCACGCCGATGTCGATCATGGTGGGGGTCGGTCGTGGTGCCGGCGCCGGCGTCCTGATCAAGAACGCCGAGGCACTTGAACGCTTCGAAAAGGTGGACACCCTTGTGGTCGACAAGACCGGAACGCTGACGGAAGGGAAGCCCCGCGTCACCGCCGTGATTTCGGCGGATGGTATTGAGAAAGACGAACTCCTTCGCCTGGCGGCCAGCTTGGAGCGGGGGAGCGAGCATCCCCTCGCCGGCGCCATTCTGGCGGCCGCACAGGAGAAAAGGCTCACGCTCGGCGAGGTACAGGATTTCAACGCGCCGACCGGCAAGGGCGTTACCGGTAACGTAGATGGCAAGCGCGTGGTCCTCGGCAACGCGACGCTGCTCGCAGACCTCGGGATCGACGTGGGGGCGCTGACGCAACGGGCCGAGGCGTTTCGGGCAGAGGGCGCGACGGTCATTCTCGCTGCCGTGGACGGCCGCGCCGCCGGGTTGCTCGCCATCGCCGACCCGATCAAGCCAAGCACCCCGGATGCGATTCGTGCCCTGAAGGAGGACGGGATCCGAGTCGTCATGCTGACCGGCGACAACCGGACCACCGCCCAGGCTGTTGCCGCAAAGCTCGGGATCGCTGACGTCGAGGCCGAGGTCCTGCCAGAAAACAAGGGGCGGGTCGTAAAGCACCTGCGGGACATGGGCCGCGTGGTTGCCATGGCGGGGGATGGTGTCAACGATGCGCCGGCGCTCGCGGCCGCCGATGTCGGGATCGCCATGGGGACCGGCACGGACGTGGCCATGGAGAGTGCGGGCGTGACCTTGCTCAAGGGCGACCTTCGGGGTATCGTCCGCGCGCGACGGCTGTCGGAGGCGACGATGCGGAACATCCGGCAGAACCTGTTCTTCGCGTTTGTGTACAACGTGGCAGGCGTTCCCGTGGCCGCTGGGGTCCTCTATCCCATGTTCGGAATCCTGCTGAGCCCCATTATCGCGGCGGCGGCAATGTCTTTAAGCTCCGTCTCGGTTGTCAGCAACGCGCTGCGTCTTCGCAGGGTCGAGCTGTAAACGTGTAGCACGGGCGCCCATGCAGTGAGGCGTTTCCGTTCCAGGAGCGTGCGCGGCAGATGCGGCTGGCTTGAATCTCCGCCGGTGTCCCGATATGATGCCGTCGGATCGCACGGACTTCCTCCGCCGCGGATCGCGAGAAGGCGAGCATGCGAAACGCAACGTTCTGGGTCACCGAGGAATCAAGCTTCGTCGTTCTCCGCGCGCTCGCGATGCTGGGGGGGATGGTGGCCATACTCCTCGTCCCGCATCCCCCCGAGCATCAACCCTACCTTGGAACCCTAGCCTGGAGCTTTGTCGCCTACAAGGTCGGTCTCTTCCTCGCGATCTGGATGTGGCCGACGAAGCTCCGGGCGGTCCTGTTGGCCAGCGTGTGCCTCGACTTGGCGTTCGTCTCGCTCTTCGTGTGGTTCGGCGGGGGCATCGGGAGTCATTTCTACCTCCTCTTCTACTTGTTGGTGGCGTTGGTGGCCGTCCAGTTCGAGCCCTGGGTTGGGCTCGCCACGGCCGGGGCCGCGGGGGGACTGTACGCGTTGGCGACCATGGCACACGGCGCCGAAAGCGACTGGCACCATCTGGCCGCGCGCGTGGCCACGTTCTTCCTTTTGGCCGGATCGCTCGGGTACCTGAGCCAGCGCGAACGGCTGGCGCGGGCCCAAGCCGAGGAGCTCAATCGAAGCCTCCAGGAAAATCAGGACCGGCTGGAGCGGGCCTACCATGAGCTGCAGGCGGCGCAAAATCGGCTCCTGCAGTCGGAACGGCTGGCGACGATAGGAAAGATGTCGGCGAAAGTCGCGCACGAGGTGCGAAATCCGCTGAGCTCGGTCAGCCTGAACGCGGAGCTCCTGGAAGACGAGCTGTCCCTGCTGCCCGACGGGCGCCGCACGGAAGCCGGGCAATTGTTGCGGGCGATCCGCTCCCAGATCGACGTTCTGAGCACGGTCACCGAGGGGTACCTTCGGTTTGCACGCTTGCCGAAGGCCCAGCTTGACCTCGGCGTAGTGGAGCCCATCATCAGAGACCTCGCGGAGTTCGTGCGTGAGGAACTGCGCGCACGAAAGGTGCAACTCGTCGTGGACGTGGAGCGGGCACTGCCCACACTCCGTGTGGACGCCGGTCAGATCCGGCAGGCGCTCCTGAACCTGATTCGGAACGCCGCCGACGCGATGCCTGACGGCGGCACCGTACGCATCGCGGCGCGGGCACTCGCCGCGGACAGCACCGGCGCAGAGGCGCAGAGGCGCGGAGGAGCGGAAACACAGACAGGCGGCAGTGCGGGCGTCGTTGCGCCCCTGCGCCCCAGCGCCTCTGCTTCCCCACGGGTCGTGGAGGTCACCGTCACCGACACGGGCGTCGGCGTTCCACCGGAGGATCTGGAGCAGATCTTCGAGCCGTTCTTCACGCGCAAGGAGGGCGGAACCGGCCTGGGTCTCGCCATCTCGCGCGAGATCGCCCTGGGGCACGGTGGAACGCTGACCTGTGAGACTACGCCGGGACAAGGGACCAGGTTTTGCTTGACTCTACCTGTACCGGAGACGGAGGGCGCGCGATGACCACCGACGAGATTCGACTGCGCGTGCTCGTGGTGGACGATGACCAAGCCATTCGGGAAGCCCTCTCCCGGACGCTGGAGAAGTTCGGGTACGAGGTGGTGTTGGCCGAAGATGGCCAAGCCGGCCTGGACCGGCTGCGCGAGGGTGAGATCCACATTCTGCTTGCCGACCTCCAGATGCCAAAGCTCAGCGGCCAGGAGCTGCTCAAGGCGGCCAAGACCATCGCCCCGGACGTCGAGGTAATCGTCATCACCGGCCACGGAACGGTGGAGGACGCGGTCGAGGCCATGAAAGACGGTGCGTACGACTTCATCACCAAGCCCTTCAAGCGTGTGCAGCTCGAGCGTACCATACGACGTGCCGCCGAGAAGCAGGCGCTGGCCCTGCAGAACCGCCGGCTGCAAGCCCGCCTTGACGAGCTGCAAGGGGCTGGGAGCATCGTCGGCACCAGCCCCGTGATGCTCAGGACGCTTGAGCTGGTGCGACAGGTTGCGCCGAGCACGGCAACGGTCCTGATCCAGGGAGAGAGCGGCACCGGAAAGGAACTGATCGCGGACGCCATCCATCATGGCAGCCCGAGGCGGGAACAGGCATTCGTCAAGGTCAATTGCGCGGCGCTGCCCGAACACCTACTGGAGTCGGAGCTATTTGGTCACGAGCGGGGGGCCTTCACCGGCGCGGTGGCGCGGAAAGAGGGCCGGTTCGAGCTGGCGCATGGCGGCACGCTTTTCATGGACGAGATCGGCGATATCGGCGTCGCCATGCAGGCCAAGCTGCTCCGCGTCCTGCAGTCGGGGGAATTCGAGCGGGTGGGCGGCACGCGGACGCTCAAGGTGGATGTCCGGCTGGTCGCCGCCACGAATACGGACCTCGCCGGCCTCGTCCGGGAGAAGCGGTTTCGCGAGGACCTCTACTACCGGCTGAACGTGATCACCATTCAACTACCCACCCTTCGCGAACGGCGCGAGGACATCCCGCTCTTGGCCCATCATTTCCTCCGACAGTACGCAGCCAAGAATGCGAAACCCCTCGGAGGATTCACGGAAGAGGCTATGGATCTCCTCCAAACGTATAATTGGCCCGGCAACGTGCGTGAGCTGGAAAACGCCATCGAACGCGCTGTGGTCCTGACGCGGTCCGATCTGATCACACCTGTCGATCTTCCCGAGACGCTGGTCCGCAGCGACCAGGCAGCCCGGCACCTGGTCATCTCCGTCGGAACGCCCCTCGAGGAGGTGGAAGACCGTCTGATCGACGAGACGCTTCGGTACACGAAGGGGGACAAGACGCTTGCCGCCAAACTCCTCGGCATCGCGACCCGAACGATTTACCGCCGGATAAAAGGAGAGACAGAGCCGCCGGCCACCGCGTAATTCTCAGTGCCCCGGGCGCAGGGCGTGTATCCCCGTCGCTAGTCCCAGACCAGGCATGACGCCACAAGCCGAAGGGGACGCCCACGTGATCCGGAACGCCGGTGGGCGTGCAAGTAATGATGCCATACGTTCGCTGGTGATTTCGTACAAGCTCCTTGGCACGCGAGAATGGTTCGTCATCCATCACACGAACTGTGGGATGGAGCTATTCACGGATGACGTCATGCGGCGTCTGTTGTCGAGCAGCTTGAAGACCGCCAGGCTGGACCAAAATGGATGGCGCGACTCCGGGCAGGGGTCGGGGTCGGCAGAGGGCCATTACATCAACTGGTTGAGCTTCTCCGACAATACGAAGAGCGTTGTCGAAGACGTGACGCGCATCCGGAACCATCCGTTGGTTCCCCGGGACATTCCCATCTATGGCTACATCTACGATGTGAAATCCGGGAAGCTTTCAGAGGTTCCGGAGGCCACAAAAGCGGGCGCGTCGAGGTAATCGAGCAACCTGTCCGCTGCTGACGCTTGCGCCCACCTGCGAGCGGACGCACGCGCGTGGGGCGCGGAATTGGAGCCGGATACAGCTCCAGTTCTGCGTCTCCTCCTCCTACAGGGAAGCTGTCCGAAAGAGCCGTCCGTCCTCGGGATGTTGCCGCCAGTCTTTCCATCGCCGCCTGGTAAAGATCGACTTGCGACTTTTGACAAAAAGTCCCACAGGCCCTGCCCGAACTCCGAGGTTTTGACGCCGTGGCAATCGTTGGATTAGGCTGACGACCGCTTGGCCCCCGCGCCGGAATATCCTACCGCGTAACCTATCGATTTGCTTGACCTTACGTCCCAAGCAGACTAGCAGCGATGCTGGCACGTGTGTCGCACTCTCCGTAAGGTGACCTTCCGTACTACCTGTCGCGACATTGAAGCCCTCCCGCACGCAGCAAGGTCGGACTAGGAATGGCTATCGTGATTGAGTTGGTATGGGGCTATGGATTGTGGCTTGTCCTCGCTGCTGTGTTCCTAACCATGCACTGGTTCGGAAAGAAGAGCTGTTGTCGTGCTGAGCATGGGCACACAACGCCAAGCGTCCGTCCACGGGCGTCCGAAGATGAGCCGGATAGCCGCGGTATGGTCAAGAAGGTCAAGGAATAGGCATAGGGTGTTGAGAACCTTGGGCTCCTGGTTGCGTAAACCGAAACGAGGCGACGCCTCGACCAACCGCTTCCCTGGAGTCTGTGTTGCCTGTCTGTGTCTCGCAGTGATCTCTGATTTGGGTTCCACGGCTCATGCCGGGGTACAACCTCGGCGGAGTCAAGCGGCGATCCCAGGGATCGTAGCCCGCGCTCTACCCGCGGTTGTCAGCATCACCACGCGTCGGATCGAACGGGAGCAATTTAATAAGTCCCGCCCAAAGGCAGGCGTTGGGTCGGGGATCATCTTGGACAGACAGGGTCACATCTTGACGAACCACCACGTGGTGGAGGGCTTTGAAGAGTTCAAGATCACGTTACCGGATGGGCGTACGTTCCGGGGAGCCCTCGTCGGCGGGGATTTCTTCACCGATCTCGCCGTGTTGAAGATTGAGGGGAAAGGCCTGAAAGCCTTGCCATTTGGCGACTCATCCACGTTGGCAATCGGCGAGACGGTGATCGCGATCGGGAGCCCGCTCTGGATTGAAGGCGGGCCCACGGTGACGGTGGGGGTAGTCAGCGGGAAGCGCCGCTCCATGGAGGAGGCGGACGAGCCGGACCAGCCCATGCTCCACGATCTGCTGCAGACCGACGCGGCCATCAATCCGGGGAACTCCGGTGGACCACTCCTGAACCTCAAAGGGGAAGTGGTCGGCATCAACACGGCCATCATGCCCTCGGCGCACGGGATCGGGTTTGCCATTCCCATCAATAATGCCAAGCCGGTGGTGAAGACGCTCCTCGCGCACGGCCGCCTCGTGCGGCCATCCATGGGCGTGACCGCGGTGAGCGTGACCCCACAACTGGCCTTCACGAACGATCTCCAGGTGGAGCGCGGGGCCCTGGTGGTGCGGGTGGAGGAGGGCGGGCCAGCCGCGGCCGTCGGGATGCAGCCCGATGACATCATTCTCGCGGTCGGCAGCGACGTCGTCGAAGACCTGCACCGATTCCATGAGTTGCTGTTCCGTCGCCAGCCGGGGGAGACAGTGCAGGTCACGGTGTGGCGGAACGGAGAGACGCTACGCCTGTTGCCGGTCTTGGTCCGGGATCGGTGAGAAAGGGGGGTTGCCATGCGACTCGTCATGCTGCTGACGTGGGCCATGGCAACCACGGTCATGGTCCTGTCCGGCAATGCTGTTGCGGGAGAAATCATCGCCGGCGAAATCCTGATTGACGCGAAGGCACTCCATCCCGCGGTGTTGATGACGGAGCCGGAGCACCGGGTGTTGTTCACGAATCGGTCGGGTCACACGGTTCACATCCAGTTCTCCATGAGGAACCCGAACGGCGAACAGCACCACCTTGTCCAGGTCCCGGAGCAAATCTGGGCCATTTTCCATCGAATGGGGCGCCATCCGTTCGTGGTGCATTTCCTGGATCGCGCCGTCCCCGACCTGTACGGAGCGGTGGAGGTCGTGGGCGATCCATACGGGCGACCGGACCCCCTGGTGTGCAGCGGGATCACGGTCATGGGAGCGTGCCTTGAGCGATAACACGAGCCATGCGCATGTAGACACGACAAAGGCGACCCGGGGGCAGGGCAACATCAGTCGCTGGTCCATCGAGCACCCCTATATCGTCATCGCCTTCTACCTCGGGATCGCGATCCTGTCGGTGCTGGTCATCTGGAAACAGATGCCGCGCCGGATGATGCCGTACGTCGAGAGCCCGATGGTCGGCATCGTGTCCATGATGCCGGGGCTGTCGGCAGAAGAGATGGAGATCTATTTCTCCAAGCCCATCGAAGAGCGAATGGTGGACCTGAAGGACGTCCACTTCGTCCGCTCGACCTCGCAGGAGGGCTTCTCCATCGTCTCGGTCGAGTTCTGGTACGGCACGGACATGAAGAAGGCGCTGTTCGACGTCCAGTCGCTCATGAACGTCGTGCAGGCCGATCTCCCCGCCATGGGGGCGAACCTGAAGCCCTCGTGGGTCCTCCCCATCGACCCGCTCAACATCCCGGTACTCTCGCTCGCCGTGACCGGCGAGGGCTACGACCAGGTGCAGCTTCGGACCCTCGTGGAGAACGAGGTGACCAACCGGCTGAAGGTCGTGAAGGATGTGCAGTCCCTCATGCTCTTCGGCGGCCAGAAGCTCCAAATGCAGGTGATCGCCGATCGGGAGCGGCTGGCCGCCTACCGGCTAAGCCTGCTCGATCTGAAGGCCACGTTGGACATGCAGAACCAGTCCAAGGCGGCGGGCACGCTGACCTCCGGCGACCGCGAGGTAGTGGTGCGCACGGACCTACGGGCCCGGACGCCGGCGGAGGTTGCGAACTACCCAATCGCGAGCGTGGACGGCCGGACGGTGTACCTGAAGGATGTGGCCGAAGTGGTGAACGCGCCGCGCGAGCAGCGGAGCCTCTACCGGTTCAATGGCAAGGAAGCCATCGAGCTGGCCATCATCCAGCAGCCGGAGGCGAGTTCCGTCCGCGTGATCGAGGATGTCCGGGCCAAGCTCAAGGAGATCCAGGAAGACTTTCCGAACCTGAAGTTCGAGGAGGCCTACGACAACGCCACGTTCGTCGGCTACCTGTTGGATAACATGGTGGAGGAGCTGGTCCTCGCCGTCGGTCTCACCGGCCTCGTCGTGCTCCTCTTCCTGGGTAACCTGCGCGGCACGTTGATCTCGGTCATCACGATTCCGATCTCGCTGGCCATGGCGCTGCTCGCCATGGTGCCGTTCGGGATGACGCTCAACAGCTCGACGCTCATCGGCCTGCTCCTGTCCATCGGGCGGCTCGTGGATGACTCCATCATCGACATCCACTCCATCGAGCGCCACCTGCGTATGGGGAAATCGCCCAAGGAGGCGGCGGTGGATGGCATCAGCGAGGTGCGGTTGGCCGTCCTCGCCATCACGTTCATGGTCTGCGTGGCGCTCCTACCGCTGGCCTTTTCGGGTGGGATCGTCCAGTACATGTTCGAGGGCATCGTCTGGCCGATCATCTTCGCGCTCCTCGCATCGGCACTCGTCTCGTTTACCCTGACTGCGCTCTTGGCCGCCAACCTGTTCAGGTCGCACCAGGAGCAGGAGGCCGCCGGGCGGACGCGGCTGGAGCGATATGTCCTGGATCCGTGCCAACGCTTCTTCGAGGGACTGGAAGACCGGTACCGGGGGGCCCTGGGGTGGGCGATCCGGAACCGCTTCACCGTGCTGTGCGGGGCTACGGCGGCCATCCTCGTGGGCGTCGCACTCTACCCGAAGATCGGCAGCGAGATGATGCCGCTGGCCGACGTGTCCCAGGCGTACGCGCAGCTCGAGGCGCAGCCCGGCACGTCCTTCGCCGGGACGTCGGCGATCGCCAAGCAGGTGGAGCAGCTCCTCCTCAAACAACCCGAGGTGACGAAGGTCTCCTCGGAGATCGGCTTCGAGCCGGGCGGGACCTACTTCACGGGCTACAGCATGGGCGCGGTGAACGCCGCCGTGATGATGATCACGCTGACGGACTCCTCCCAGCGCACGCGGGACATCTGGCAGGTGATGGACGGCGTGCGCGACGAGGCGCTGCGTACCATCCCCGGCATTCGCCGCCTCTCCATCAAGGAGATGGGGGCCGACGTCATGGCGTCGAGCGCGGCGCCGATCCAGGTGATCATCTTCGGGCCCGATCTCGCCAAGCTGGCCGAGATGGGCGAGCAGACGCGGGCGCTGGCGGAAGAGATCCCCGGCTTCGTCCAGGCCTCCACCTCCTGGGCCATGACGGTCCCGCAGCTCCACGTCGAGGTGGACCGGGCCCGGGCGCAGGAGCTGGGCCTCACCGTGGAGGAGGTGGCGAATCAGGCCTACTACGCGCTCAAGGGCGGGCTGACGACCGAGTACTATCGCGTGGACAATAAGCGGCTTTTCACAATCCTCCTCCGGTACCGGGACGACCAGCGCAAGGATCGCCAGGACCTGGAGCAGGTGAAGATCGTGGGGAAGCGCGGCGAGGTCGCCCCCCTCGCCTCGCTGGCCCGCATCGAGGCGCAACCGGGGCCGACGCTCATCGAGCACGACAACTTCCGGCGTGTCGCGACCGTGCTGGGCTTCTATCGCAAGGGCGGGCCGCCCAGCATGGACCTCTCCATGGATCTGCTGATGGCGGCCCACGGGAAGCTCGATCTGCCGCCCGGGTACGGACTTGAGCTGCGGGGCGACATGACCCAGATGGAGGAGTCGTTCAACCGCCTGCTGCGGGGACTGTACCTCGCCGTCATCTTCATGTTCCTCCTGCTGGTGGCCCAGTTCCGGAGCCTGGTGGAGCCATTCAACATGGTCTTCTCGCTGTCCCTGACGCTGACCGGGATCCTGGGCGGCCTCTACCTCGCAGGTCAGACATTCTCGACCGTGTCGATCCTGGCCGTGGTCATCCTCACTGGAATGATGATGACGGTGGCCGTGCTGATGATCGACCTTGTCCTGCGGCTCCGGGAGCAGGGCGTGCCGCGGGACGAGGCCATCCTCACCGCCGGGCCCATCCGGCTGCGCCCGATCATCATGACCTCGATCATCACGATCGTGGCCCTGATCCCCGTGGCCTTCTTCCCGCGCACGGGGATCGACGCCTACGCCCCGCTGGCCGTGGTCGTCATCGGAGGCTTGACCATCGGCACGGTGCTGGCGCTCTTCGTGGTCCCGGTCATCCATACCTACACGGACGACCTGGCCACGCTGCTCCAGCGCGCGTTCGGCAAGCTGCGGCGCCGTGAGGGCAAGAAGGAGGCGGCAGCATGAGTGTACGGATTCGCTATTTCGCCACCACCCTGGCCCTCCTCGCCCTCGGACTGGGCTTCGGCCTGCGTCAGTGGCAACCACGCCCCGGCCCGCCTCGACCGGCGGTTCATACCACGGCGCGGCCCGCGCTCCCGGCGCCGTCGCCGACCGCGCGCGAGCTGCTGGCCCGAACAGACGCGCTGGGCCTCAGCGCCCGGCAGACGGAGCGGCT
>Ga0316620_10000373_pt1 | contig 17859 bp, 9 predicted proteins | sample OWC_Aug_M1_C1_D5_FD_207651 | JGI IMG/M metagenome (GOLD analysis project Ga0316620, IMG submission 207651) | Wetland soil microbial communities from Old Woman Creek delta, Ohio, United States - OWC_Aug_M1_C1_D5_B | ecosystem: Environmental > Terrestrial > Soil > Wetlands | place: USA: Ohio... | reverse complement strand
CACGCCGTCGCTGTCGGCGTCGAGGTGGTCGTCGAAGCCGGGGCAGATGTCGCAGCCGTCAGGCACGCCGTCGCTGTCGGCGTCGAGGTGGTCGTCGTAGCCGGGGCAGATGTCGCAGCCGTCGGGCACGCCGTCGCCGTCGGCGTCGAGGTGGTCGTCGAAGCCGGGGCAGATGTCGCACACGTCGGCTACGCCGTCGCCGTCGCTGTCCGGTCCCTCGCACACGCCGCACAGCACGACGATCCGCTGCATCACCGCCTCGCGGTCGGCCACGGTCGGGATGGCCTCGAAGGGATAGCCGAAGAAGAGCGTGGTGTAGGTGCTCTGCTTGAGGATGGCCGCACCCTCGGCGCCGGTCAAGAAGGCCAGGGCCGCGGTCGCATCCGGGGTGACCGTGTCGCTGTAGTTGGAGATCGGGTAGTTGAGGGAGTAGGGGCCATAGCCGGCGAACTCGCCGGTGCCGGTGGCGGTGGTGTAGTCGACGTCGCTGACCATCGAGGCCACGCCCAGGTAGGTCTGCATGAATGGGGTCAGGCCCCAGTCGTAGTAGTAGTCCTGGGCCGAGATGAACAGGCAGCGATTGCCGCCGTCGAGCCAGCTGCCAAGGCCGCTCGAGCCCTCGGCGCCGGGTCCGGCGCTGCCCCCGAACTCCTCGCCCGTGAACCACACGACCATGCGGTAGGGGGAGAGCTGAGCGCCCGAAGGCTCGGTGTTGGAGTTGGCCGTGTCCCAGATGTCGTACGGCAGCCCGACGGCGTCGAGCGCGGCGGTGTAGTACGCGCGCACGTCGGGGCCGTTGTCGTCGTCGTCGACCACCAGCACCGGCGGGATGTCGCGGGTGGTGAAGGCGAAGGGGCTCGACCACGAGCCCGTACCGCAGACATTGACCGCGGCCACGTGCCAGAAGTAGTCGGTGAGGGGGCTGAGCGAGGTCCCGACGCGGTGGGTGGAGGCGTTGGCGGTGGCGGTGTAGACGACGTTGGTGAACCCGGAGTCGGTGGCGATCTCGAGGTTGAAGCTGGTGGCCTGGGTCGGGTCGTCCCAGTCCAGCACCGGCAGCAGGTCGACGCCGGTGGCGCCGTTAGCCGGCGCGAGCAGGCCGGGAGCGGCGGGGACGATGGTGAAGAGGTTGAGGGTCACCTGGGTGTCGTGGACGAAGCCGCTCGGGCTCGAGGTCCCGGTGACGGTGAGGAAGGAGCTGCCGGCCGCTGCCCCGCCGGTGCCGCTGACTGTCATCACGCTCGTCCCCGGGGGCGTCACCGGGTTCGACGAGAAGCCGACCGCGGTGCCGGCCGGGTTGCCAGAGGCGGTCAGGGTCACCGGCTCGGTGAAGCCCTGGAACTGGAGGACGTCGACGGTGTAGGTGGCGTCATTCGGGGAGCAGAGGTCGAGGCTGGCCGGGCTGGCCGTGACCAGGAAGTCGGTGCTCACCGGCACCCCCTCGAGGAACACGTCGGGGTCGTTGTGCCCGCCCTGCTGGTTGCGGTCGTCCGACCACTGGGCGAGGGCCGCGGTGGCGGTCTGGAGGTGGGTGTCATAGTCCCCGTGGTAGCAGCCGGCCAGGTTGGGGTCGATGTAGATCGGGGTCGAGACGTCGGACAGACGCTGGTTGGGCTCCCAGGTGGTGCCGCCGTCGTAGGAGAATGCCTGGTAGTAGTCCTGGAGCAGGTTGGCGGCGTCGTTGCGGCGGTCGTAGAAGGTGACCGAGACGACGTTGCTTCCGCCCACGCTGAGGGCCGGGAAGTACTGGTCGCTGGTGGTGGTGTCGTCGTTGACCCGCACCTCGGGGCCCCAGCTGGCGCCGCTGTCGGTCGACTTGCGGTAGAAGACGTCGACCACGTCGCCGGTGTTGTAGCCGTCGGGGTCGTAGGAGTAGACGACGTGGAGCGCGCCGTCGGGTCCGACCGCGATCTGGGGCGACGGCAGGTAACGGATGTTGCCGTTGAGCGCCGGCCGGCCGCAGTTCGAGGTGGCCGAGCTGGCGCGGGGATTGCCCTTGGCGGTGGCCGGGTTGGCCACCTGGGTAAAGCTGACGCCGCCGTCAGTCGAGCGCGCGACCTCGATGTCGATCGGACCGTCGGGCCAGGGGTTCCAGCGCACCCAGCTGACGTAGACGTCGCCGTTGGGCGCCACCACCGGCCACGCGCCCTGGACGTCCGTGGTGGTGCTGAGGGTGACCGCCGGGGACCAGGTGGCTCCGCCGTCGGCAGAGTAGGTGTTCCGGATGTAGCCGCCGGCGCCGAAATCGGTCCACGGCACGTAGAGCCGGCCGTAGGAGGGGCTGCCGATGTTGTTGTCCACGGCCAGCAGCTCCTTGTCGTCGCTGCCCGCGGAGTGGATCATGGCCAGGAAGGCGAAGGTCTGGCAGTCATCGGTCGAGCGCCAGATGCCGAGCCCGCTCGAGTGCAGGGCGGCGTAGTAGAAGCTGCCGTCGGCCTTCCGCCAGACCACGGCCGGGTCGCCGTAGCTGTTGGTCCCGAGCGCGCCCTGATCGGTGAAGGTGGCGCCGCCGTCGGTCGAGCGGGAGAAGCCCGCAAACCCCTGGCCGGATGAGAAGTAGTGCCACGAGTCGTTGTACCCCGAGCAGACCGTGCCGGTGGTGCCGCTGACCGCGATCGAGGTCTCGCTCTGGGTGTGCGACGTGGCCCCGGTGTCTCCGGTGGGGTTGTTGACCGGGACGTCGGGCGCCCGGCTCTCTCCCGCACCCACCTCGAGGTCGGGCTCCTGGCGCACCGTTCCGAGCAGCTCCTCGCGGCCGCAGGTGACGGCGAGCTTGAAGAGCAGGCCGTCCATCCGGCTGCGCAGCAGTGCGTCGTCGAGCAGGGCGCAGGCGTCGTGCGGCGACTTGGCGGGAGAAGCCGGACGCCTGTCGCTCCCTTCGCCGGCGCCGGCAGACCAGGTCGGGAGGACCATCAGTGCCAGCAACACGAGGCCGACAACGGACGTGGTCAGGTGAGATGGGTTCGGACGGTTCATGAGCGCCTCCGCTTTCTCGAAGCTCGTCCCGGGGACCAGCTCGCAATTCAGATGATCTCACTGTCGATTACGAAACCGCAACCGACAGGCACTTAATCCCGTCACTGGTCGCGCGCAGCTTGGCGCCGCTCCGTGCCCGGGTAGAGGTCGAAGCGGAGCAGGCGGCACTCGAGGGGACCGTTGAAGAGCACGATCCGGCGCGACGTCCTGAGGCCGATTTCGGCCGCCAGGGCGCGCGACCCGGTCAGGACCCAGGCCGTGTTGCCAGTGGCGTGGTGCTTGAGCCGACTGCCGAGGGTCCGGTACAGCTCGGGCAGGTCGGCGGCCTCGCCGATGCGGTGGCCGTAGGGCGGGTTGAGGACGACGAGACCGTTCTGGAACGGCACGTCGAGCTGGGCCAGCTCCTGCTGCCTGACCTCGACCCAGCGTTCGACGCCCGCGGCTTCGAGGCTGCGGCGGGTCGCCGCCACCGCCCGGCGGTCGCGGTCGCTGGCGTAGAGCGGGGCCAGCGCCGGCCGCGACCGTGCGCCGGCCTGGTGGCGGAGGCGCTCGAGCAGTGCCGGCTCGTGCTGGGGCCAGCGCTCGAAGGCGAACCCTCGGCGCAGACCGGGCGCGGTCCGGGTGGCGATCAGCGCCGCCTCCACCGGCAGGGTGCCGGAGCCGCACATCGGGTCGTAGAGCGGCTGCGACCCGTCGTAGCCGGCGAGCAGGAGGATGCCGGCGGCGAGCGACTCGGCCAAGGGCGCCGGACCGGCGCGGGGACGGTAGCCGCGGTGGGAGAGGGGGTGGCCCGTGCTGTCGAGGCTGAGGGACGTGAGCTGGTCGGAGAGGTGGAGGTGGAGCCGGAGGTCGGGGTCGGCGCGGTCGACGTCCGGCCGCTGACCGTGGCGACGGCGGATGCGGTCGACGACCGCGTCCTTGACCACCCGGGCCGCGAAGGAGGTGTCGCGGAAGGAGCTGCTGCGGCCGGCCACTTCGACGGCGATGGTCTGCCGGCGCGCGATCAGGCGCTCCCAGTGGATTGAGCCGGCGAGCTGGTAGAGGTCATCGCGGGACCGCACCGGGTCCGTAGCCAGGGGCAGCAGGACGCGCATGGCGGAGCGCAGCTCGAGGTTGGCCGCGATCACCGTGCTCATCGTGCCGCAGAGCTCGACCATGCCGCGGCCGGGCTGGACGGACTCGGCGCCGAGGCGACGCAGCTCGTCGGCCAGCACCTCCTCCAACCCGCGGGTGCAGGTGGCCACCAGCGGCCACGGACCGGGGCCGTCACCGATCAATGCCGGCATCGCGTGCGATTGTGGGGCTTCGGGGGGGAGTGCGGCAAGCCGCGCTCCGGCCATCCGGGTGCGCTCACGCCGGGCTCTGGGAGCGATCTCTGCGCCGGCGCAAGTAACCGTCGACCTTCTTCAGCAGCGCCTCCCGGTCGACCGGCTTCTTCATGAAGTCGTTGCAGCCCGCCTCGCGCGCCGCCTTGATGTCGGATTCCTCGGTTCTCTCGGAGACGACGATGATCGGGATCATTCGCGTCTCGGGCTGGGCGCGCAGCCTCCTGCACACCTCGAGGCCGTTCAGCCCGGGCATGACGATGTCGAGCACGATCAGACTGGGACGGTCGGCCACGGCCCGCTCGAGGGCCTTGTGGCCGTCGGTGGCGGTGATGATCTCGAAGTCGGCGTCGCCCAGGATCAGCTTTTCCCAGACCAGGGAGGTGGGCGAGTCGTCGGCGATCAGGACCTTCTTGCGGTCAGCCATGGTGAGCCTCCTGGCCCGCGCCCGGGCTGAGGTTCGCCCCCGGGTCGGGGATCTGGCCACGCTCCAGCTCGAGCAGGGGGACAGCTCGATCGAGCTCCTGGCGGACGCCCTCGACGAGCCTGTCCAGCGCGTCGCCACGCCGCTCGCGGCTCGCCAGCTCGAGCGCCTGGCACTGGTCGGCCAGAGCTCGAGCGCCGACGACCTTGGCGCTGCCCTTGAGGCTGTGCGCCTCGCGCTCCAGGGCCTCCCACTCCAGACTGCGGCGGGCCTCCGCGATCGCCCGCATCCTGGCGGGCGCGTCGTCGAGGAAGATCGTGACCAGGGCCACCACCGCGTCCGGACCCATCTCCGCCCTGACCTGGCGCAGCCGTTCGGCGTCCAGCGGTGAACCCGCGTCGGTCGGTTGAGCTCCTGCCCGCGCCGTTCTGGTTGCGGCGAGGAGGCTGCGCAGCTCCTCCTTGGCGACCGGCTTGGACACGTAGTCGTCCATGCCGGCGGCCAGGCAGCGCTCGCGGTCGCCAGCCATGGCATGGGCGGTCATGGCGATGATGCGGGGACCACCGCTGGGCGTGTTGGCTCGGATCCGTCGTGCGGCCTCGAGGCCGTCCATCTCCGGCATCTGCACGTCCATCAGGATTACGTCGTAGGGCGTGCGGGCGAGGGCGTCTAGGACCTGGACGCCGTTCTCGGCGAGATCGGCGGTGATGCCGAGGCTCTTGAGGGTGAGCAGCGCCACCTTCTGGTTGACCGGGTTGTCCTCGGCCAGGAGGATGCGCAGGGCCGCCATCTCCCCGGCCCCGCCAGCGGCCGCCGTTTCGTCCGTCGCCGTCACGGCGGTAGCCGGCTCGCCCGCAGCCGCGCGCGTCAACCATTCGAAGAGCTGGCGGTGCCGGACCGGCTTGGACAGGCGCGGGCCCTCCGGCGTCTGGCCTCGCAGCTGCACGGCGGAGATGAGAGGGGTCAGTGTGGCGAAGGGCAGCGGGGGGCTCAGCTTGAGCCCGTTCAGCGCGAGCTCGAGCTCGCCCCGCTCCATGTCCGGCAAATCGCGGTCGAGGAGGGCGACGTCGAACTTCTCGTTGAGGCAGATCCGGTCGAGCGCCTCGCTGCCAGAGGATGCCAGGTAGGGGTCCATGCCCCAGGACATGGCCTGCATGGTCAAGGCCCGACAGATGACGGAGTTGCCGCTGACCACGAGCAGGCGCTTGCCCATCAGCAGCGGCAGCTCGTCGAGCCCGAGGTCGGCGGCCGCGGCCCGTTCGCCGGCACCGATGAGGGTGAAGTGGAAGGTGGAGCCCTGGCCAGGTCGGCTCTCGCCCCAGATCCGGCCGCCCATCAGCCCGCTCAGGCGCTTGCAGATGGCGAGGCCGAGGCCGGTCCCGCCGTACTTGCGGGTGGTGGTGCCGTCGGCCTGACTGAAGGGCTCGAAGAGCCGATCGAGCGAGTCGGGCTCGATGCCGATGCCGGTATCCTCGACCGAGACGTGGACCTCCCACCGGCCAGGGTCGAGGCTGCGGACCGAGGCGATGACCAGCACGCCGCCTTCGGCCGTGAACTTGACCGCGTTGCCGAGGAGGTTGATCAAGACCTGTCGAGTGCGGGTGACGTCGCCGACTAGGGTCTTGATGGCGGTGTCCTCCATCCAGTAGGCGAGCTCGATGCCTTTGCCGGACGCCAGCGGCGCCATCAGTGCCAAGGCGCCCTCGATGCACTCGCGCAGGTCGAACGGGGCCTGCTCGATCTGCAGCTTTCCGGCCTCGATCTTGGAGAAGTCGAGAATGTCGTTGATGACCGCCAGCAGGGCCTCGCCGCTGACGCGGATGGTGTCGACGAAGTCCTCCTGCTGCGCGCTGAGCCCCGTCTCCGAGAGCAGGGACGCCATGCCCATGACCGCGTTCATGGGGGTGCGGATCTCGTGGCTCATGTTGGCCAGGAACTCCCCTTTGATGCGGTTGGCCTCGATGGCGACCTGACGCGTCCGTTCGAGCTCGAGGGTGAGCTCCCGCTCCTCGGTGATGTCGTGGCAGTTCATGATCACGCCGCCGACTGAGGGCGCCGACAGCAGGTTGTTGGTGGACGCCGTCAGGATCCGGTAGCGGCCGTCGCGGTGGCGGACGTGGACCTCGGAGGGCGGCGAGACGCCCGGAGTCTGGATCCGGGCCATGAACGTCTCCCGCACCGAGAGGACCTCGTTCGGGTGGATCAGCTCAAACAGGCTGTGGCCTTCGAGGTCGTTGGCCTCGTAGCCGAGGACCCAGTGCACCGACGGGCTCGCGAACTTGATCGAGGCGTCGTAGCCCAGGACCAGGATGATGTCGAGCGCGTTCTCGATGAGGCTCCTGAAGTACTCCTCCCGGTGGCGCACTCCGGCCTCGGCCCGTTTGCGCAGGACCACCTCGCGCTCGAGGCGGCGGTGGTCGAGGCAGGCGACGAGCGAGGTCGTGAACTTCTCGACCAGCGGGGAGAGCTCGCGCAGATCGTTGTGGGAGTAAGGGCGCTCGCGGGAGCTGGTGTAGAGCTTCAGGAAGCCGAGATCGCCCAGGGGAAAGAGCGTGACGACGCCCTCGCTTGGAGGCTGCTCGATGCAGACCTGAGCGAACTCCTGCTCGCTCGCCGCGAACGAGCACGCGTTCCTCCTGGCGAGGATCGAGAAGATCGAGTGGGTGAGGGGGATCTTCTCGGTCGCGACCTCCTGACGAGGCTTGGCGTAGGCCAGCACCGCAGTGTCCTCGGCCTTACCGCCAAAGGAGATGTCGGCGTCCATCACTTCCCGATACTTCAGCCACACCGAGCTCGACTCGACTTGCGTGGTCTTCATCAGTGTGGACAGAAAGCGCTCACAGTTGGTCTCGAGGTCGGTCGACTGACCGATGGCCAACGAGAGCGCATAGAGCTTGGCGGGGTCGATCACCACCTGTCTCCGTCGTGAACGCTCACGCCTCTGCCCGCCGGGACCGAGAGCTGGAATTTCTCGGCGAGTGCGTTTCCTTGCCTGGCTCCCATGATAGCCGATCTGTCGTCTCGTTCCAGCGCGTGGACGTCGAGCAGGACACGGGCGGGAGGTCAGTGCCCGCGGGCCTGGGTCAGGAAGCGCTCGGCCTGCTCGTCACCGACCAGCTCCCGGTACGCGCCGATGGCGTCGGCGTGCCCGGGGTCGGCGGCGAGCGCCCTCTCCAGGGCCTTGCGCTGTCTCTCCTTGTGGTCCCGCCGTCGCCAGAAGTCGGCCAGGACCAGCCATCCGTCCACCGATCGCGGGTTGAGCTCGAGGGCGAGGCGTAGCTTGTCGAGCGCCTGCTCGGCCCAGTTGGGGTTGAAGAGCATGATCCGGGCGAGCTTGAGTATCGGCTCGGGCTGGGGGTCGAGGTCGCACGCCACCTCGAGCAGGGTGTGGGCGGTGAACAGGTCGCCCGCGAGGAGCGCCTGCTCGGCCTGCTTGACGTGGGCGCTGGCGAGCTTGACGCGGGTCGTCTGGCGCGGAATGCCTGCGACGTCGGCCTCGTCCGGAATGAGTTCGGGCTGTTCTTCGACCGCGACCTGGGGCCGAGCGATGGACTGGTCGTACATGCGGCGAGAGGCCGGATCGGAGAGGACCTCGAAGCCCTCGCGCAGCCGTTCGTACACGATCGAGAGCTGGGGACCGATGTCAGCGAGGTGGACCTCGGCCGCCCGTCGCGGGTGGAACAGCTTCTGCAGGCGGGCCCAGCTGGCGCGGACGGCGTCCTCGGTGGCCACCTCGGTCAAGCCGAGGTTCTCGTAGTGGTTGCGCTCGGCCGTGAACGTGACCGCGCGCAGGATGAACTCGCGTTCCTTGCGCTGCTCGAGAACCGAGACCGGGAGGTCCTCCTCCGGGGCGGGTGCCTCCTCCTCGACCAGCCGGGGCGCCGGAGTGCCCAGGGGCAGGGTTTCCCTGTCCGCAGGCTTGCTCTCGCCGACCGCCACCGTTCCGGCGGCGACCAGTGGGTAGAAGGTCGCCAGGAAGGTCGCTCGGTCGAGGCCGCTGGCGCCCTCCAGCTCCTCGATACTGAGGGGTTGCTGCAGGATCTCCAGCAGCCGCCGTTCCGCCGCGGTCAGCTGGAGGTCGCTGACGAGCGTGGCCAGGGAGCGCGCCAGCCATGCCTGCTGCTGGAAATCGCCGACTTGCTCCCGCTTCGCCTCGGCCTTGGGAAAGGCGCGACCGGCGATCAAGATCAGCTGCGGCGTGGTGATGTTCGGCAAGGTGTCGAGCTGGTCTCCGCCGACGTCGACGGCGAAGTCGATCCTCGACCTCGCTCCGATCGTCGCCCGCTCGACGATGGCCAGGGCCAAGTCCTGGAGCTTCTGCTCCAACGTCGCCTGATCGATCAGGCCGCGGGTGACCAGGAGGTGGCCGAAGGGGGAGGCGGTGCCGCCCTGGGTCATGAGGCCGAGCGCCTTGTCCTGGATCGAGATCACCTTGTGACCCACGAGCCAGGACCCGAGCTTCTCGCTCTCGATGTTGGAGCGGGCGGCGCGCACCTCGCCGTCCACGAAGATCATCTCCCGCCGGCCCTCGCGGTTGGTCACTGCCAGGATGCCGCTGGCCGCGGCCCGGTTGAGCTGGGCGATGATCGAGGGCAGGGGCCTCGGGTCGTTGTGTGGAATCGATGGCGTGGTGTCCGCTGTCACCCGCGACCTCCGTAACTGCAGTGCCCGGGCGACGGGGGCGCGCGTTCGCTCGAGGGGCTGCAGGTCAAGCCATGGTAGCACGCGACCGGGTCTCTGGGCGTCGCCCCCGGGCTCGAGCTCGACGCGGGGGTCGGGGCTGGATGAGGGCGTGACCAACCGGGGCCGACCGGGCGCCGTCGCACGGGTGCGATCCTCCGCTACCATGGTCCAGATGCGTGCCGCAGCGTGGACCTGGGAGGCCGGGATTTCCGAGCCGCGGCTCGGAGCGACGCGTCCGATCGTGCAAGGCGGGGACGGGTCCTGATGACGCCGAAGCCGACGACGACTGAGGACCTGAGCGGGCGGCGGATCGGTCACATCCGCCTCGAGCGACCGCTCGGGACCGGTGGCATGGGCAGCGTCTACCTCGGCTTCGACGAGCTCCTGGAGCGACGGGTCGCGGTCAAGGTCCTGCGCGGCGAACGCGCCCTCGACGATGCCTCCAAGCAGCGTTTCCTGCGTGAGGCACGGGTCCTGTCGCGGCTCGACCACCCGAGCCTGTGCCGCGTCCACGACCTGATCGAGGACCGCGGACGGGACTACCTGGTCATGGAGTACGTCGAGGGAAGGACCCTGACCCGTCACGCCGCGACCGGGATCGGCGTCAGGGACAGGCTCGAGATCGTGGAGAAGGTGGCGAGGGCCGTGGCCGTGGCCCATGCCGAACGCATCGTCCACCGCGACCTCAAGCCGGACAACGTCATGCTGACCGGCTCCGGCGAGGTCAAGATCCTCGACTTCGGTCTCGCCCGGCTCATCTCCGACTCCGTCGCGCAGCCACTGGTGCCGGCGGACGAGGTCGAAGGCGCTGACAGCGCGGACACGGTGCGGCTCGGGCGGGTCGGCAGCGATGGGATGACCGAGCTGGGAGTGGCGGTGGGGACGATTCGCTACATGAGCCCGGAGCAGGCCGCAGGCCGACCCCTGGACGAGGCGAGCGATGTCTACTCTCTCGGGGTGGTTCTGCACGAGCTCCTGACCGGACGCCTGCCTTACCCGGAGCAGGAGAGCGACGTCGCTCTGCTCGAGCCCATCGGGAACGGACAGCAGGACCTGCAGGGGAGCGGCGACGCCGAGGTCGACCTGCTGCTGCGTGACATGCTCGCGCTCGACCCGGGCGCGCGACCCGACATGTCCTCGGTAGCCGCACGGGTGCGTTGGATTCTCGACCGTCCCCGGCGCGCTCGACGACGTGTCCGACGCCTGGCGGGAACGCTGTCTGTCGTCGGCCTGCTCGCGTTGACGGCGCTGCTCAGTCGCTCGTGGTGGTTGGCAGGCCCGGTGCTCGACGCGGGAGAGTCGAGCAGGGTGGCCGTGCTGCCGTTTGTCAACCGCACCGGCCAGGCCTCCCTGGACTGGGTGGAGCTGGGGCTGGCCGAGATGGTGGCACGAACGCTGGCCACCAATCCGCAGCTCGAGGTCGTGCCGGTGGAGGAGGTACGGGCGGTGATGGCCGGGCTGGGGCTGGCGCCCGGCAACGAGCCGCCGCGGGCCGACCTCGACCGGCTCGGTGAGGCCCTCGGCTGTCGGGTCCTGCTCGCGACCTCGGTGGGCGAGGGGGAGGCGCTGGTCGCCACCGCCACCATCTACGATCGCCTGGGCTCGGTGGGCATGCTGCGGCTGGCTGGGAGCGAGCCCACCGCGCTGGTCGCCGACCTGGCTGTGCGCCTCAGCCACAGGCTCGCCCCGCAAAGCCTGGTGCAGAGCTTCCACGAGACCTACTCGGACTCGGCCCTCGCCAACGAGGTCTTCGCCGTGGGTTACGACCGGCGGGCCCGGGCCGGGTCCGCGGTGGCCGCGCCCTACTTCGAGGTCTGCCTCGACCTCGATCCCGAGCTCCAGTGGGCGCGCTACCAGCTCGCCGGTTGCCGCCACGACATGGGTCGATGGGACGAAGCCGAGCGGCTGGCGGCCGAAGCGCTGGTTGGTGCGCGCGCGGCGCAGGACCAGCAGCTGACGGCGGCCTGCTTGAACTTCCTGGGGGGTGTGGCCCACTTTCGCGGCCAGCTCGACCGCGCCGAGCAGCTGTGGCGCGAGGCGCTCGCCGGGTACGCCGCAACGGGCAATCGCGCGGGCGAGGTGGCGGTGCTCAACAACCTCGGCGTGCACGCCTTCAAGCGCGGCGACTATGCCGCTGCCGAGGAAGGCTACGCCCGAGCACTGAGGCTGGCCCGGGAGAGCGGCGCGCAGGTTGCGGTGGGAGCTGCGCTGACCAACCTCGGCAGCTTGGCGCGGCGCCGGGGAGACCTCGTTCTGGCCGACGAGCGCTTCCGGGAGGCGGCCCAGGTCCACCGCGAGCTGGGTCTGGAGTCGGACCTGGCCCTCAGTCTGTTCAACCTCGGCGCGGTGGCGCTGGCTCGGGGCGAGCTCGACCGTGCCCAGGCCTGGTTCGAGCAGTCCCTCGCCATCCGGGAGCGAGCCGGCGATCATCGCGGCCAGGGCGCGAGCCTGGAGGGACTGGCCGGGGTCGCCATCGAGCGCGGGCGCCTCGACCAGGCCGAGCAGCTGCTGAATCGGGCGCTGGCGCTGTCGCGCGACCTCGGCTACGCCGAGGGCGAGGCCGGCACCCTCGCCAACCTGGCGTACGTGGCCACGGCCCGCGGCGACCTGCCCAAGGCGATCGAGCTGCTCGAGCAGGCCCTGGCCCGGGCCGCAACCCTGGGCGACACAGTGCAGCGCTCGGATATCGCTCGGAGCCTCGCGGAGACGTACCGCTCCAGCGGTGACGCCGAGCGCGCCGGCGCCATCGAGGGGCGGTTGGCGGGCACCCCGTCATCGTAGCCCGGATGCCGGGTGTTCCATTGCCTCAGGTCGGGCTCGGTCTGGGGATGGTCAGGTGGAACCGCAACGGCGCCAAGGCCGCGAAGAGAGAACGCAAGACATTCTGAATGAACACTTCGCGGTCTTTGCGTCTTCGCGTTTCATGGATCATCACGGCTTGGTCGAGGCCCCAGGGGCGGTCGACTTGACTCTACGGCAGGACCTCAGACCAGCCTGAAGTGTCGCCGTACTCGAAGCCGTCGCGGAAGATGAGCTGCGACTGGAGGGCGAACTCGCAGACACAGCTGCGGTCGGCGTTCATCTCGACCACGCCGTAGCCGTTGCTGCAGGCCGGGCCAGTTCCCCTGAAGCCGGCCGACACGGAGCCCGCGTCAGGAGTCGGCAGGAGCTCGACCTGGGTCCCAGAGTTGAACGCCTGCTGGCAGTCGCTGCCCGTGCTGCCACAGTCGATGCCACCAGGGGTTGAGGTGACGTTGCCTGAGCCTGTGCCGACCGTGCTCACCGTCAGCGAGTACTGGACGGGTGAGCTGCACTGGACCACGGCGCGGATGGCGAAGTCGCCGGTCACGCCCAGGGCGCAGGCGTTGTACCAGGACCCGGGCGGCATGGCGTAGATCCCGTTCTTGCCCGCCTGGCAGCCGTCGGTGTCGGTGACGACGCTCGGGCCCTGGGGCGGCGGCGACTCGTAGAACCGGAACGACACGACGAAGGTCTCGCCCTGGTCGACGGGCACCGGCGCGTCGAGGGTGAACTCGTTGAAGTAGCCGTCGGCGAGGATGGGGCCGATGAGGGAGGACAGCTCAGCGCCGGGAACCGGGAAGGCGCCCGCCCCGAAGACCCGGATCGAGTCGCCCAGGGTGTCGGGCGCGCCCCCGGTCACCGACAGCCACAGGATCTGGACCCTGAGAATGTCGCCGGCACAGGGCGAGGTGAGCCACGCCGCCGCGCTCTCGTCGGCCACGAACCCGGCCTGGATGGTGGCGTTGCCGAAGTCGGTCACGGTGTCGTTCTGCACCGTGACCTCCTGGCCTCCCGCGCCAGCGGCGAGGAGCAGGGCCAGCACGCCGACGACCGCCGTCACCGGCGTCCGTCGCGACAGGCTCCGAGCATCCCATCGAGCCTCCGGTCCGTTCATGGCGTCCTCCTCTTCCGGCTGGGGCGTCTCTAGCGGGTGTCTGCTCCCTCGACTGTACCAGCTCCGGCCGTCGGCGGCGAACGAGGTGCGCCCGGGCAGCGGCTCCCGGGAGCGAACCCCATCCGGCGACCGCGGCACGGGCGGACCGTCCCCGCGCCGCAGGACCGTGCTGGAGACTGAGCTTGATAGTGACCACGTACAGCACCTGCACCGCCCTGCCGTCGGCGCGGCGCGCAGGCTCGAAGCGCCACAGTCTGAGCGCGTGGCAGCCCGCTCGAGCAACGGGTGCGGGCTCTCGAGGGTGTGGATGTCGAGGACCGTGCCCTCGGTGTCGATCACCAGGTCGAGCACCACCGTTCCCATGATCGTGTCCGCGCATGCCTGCTCGGGGTAGGACGGGTTGGGCTTCTCCACGACCGCCGGTTGCGAGATGCCGCTCGCCTCGTTGAAGCGGGCGCTGTCCGCGGAAGGCAGGCCCGGAGGATCGGGCTCGACGATCGCGAAGACGTCGGGCGCGGCCGTCCCGTCCATGCCTCCGCCCACGATGAACAGAGTGTCGCGCGCGCGCCAACCGTGTACCGGGGATGGCCGCGATCTGCCGTCCTCGTTTCCGCCTCCCAGCCCGGCCCCGGCCAAGGGGGGAAAGGGGCGCGGGTCGCTGGCTAGCCGACCTCGTACCAGTCATCGTGGAGGGACCACCGGCCGCACGACAGGCACTGGGTCCGGGTCCACTGCTGGGCGCAGTGCGGGCACTTGCCGTGGGTGTCGAAGGTGTTCCAGACCCAGCCGCACAGGCACGTCCAGCGACTGTCCAGGCGCGGGTGCCAATGACAGAGGGGGCAGCGGATCCGCTGCCACCTGCCCGCGACCCCCTCTGGGTCGTGGCCGAGGGCGCGCTCCCACTCCGGCGTGGCTGGCGTGCGGCGGAGACAGTCCAGAGTCATGAACGTCTCGATTCTGGCACGGGTTGGGACGAGACGGGTATGCTGGCCGTGGGAGCTCACGCGTGCTGCGCCACCTGATTGCCCTGAGCGCGGTTCTGTGTTCGGCCGGGTCGCTTGTCGCCGGCGAGCTCATGGTCTACACCGCCAGCCAGGGGCTCCTGTCCCGGCTCTACGTGCTCGACGGCGACGGCAGCGTGGTCCGGTATCACGAGTACGAGAACTACATCCTCGCCGACCTCGAGGTGCTCGACAACCAGGTCTACGTTGTCGACTGGGTCGCGCCGGCCGTGTTTCGGGTCGACCTCGAGAGCGGAGAGCTGTTCCAAACCGTGGTCGACCTGAGCTGGCTGTACCTCTACGGGGTCGCCTCGGACGGCACCTACTTCTACGTCGACGAATGGGATCTCAGCCGCTACACGTTGGACGGCGACTACGACTCCACCGCCAGCTTCGACGAGGACGTCATGGGGCTGGCCTGGGATGGGGCCTACCTGTGGACCCTGAACCCGGCCAACCAAGTGAGATGCTGGGATATCTCGGCTTGGCCGACAGTGACCGAGATAGCCGGCAACGCATTCGCGCCCCCGACGCCGGAGTGCCGGGGCCTGTGGTTCGACGGCCAGCACTTCTGGACCGCCGAGAGCCTTGACGGCAGCCTGGGCTGGATCTACGAGTTCGAGCAAGGCGGCACCGTGGTCGCACAGTGGCGCGAGCCCGCGTTTCGGGGTTTTGCGGCAGCAGGGGTCTTCGACCCCGAGCCGATCTTCTCCGACAACTTCGAGTCTGGCGACACGTCGGCGTGGAGCGCGGTCGCGCCATGAGCCGTGACGGCGCGGCCGGTCACGAGGCGTCGGCCGAGGGAGCGGTCGACCTCCTTAGCCCGACCTTCTCAGTCTTCTGCTGCGGGCCGTGATCTGCCGCGATCTGCGGCGCTTGCTTGCGCTTGCTCGTTCGACGTACTGCAAAGTACGCCTCACTCGCTCGCGCTGCGCAAACGCCACATCTCACGGCACCTCACGACCCTCGCGACGAACAGGGTGCGAAGGTCGGGCTTGCCCACGCGCCCCGGGGCGACAGCCAGCCGTCGGCCCGCGACCGGCTACCGGCCAGGGTAGTACCCCCGGATGGTGCGGACCGTGAGCGAGTCGTCGGCGACCTCGACCCGGACGCTGCGCAGCTCCTCGGGCGGCTTGTTCGAGCTCGAGCGATACCACAGCAGGTACTGCGAGCGCAGGAGCTCGGCGATGCGGTCGTAGACGGCGGGCAGGGCCTCTGCGTCCTTGGGGAAGAAGGCCGCTCCGCCCGATTCCTCGGCCAGGTCGCGGAGGACCTTGCGGGCTGCGAACTCCATCCCGCCAAGGCCGAGGCCGATGGGAAAGATGGGGATGCGCATGGTGTGGGCGTAGCGCTCCGCCGCCTGCCAGCCGGTGCGCGAGGTGGTGTCCTCGCCGTCGGTCAGCAGGACCAGGGCCTGGCGACCACGGCGACCGCGGAACTGCTCGAGGGAACGCACAACGGCGTCGTGCAGCGAGGTGCCACCTTCGGGAACGACGCGGTCGAGCTTGGTGGTCACGGCGTGCTTCTGGTCGGTCCAGTCCACGACCACCGTGGTGTCCCACGCGAAGGTCAACAGGATGACCTCGTCGCCCGGGGCGAGGAGGGCGTCCGCAAACCCGCTCACCGCCCGTTTCACCTCGGGGAAGGTCTCGGTCATGGAGCCCGACACGTCGACTGCGAGGGCCAGCGACAGGGGCAGGTCGGCGGTGGTGCCGAAGCCTTCGATGGATACCGGCTGGTCGTCCTCGAAGACCTTGAACGCGGCCGCGGTCAGACCCGCCACCGGCTGGTCGCCTGCGTCAAGCACCACCACCGGGAGCTCGACGAGCTCGACCGTGACGGTGCTCGAGAAGCCGGACGCTCCTTCCAGGGTGAGCACCGCGTCGCCTCGGGCGCCATTCGCCCCGATCGCCTCGGCGGCGAGAATCGAGGCCGCCTCGATGTCCTGCGCCGCAAGCTCGGCGACGCACGGGCAGTCGAGCCAGCGCGCGACCGGGCGGTCGTCCAGGCTCAGGTTCACCTGCTGCAGGGTCGACGCGCCAGTGACGGAGACGGTGACCGTGCGGCGGGCCGGGTATGACGGGTCCTTCGGGGCGAGCAGGATCTCCACGCCGAGCTGGTCGGTGGGGCTGTTGAGGACCAGGGCGTCCTCGCCCAGGAAGTTGCCGGCAGCGTCCCGGGCCACCGCCCGTACCACGGTCCGGCGGACGATTTCGCCGAGCGGGACGGACACCGTCCAGGGTGGGCGGTTGCGTCGGCCCACGACCTCGCCGTCGTGGGAGAACTCGATCGAGGCGGTGCCCTCGGGCGCTTCCACCTCGAGCTGGAGGCCGCCGATGCCGCCGCGGTCCGGCGGCGGCAGGAAGCGCACGGCACCCGGGCGCGGCGGGGTGACCTGGAGGGCGACGGCGTCCGGCGCTGCACCCTCCGGGGCCGAGAACGGCTGGTCGCTCTCGGGCACTGTCACGTCGTCGATCCAGAGGCCGCTGGAGACGCCGTCGAGCGATGCCACCTCGACCCGGAGCTCGTAGGTACCGGGCAACCACTCGCGGTGGAGCAGGGCAGAGCCGTCCGCCTCGAGCTCGACCACCGCCGGCTGGCGGTCCACAACCTGACCCGCGGCGAGCAGGATGGTGGACACGCGCACCTTCTCGCCCAACCGCGCGCGGTCCTCCGGCGCCACCTGAATCACCACGCCGAGGACGGTCCCCTGGTTGCCGCGGCCCAGGGCCTCTACCTCCACGAGCAGGGCGACGGGCTTGTCAGCGCCCAGGGTGACGAGGGCGAGTGCCAATGGCACGAGGGTCCGCAGGAGACGCATGACGACACCTCCTGACTCGGGCTCTGCCCGAGCAGAGCTCCAGGTTACCTCGGTGGGTACGGATCTCGACCGTCCCGGTTCACCGGGGAGTTACTTGCTGTGGTGCCATGCACCGTTGCGATGAAGAGCACCGTGACGGTTGGCGGCCGCGCGAGCGGTTTCTCAGCGATCCCGGTCACGTCGGAGGGCAGGACCCCGGACGACAACCAGGCCGAAAGGGAGGCGATACCGGGCGTGGGTCATGAGGCTCTTCGTCGACGGCCTTCCACGCAGCCTCGGCGTGCAGTCGCGGGGCTCACTGCCAGGCGATCATGTACTCGGTGTCGCGGCGACCGTGCTCCACGACCGTGACCCGCGGCGTGACACCGGCGTACTCCAGGGCGCCGGAGATGACTCCCCTCCAGCCCTGCACCGGGTGGGGGTTGTTGCGGAAGCGCACCGAGAATGCCTCGCCCTGGCGGTCGTTGACCACCACCTCCATGCCGCTCATGACCGTGGAGAGCAGGCGGATGGTCGCCTTGACCATCTTCTTGGGGTCCTTGCCGATGAGGGCCAGGGTGGTGCGGCCGATGGCGCTCTGGCTGAATGTCTCGAAGTTGAGGTGGCCGATGTGGTACGCCACCTCCTCGTGGCGTCGCTTGTAGACCAGCTCGGCGAGCTTGGCCTCGAGCGCGTTCTGCAGCTCCACCGGGTAGTCCTTGAAGAACGACAGC
>Ga0316620_10000370_pt1 | contig 17888 bp, 15 predicted proteins | sample OWC_Aug_M1_C1_D5_FD_207651 | JGI IMG/M metagenome (GOLD analysis project Ga0316620, IMG submission 207651) | Wetland soil microbial communities from Old Woman Creek delta, Ohio, United States - OWC_Aug_M1_C1_D5_B | ecosystem: Environmental > Terrestrial > Soil > Wetlands | place: USA: Ohio... | reverse complement strand
AACCTTTGCCAGCTGCAACACCGAGGAGGAGCAGGCCCTGGCCGCCGCGTTCCAGATCCGTTCCATCCCCACGGTCATGGTCTTCCGCGATCAAGTTCCGATCTACGCCCAGCCCGGGATGCTGCCGGCCGCCGCCCTCGACCAGCTCATCGCCAAGGTCAAGGACCTGGACATGGACGAGGTCCGCAAGACCCTCGAGGAGGGCGCCGCCGCCCAGGCGTAGCCAGAGACACGCCGGGGCGCCTGTTGGCGCCCCGTCGTTCGACCAGAGGTCGGGCTCAGCTGCAGAAACCGCTGGAGCTCAGCCAGCCGATCCCGAAACGGCTCGAGAGCAGGCTGTTCAGGTCGCTCTTCTGGCTGGCACCGAGGGCGCATCCAAAGAGCTTGACGAAGTCGGCGAGATCGGCCTGGCCGCTGATCCCACGGGCCAGGTTGCTGGTCGTGGCCATGGCCCGGAACGAGCTCACCGTGCTCGAGTTCTTCCCGCTGAGGTTGTCGTGCTCGGTCGTCGACACCGGATCGTCGAGGTCCCAGAGGAAGGCCCCGACCAGCGCCTCCGAGAGCTTGCCCGACTCGCTGCCATCGTGGGTCCCGGTCGGGACTCCGGTCATGTCGTCGAGGTTGTAGTCGAAGGCTCCGGTCGCGCTCCGGTCGACGTAGCGTCGGCTCCCCTTGACGGTCTGCCCGAGATAGGTGGCGATGCCCTCCGACCAGGCGAGGGTGGCAGTGTACTGGGTCTTGAGGAAGTGCTGCCCGCCGGGGGAGTCGTCGCGGCTGTGCAGCCGGGTCGCGCGGTGGCCGATCTCGTGCAGGATCACCGAGTCGTCGTACTGGTCCGGGTCGGCGGTCGACCCGAGCAGGTAGATGCGACCGGTGGAGTGCTCGTAGTACGAGGTTCCCAGCGGCGGAGTGGCCCCCTGGCTCCAGACCACGACGGTCGTGCCGGGGGACATCTTCTGCCCCCGGTACCAGGCGTTTGCCTCGCGCACGATGTGGTGAATGTGGAAGGCGCCAGAGCTGGCCAGCGGCACCGTGATGTCGAGCTGGTAGGGCGTCCGCCACGATGGGGTGAAGGTGGTCCCATGGGTGTAGGAATGAGGCTGCAGGGTGGTGCTCGCCAGCACCCGGGTCTCCGGCTCGTCGGTGACCAGCTGGATGGAGTAGGGAGCGCTCTGTGAGGTCGGCTGCGGCAGCGTGATCCGATAGCTGCCCTCCCAGTCCACCCAGCCCTGGGCCACGGTCGTCCCGCTCGCGTCCAGGACCCGGGCTCGCACCCCGTCGAGAACGCCGATGGCAGTCACTCCGTTCTGGTCCCGATACTGGTGCGTGACATCGCCGTAGACCGAGTAGTCGGGGACCAGCTCGACCTGACCCAGGAAGATGGGTACCAGCAGCCAGTCGTGGAGCCCCCAGGGGTCGTCAGCGCCGGCCCAGACCACTGCGGGACCGTCGCCGTCCCCGGGCTTGGAGCTGGCTTCGAGCGGCACGGCGAAGGCCGTCAGCAGAGCGCCGGTGCTCGGGTCGACCCGGCGGTCGAGAACCTCGAGAGCGTCGACCGGCACCAGCAGGTGGCCGCTGCGGCCCTCCTCGACCAGCACCAGCGAGGCACCTCCGAGCTCGCCCGCGAGGGTGACGCGGAGCACCCCGCCCCCCTCTTCACCGTCCAGCACCAGCTCAGGGTCCGCCTCCACCACCCGCGTCGTGGCCCGCTCGTCGGTGAAGCGCTCGCGGCTGGTCGCGACGGAAGCGCCGACGCGGCTGGTGAAGGTCATGGGCGCGGCCGAGACCAGGAGGACATCCGGCGGCTCGACCAGGAGCTCGTCGCCATCGACACCGATCGCCCGCACCAGGAGCGGCCGCGGTCCCTCATCGACGACGCGGAGCGGGATCTCGAAGCGGAGCTGGAACCGGCTGTCGCCGACCCTCTCCGCTTCCCGCCACAGCCCCTCCTCCCCGACCAGGGCGCCGAGGTCCGCCAACACCGCGACGACCTCGCCGGCGGTCTCGACCGTGACCTCGACCTGGGCGCCGGGCCAGACCGTGGTCGGCGCCTCCACTGCCGTCACGCGCAGCGACGGGTTCTCGACCAGGAACCAGGCCTCGGCCCGGCCCTCGCGCCCCTCGGCGTCGGCGGCCCACACCGCCACCCGGTGCTCGCCGTCACCCAGGGCCAGGCAGTCGACGACAAAGCGCGGGGGCAGCTGCTTGCCCTCGCCGACCGGCGTGTCGTCGACCAGCAGCACGCCCTCGCTGACCGGGGCATCCCCAACCTGCACCAACACCTCGACGCTGCCGTCGGTGACCACCGACTCGCTAAGCGCGAGGGAGACGTCGAGCCTGCTCTGCCCCCAGGCCGGGACCAGCGCCAGCACCCCGACCACCATCACCGTGACAACCGTGCGGGTCAACCGACCAGGCCGCATGGGGACCTCCATCTGAGCGATCTGCGCGGGCATGGCTCCAACCTGGGGCGCGGGCCGGCCAGGGGCAGTGGTCCAGGTCACAACTCACGCCGGCGCGACCCGGACCCGGGCGCGGCCGGTGGCAGGCATCACACTCCCCCGCCTGTCGCCGCGCCCGCTCGGCCAGGGGCGAGCGGTGGCGCCGGCGGGGAGGAGACAGGCAATGGGCTGCGAGCAGTGGTGCCTGCCACTCCTGCCGAGTGAGCCGTGCCGCAGCGCCGGATCCGCTCACCGCGGCGTGGTACCCTCCGCGTGGGGCACAGCGGTGGAAGCACCCGGGTCACGACCCTCTGCGCCGCCAGTCGGCGTCCAGACCTCGTCGGCGCGGGTGTCGCTGCCGGCCCCTTTCCAACCTCTCGACCAGGCCGGGGTCAAGGCTCTGGTCATCGGCGCGCTCCTCGCCCTCGTCGTCTACGCCATCCCCTTCACCCGCTTCGTTCTCAGCTACCTGGTCATCCTGGTCCACGAGCTCGGCCACTGCGTGATCGCCTGGCTGTTCGGCTACCCGGCGATCCCGGCCTTCGACTTCACCTACGGCGGCGGGGTCTCGTTCCACCAGGGGCGCGAGCTCGTGCTCCTGGCCGTGGTCTGGGCGGCCCTGGCCGGCGCCATCTACCTGGTCCGCCACCGCCCGGCCCTGCGCAATCTGCTGATCGCGGCCGCGGCCCTCCACGTCCTGCTCGCCGTGACGCCTGGCCACGAGGCGCTCCAACTCTTCATGGGCCACGGCTCGGAGCTGGTCTTCGCCACGATCTTCCTCTACCGCGCCGCCACCGGCGCTGCCTGCAAGCTGCCCGTGGAGAGACCGCTCTACGCCATGGTCGGCTGGTTCACCGAGATCTCGGTCCTGGTCTTCTGCCACCGCCTGCTCACCGACCCGGTCAGTCGGCTCGACTACGAGCAGGCCAAGGGCGGCGGCCACTGGATGGACCTCAGCCGGCTGGCCGAAGACTACTTCCACAGCGGGCTGCGTCCCATGGCCGGCGTCCTGCTCGTGCTCTGCCTGCTGCCGCCCGCCCTGGCCGTGCTATGGGCCCGCCACCGCCAGCGCCTGGCCGCCGCAGCGGACCGCCTGGTGCGAACGGTATAATCCCCGCGCTCTCCACGAGAGCAGAGGGGATGCCCGCGTGGGAACCAGTCTGCCGGACGCGCCAGCCACGATTCCCGAGGCCCTTGCCCGGGCGGCCAGAGACTACGCGGGGCGCGGCATCGGCATCTTCGACAACCGCGGCCGAGAGGTGGAGCGGAAGACCTACCGCGAGCTCCTCGACCTGGCCAACCGCAACGCGGCCCGCTTCGCAACCCTCGGCGTCGGCGCCCGCGAGCCGGTCTTGGTCTCCCTGCCCACCTCCTGGAGCTGGATGGAGAGCTGGTTCGGCGTTCTCCTCTGCGGCGGCTGGCCGGTGGCCATGGCCGCGCCGGGCGGCATGGCCGCGGCCGAGGCCCAGCTCCACAAGGTCGACCAGGTCATGGATCGCCTCGGCGCCCGCCGCATCGTGGCCACCGACGCTTTCCGGGAGCAGGCCCGGGCCGCCGGCTACCCGTGGGCCGAGGACGGCGTCCTCACCCCCGAGGGGTTGAGCGCGATCGCGCCCCAGGCCGGGTTCAGGCCGAGGTCAGCGGAACCCGGCGCGATCGCCTTCCTGCAGCTGACCAGCGGCTCGACCGGCCTGCCGCGGGCGGTGATGATCCCCCACTCCGCCGCCGTCCACAACCCGCTCGCCTCGAGCGAGGCCATCGGCGCGCCCCACGGCGCGCCCGCCCACGCCTGGGCCGACTGCATGGTCGCCTGGCTGCCCATGTACCACGACATGGGTCTCATCGGCTGCCTCATGCTGCCCATGCTCACCGGCCTCGACGTGTGGCTGCTGCGGCCGACCACCTTCCTCGCCCGCCCCAGGCTGTGGCTCGAGCACCTCGGCGGGCACGGCGTGAGCTTCGCCCCGGCCCCCAACTTCGCCTACCAGCTGTGCGTGGAGCGGGTCAGCGCCGGGGAGCTGGAGGGTGTCGACCTGTCCGGGTGGCGCGCCGCCCTGACCGGCGCCGAGACCGTTCGCCCCGAGACGACCTCGGCGTTCTGCGATGCCTTCACCCGAATTGGCTTCGCCCGCGAAGCCTTCATGCCCTGCTACGGCCTGGCCGAGGGACCCCTGGCCGTGACCTTCGACATGAAGCGCGAGGGCGTGCGCACGCTGCCCGCTCCGGCCGGCGCCGACAGCGGGCTCGGCCTGGCCGACGTGGTCTGCACCGGCGCGCCGATCCGCGACACCCGGGTCCGCATCTCGGCGCCGGACGGCTCGGACCGCGCCGACGGCCGCATCGGCGAGGTCTGGGTCCACGGTCCCGGGGTCTTTGCCGGCTACTTCAACGACCCCGAGGCCACGGCCGACGCGCTGCGCGACGGCTGGCTGGCGACCGGTGACCTCGGCTTCCTCCACGACGGCGAGCTCTACCTCACCGGGCGGGTCAAGGAGGTGCTCATCGTGCGCGGCCAGAACCTGATGCCGGACGAGCTCGAGCGCCTGGCCGACAGCGTCACGGGCGGCGGCGGTTTGACCCGCTCGGCCGCCTTTTCGGTGGCGCGCGGGGTCGAGGGCGAGGAGGCGGTGATGGTGGTCGAGGTGGCCGACGGCCAGCCCGAGGGCCTGGCCGACCTCGAGCAGGAGATCCGGGTGCGCGTCGGCCGCGGGCTCTCCCTGCCCCTGGCCGACGTCGTCTTTGTCCGGCGCGGCCGCATCCCCCGCACCACCTCGGGCAAGATGCAGCGCAACGAGCTCAGGCGTCGCTACCTCGACGGCGAGCTGGAGAGGATCGACCGATGAGCCTGCGCGACGTGGCCCTCGAGGTGCTGGCGAAGGTGAGCGGAGTCGAGCGCGAGAGGATCTCGCCCGAGATGGACCTGGTCGCCAACCTCGGCCTGGACTCGGCCAAGGCGTTGCAGCTCTTGGTCGAGCTCGAGGAACGCCTGGGCCTCGAGATCGAGGAGGACGACGCGGCCGGGCTGAACACGGTCGGCGACATCTTCGCCTTCCTCGACCGCGCAGCTTCCGCTCGCTGAATAGACGTTCTCTGTCCCGATCCCGATCCCGAAGTCATGCCCATCCGAACGACGAGCTGGGTCGACGCCTTCGCTGACGAGACGCAAGACGGAGCGCGACCTGAGTGAAGGGGACACCCGCGCTCCCGCCTATCGCAGGAGCTCCCTCGCCCGCGCGCCGAGCTCCTCGAGCGCCCGCTCGAGCTCGAGGCGCGCCGTCTCCAGGGCCTCGCCCTCCAGCTCGGCGGCGACCGCCCGCGGCTCACCGACGATGACCACGACCCTGGTAAACGGCCGCGGGATCACCATCCGGTCCCAGGTCGGGAGGCGCCAGACCGAGCCGGCCTCGCAGGCTACCGGCAGGACCGGGACGCCGGACAGGCGCGCCAGGAGGAGCGGCCCGGCCTTGCAAACGTGGGGCGGACCCTTGGGTCCGTCGGGCAGGATGACCGGCGACGCCCCGTCGCGCGCGATCGCGCGGTACAGGCCGTGCAGCGCCTTGACTCCGCTGCGCGTGGCCGAGCCCCGCACGACCTTGCCTCCGACCCGCCGCAGCAGGGTGACCGCCAGCTCGCCGTCGACCGAGGGGCTGACCATGTAGGTGACCCGGAGGCCGAGCTCCGATGCCCGGCGCAGGTACCAGGAGCTGGTGAAGATGGCCTCGTGCCACAGGGTCAGGATCGCGGGTCGACCTGCGGCAGCCAGGGCCTCGACCGCATCGCCGCCCACGACCTCGAAACGATAGGTTCGCCACAGGCAACGGAAGAGCGCGATCAGACCCGGGGCGAGCGCCCAGTAGGCCAAGCGCCGCAGCGGCGACATCCGCCGTCGTGAGCGGAACTTGACTGCCCGCGGTCCGCCCACCAGCGGCCCGGGTCTGGCGACCGGCTCCTGGCTGCTCATCCGCGCAGTGTACCCTGCTATATTCCGCCCCGATGCACGGCGCCGAGAATCCAACCGCGAGCGGGCCCTCGACCAGCGCCAGGCTCCTGCTCCTGGTCGCTCTCGCCCTGGCCATCGGGCTGGTCACGGCCGGCGGGTTCAAGCTGGCCGTCGAGGCGGTCCTGCCCGGGTCCCAGACCCTGCAGCAGCTCCTGCGCTACACCCCGGCGGCGGGGTCGACCGCGGACCGCCCGGACGTGCCCTACACCTGGGACCTCGCCCGCGGCGTACGCCGCTACCTGCTGCTGGTCGCCGTCGTCATGTTCGTCTCCTTCCGCAGGTGGGTGCCTTGGCGCACTCTGGGGCGCAAGGGCCTGGCCAACGCCGAACGCCCCTGGCTCGACCTCGGGCTCGGCGCCCTCCTCGCCTCGGGGCTGATCGTCGGCTACTGGCTCGCGCTGGCGCTCGCCGGCTTCGCGACCTGGTCGCCCCGACCCCTGACCTACCTGGCTGGCAAGGTGCCCAACTACCTGCTGTCGGCGCTCGCCATCGCCCTGCTCGAGGAGCTCTTCTTCCGCGGCGTGATGCTGCGCGCCATGCTCCGCGACTGGGGGGCGTGCCGGGCGCTCACCATCTCCAGCCTGATCTATGCCCTCCTCCACTTTCTCACCGGGACGATGCAGATCGCCCCGGGGTGGCAGCCATTGGTCGGTTGGAACCTGCTCCGCGCCTACCTCGGCGACGACAACGGCTCCATCGTCCCGGACCTGCGACTGGTCGTGGGCCTGTTCCTGCTCGGTTGCATCCTGGGCTGGCTCTACCTGAGAACCGGCTCCCTGTGGGCTCCGATCGGCCTCCACTGGGGCCTGGTGTTCCTCTCCAAGCTGGCCAAGAAGCTGATGGCGCGCAGTGATGTTTACCCGGAGTGGGCGTTCGGGGACACGGTCTTCATGGTCTCCGGCGTCGTCGCCTGGGCGGCCCTGGCGCTGACCCTGCTCGCCCTGCCCTGGGTCACCCGCTCCGGCCCCCTCGCCCGTCGCCTGGCGCGCTCGCGGCGCACCTAGCCCGACCTTCTCACCCTCTTCTACTGCGGGCCGCGATCTGCCGCAATCTGCGGCGCTTGCTTGCGCTCGCTCGTTCGACCTCGCCGACGGCAGCGGTTCGTGGCCGAAGGCTCGCTCGAGGCGAGCCCATCGGCCACCCGCTGACGACGGTGAGCCGCAAGCGCCGAAGGCGCGCAGCGAACATACTGCAGAGTACGCCTCACTCGCTCGCGCTGCGCAAACGCCGCATCTCACGGCATCTCACGACCCTCGCGACGAACATCGGTGAGAAGGTCGGGCTCGGGCGTGCTTCCCATGGATGGGGGCGGGGGGCTTCCCTCGCCCGCGGTCGCCTGGGGCTCGGCTTCCGCGCGGTAGGTGGTCGCCAGCCGGCGGTACTCGGCCGAGGTCGCCATGAGCTCCTGCTTGGTCCCCTGGTCCACGATCCGCCCGTCCTTGACGACCAGGATCCGCCCCGCCAGGTCGACGGTCGTCAGGCGGTGGGCGATGATGAAGGTGATCTTGTCCGGGATGATGGTGGCCAGGGCATCCTGGATCGCCGCTTCGGAACGGTTGTCGAGGGCGCTCGTCGCCTCGTCGAGGATCAGGATGTCGGGCTCTTTGTAGATGGCGCGGGCGATCGCCAGGCGCTGGCGCTGGCCGCCGGAGAGGTTGGCGCCGAACTCGTCGAGCACGGTCTCGATCCCACGCTCTAGCCGCGACACGAACTCCCAGGCGCCCGCCTTCTTCAGGGCCCCGACCACGCGCTGATCGTCGCGAACCGATCCGTAGGCGACGTTGGCCGCGACCGTGTCGTTGAAGATGAAAATGCGCTGGGTCACGATGCCGACCCGGCCACGCAGGCTCTTGAGGTCGAGGTCGCGCACGTCCATGCCGTTGACGCGCACCTGGCCCTCGGTCGCGTCGTACAGACGCAGGATGAGGTTGACCAACGAGGTCTTGCCGCCGCCGCTGTCGCCGACCAGGGCCACGGTCTCACCCCGCCGCGCCACCAGCGACACGTCTCGGAGCGCGGGCGTCTGGTCGTAGCTCAGGCTCACGTGGTCGAGCTCGACCTCGGTCACCGGCCCGCTCAGCAGGACCTCTCCGCTGCGGATCTCCGGGCGGCGGCCCATCATGTCGAAGATCCGTTCGGAAGCTGCGACGGCGTCGTACAGCTTGTTGTAGATCACCGAGATCCGCTTGATCGGCGTGTACAGCAGGAAGAGCGCGGTGGCAAAGGACATGAACCGCCCGGTGGTCATGTGCCCCTCGATGACCTGCAGCCCGCCGAACACGATGACCAGGGCCACGGCCAGGGAGCCGATGAACTCCATCAGCGGGCTCGCCAGCTCGCGGACCTTGACCCCCTTCATGTTGATGCGCAGAAACTCGACGTTGTCGCGGCTGAAGCGCTCAGCTTCGAAGCCCTCGCTGCAGTGGGCTTTGATGATCTCAATGTTGTTGAAGATCTCGGACAGGCGTGACGTGATGTCGGAGTCCTTCTCCTGCGAGCGGTGGGAGAGCTTCTTCATGCGCCGCGCGAGCACCATCAGCGGGTAGCTCGCGAGGGGCAGGACGACGAGGCCGTAGAAGGCGAGCTTGGGGCTCTTGGACACGGCCACGCCGATCAGCGCGATGATCACCAGACATTCTCGGACCACCACCCCCACGTGCTCGGTCACGGCCATCCGGATTCGGCCAATGTCGTTGGTGATGCGCGAGATCAGCTCGCCGCCCCGGTAGCGGTTGAGAAACGCCAGGTCGAGGTCGAGGACGCACACCAGGAGGCGATCGCGGATTCGGCGCACGATGTCCTGTCCGATGTAGGCCAGCTGGTAGGTCTGGGCGTAGCGACCGAGCCCCTGCATCAGGTAGAGGGCGATGATCACCGGCGGCAGCAGCATGAGCTGCCGGCGGTCCTTGGCGATGAAGATGCCGTCGAGGACGTTCTCGATCATCCAGGTGATGGCGGCCATGGACGCGGCGACCATGACCGCGCCGATGGCGGCCTGAACGAAACGCGGGATGTAGTCCCGAAAGTAGGGGGCGAACCGTTTCAGAAACGTGATCACTGGGTCATCCCTGTCGGCTGGAGCCGGCGAGCGAGAGAGTCGGCCGGCCCTCCAGGGCTCGCGGTCCTCGGTCGGTCCCGACCCGCTTCACGTCTCGTTGTCCTGGTCGAACTCGGGGAGGTCGGGCTCGATTCCCCGGCGCTGGTTCACCTCCCAGCCCCACAGAATGGCGCACTTGACGTAGGTTCCGAACGCCTGCAGGAGGCAGAAGACCAGCCCCCGGTACCCGTCGAGGAACCCACGCTGTAGCACGTAGGTCCGGACGAACCGCCACGCCGGCCGCCACACCACATCCAGGAAGCTGGAGCGGTCGCCGTCGCGCCAGCACTGCGCCGCGCCCCACAGCCCGTACTTGGCGATGCGGAAGACGTACTCGTCGAAGCTCCGGTCCACCATGTGGTGGATCATCGAGTGGCGCAGGATCGGCGTTTCCCCGGTGGTCCGCAGGAGTGAGTGGACCCGCCGGTTCGAATAGCGGGCCGTACCGCGCAGGAACAGCCGCGCCACCCGGTCGTGCTGCCAGCCCGAGTAACGGATCTGCTTGCCGAGGAAGCAGACCGCGCGGTTGACCATGTAGGCGTTGTACTGAGGACCCGAGGCGAGCAGGGCCAGGATCTCGTCGCGCAGCTCGGGCGTGCAGCGCTCGTCGGCGTCGAGGATGAAGATCCAGTCGTGACTGACCTTCTGCAGGGCCCAGTTCTTCTGCGCCCCGGCCCCGTAGTAGGTGCGCTGGAAGAACCTCACCTTGGCGAAGGACTGTGCGATCTCGGCAGTGCGGTCGGTGGAAAAGGAGTCGACGACGACGATCTCGTCGCACCACTCGAGGGAGGCGATGCAGTCGCCGATGTTGTGCTCCTCGTTGAAGCACGTCACGACGCCGGACACCGCGATGCGTCCGCCTACCTCGGTCTGTGTGCTGGGCTGGATCTCCGTCATTGCTCTCCACCGCCCATCGCGAGCCGCTGTCATCGAGCTGCGCGTGGCCGCGGCCCGGACCTGCTCGATCCTCCCGGGCTAGACAGTCGGGCGAATGCTAGCACACGAGGCATGCTACCGTGGCCCGGAGGTCCGGCCGGAAACCCTGCCGGGCCTCTCAACCCGAGCCATGGACCGCGATCGTCGCTCCCTGTCGCTGTGGGCCTACGACCTCGAGGCGCCATCCTTCCGCCACCGCCTGGGCCACCTGGTGCCGCTGCTCGAGGCGCGCGGCTGGCAGTGCCAGGTCGAGCGCCTGCCCAAGCGCCGCTACCTGCGCCGGATGCTCGCGCGCCGCACCCAGCTGCGCTCGGCTGAGGTGCTGGTCCTGTCCAAGCTCAAGCTGACCCCGGCCGAGGGCTGTCTCCTCCGCCGCTGGGCTCGCCGCATCGTCTTCGACTTCGACGACGCCATCCACATCCGCCGGCCGCGCGCGCCCGGCCTGGAGCCCGACCGCTCTTGGCTGCGCCGCTACAAGTTCGGCTACACCTGCGGCCTCGCCGACTTGGTCGTGGCCGGCAACCCGGTCCTCGCCGCCGAGGCCGCCCCCCACGCGCGGCGGGTCGAGGTCGTGCCGACGCCGGTCGACCTCGAGCGCTACCCGGAGCCCGGCGCCACGGCCCGCGAGCCGCACACCCTGGTCTGGATCGGCATGCCCGAGAACCTGGCCTATCTGGAGCTCATCCACCCCGCCCTCGCCCGGCTCGCCGCCCGCTACCCGGAGCTGCGCCTGCGGGTCGTGTCCTCAGCGTGCCCGGACTGGTCGGACGTGCCGCTCGTGGCCCGGCCCTGGTCCGAGGCCACCGAGACCGAGGCCCTGGCCAGCGCCGGCATCGGCCTCATGCCCCTGAGTGACGACGAGTGGACCCGCGGCAAGTGCGCCTTCAAGCTCCTCCAGTACATGGCGGCCGGCCTGCCCTGCGTGGCCTCGCCGGTCGGTGCCAACCGCGAGGCGGTCCTCGACGGGGTCACCGGGTACCTGGCGGCCGGCTCGAGCGACTGGGAGCTGGCCCTCGAGAAGCTGCTCGACTCCCCCCAGCATGGCCGCGAGCTGGGCGACGCCGGCCGCGAGCGGGTGCGCCAGCACTTCGACCGCCGGGTCGTCGCCCCGCGCCTGGTCGCCCTGCTGGAGGAGGTTGCTGGCGGTCAGTCCCCGAGCCGGTAGTAGGTCGGCGAGGGGCCCAGCTCGACCCGGGTGGAGGACGGCGGCTCGAGCAGGTTGCCGTCGCGGCTGACCGCCTCGACCGCCGGTCGCGGCAGGTCGGCCGCGACGCCCGCTGACAGGCTCCAGGCCACCACCTGCTCGACGCCGGCCTTCGAGAAGCGATAGAGGAACGCCCCCGGCGGCGCCGTCAGGGGCCCGTGGAAGGTGGCCCCTTCGAGGCGCGCGATCAGTGTCTTCAAAGCGCGGAAGCTGGGGCGACGGCGCGGGTACCCTTCCTCCTGCGGCGCCAGAAGCCCGTAGCCGCGGGCCAGCAGCCGCCACCAGAAGACCTTCTCCACCAGACCGGTGCCGAGGGCGAGCAGGTAGTAGCGCGCCAGGTAGTCGGCCTGGGTCTCCTCGTCCACCGAGACCTTGCGCCCGGCCGGCGCGTGCGGCCCCTCCCACAGCGGCCAGTTGACCTCGGTGATCCAGCAGCGATCGCTCGACGAGCGCGCGGTCTCGGCGATGGCCCGCAGCAGCACCACCTTGCCGACCGTGTCCAGGCCGAGCTGGCGGCTCTCCGGCGCGCCGCGGCGGTCGACGTAGAGCAGGCTCGAGACGGCGTCGAAGGCGAGGCCGGGGAGGCGCCGGTTGAGGATCGCCGCCGTCACCTGGAGCTCGAAGTCGATCACCGCCGGGCCGATCACCTCCACCCCGGGGTGGCGGCGCAGGATCTCGGAGGCCTCCAGGTAGAGCGCCACGTACTCGCCCCGGGTCCAGATCCCCCACTTGCTGCGGTTGGGGGCCTGGCCGACCTGGAAGACGCGACCGTAGGGGGAGAAGCCCGCGCCGAGCTCGGTCACCGCCGCCCGCCAGCGCGCGCGGTCCTTGACCAGGTCCCGGTTCTGGGGCAGGGCAAAGCTGAGCTCGACGCCCTGCCCGGCCAGCGCGCGCGCCAGGGCCTCCTCGTCCCGGTGATCATCCTCCCAGGGGTGCAGGCGCAGCAGGACCGAGCGCACGCCGAGGTCGGAGAGGATCGCGACCTGGGTCTCCAGCTCGCCCGGCCACGGCCGCACACCGACTCCGATCCCGCGGAAGGTCGCGGGCGCGGCGTAGAGGCCTGCGGAGAGCGCGCGGTAGCGGCGCCAGATGGCCGGCGCCGCGCCCGCGACGATGGCCGCGTCGCGCAGGTGCGAGCCGGCGTCGGCGGCCCGGATCGCGAGCTTGGCCAGTCGGCCCGCGTGCTGGTGCGGCTGGTCCGAGAGCCGGTCCCAGACCACCCGGTCGCGCGCCGCCGCGCCTTCCGTCGCGGGCGGGATGTGGGCGTGGTGCCTGCCGCCCTTGGCCAGCCGGGGTCGTCCGCCGCGACCGCGCAGCCGGTTCTTGAGCGCGTGCTTGAGCAGGTAGCCACGGACGAGGAGCGCCCACAGCCACCAACGCGGCGAGCTTCGCGGCGGGACCTGGCCCCAGTAGCCGGCGAGGAACGCCGCGCACTGGGCGCGCTCGACGATCGGGAAGCGGGAGAGGTCACGGCACCGGCGCAGCAGGCCGAGGCGCAGGCCGACCTGGGCCCGGTTGGGGTCGACCAGCCACAGCTCGAGCGTGTCGCCGGCCGCGGGCTGCGCCAGCACGTTGCCGATCGACAGGTCACGGTAGAAGATCCCGGCGTCGTGCAGCCGGCGGGCCACGCTCCCCAGGTCGGCTAGCAGCCGCTCGGGCGCGACCTCCGGGAACTCCCCGGCCGTGGGGTCGCCGGCCAGGCGGCGGAAGAAGTGGCGCACCTCGAAGACGCCGGCCAGCCGGCGGGTGACGAAGAAGGAGGGGCCGTCGCCCCGGGTCGACTCGACCAGCAGCACCGGCTCGGGGGTGAGGAGCCCGGCCGCGCGCAGGGCCAGGGCCACCCGCCAGCTCCGGGTCGCCTTGCTGCCCTTGAGACGGCGCTCGAGCCGGCGCCTCAAGCCCTGGTTGCGGAACTGCTTGACCACCACCTCGAGCGGCCCGTCGGTGGTCCCGAGACGGGCCGTGTACAGGTAATTGCGGCCCCAGTGGATGGTCTCGAGCGCGGCGGCCGGGTCGATCAGGCGCTCGACCTCGGACGCGAGCCGCCCCGCCTCGACCGCGACCGCGATCTCGCCCACGTATCCGTCGATGGCGAAGGACCGCGCCGCGCCCGGGGTAGCCCGCTCGCCGTCCTGACCTGCAGCCATGGGGGAAGGATAGCAGGCGGCAGCCCGGGTCCAGCCGTGCCCGCCCCGGCTTTGGCTCCGATTCGGTCGCCTGCTTGTCGGCACGTGCCGGGCATGAAGCACCGGAGTCCCGCGCAGCGGGCCGACGTTGGTTTATGCCGGGCACCTCGCACCCGGCAGCGACTGGTGGCTGTGGCCGAGGGGGTCAGAGCGCCGGCCTTGCCGGCGCGGAGAGGCGGAAGGGCGGCCTACGGCCACCCGCTGGTGGGGCTGAGACACGAGGTGCGGAGCAGCGAAGTGCGCGTGCGCTGGCGGGCTCGCGAGAGCCCGCCAGCCACGGCCACGCCTTTGCATCATCACTGCGCCTCGACGTGGCCGGGCTATCGCTCCGGCTCCGCGGGTACCGCGGCCCTGGCTTCAGCCCGCGCCTCGCGCCACTGGCGGACCACCTCCACCACGACCGGGATGACCGAGATGACGATGATCGCCCCGATGACCAGGGGGAAGTTCTTCTTGACCACGGGCAGGTTGCCGAAGAAGAACCCGCCGAGCACGAAGGCCAACACCCACGCCACTCCGCCGACGACGTTGAAGGCCAGGAAGCGGGGGTAGCTCATGGTCCCGATCCCGGCCACGAAGGGGGCGAAGGTGCGGATGATCGGGATGAAGCGGGCGATGATGATGGTCTTGCCGCCGTGCCGGACGTAGAACGCGTGGGTGCGCTCGAGGTGCCTGCGGTTGAGCCAGCGCACGTCGTCGCGGGTGAAGATGGCCGGCCCCACCCGGGCGCCGATCCAGTAGTTCGCCGTGTCGCCGAGGACCGCGGCCGCGATCAGCAGGCCCAGGCTGAGCAGGAGGTCGAGGTCGCCGGTGGCGGAGAAGACGCCGACTGTGAACAGCAACGAGTCACCGGGCAGGAAGGGCGTCACCACCAGCCCGGTCTCGCAAAACACGATGACGAAGATGAGGGCGTAGGTCGCGCCCCCGTACTGCTGGATGATCTGGCCCAGGTGGCGGTCGAGGTGGATGACGAAGTCGATCAGGTAGCGGATGACGTCCACGTGCTCTCCAGCCGCCCTCGGCAGGCGGTGGCCAGGCGTATACCACGGGCCGCTCAGGGCTCGCAACCCGGGGGCGGCCAGAGATCGACGGCGCCGCCCTTCTCGTGCTCGTGGCCCGGGCTTGCCCCGCGCCTGTGGGAGGCAGGCCCGGTGACCCGGCGTGCCCAGCCGGGCCCCGGTCACGCCCTGGCCTCAGACCTGCCGCCCGCGCCTGATCGCCGCGTACCAGCCCGGTGACCCGTGGCGCAGCCGGGCAAGCTCCTCCTCCGTGAAGGGGAAGAGATCCACCCCGACCGGGAACGCCCCTGGCAGGTAGTCCGGAATGCGCTCCCGCCACGGCTTCGTCGAGGAGCGCAGGACCACGCAGACGTCGACGTCGCTTCCCGGCGTGGGGACGCCGTCCGCGCGTGAACCGAACCAGACGACTCGCAGCACTTCTGGCCGTCGTCGCAGCTCGGCGGCCCAGCGTCGGAGAGCGGCCTCAACCGCCGTCGAGCGACTCAGCTTGACATCGACAGAGGTCAAGGATCGCCTCCGCGTTGCGTATCGCCTCGCGGGCCTCGTCGGCGGTGTAGAAGTCAAGGGCGCGGTTTGCCACCTCGTTCCTCTCTGCTCCAGCGCACCACGCTGGCCTGCCTGGGTCGGAGCGTCTTCGACCAAGCCTCGCCCGCCCGGGCTCAACCTCCGCTTCGCCGGGCCAGGAACACGCAGTGCTCGGGTCCCTGGTGGCCGCGGCCGCGGGCCGGGACCGCCTCGCAGCGGACCGTGAGCCCGACCCGCCGCAGGCGCCGGGCAAACGCCTGGTCCGGCTCTGCCGACCAGACTGCGAGCACCCCGCCCGGCCGCAGACGGCTGCGCAGGCGCTCGAGCCCGACCGCCGAGTAGAGGCGGTCGTTGCGGGCCACGGTCAGCGCCTCCGGCCCGTTGTCAACGTCGAGCAGGATGACGTCCCAGGTGCGGTCGTCCCGCTGTAGGTGGAGGGCGAGGTCAGCCACGACCACCTCCACCCGCGGGTCGTCGAGCGGCCGGGCGGCGAGCTCGGCGAGCGGGCCCCGACACCACTCGACCACGGCCGCGAACAGCTCGACCACCACGACCTCGGCCGAGCGCGGCAGACTGCCGAGGGCGGCGCGAAGGGTGTAGCCCATGCCCAGACCGGCGACCATGACCCGGGGCTGGCGGGTACCGGCAACGGCCTGGCAGGCCAGGCGCGCCATCTCCTCCTCCGAGCCGTGCGCGCGGCTGGTCATCAGCTCGAGACCGTTGACGCGGATGGTGTAGACCCGGTCCCGGCAATAGAGCACCAGCTCATTGCCGTCCGGCGTGGTCACCCGCCCGAGGGTGGTCATTGGCTCCATGAGCCAAGGGTAACCCGAGCGCGTGGCCCGCGCAGCGGTGGCGAGAGCTGGGCGCGAGGACGAGCCGGGGCGACGCCGGGCTACGATCGCACCATGTCCGACGCCTCTTGCCCCGAGTCCCCCAATCGCCGACCCTGCCCGACCCTGAGGACGCGGTTCTCGCCGGCACGCGTCACTTCACGCCGGGCGCTCTGCGGCTCTTCCTCGCCTGCTCGAGGCAGATCACCCTCGGGCTCGCGCAGATGCTCGACTCACTCGACGTCGGCGGCAGCACGAGGATCGCCCAGATGCTCGCCAGAGCCGGGACCAGGATCGGCCGTGAGACTGCCCGCAGGTACCGGCGGGCGCAGCGGCTGCCACAGCCGCGGCCCGAGCCGAAGGTCGTCGGCCCCGTGCTTCGTGCCAAGTACGTCAACCACGTCTGGCTCGCCGACCTGACGGAGGTCCGCGGCTTCCTCGGCCTATAGGTCTTCAAGGTCGTGGTGGTGCTGGACCTGCTCTCCCGCTTCCCCCTGGCATTCGGGTTCTTCTGCCGCGAGCCGTCCAGCGAGGACGTCCTCCAGGTCCTGGGTCGAGCCATGAGAGCGCACGGCCGGCCGCGTCACTTCGTCAGCGACCAGGGCTCGCAGCTCACGGCCAGCCTGTTCCGAGAGACGCTCGATGCCCTCGGCATCAGGCAGCGCTTCGGCGCCATCGGCCAGTACGGGTCGATTGCGATCGTCGAGCGCTTCTGGCGCACCCTCAAGGAGCTGCTCGGCGTCCGCCTCTCGCCACCGCTGTCCAAGTCCCACCTCGAGGCCAGGCTCGGGCTCGCTCTCGCCTACTACGGTTTCCTTCGCCCTCACCAGGGCCTCGGCGGGCCGACGCCGGCCGAGGTCTACCTGCACGTGGAGCCGGCTATCACGCGCGCCGTCCCACCGCCTCGCGTCGGCGAAAGGGACCCGACCGCGGGCGACTGGCTCCCGCTTGAGGTCGTGTTCCTCGACCCCGAGCGGCGGATGCCGGTCATCGTGCCGACCGGGCGAGCGGCGTAGGGCGAGGTCGACACAGCGGCGCGACGATGCGCGAGCACCGCGGCGCGGATGGAGCTTGGTCCGCTCCCTGGCCAAAGCACGCGCCCGCGTCTCACCACCCCGCAACCGACCCCGCTCCGTCCAACCCCCCGCCTCGCAGCGGATCAGCAAACACCCCGCCGCCAGCCGAATGCCGCTTCGTTTACGCCTCGCAGCTCACGCTGCAACTCCCAACGGGGCATTACACGGTCACGTACTTGACCTGCCAGGTCTTGTCGCGGGTCTCGAGCGTCAGCGAGGTTAGATAGGCCCCGTCAGTCGTAGCGTCTGATGAACTCGACTTGCTCGGGTGTGATCGCGCGCAGCTGGGCGACCAGACCGTTCCCGTCCGCGATCTGCGCTACCGCCAGGTCTCCTTCGGTCGATCCCTTTGGCAGCGGCGGCGGCTCGTCGCTACTGTCAGTCTTCGCGATCTCCACGCGGCACTCGTACTCGACCAAGTCCACGAGGCGCTCGAGATAGCCCCAGCCACCTTGGGCCTGGCGGACCGCATCCAGGCCCTCCTCCGCAGACCGCCGGGCGGCTCTCAGCACACCGATGAGCTCGACGATTCGACGGGTTACGGGCGGCAAGTGGTCGATGGCGGGAAGCG
>Ga0316620_10000369_pt1 | contig 17924 bp, 16 predicted proteins | sample OWC_Aug_M1_C1_D5_FD_207651 | JGI IMG/M metagenome (GOLD analysis project Ga0316620, IMG submission 207651) | Wetland soil microbial communities from Old Woman Creek delta, Ohio, United States - OWC_Aug_M1_C1_D5_B | ecosystem: Environmental > Terrestrial > Soil > Wetlands | place: USA: Ohio... | reverse complement strand
TCCCAGATCCTTCTGAGAAGATCTTTGATTTCCGTGTAGGGAGGCTCAATCTTCATAAAGGGAATGATGACCGAGGAAAGCATGGCCCCCTTGATGATGGGTGCCTTGCCTCCCATGAGTATGGTCGCCCCCTTATCCTCTCCCGGCCTAAGGGCTTTGCTCATTTTGTTGATGCAATGCATGCACCGGACACAGTCTTCAGGAATCAGCTTGAGCTCCTGTGTCTTCTCATCCCACTCCAGAGCATTCGTCGGGCATTTCCCAACGATATCGGCCTTAATATCCATCCCAGCCTTCGCATATTCTTTGACCGCCTTCTGATCGATCTTCAGGCTGTCTCTCCACGTACCGATGATCGTAAAGTCTGCCCTCGCAATGGCAGCCACGCAGTCGTTCGGGCACCCGGAGATCTTGATCTTGAACTTATAGGGCCAGCGAGGCCGATGAATCTCATCCTGAAATTCCATCGTCAAATTGTGAACTAAATCCAGGGTATCGATGTTCGTCCACTCACATCGGGCCGGCCCAACACAGGCCGCGGGTGTCCGAAGGGCCGAACCCGACCCCCCCAGGTCAAACCCCGCCTCCGTCAAATCATTAAAGCAGGGCTGAAGATGGGCCGTCGTCGTCCCAAGAAGTATAATGTCGCCTGTCGAACCGTGCAGGTTGGTTAAACCGCTCCCGTGTTTCTCCCAAACATCACAAATCTTTCTCAAAGCCTTCGTGGTGTAGAACCAACCCGCAGGATGATTCACTCGCAGCGTATGAAAGGATTCCACATTGGGAAAAAGATGCGCCACATCGCTGTATCTTCCGATCACACCTCCGCCGTATCCCGTCACCCCCACGATCCCCCCGTGCTTCCAGTGGGTGACCCGATCATTAAAGGACAGCTCCTGCACTCCCAGAAGGTCCTTGGCTGCTGCATTCTTCTTGGCAGCCCGCTTGATCTCTTTCACATAGCTCGGCCACGGCCCCTTCTCCAGTTCATCTGCCTTTGGAGTCTTCTCTGACATCGGTTTACCTCCTCTCAGTCCAAATCTTCCTCTTATCCTCTTTCTTGTGAGATGTAAGTATGTCCTTTCTTAACTAACATTCCCTCAATAAGGTGTCAGCAGTTGAGCGTCGTATCCCTTATGAGAAACATTTCCTCAGTTCATTTTTTGTATGTAGGATTTGCAGAAAAGGCTTGCTTTAATGTATCTCCCCGAAGTCCATTTCGCAAGGCTTCCAGAGCAAGGATGTCTTCCGGAGGCACATTGCCAAGGTTTACATTGATTCCAAAGCGCTGGATCAGAAACTGCTGTTGGTTCTTAATGGGGGCCTCCCATTCCAGCTTTGTCAAATCGCTTACGCCTTTGATGATGGCGTCGACCTCGTCTGATTTTGGCTTTCCGTCCTTGTCATAGATGCCCACTCCCTTTCCAGCCTCCCTGGCTTCGACAATGACTTTGAAAGCACCATTGGCTAAGTCGGCGGCGATCTCCTCGTGCATCTTTGAAGTCGCAATCTTTTCATCGGGGTCCTTTTTGCCTACTTCAGAGACGACAAGGAACCCCATGTCCACGGCCCGCTTGATGCAATCGGCCCTTGTCTTCAGGTCAATATCAATCGTGCCGTCAGAGAACTCAATCGCGTTAAACCCTATTTCTTTACAGCGCGTTAGATATTTTGGATAAGTGCCTTGCCAGACGGACACTTCGAGAAAGGTTCCACCCGGGCAGATCCAGATATCCTTTCCATTTACCATCTCCACCTTCTTGGCCAGATAGTCAAGGTCTAAGAAGGCACTGGTGCCAAAGGTCAGCTTGATGAAATCGATGACGTCGCCAGCGGAATTGAGGAGGTCTTCAGTCGCCCTGAGCCCCAATCCTTTGTCGATAATCATGGTCACCCCATCCTTACGGGGTTTCGCTGCCCGCCCGGGGACAGGCATTTGAAATACTCCGTCAAAAGCTTTTACACGAGCCATTTTAGATCCCCTCCATACAATTTTTTGCGCCGGCCAGCACGGACTTGACCGGGATAAGGTTTACTTCTTCCACGAATCGATACATGTCCTGAACCCGCCTATTCATCAGGTCCGGCGTATCCATGCCTTCTACCGCGATGAAGTCATAGAGAAGAAATGGAGAACCAAATTTCTCTGTGGCATTATCAAAGAGAAGTTTCACAATCTTCTCTTTTCTGGTGATCGTTTTCACTATCGGGATGTCCCGCCCGGATTCGATCTTAGCATCCACGACAAGGACTCTTGGATTGAGATACTGGGGCTCTGCGGCAATGTGTTTCATATCGATAGCGATTTTGTGTCCCCAAATATCAGGCACTTGAGGTATCTCCAGATTCAGCCTTCTGTTTGCCTGGGGAAAATCATAAACTAAATTCCCCAAGCGGATGTTGTCAAATAGAGAACCCATGTAAAAGAGATATCCCTGGTCGGTGAATTTAAAATGGGTCATTTCCGTACTGAAAATCTGCCAGTCGTCTTCTATCCCTTTAAGGAGGAAGACCGTCTTGCCGGCTCCAGCGCCGCCAACGACCAAGAGCAGGGTGTCCCGGGATGGACTGAACATGGAACTGGCATGGAAACTATAAATGTGATGGTACCGTTCAAGTGTCACCAAGAGGTACCGGAAGAAAAGGCCCAAGTTTCCAAAGAGGGAGTAACGATTGTCCGAACATTCCTTCTCATAACGAGTGAAATCCCCGGTAGCAAAAAGCACTTTTTCTGTCACTTTGACCATGGGACGAACGTCTGGCTCATCGATGGCGACGAAATAAGCATCCAGGTCTTTGCCGTACGGGATGGGTTCGATGGAGTGAATGTCCGTGAGCAAGGACTCCATCACCTGCCCTTCAAAGTATCTCGGCTCGGTGATCAGCTTCTCGTTGTTCGAGACAATGCCGATCCTGGCCTGGCAGATCTTCACCGCACGCCTGTACATGATCCGTCCCCTTCTCTACCCAATTTCTCAGAGGTTCCGCTCTAAAACTTTCTCGACCGGCATCTTCGTCACGGGGAAAAAAGATGCTTACGATCAATTGCTTCCATGTTGTCCATACTCTTTGAGTAAGGTATCTTCTACCCAACGGGTATTCACTTTACTACATAGATAATCCGGGTGTTTTAAAAGATCCTGGTGAAAAGGAATGGTTGTATCGACGCCGGAGACTGAGAACCTACTCAAGGCGTACTGCATGCGCTCAATAGCTTCGCCACGGTCCTTTCCTACGGCGATGATCTTGGCAAGAAGGGAATCATAGTAGGGCGGGACGAAATACCCTGAATAACAGTGGCTATCGACACGTATCCCTTGCCCTTCAGGAGAAATCCATTTTGTAATGAGACCCGGGCAGGGTCGAAATCCCTCCGTGGATGATTCAGCATTGATCCGGCACTCAATCGCATGGCCTTTTAATCGTACCTCGTCCTGAGAGAAACTGGGAGGTTCCCCTGAAGCAATTCGAATCTGCTCCCTGACCAGGTCCACTCCGGTTGCCATTTCTGTGACAGGATGTTCCACTTGAATTCGAGTATTCATCTCAAGAAAATAGAACTGCCCTTGATCTTGATCCAGGATAAATTCTACCGTCCCTGCATTTTGATATTTTACGTACTGAGCGATGCGTATGGCCGCTTCGCAGATCTTCTTTCTCAGTCCGTTAGAGACGATAGGAGAAGGTGCCTCCTCAACCATTTTCTGATAGCGACGTTGCAAGGAGCAGTCACGCTCAAAGAGGTGCACAACCTCTCCGTGACTATTTCCGATGACCTGAACCTCTATATGCCGGGCATTCGGAATAAAGCGCTCCGCATATATCCGGTCATCCCCAAATGCCGCACGAGCCTCGGCCGAAGCCTCCTCGAAGATGATCTTCACATCCTTCGGCCCCTCCATAATTTTCATCCCTTTTCCACCGCCTCCAGCGGCTGCCTTCAAGAGAACCGGATAGCCCACTTCCGCCGCCACCCTCATTGCATCCTTGTCATCCTGCACCAACTCCGATCCTGGAATGACTGGAATCCCCTGCTCCCTGGCCATTTTTCGGGCCAGTACCTTGTCGCCCATCTTTCTGATGTTGTCCGCTGTCGGTCCAATAAAGATGAGTCCGTATTTTGCGCAGGCTTCGGGCAGATCAGGCTGTTCGGCAAGAAACCCGTATCCTGGGTGAACTGCATCTGCGCCCGTACCAAGCGCTGCCGTAATGATCGCGCCCACCTTGAGATAGCTCTCGGTTGCCTTTGCTGGACCAATGCAGACGGAGCGGTCTGCCATTTTTGCCGGCAGACTTTGTTTATCAGCTTCCGAAACTGCGACCACCGATTCGATTCCAAGGTCCCGACAGGCCCGTATGATCCGGATAGCAATTTCACTTCGGTTGGCAATCAAGACGCGCGTGATACACCTCATGAAGAACAACCTTCCCTTGCCTTTTCATCTTCCTTCTCTACGAAGAAAAGGATTTGATTATACTCCACCAGTTGAGCATTTTCCACACAGATCTTTGCGATACGCCCTTGAACCCCCGCTCGAACCGTATTAAAGAGCTTCATGACTTCAATGATGCATACCACATCGTCGTTGTGGACGAATTGCCCCACTTCGACGAAAGGGTGGGCATCCGGTTTGGGGGCTCTGTAGAAAACTCCCAACATCGGGGCCCTGATGGCCAAAAAGTTTTCATCTTGGACCTGGAAGATGGGCGCCGGCCTTTGCGGATCTTCCCTGGGTGAACCGGTGATGGAGGTTTCAGGACTTTTGGCCTTTTCCACTGCCGGATATTTCTCGACGGCAGGAGAGGCCATTGGTTCCTCCCTGACAAATCTTATCTCATGGGCAGGTCTTGAATCCCCTTCTTTCTTGACAATGAGTTTCAGGCCCCCTGTCTCCAGGTGGAACTCATCAATCCGTGACTCATTTAAAATCTTCAAGATCTGAAGAACATCCTCTCGGCTGATTGGCCCCATAAAACATTTCCTCGCCGGCGGTTTTACCTGCCTATCGTCTTTTTTTTGTTTCGCTCCATTCTCCCCCGGATATTTGGAAGATTTCTCCAGTGCGCACCTTCCATCAGGTCCCGGATCAGTTTTTGAAATTTGCGCTGACTTAAGAGAACCTTTTTGAATATGGACCGTTCTGATTTCATGCCGAGTTGCTAATTCCCTTACCAAAAAAGCTAACGGCGTTTCCACAACAGGGTGCGACTCGATCGTCTTCTTGTTCTGGTGGAATTTGTCCATCGTCTCTCGCGTGTTGAATATCGCCAGGAGTAAATCCTCGTCCGATTCAAACGGCCCCTGTTCGGACCGAACTCTGCTCACCAGAGGTTCTGAAAAATTCTCCGACGGATCGATCGGTTTCTTATCCTCACCGGCGAGGATGCGGTCAACGGCATCGGGGTCAAGTGGACCCGGTGGCTTTCCGTAAGCCCCCCTCACATACAGTCTTAGTTCCTGGGGTACCGTTCGATAGCGCTCTCCCTCAACAACATTAAAAACGGCCTGGACGCCCACGAGCTGTGAGTACGGCGTTACCATCACAGGATATCCGAGTTCTTGACGCACCCTCCCTGCCTCCTCGAGAACTTCAGGCAATTTATGCAGAAGTTTCAATTCCGACAACTGATTTTCCAGGTTTGACATCATGCCCCCGGGTATTTGATGAACCACATATTTTTTATACTCAACAGGATTGAACTGTACTTTCTTTCCAATTGGCTTCTTCTCCGTATGGGCAGCCCAAAAAAAATAATCGTCAATCTCCTTAGATCGTTGCTCGTCAACCTTTACCCTTACCCCTATTCGCCGTGCATGATCTACCATCTCCGTCGTAGCCGGGAGTGAATATCCATGGGCCAAGGGGAGGCTGACCGTCTTGAGGATATCCACGCCTTGTCGCATTGCTTCAACATAACAGTCATCCGCCACCCCAGTACAATCGTGAGCGAAGAAACCTAACTTTGCTTTTCCCTTAAGGGCCTGCCGAACCGCTATGAACAGACTGCGGGCCCTCTCCGGGACCATGGCACCGCAGGGATCGGACAGATTCACAACGTCCACGCCTAGCCTAATCAATTCTCTTGCCTTTGCGGTGAAATATTCGTCGGTATGCACCGGACTGTCGGTATAAGAGATATGACCAGTACGTTGAAGGCCAAGTTTCTTTGCGACGCGGAAATGCCATTCAATAATACTCAAGTCATTCAGCCCGTCGAAAACTTCCACCCATTCTATGCCGACCCTTTGAATGCACCGGAGAAAGAGTTCGATGACATCGTTTGGCAACATTCTCCATCCCATCAGGTTTCGACTGCGAATGAAAAAATTCAAAGGGGTCTTCGGCATTGCCCGTCGAAGCAGGCGCAGGCGTTCCCAGGGGTCTTCGTATAGATACATCACGGCAGTCTCAAAAGCGGCAGCGCTCGTAACACATACCTTCTCAAACCCTGCGTCATCGACTTGAGGGGCTATCCCGAGCATTGTTTCCGTTCTCATTCGAGTGGCCCACAGGCTCTGTGGCGCGGTGCGGAAGCTTTCGTCCTCGAATCCGAGCTTTCTCATGATTTTACTATTCCCCTGACAGACCCGTTTCCGGGCGACTAACAGATTTCAGACTATCTTCCTTCTTTTGAATCATCCGCTTCCTTCAAGCTTGAAGGAATCCCGTTCTCAGTAATCGTACCCCAAGGCTGAGCATCGGGAACTTCCAATGACGTAGCCGCGGCCGAGGGCTGGTATCCTTTTTTCACAACAGTCAATTTTAAGCCTTCCAATTCAAGATGTAATTCTCCAGAGGTCGAATGATCGATGATCTCCAGAAAATCTACGACTTCTTTGTAGGTCAAATCGTAGGTTAAATCATAAGTTAATTTCTTTTCGTTCTTTTCCTCCACCTGAACCTCCTCTTGCTCGTCATACCGTTGAGGTTTCATACATTTTTCTCGCCTTCATAAAATAAGGGAGGATTGCGATGATAAGAAGGATAATCGAGATACTGATGAAGACCGCCGAAAGAGGTCGGGTGAAGAAAATGAGGAAGCTTCCCCTGGAAAGGAGGAGCGATTGGCGGAGGTTTGTTTCGACCATCGGCCCCAGAACAAAGGCGAGGATCAGGGGAGCAGGTTCATATTCAAATTTTCTGAAGAGGTACCCCAACAATCCAAAAATCATCATGACCAGCACGTCAAAAGAACTATTTTTAAGGCTATAAGAGCCGATGATGCAAAAAACTATTATGAGTGAAAAGAGAATTCTCTGGGGCACCTTCAGAACCTGCACCCACATGGGTATGAGAGGGAGGTTCAGGATCAACAGCATCACATTTCCGATATACATACTGCTGATCACGCCCCAGAATAAATCTGGATACTCGTTCAAGAGGTTAGGTCCGGGACGCATTCCATGAATCATGAGCGCACCGAAAATCAGTGCCAAGACGGCATTGGAAGGAATTCCAAGAATAAAGAGAGGAATGAATCCTCCAGCCGTAGCAGAGTTATTTGCAGATTCCGGGCCTGCCACGCCTTCGATCGCCCCCTTGCCAAACCTCTCAGGCTCCTTCGATATCCTTTTCTCAACGGCATAGGATAAAAATGACGCGGTCGCCGGATGTCCGCCGGGTAAAATTCCTAAAAAGAATCCAAGAACAGAGCCCCTGAGGATTGGCCATGTAGACTGGACCCAGTCAACAACGGTGGGGAAGAAGCTTTTCATTCTTGTTTTAAGAATTTCGGCAGGCTCCGTCCTCTCGATGTTTTCCAGGACTTCGGGGATGCCGAACAGGCCCATTGCTACCGGAACTAAATCAATCCCATCCCACAATTGCATGACATTGAAGGTGAGCCTGGGCGTACCTTGAATGGAGTCAAGGCCGATAGAACTCAGGATGAGACCAAAGGCTCCCATGATAATCGCTTTGATTACAGAACCAGTCGAAAGATAAGTGACAAGGGTCAGTCCGAGAAGGCAGAGTCCAAAGTATTCAGGGGAACCAAATCTCAATGCAACCTTAGCCAAAGGTCCTGCGAGAAGCGTGACCCCTACAACTCCCAGGGTCCCGGCAATAAAGGATCCGAAGGCAGCTATCCCTAAGGCAGGGCCTGCTCTTCCCTGTCTTGCCATCTGATAACCATCCAAACAGGTCACCACGGATGCCGCCTCACCCGGAATATTGACCAGAATCGAGGTTGTGGATCCGCCATACATGGCACCATAGTAAATGCCTGCCAACATAATAATGGCGGCCGTTGGGGACATATGATAGGTTGCTGGTAAAAGGATGGCGATTGCTCCGACAGGTCCGATTCCAGGAAGAACCCCGATGAGAGTTCCCAATAACGCCCCCAAAAAGCAGAACAATAGATTGATTGGTTGGAGCCCCACAGAAAAGCCATAAACAAGGCTATGAAAAACGTCCATTCATTCCCTCTCTTCAAAAAACCACTTCATCTAAAAACCAAGAATCCCTTTAGGGAGAATGACGCCAAGCAAGATATAGAAAACGACATAACTGACCAATGTAATCATTAAAGCACTTACCCCCCGGACCCAAACTTTCGACCTCCCCATGATGCCGAGCGAAAAGGCCATTAGCCCAAAAGTTGTAATGAGATACCCCATGATTGGCAGAACAAAAGGGTATAGGAAAAGAGAAAATAGAATCCACACGACCTTCTTCCATTCCACTCCTCTCCAAAGGTCTCTTATTCTCCCTCTCGATTTTTTCTTCAGGCTATTAGTCACCAGAAGGACGACTGCAAATGTACCCAGGATAACACCTGACAAGAAAGGAAATAATCCAGGGCCCGGAGAGTGAAGGGTCCCGATGCCACACCACACAGACTCAAGGCAAACGAATACACAGATCCCCAGCCAAAAGAGGCCGCTTAATAGATCTCGGTGGTCCACATGGGCTCCTCTACAGGAATTTCCTTGGTAGATGTCAAGCCTTCAATCCCCCGACATAAATTCTTGCGGCTTGGCTTGCTCAAGGTTTAGACTGAGCAACGCTTATGCCGGGCTAATTCCCTACATAGGTTCCCAATTCCTTTAATATCGGGACAGTGACCTCTTCTTGTCTCTTAATTGATTGGATCATCAGTTCTGGTCCCCCAAATCTGGGTTCGTCACCAATTTTTTCAATTCCTTTCTTAAATTCTGGATCTTCAAAAGTCTTTTTGAAAGCATCAGATAGAATCTTTTTGACATCCTCGGGCGTATCTTTATTGGCAAAAACACCGATCAGGGCCATGATTTTTGCGGCCTCTGGATAACCAAGTTCCAAGGCACTGGGTACATCAGGTGGATAGCTATATCTTCTATCAGAAAAAAAGACCAAGTACCTAATCGTTCCCGCCTTGATATGACCTGCAACGGCCCCATAGGGCTGGACAATTCCATCTATATGCCCACCTAATAGGGCAGTGATTGACTCGGGAGCACCTTTATAGGGTATATCAATTGTGTCAACACCAGCCTTTCTAAATACTAATGTCGGATTTATATGTGTTAATAGTCCACGGCCGCTGTGACCCCACCTTAATTTTCCAGGATTTTTCCTTGCATAGTCCAATAAATCATTGAGAGTTTTCCAAGGAGAATCACCCTTTACCATAAATCCAACCTTTAATTCTGCAAAGGTCATGAGCGGAACCACATGACTGGGGTCAAATGGTATCTTTTGAGTCTTCGCAACGATTGAGAAGTAATCGTTGAAAAGAACTCCAAGCTTATAACCATCGGCCTTGGAACTGATCATGTCAGCGGCGATAGTGGTTCCCGCCCCGCCCGGTTTATTAATCACGACGATAGGCTGTCCTAAATGCTTCGATACTCTGTCTGCGACTAACCTGCTGTAAAGGTCAATGCTGCCACCCGCTGGAAAAGGACAAAGAAGTTCGATAGGCTTGGTAGGATACGCATTTCCGGGCGTGGGATGAATGATTATACTTCCGACTAAAACCATTGACAGAATCAGTACGAATGCCTTTTTCCACATAGCGATAGCCTCCTTTCAGGACTTTACTAATGAATGTACCTCCGAAACCTATTTTCAAACTAATCAACCCTTCGACTCCCCGGTCTAAAGCCGGGGTATGCCTTTCGACAAGCTCAAGGCCCCGAGTGTAGCCGAGGGTGGGCCGTCGAACGTATCAAATGCTCAGAATATGGGTCGTACACGCCGCATGTTGGGTCCCTTGTAACCCTCCGCCGGTTACCTGGGACATGGCAGTCTTGGCTCCCTCCACCTGGTAACCCGTACACTGCCCACGGAGTTGTCTGACATTTTGAACAATCTGGGCGGCTCCGGATGCACCCATGGGGTGACCGTAGGATAACATCCCGCCTCGCGGGCTGAAAACAACTTTCCCTCCCTGAGTGACATCTCCGTCTCGAAGCATTCTTAAGCCCTCGCCTTTGCCGCAAAAGCCCATCGCCTCATAATAAAGTATCTCTGAAATGGTAAAGGCATCGTGACATTCAACCATATCGATATCCTCAGGGCCTATCCCTGATTCCTCATATGCCTTGTTTGTACCGAGGGTGACGATATCATCACCGGTTTCGTCTTTGGGGCCGACATTGAAAGGTCCGGAGACCACCGTGGAGGCCGCTATTCTCACCGGCCTTCCTATACCCAGTCTCTTAACGACCTCTTCCGATGCAACGACGACAGCCCCCGCCCCGTCCGTCATTCCACAACACTGTTCGAGGGTCAAGGGAGTGGCGATCATCCTCGAATTAAGAATTTCCTCCACGGTAATCTTGCCCTTTCGCCAGGCGTAAGGGTTGTTTGCAGCATGTCTTCGGTTCTTTATTGTCACCTGGGCGAGGTCTTCCATTGTGGCCCCTGTTTCGTACATATAACGCTGAGCCCTCAGCCCGTACTTGGCAACCATCACAGCTCCTAAAAACCCTTCGATATCTGTCATATCCGGCGAAGGGGCCGACCCGGGTTCCCTGTGCAAAGATGCGTTTTCAGTTCCCACACCGATTGAAATCTCGTCAAGCCCCGTGGCCACTCTGATGTAAGCGCAGTGAACTGCCAATGCCCCTGCTGAACAGGCGCTCTCGACATTAATGATGGGCAATTTACCACACATTCCTAAATCTCGAAATACTCGCTGCCCTGTCGTGATTCCATTTGTTCCATTGCCCACAAAGGCACTCTGAATCTCCCTCCACGAAATGCCAGCATCCTCTATCGCTGCTCTCACGGCTTTTTGGCCCAAAATATGAAAGTCATCCTTAAGCATCCCAAAGACAACCTCTCCCACACCTATGATGTAAACGTCACGCATGAGCATCCCTTTCCACCTAAGAAACCTTTTTGAATTTGTAGCCGATGATCGGTTGATTCTTCCTGTTGTCTCTGATGGGACCTGCGATCAGCTCAACTTCATCTCCGCATCGAAAGCTCCCAATCTTGCCTTCGAGCTGTGTGAAAACTCTGACCCCTTCTGGAAGGTCGACATAGGCCATAACCATGGGCATATACTCTCTCATCGTCGGCTGTCCGATATAGACATCCGTGGCGCTATAAATCTTCCCTCTGCGACTCAATTTGATCGTCTCCATCTCCTCAGACCAGCAGTCCGGGTTGGGACAGGGTAGGAATTTGGGAAACCAGATTTTCCCACACTTTTTGCATTGGTATCCTTTTAGATAGGGGGGCTCACCTTCTGGAACCTCGAACAGATCTGGATGGAAAAAAGTCATCTCCTCCTCGCCCACTTTCTTCTTCTCCGTCATCGCAACGTCCCTCCCTCATGGTCGGACAGGCCATCGCCTCATCAGACAATCTTTTCCTTCCGCAATTCTTGAATTTTTTGTTCGTCGTATTTGAGAAGCTCTTTCAATATGGATTCTGTGTGCTCACCCAATCGGGGGGCGCTCACAGGAGGAACTTCCTTTGCCTTCGACATTCTAATAGGGTTTCTTGCGAATTTACGCTTCCCGGCAATGGGGTCTTCAAACTCGACGAACATCTTTCTTGCCATTAAATGTGGGCACTTGACGAGGTCTCCAATACTCTGGACCGGCCCCGCTGGAATTCCATATTTCAGAAGCGTGCCGACAACCTCTTCCTTTGTCCTTGCCGCCATCCACTCTTGAACAATCCCATTGAGAAAATCTTTGTTCTTAAATCTTTCGCTTCCGGTAATCGTCTTAGGATTCTCCATTAGATCCTCACGTTGGATTGCCTGGCAAAACTTGGGCCATAAAAGCTCATTGGCCACGAGGAGCGCCACATAACTGCCATCCTTAGCTTTGTAAACACCCGCCGGGGCTTGGAAGGTCAGGCTTTTCCCCCTGGTCAAAATTTCTCCTGTAAAGGAATGAATCATGATCCCCATCGCGTTCAAAGCAACCAGATTGTCATACATGCTCGAATCAATGAATTGTCCTTCTCCAGTCTTTTCTCTCATAAAAAGAGCTAACATAATTGCATATGCCGTCACGATGCTGGCGTACAAATCAGCAAAACCGGGGAAACCATAGGGTGGAGGTCCGCCTTCCTCACCGATTTGATCCGTAATTCCAGCCATTGCTTGAATCACAGGGTCGAAGGCCGGTCTTTGCGAATAGATACCGCTGAATTCTTTGAGCCTTCCAAACCCGCTCATGGCTGCATAGACAAGCCTTGGATTAATCTGCTGCAGGACATCGTATCCTAAGCCGAGCCGATCTACCGCTCCGGGGGCAAAGTTTTCCACCACGACGTCTGCATGCTTAATCAGCTCCTTATAAATCTGCTTTCCTTTTTCGGCTTGGAGGTCCAGGGTGAGGCTTTTCTTGTACCTGTTATAGATCATGAACCCTCCAAAGGCCTTATTCCCGTTGGCATCTTCAACAACCGGGAGGTAGTTCCTCCTGGGCTCTCCGCTGCCCGGCCTCTCAAGCTTAATCACCTCAGCACCAGCATTCGCCAACCATAAAGTGCAGTCCGGGGCGGCTACGTACTGTTCCAACCCGATTACCCTGATACCCCCTAATGGATAGGATATTCCCATATCCGCCTCCTATCATTACTTGAATTCATTTTGCTGTCCTGGTTCTGCCTCGGTCTGACTCTGGTTGCAGTTAAACAATTCCTTGAGTATCTCAAAATGGTCAACCATCAGTCCTCTTATACGATCTTTGTCTTTTTCCACCAAACATTTGAATATCTTCTTGTTGTATTCGATATCCTTTCTTCCTACCTCCATCGTTAGCACCAGTTTTTTAAATAGATCCTCGTGGACTTTAGTGACTGCTTCCATGAAACTGCTTATCAGTTTGTTGTGGCAGGCATTGGCCAATAAACGATGAAATTCTAAATGTTTAGCGAGTTCAATCTTCCCTTCCTTTACGATCTTTTCACAATAGTCCAAGTTGGCCTGCATGGCTTCAAGGTCTTCATCAGTCCTGCGCAAGGCTGCCAATTCGGCTACGCCAGGTTCTACGAACTGCCTGAACTCGGTCAATTCCTCGGGACTCAGTCCACCAAAGCTCCATGCATGGAGTACACTATCCCTTACTCTGTGCACATCCGGTTTTGTGACACAAATCCCCCCTGAAGCCCCCCTCTTCATTCGAATCAGGTCTTCCTCCTCTAAGCTACGAAGGGCCTCGCGAACTGTTACTTTGCTCACTTTGAAATAGGCGGCGATTTCCTCTACCGTGGGAAGCATATCCCCCACCTTGAACGTGGAGTCCACGATGGCCTTCTTCAGGGCATCTCTCACCTGGTCAGATAATTTGGTTGCTTTGAACTGAATCCCATCCAAATTTTTTAACATGACATTTCAAAGCCTCTTAAAGGGATAAAAAACTGTTTTATGTTAGGATAGCCTTATTGTATTGTCAAGGAAAATTTTGACTTTTTTGCTGAGGATTCCTCGGTCCGAAAAGGGCTGGATATTCATTTAAGTATTGCGATTGACTATCCCTATCTCATTTCGAAGGCCCTCCGTCAGAGTTCCATCCTTGCCTTAAAAATGCCTCATGTGTTGTGTTGCAAATGTTGACAAAATTTTTCAGTGAGATATAAGTTTAGAAGATGATATCATGACTAATTTATCATATAACAGCAAGGTGGGAAGCATGCCCCCGAGCCGGAGCTTGGGCTTGATACCTGCCCTTCGTTTTTAACGTCACTCACAACTTTGAGCTTCGGCATCTGATTGATCATGGTCTTCTTGAACGTCGTCTTGCCTGTCTTCCTCATCATCGCCCTCGGGTTTGGAATCCGGCGCATCCGGTTTGTCGATAAGTTCTTCCTGGAGAAGATCAGTCACCTGGCTTATTTCGTTGCCCTCCCTGCACTCCTCATCTGGAAGATTGGAACGGCCTCTTTCGATTTGACTTTTAATCCCCGGCTCATCCTGGGGAGCTACCTCGCCGTGGCGGGATGCGGCCTGTGTGCTTACATAGCCGCCCGCCTTCTCCGACTGCCTCCGAGGGAAGTCGGATCTTTTATTCAGGGCTCCTTCTGGGGCAACATGACCTATATCGGATTGCCCATTCTTCTCGCTGCCTACGGGGAAGGTGGCCTGCAACGGGGCGGCGTTCTGATCGCTTTCATGACCCCTTTGATCAACGCCGCTGCGGTCCTCGCCCTGACATGGCCGCTCAAGGGATCGATCGATTGGAAATCGATCGTAGATCTGAGGAACGCCCTCATCGCAAACCCGATCATTATCTCCTGCTTTGTGGGGTTGCTCCTCTCCTGGTTTTCCGTTCCCTTTCCCGCTTTCGCTGTCAATTTTCTTCGTTTCCTCTCTGACCTGGCCCTTCCTCTGGCCCTCATCGCCATGGGAGGAACGCTCTCCTTAGAAAAGATCAAGAAAGACTATAAAGCCACTGCCTTTGCCTGCCTCTTCAAGCTTTTCTTAATAGGTGGATGGGGATGGTTCCTTTTTGAATGGCTGGGGGTAAAGGGACTGGATTTCAAGGTGGGAATCATCCTGCTGGCCTGCCCTACCGCCTTCTCCTCCTATCTCCTCTCCACCAAACTAGGTGCGGACAAGAGCCTCATGTCCTCGGATATCATGGTCTCCACGCTCCTTTCCATGGGGACCCTTTCCTTCTGGCTGTGGAGACTAGGCTGATAGATCGGGTCAGGAAGCCCATTTTTGCAAGACCTAAAAAAACTCTTGACAAAAATGGTATAATGTATAAAGTATACAGGGGGCTTCGAAGGTGCAAAACATCAAACTGACCAACCTTTCCTTAGTCGGGCAAGCTTACGAAGAGTTAAAACGCATCATCTTAGAGCACCGGGTTCCTCTCGGAGGGAAACTGAACGAAGGAGAATTGGCAGCAGCCCTGGGCATCAGCCGAACCCCCGTGCGCGAGGCCATCAACCGCCTGGAAAAAGAAGGCCTTGTACAGATCTTCCCGCAACGGGGGGCCTTCGTCGTCCGGTTCTCGGAGAAAGATGTCTTCGAACTTTTTCTTATCCGCGAGAACCTGGAAGGTCTGGCTGCCCGTTTGGCTGCACAGAGGATAAACGAAGGGGATTTGGCGAAGCTCGAATCGTGCATCCGTGGATTCGAGGAGCCTTTCGTCGAAAGGGATGTTCAACGGTATGCGAAGGAAGATTTCAAGTTTCATCAGACCGTGGTCGCCCTTTCCGACGCTCAGCGATTGACCAAACTGATCGCTACGCTTCACGATCAGATTCGCATCTTCCGGTTGACCACATTGGGATTATCTACCCGCATGAAAACCTCTCTGGCTGATCATCGACTTCTTATTGAGGCCTTTCGAAGAAAGGATTCGGAGGAAGCTGAGCAGAGAATGAGAGGTCACATCCGGAACGTACGGGATGGGGTGATGGAGAACATCAAGTTTTTTTTGAAGGACGAGGAAGAGAATCGTACGGAAAGAAGGAGGAGCGGAAATGGCAGAATTCACCTACCAACTCGTTGAGGAGACGGCGAAGGAGCTTTACATCAGGGCTTTAAAGATTCTGCCCCCCGATGGGCGCGAGGCTCTGCAAAGAGCTTATCAGCGGGAGACAAACCCCACAGCAAAAGATATCCTCCACACCTTTCTGCGGAATGTGGAGATCGCCGATCAGGAGAGTGTGTTGATCTGCCAGGACACGGGGCTGCCTATTTACATGGTTAAGATCGGCAGCAGATTCCCGGTGGACGGTGCACGGGTGGCGGCATCCCTGAAGGAGGGTGCAAAACGGGCGACCTTGGAGCATCCCTTCCGCGGGAGTTCCACTCACCCGGTGACTCGCATGAACCCCCAGACAAGTGTGGGAGAGGGACTACCCATCATCTACTGGGATTTCGTTCCGGAGAATGACTTTTTAGACATCCTCATGATTCCAAAAGGTTCAGGATCTGAGAATATGAGTGCCATGAAGATGTTCATCCCCGCCGACGGGATCGCAGCGGTTAAAAAATTTGTCATCGATACGGTCTTACAATCCGGATCCAATCCCTGTCCTCCCGGGGTCATCGGAGTGGGGATCGGTGGAACGGCTGACCTGGTGAGCAAGCTGGCGAAAGAAGCCATTGCCCGACCCGTCGGCTCTCACAATCATGACCCCTTCTTCGCGAGGATGGAGGATGAGCTTTACGAAGCCGTCAATTCCCTGGGCTTTGGACCCATGGGGTTGGGAGGCTCGGTATCCACCTTGGCTGTTCACATCGAATGGGCATATACGCATATCACACAGAACCCGGTTGCTGTAAACACTCAATGCTGGCCAGCCAGACGGGCAAGGGGGAGAATCTATCCAGACGGAAGAGTGGAATATGGATTCTAACATAATGTGAAACGTTGAAGGTAAAAGGTCAACGATCAAAAGGGAGACGAAGAAGCAAAACGTAGACCGCTTAAAAGGAGAAGGATATGGCAACATTCACTTTGACCACACCCTTGACAGAAGAGACGGTCAGGAAATTACATGCCCGTGACACCGTGATTCTCAATGGGACGATCTTTGGCATTCGCGATCTTACGCAGATCCGCATCTTCGATCAGAAGATGGACCCGCCAGTCTCCCTTCAAGGCGCGGCGTGCATTCACACGGCTCCCAGCTTGAAGAAGGTGGGAGACCGCTGGGAGAAGGTCTGTGTCGGGACGACCACGAGCGGACGGATGGACCGTTTTACTCCTGGCCTCATGGGAAAGTATGGGGTACGGGCCATCATCGGAAAAGGCGGCCAATACCAGGCAAGCCTGGAAGCCATGAGAAGATTTGGGGGCTGCTATTTAGCTATTGTGGGCGGGGCGGCAGCCTTGGAGACCAAACAGATTGTGGAGGTGGAGAAGGTTTACTGGGAAGACATTCATCCAGAAGCACTCTACCAGTTCAGAGTTAAAGACTTCGGCCCTTTGATTGTCGCCATGGACTCTCATGGCAACAATCTCTATCTGGATATCAAAGCAGAGGCAGAAAAGAGGCTGCCGGATATCTACAAACGGTTGGGGATCCCGGTATAGGATGAGAGCTCTATTCTTTGTCTTTCTACCTTATTTATGTACGGGGATCTTTCTCCTCGGGATCGGGGTGAAGCTCTCGATTTGGCTTCGCACGCCGGTTCCTTTGAGGATCGTCACCACCCCTGCCCCCAAGACGACATTGGGTGTGATCTGGCGATTCTTGGGAGATCTCTTCTGGTTTCCCAGCCTGTTTAAATCGGACAAGCTTCTCTGGGGTGCCGGACTTCTCTTTCACCTTGCCCTCTGGATCGTTCTCCTCAGACATTTGCGTTACTTCGTCTATCCCATGCCCGCCTGGGTCGAAGGAATTCAAACCCTGGGGTTATACGCAGGCTACGTCATCCCGTTTCCCGTGGCCTTTTTGCTCGCCCGCCGCTTACTTCAGAACCCCCTTCTCTATGTCTCCATTTTGGGGGATTATTTCGCCCTCTTCCTACTCCTGACCATTACCGTAAGCGGTATTCTGCAGCAG